>Ga0075355_1000097_pt1 | contig 12479 bp, 5 predicted proteins | sample WestPond_Cattail_6_FD_120069 | JGI IMG/M metagenome (GOLD analysis project Ga0075355, IMG submission 120069) | Natural and restored wetland microbial communities from the San Francisco Bay, California, USA, that impact long-term carbon... | ecosystem: Environmental > Terrestrial > Soil > Wetlands...
CCGGGACCGGACGGCGTCTTTCTGCCCTCCTGCGACGGCGCCGCGAGCCTGCAGCGCATGTCGGTGAAGCTCGCCGTGCGCGAGGCGCAAGCCGGCCTCGCCGATGGGGCGACCAGGATCGGCGCCTTCGCCGGGGGCGATCCCGCTTCGGCGTTGGCGTTGCGTTCCCTTGCGGGCGCTTCGCCGCGTCTCGCGGCGCTGGCCTTCAACGAAGCCGAGCTGCGCGCGGCGCTGGGCCTCGCCTGCGGCGACGGCGCCGCCATCCAAATGGCGCGCGGGACTGTCGTGCTTGCGGCGGCCTCGGCCGGCGTTCCGGCGCTCGCCGCGCCCATCCCAACTGGGGAAAATGAGGCCTATGCGGCGGCGCGCCGCGACGGTTTTCGGGGGGCGATGGCGCTTTTTCACGGACAGATCGCGGTCATCCACGAACTCTTCGCGGCGGGCGAGAATCGACAAAGACCGCAATCCTCGGCATAGACAGGTCGATGAAAAAAGTCCGATTGGACGCGCTTGGCCGGGCCGCCGCGGCGGCGCTCGCCGGCGCAGCGCTTCTCCCCGAACCGGCGCAAGCGCAGCAACAGCCCCCGCGCCGTCCCCATCCGCCGCATAGCGCCGGCGAAGCGGCCGGACCCACCGCGCCGCCGACCGAAAGACGCGCAGCGCTGCGGCTGAGCGCGACGCTCGCCGCCAATGACCAGCAGCCGGTCCACTCGGGGCTCGTTTGGCGTGTCTTCGAGGAGAGCGCCCAGCCCGACGGATCGCACAAGCTCGTTGCGCAGTCGGAAGAGGCGACTCCGACGCTGCCGCTGCCGGATGGCTCCTATATCGTCCACGCCGCCTATGGACTTGCCGGCGTCACGCGCCGCGTCGCCATAGAGGGCGGCAATGTGTCCGAGCGGATCGTTCTGAACGCCGGCGGGCTGAAGCTCATCGACAAGCTGGGCGACGCGCAAATCCCCGCACAGCGGCTGTCAATTTCCATTTATGTGCCGGAACGCGGCAATTCCGAAGCGAAGCTCATTCTCGCCAACGCCAACTCCGATGACGTGATCTGCCTCCCCGAGGGCGCCTATCACGTCGTGTCCACTTTGCTCGACACGGGGCAGGGCGCTCAGGGCGGGACGAACCAGACCAACTCCGTAGTTACGGCGGATTTGAAAATCCCGGCCGGAAAGCTGATCGAGGCGACCCTGCGCCATCGCGCCGCGACCATGACCTTGAAGCTCGTCAAGCAGCCCGGCGGCGAGGCGCTCGCCAATACGAGCTTCTCGGTGCTCACGCCGGGCGGCGACGTCATTCGCGAGATGATCGGCGCTTTCCCGTCGCTCGTTTTGGCCGAAGGCGAATATGTCGCCATCGCGCGCCACGAGGGCAAAACCTATCAGGGCACTTTCCGCGTGCAGTCGACCAAGGACTCGGACGTCGAAATTCTCATGCGCGATCAGCCGCGCACTCACGCAAACGACGAACTTCCACAATAAAAAAGCCGCCCGGCGGACCGGGCGGCTTTGCTTCGGATCGCTTGAAAACTGCGTTCTAAAGGAGCGTGAAGGGAATGATCACGTCCATATTGAACATGCCCTGGTTTGAGCTCAGGCCGTTGCGGCTGAAGAACGGCGTGGTGCCATTGACGGTCGTGTCCCAACGCAGCTCCGGCCGGATGATCAGGCCGGTGATGAATGGCATCTTTGGCAGTTCCGGGGTGATCGTCATACCGAGCGTGAAGGCGAGATAGCTCGTGCCGGAATAGACCGGCCTGTTGGCGTAAAGGCCCGTTCCCAGGTTCTGGTTGATGCAGGACGGACACCAGAAGCCGTGCGCCAGATTGACCGCGTCGTAATAGCCCGGATAGGCGCTGACGAAGAAGTTGTTGTTGTCGCGATAGAATTCGGCGCGCCCGTTGAGCTTGAAGATATCGTTGATCTTGTAGGAGAAATATTGCGCGATGCCGAAGGCGCGCGCGCCCATCGGATAGGCCGGCGCCGTGCCCCAGAATCCGGTGCCGGTAATGGCGTTGGCCGCGCCCCAGGCCTTCTGCGGCAGGCCGAAGGAGCTCGGATTCCAGCCGCTTTCCAGCATGAAGCTGATGTCGGTGATGAACGTCAGATTCTCGGTCGCCTTCCAGGTCGTCGTGAGGTTGTTGAACGAACGGATCGCCGTGTTGACGTTGCACGCGCAGAGGCCAGGGGCGCCGAAACCGCCCTGGTTGACTGGCCAGCCCGCCGTCAGGGCGTTGGGCCAACCGGTCGCGGTGAAGGGGAATCCGTTGGCGAAACCGACGGGCCAGCCGACGCCGAGCGGGTCGGTCTGCCTCTGGTTCTCGGGACCGGTATGGGTGATCGCCATAATGGTCAGATTGCCGTCGAGCAGGTTGAAGCCGAAACCGCCGTGGAAGGACGCAGCGGCGTTGTTGTCCCCTGGCCACCCGATGCTCGTGTTCACGCCGCTGGTCACGCCCGTATAAACGTCGAGCCAGGGCTTGACGTGGGTGGTGACCATCGCGCCGGTGTGAATAAACGGACCGAAGTTGAAGATGTAGGAGTGGCTGTAGAACAGATTGTCTTTCGCCGGGATCACTTCCGCGCCGTTGTAGGTGGTGAACATGCCCACCTTGAGGTCGACGCCGCCTTCGCTGATCGGGCTAATCCAAGGAAAATGCGCCAGCACGTTGGCCTCGATCGGTCCGATCTGCGTGCGCGAGGCGATCGCATAATCGAGAATGCCGAGGTAGTGGTTGTAGCGCATGTCCTCGCCGATCTGGCCCTGGAACTTGAAGCCGAAGTCATAGCCTTCGGCCTTGGGATCGAGCGGACGCTGCACGGTCAGGAGGGCGCCGTTGAACGTCGGCCAGTTGGCGCGGTCGGTATAGAGGTGGCCCCAGTTCAGCTTGTTGAACGGCTGATTGAAGTTGAGGGCGATGCCGCCTTCGACGTAGCCGTCGATGGTCAGCGTGTCGAGCCATCCCGGCGTCGGCGCCACCGCCGGACCCTTGACGATCCGGCCTTTTTTGACGGGCTTAGCCGCAGACGGAGGCGCGGGTTGATTCTCTTCGATGAGAGTCGGGTCGACCTCCATCAACTTCGACTGAGCATGCGCAGCGCTGGTGATGCTGGTTGCTAGCGAGAGTGCAGCGACGGTCGAAAGATAGGGCCACTTCATAGCTGGGAACTCCGTCTGGGAGGCGAGATCTGTTTGATATCACTCGCGAGCGGAGTTCCGTTCAAGCCCAACGTCCGCGCATCTGCTTAATCGTTAAGCAAATAAAGCCCTGACGAATAATTGTTCTAATTAGTGTGGCGGCAATGTCACAATTTTTGATGGTTCCAGGGCGGTCGATGCTGATTTCGCAGCGCCTCTCGTCGTTAAAAAGGTGACAAATGTTCGTTTCTTGACGAATCACGATCGCTTCCGTCCAGATCGAGGCTTGCCTCTCTTCAAGCGCCGCCCTCTTTAGTAAGCGTGGCAATAGGCGGGCGCGCGGGGCGCGACGGCGCGGAACGGGAGAGAGCGACATGACGGAAGAGGGGCGCAGTCAGCCCGCGGGCCCCGACTTCACGCAGGGAGTCGTTCCCGCCGAAATCTCCGAAGGTCGCCCCTTGCTTGGTCATGTGGCGGGCGAGGACGCCGTGATGGCGCGACAGGGCGACGAATTCTTCGTGATCGGCGCTCATTGCACGCATTATCACGGGCCCTTGTCCGAGGGCCTCGTGGTCGGCGGCTCGATCCGGTGTCCCTGGCACCATGCCTGTTTCAGCCTGCGCAGCGGCCGCGCGTTGCGCGCGCCAGCCTTTGATCCGCTGCCGCGGTGGCGGGTCGAGCAGGCCGATGGAAGGGTGTTTGCGCGCGAAAGGCTGCCGGACCCCGCGCGCCCTGAGCGTAAGGGCGCCGCCGAGCCGCGCGGCGTCGTCATCGTCGGCGGCGGCGCCGCGGGCTTCGCCGCGGCGCAGATGCTGAGGGCGGAGGGTTATGACGGCGTTCTGGAGCTGATCAGCGCCGATGGGGCCGAGCCCTACGATCGGCCCAATCTCTCGAAGGATTATTTGGCCGGAACCGCGCAGGCGGACTGGCTGCCATTGCGCGACCCGGCCTGGTATCGAGACAATGGCGTGCAGCTACGTCTCGGGCAGCGCGTCGAGTCGCTCGATCCGGCGGGCAAGCGGCTAACGCTCGCTGACGGGGCGGCGCTGTCGTACGACGCGCTGCTGCTCTGCACGGGCGCCTTTCCCGTAAAGCTGCCGACGCCGGGGGCGGAACGGAGCCACGTTCATTATCTTCGCTCGCGCGCCGACGCCGACCGCCTCATCGCGGCCTGCGCCGGGGTCCGCCGCGTGGCGGTGATCGGCGCGAGCTTCATCGGCCTTGAGGTGGCGGCGTCGCTGCGCGCCCGCGGTCTCGACGTGCGCGTCATTGCGCCCGAGGAGATACCAATGGCGCGCATTCTCGGCCCCGAAATCGGCGCGCATGTGAGAAAGCTCCACGAGAGTCACGGCGTCATCTTCCATCTCGGGGACACGGCGACGGAAATCGGCGAACGCACGCTCACTTTGAAAAGCGGCGCAACCTTGGACGCCGATCTCGTGGTCATCGGCGTCGGCGTGAAGCCGGATCTCTCGCTCGCCCAATCCGCCGGCCTCGCCGTGGACCGCGGCGTGCTCGTCGACGAATATCTGCAGACAAGCGCGCCCGATATTTACGCCGCCGGCGACATCGCCAGCTGGCCCGACAAAATCACCGGCGAGCGGATTCGCGTCGAACATTGGGTGGTCGCGGAGCGTCAGGGCCAGACGGCCGCGCGCAATATACTCGGCCGCAAGGAAAAGTTCGACGCCGCGCCGTTCTTCTGGAGCCAGCATTACGACGAGGCGATTTCCTATATCGGAAACGCCGCGTCGTGGGACCGGCTGGAGATGTCGGGCGATCCGAACGCCGCCGACTGCGCCGTTTCCTACTTCAAGGGCGATCGGCTGCTCGCCGTCGCGACGATCGGTCGCGACCTCGACAATCTGCGCGCCGAAGTCGCTTTTGAAGCGCGCATCGGCGCCGAGCCGCCGGAATCGATCGAATAGGGTTCGAGCTATTCGAAGCGTCCGGAGGCGTGGCTGAGCATGGTGTAGACCTTGCCGGCGTCGCCGGTCAGCAGGTCGAGCGCTTTCGAGCCGTCGTGGTCGCCGCGGCTTGTCTCGATGAGCAGATCCTCGAAGTGCTGGACGTAGCGATCGGCGGTCGTGCGAAACGCCTGATCGACGCGATAGCGGCGACGAATTTCCTCGAAGGTCTGATGGCCTTGCGCGGTGTAGAGACGGCGACCGAAAAGTCCGCCCTTCTCGCCGCGCTGATAGCGGCGCCATAGCTCCGCCACGGCGGCGTTGTCCACCATACGCGCAATGTCGAGCGTCAGGCTGTCGAGGGCGCCCGCCGTCGCCAAGGACCGCGCCTGGCGCGGCGGTTGCGGCGCGGCGTCGTCGAAGGAGGCGCGCGCAAGCAGGTTGCTCAGCCATCCGCCTTGCGGCTCGCGTGTCGGCTCCGCCGTACGATTCTGCGCGACGCGTGGCGCTGCGGGCTCGGCGCGCACCGCCTGATCCACGACCGACTGACGGAGCGGAGGCGCGCTTTGTTCGGCGATGTCATAGACGCGGCCCGAACGCGCCACGATGTCGGTGAGTTCGTTCAGCGCCTTCACCTGATCGCCGACGACCCGCCGCAGCGCCGCCGCCTGCTCCGCGGTTTCGCGAGGAATTTCGGTCGCGCCGCGGCGCACCTCCTCGCGGGTCTCCTCGATCTCGCGATGAATGTTGCGCGCGAGGCCGCGAATATCGTCGGTCGCGGCGTCGAATTTCGAGCGCGCGTCGCCGAACAGACGGGTGATCTCTTCATTGGTTTCCGAGAAGGCGGCGCGCAGCGCCTCCGACGTCTGCTCGCGTTCGCCTTCCGCAGCGGCGCGCACCGCTGCAAAGCGCGTCTCGATCAAATCGGCGGTTTGCCGGGAAGTTTCGCTCAGCTCTCCTCCAAGGTCGCGCGACCGCGTCTCGATCGAGCGGAACGAACGGTCCATCAGTTCGCTGAACTGTGTCATGGCGCTTTCAAATTCGGCGCGCCGGCCTTCGATGAGCGTCACCAGATCTTCGAGCGAGCGGCGGCGGGCGGCCATCACCGCGTCGAGCGCCTCCTGGCTTTGCGCCAGTTTTTCCGCGCTCTGCGCCAGGGTGTGCTGTCGTTCGTCGAGCGCCGCGACGATGGCGTTGGCGTCTTGCATCGTGCCGCCCGCGACGGCGCTGATATGTTCAACTTGCGTCGAGGCCTCGTTGAGGGCGCCGTGGAACTCGGCGAGGCGTCTGCCGAGTTCATGTTCGAGCGTGACCAGATTCCCGCCGGTCTTATCGATGACCGCATGGAGCGAGGCATTTGTCTCGCCGAGCGTGTCGAGCAGGGTGGGCAGCTCGGCGCGGATCTTTTCGTTTGTCTCCAGCAGCGCTGCGATCGAAGTCTGCGCGCTGGTCTCCAGCGTCAGCGCCAGCGCCTCGCGAGAGGCGTCCAGCGCATTCGTCAGCTCATCGCGCTTGACGCCGAGGCGCGAGACAAGGGCGGCGCTGCTATTTTCAACGGCGGTCGCCACGAGATCGCCGATCGTCGTCAATTCCTGGGCGACGGCTCCGCCGCGCGCGTCGAGCACGGTCTGCATCTGCGTGAGGCGCTCATCCAGCGCGCCGCTGATCTCCGCGACGCGCTCGGCGAGCGACTGGCCGAGATCGCCCGTGCGCGCATGAAGCGTCGTGTCGAATTCGTGTCGCGCGACGGCGAGAACGTCTTTGATGTCTTGCAGACGGGCGCCGATCGTGTCCACGACCAGTCGGCCTCCTTCGTCGATCTCCGAAGAAACGGCGCCGAGCCGGCTGATCACATTGTTCTCGAGCAGCGCGATGCGTCCGTCGAGGGTCGTCTCCAATTCCTTCGCGTGTCCGCCCAGCGCTTCGTTGATTTCCTCGGTTCTGGAGGCGATCGTATGGGCCAGTTCGCTCGAGCGCGAGAGCAGCACCCAGTCGACGTCCTTGATCTTTGCGTCGAGCGTTTGCATGACCTGACGGCCGCCGTCCTCCATCACCCGCGCGACTTCAGCCGCGTGTTTGGAGAGCGCCTCCTGCAGCATCTGGCCGCCGACGCCCAGGCCCGCGTCAACGCGCCCGACCAGTTCGTCGATGCGGTCCGCCGCCTCCATTGTTCTGGCGTTGGCGACGTTCTCGAAGGCTTCGATCTTGTTCGACATCGTCGACGCGATGTCGATCGCGCGCGCGCCAAGCTTTTCGACCAGATGGCCGCCTTTGTTCTCGATCGCGCCGTCGATTTCGGCCAGTCTCGCGCCGATCTCATCGGCGAAATGGCGAGAATTGTCGCCAATCCGGGCGTTGTAATGCTCGACCTGCGCCGAGAGCCTTTCGACGAGCGCGCCGCCCTGCGTACGGATGGTCTCATCGAGCGACTGCAGCTGGTCGTCGATCCGATGCGTGATCTCTTGCGCCTGCACATCGAGTCGTGCGGCCGCGTCCATCGTCCGCGTCGTCAGATTGTCGACGAGCTGCGTTCCCTTGCCGCCGATCACGTCCTCGACGACAGCGAAGCGCTGAGTGAGTTCGGCGCTGAGGCGTTCGGTCTGCGCGCCGACCCGGTCGGCGAGTTCGCCGCCGTCGCGAAGCAGCGCATTCTCGAATTGGGTGAGCTGTTCGCCGAGCGTGACCGCGATGCGCTCGCCATGATCAGCCAGCGAGGCCACGACGTCTTTGCTTTCTGACAGGACGGCGTTCTCGAAGGCGCCGAATCGATCGTTCACCAATTCATGCAGCCGCTCGCCCTGCGTGGCGATCGCCAGAACGGCGTCGCTCGCCGTATTGGAGAAGCGCTCATGCATCGTGGCGGCGTTTTCGGCGAGAGCCGAGGAGGCGTCCGCGACGCTTTGGCGTAGCTTGTCGCGCAACGCCGCGCCGTGCGTCTCGAATTCCTGCAGCGCGAGTTCGCGCGTCGTCTCCATCGTTTTGGCGACGAGCATTCCCGCCGTCTCGAGCGCGTTGAGCCGCTCGTCGAGCAATTGGTCGACGCGCGTCGCATGTTCGCCGACGACGGACGCCACGCTTTCACTGTGACGCTTAACGGCATCTTCGAAGGAGCCGAGCTTTTCGGCGAGGTCGACTTCGGCGCTACCGGCGTGCGCCGCCAGGCGTTGCGCGATCTCGCCGCCCTGGCGCACAAGCACGTTTTCGATCGCTTCAAGACTCTGCGCGACAGCGTCGCTGACCTGTCCGCTGTTGCGGGCGAGGCTGTTTTCGAAGGCGGCGAGTTTGTCGCCAAGTTCTGCGGCGGCGCGCTCGGTGCGGGCCGCGACCCGGGCCGCCAAATCTTCGCCCTGGCGCGCGACGACGTCTTCGAACGTCGATAGGCCTTGCGAAAAGGCCACTGTGGCGCGTTCGCCATGTTCGCTGACGCGCTGGGTGATTTCTGCGCTGTGACGCTCGACGGCTTCTCCGAAAGCGGCGAGCTGCGCCGAGAGGGTCGATGCGGCGCGTTCTCCACGCTCGCCGACGCGCTCGGCAATCTCGTCGCCGTGGCGGCTGATGGAGGTCTCAAAGGCGGTGAGTTGCGCCGAGAGCGTCGATGTTGCGCGTTCGCCTTGCTCGCCGACACGCTGCGCGATCTGTTCTCCGTGGCGGGTGACGGCGTCTTCAAACGAGGCCAGCTCAGCCGCGAGCGTCGACGTCGCCCGTTCGCTCTGTTCGCTCACGCGAAGGGCGATGTCGTCGCTGTGGCGCACGACTGTCTCTTCAAAAGCGGCGAGCTGCGACGTCAGCGTCGACGTCGCCGTTTCGCCATGTTCGCTGACGCGCTGCGCGATTTCCTCGCTGTGGCGCGCGACCGTGTCCTCAAATGCGGCGAGCTGGGTCGCAATGGCGGACGTCGCGCGTCCGCCATGTTCGGTTACGCGCGTCGCGACGTCGTCGCTGTGCTGCGTGACTGCTTCCTCGAAGGCGGCGAGCTGCGCCGACAATGTCGCCGTCGCGCGCTCGCTCTGTTCGCTGACCCGTTCGGCGATTTCGCCGCTGCGGCCATTGACCGACTCTTCGAATGCGGCAAGCTGCGTGGAGAGCGCCGACGTTGCGCGCTCGCTGTGTTCGCCGACGCTCTGCGCAAGTTCCTCGCTGCGCAGCGCAACCACCGTTTGGAAGGCGGCGAGCTGCGTCGCGACGGTCGTCGCGGCCCTCTCGCTGTGTTCGGCGACGCGCGAGACGACGTCCTCGCCGTGGCGCGCGAAAGTGTCCTCGAAGGCGGCGAGCCCGTCCGAAATGACGGAGCTGACGCGATCGCCATGTTCAACGACGCGCATGGCCGCTTCGGCGCTGTTGCGCACCACGGCGTCTTCGAAGGCGGCAAGCCGCTCGGCGAGAGTGGTCTCGATCTGCAGCCCGCGTTCGGCGATCCGTTCCGCCACTTCGCCGCCGCGGCCGAGCACGGTCTGTTCGAAGGCCTGGAAGTTATCGGCGAGCGTTTCATTGACTCGGTCGCCATGCTCCCCGATCGCCGACACCGCTTCGCTGGCGGCGGCGACAAAACGCGTCTGCACGGCGTCGACCTGTTCGACAAGCGCCGTCGAACTCTGGTTCAGGCTGCGCGAGACTGACTCGTGAAGCGCTTGTCCGCGCAGCTCGAATTCGTTCTGCGCCTTCTGATGCGTGTTTTCGAGCAGGCCGACGATTCGGGTTGCCGCCGTTTCGAATGTCGTTTTAGCGTTTTCGACATGTTCGGCGACGCGGGTCGTCAGCCGTTCCTGAGTCTCGGCGAGCGAGCGCTCGAAGGCGCCGCCCTGCGTCTCGATTGTTTCGCGAAGCGCGCCGCCGGTCTCCGTGAGCTGCGCGACGATCCTCTCCCCCTGGCCGCCGATCGCCTCGGAAAAACTCGCGCCGAGCTCTTCGAATCTTTCGAGCACATCTTGGCCGCGCGCGCCGAAATCGCCGGCGATCGCTTCGCTCGCGGCTTCCAGCTTGCGGCCAACTTCCTCGACGCCGTCGGCGAAACGGCGGCTGACGTCCTCGCTCGCGCCGGTCACTTTCTGCGCGACTTCGTCGCCGGTCTGGGTCAGCGCGATCAGCACTCTTTCGCCGTGACTGGACAAAGTCGATTCAAAGGCGTCGCCTGCTTCGTCAAGCGCGAGCCGGATCTCCTCGCCCTTGGAGCCGAGCGAGGAGGTGACGCGCGCGCCGGCCTGGCTCACCGCTTCCGCGAGATGGACCGAGGTTGTGGCGAGTTCCTGAGACAGCGTCTCGCGCGCGCCAAAGAGCGCCGTGCGGGCGTTGTCGGCGTTGACGACAATCGCTTCGCGTTCGCGGGTCAGTTCGTCGATGAGAAGCCGAATGCGCCGTTCATTCTCGGTGTAGGAGCGCTCGAGGTTGGTCACCTCGGTGCGCACGATCACTTCCAGTTCGCCGGCCCTTGCGAGCGCGCGTTCGATGCCGTCTCCCATGGAGGCGGCTTCGCGCCGGATCGCCTGAGAGAGCGAGACGACTTGTTCGGTGGCGACCGTTTCCGGCTCGATGAGCCGGATGGCCACTTCGGTCATGGAGTTGGCGATGAGCCGCATTTCATGCGCGCGGCGCGCCATCAATCCGGTGAGGAAGAGAAAAACGAGAGGCGCGAGCAGCGCGGCGAGCGTCAACACCGGCTTCGGCGCGAGCGTCAATCCGTTGGAGTCGAGGATTTCGCCTTGATGGAAATAAACGTACAGGGCCCAGCAGGCCGCCCACAGCCCCATGGAGGCGAAGGTGAGCGCCATGATCGAGCGGTTGGGCTTGATCTGCAGCGCCTGCCGCAACTCGCCGACCGTGCGGCGGTCGTCGTTCGCGGGCGCAAGGGCGGGCGCCATCGCTGCGGTCTGCGGTTGAACGCGGTTCTGCTGTTCGCCGTAAGCGGAGGCCGGCTTTCTCTGGTCCCCGGCGTGCGCTTCCGCTCTCGGGCTCTGGGGCGGGCCGGACCGGTTGTTCGCCTCATCCGCAGCGCCTGCGGCGTCCGGCGGCGCGCCGATATCCAGCGCCTCCTCGATCGCCGTCAGCGCGGCGGACGCCGCGTCCTGGATCTTTCCCGATGTCGCCATTCGTCGTCTCCAGCGGCGAAGACGCGTCGCGCCCGGCCGATTTCACGGCCCACCGCTCAGCGACCGCCATTGAATAAAGATTAACCAAACTTTACAGCCCAATCCGGGCAATTGAAACATGCGCGCGGACCGTATCGGGAAACTTCGTTAACGCGCCCTTCAGGATCGACGCGGCAGTCTCGACGCTGGGGGCAGTTTGCCAGACTTTTTCCGGCGGACTGCAAAACGAACCGGTTTGCGATAGATATCAAGGGGAACAGGAATGGGGATGGCGAAACTGGCGGACTCCACGTTTCTAAATTGCCAAGCTCAGCCGCAGCCGTTTTCCGAGGTCGACGGGGAGGCGCCGATCGACCTTGTCCATCTCTCGCGGCAGACGTTCGGCGACCATGATCTCGAACGGGAGCTGCTGGGACTTTTCGACGCACAGGCGGCGCAATTTGCGAAACGCTTGCGCTCGCCCGCCGCGCAGGGCGACGCCGACTGGCGCATCGCGCTGGCGCATACCGTCAAGGGGTCGGCGCGGGCGATCGGCGCCTTTGAGGTGGGGCGCGCGGCGGAGGCGTACGAACAGGCGCTGCGCGGCGAGGATGCGAGCGTCGCCGAGAAGGCCGAGATGCTGGGCGCCGCCATCGGACGCGCGCGTAGCGCCATCGCTTTATTGCTGGGCGGCGCGGCTCAGAACGGCCCCACGGGGAAATATTTCAAATAAAGCTCGGCGAAAACGCCGCGCTGGGCGAGGCGGGAGAGCGCATAATCGAGCGCCCGGCGCAGCGGCGCGTTGCCTTTTTTCACGGCGATGCCGACGCCCTCGCCGAAATATTTCGGATCGGTGAAGGGGCCATCCCGAAAGACGCAGCAGCCGGCCGCCTCGGCGCCGTTCAGCCAGTAGGAAAGGGCGATGGCGTCGCCGAAAACCGCCTGAACGCGGCCGTTCTTTAGCGCGTTGCGGGCGAGGGCCGGCGTTTCGAACGTCACCAAGGTCGAGCGCGGATAGAAGGCTTGCAGAAACGCCTCGTGTCGCGAGCCCGCGACCACCGCGATCGGACGATCGGCGAGGGTGGCGGGAGACGCCGACGTCAGGGTCGTGTCGGCCTGCATGGCGAACCGGCCGGGCGTCAGCATGTAAGGACCGGAAAAATCTACCTGTTTTCGAGTTTCGTCATTGATCGCGAGCGAAGCGATGATGGCGTCGCCGCTATTGTCGTTGAGCGCGGGAATGAGCAGATCCCACCGCCGCCGCTGGATCGTGCAGGCCGTGTCGAGTTCGATGCAGATCGCCCTGGCGAGATCGATATTGAAGCCGGCGACCTGTCCATCCGAAAGCAGAAAATTGAACGGCGGATAGTCG
>Ga0075355_1000098_pt1 | contig 12430 bp, 9 predicted proteins | sample WestPond_Cattail_6_FD_120069 | JGI IMG/M metagenome (GOLD analysis project Ga0075355, IMG submission 120069) | Natural and restored wetland microbial communities from the San Francisco Bay, California, USA, that impact long-term carbon... | ecosystem: Environmental > Terrestrial > Soil > Wetlands...
GGCAATGGCCGCGGTGATCTGCGTGCCAATGCCGACTACCTGGAACAGCGGCGCCACGAGGTAGCCGAGGAACATGGTGTAGGTGAAAAATCCGCCGAGGGTAAGTTTGCCGGCGATGATCTGGCGCGTGCCGATCAGCATAACAATGGCACCAACGACGCCCATCAGGGTTGCCGCCGACAGTCCCATGAGGGAGGTTGCGGTCAGCGTTTTGAAGACGTTCTGCATCAGGCGATTGACGCCGCCACTGAACACGTCGTGCTCGCGAGCTTCAGCGTGGTAGCCCTTTACCACCCGCACCCCGCCGAGCGACTCGGTCAGGCGTCCGGTGACTTCGGCATTGATTTTGGCGCGTTCACGGAAGATTGGGCGGATGGTCTTGAACGCCTTGCGCAGAGCGAGGCTGAACACGAGCAGGAAGCCGAAGGCGATCCCGGTCATAGGCGGCGAAATACGGACCAGTACCACGAACGCGATCACCGCCGTCATCAGGCCGCCGACGAAATCCACCAACCCCGTGCCAACGAGGTTACGCACGCCTTCGACGTCGCTCATGATGCGCGCGACGAGGGTGCCGGTCTTATTGGAGTCGTAGTAGGAGACTGACAGGCGTCCAACGTGTTCCTGCACCTGCTTGCGCATGTCGGCAATCATGCGTTGCGCGGCCTTGGAGAGTGTCTGGGTGAGGGCGTAAGAGGTGAGGCCCTGGATGATTGTCGCCGCGAGCACCACGCCAACAAGCGGATACAGCATATTCAGGTGCTTCTTGGCGATTACGTCGTCGACGAGGAACTTGGTCGAGGCTGGCAGTACGAGGCCGGAGAGGCGGTTGATCACCATCAGCACCAGGCCGAGCGCGAGCAGGGCGCGTCGCGGATGGATGAGTCGCCAGATCTCGGGCATGGCCTTGAAAATCGGCGTTTTCTTGCCGGACCCGGTAGGGCCAGTGCCCCGCGTCAAGGCGCGGGAGGAATGCGGTGATGCGACCGAACGGTATCCGCCCATAGTTGGTTGCTCTTTAGATGGTGCTCTGGAAGGGAACGCTTCGGGAAGGCAAAGAGCGAAGAAAAATAAAAACCGGCGCCATTCTCCCCCGAGACATGCGCCGGTTTTTTAGGATCCCCACCCTTGTTATTCGGGGCTCCTAAACCAGGTGGCCGATGGGCCGAAACTCAATTTAGGTCTTCTACCACGAGAGCCCAACTTCTCCGGGGGAAGCCAATTCACGTCACCGTGAAAGACCGTCATCCTAACCATGAGGCCTGTTAACGATCTGGTCAATCGGAAATCCCGCCGCCGTATTGCTCTTCTGGATAACCGAGAAACCGGCTTACTACTTCCAGACGCCAAGACCTGCCAGCCGTAGTGCTGCCACTTTGCGCGTGCAGAGACATAGTCGCCAGTGATATAACTTGCGTCGTTTATAGTAGATATCCCCGATGGGGAGCAGGGTGTCTTAGCTGGTTAGCCCCGATTTCATATCACCCTGATTACGTACTACTTACGGTTGAGTGGGGCTCTCGACTCGGGGGAGGACCCCCTTGGACCTATTACTTGTAAGAGTCATTTTTATTTTCATTGTCGGCCTCGCTGGTTACATTCTGCAGCCCTTTGGTCTGGCGAAGTTGCCCGACCTGGTGGTGGGATTAGCCATCGGTGTTGCTATCGTCCTGTTTGAGCTCCGATTGCGAGCCATTAGCCTGAAACGGCTGATTGGCGCCGCCATTGGCAGTATCCTCGGCATTATTGGCGCCTTCCTGTTCAGCATTGTTTTGCGGAACAGCCTGATGCCCGGAAGCACCCAAAGCTTCCTGATGCTGATGGTCATGCTGTTCATGGCGTACGTCGGGTTGATCGTGGGCGCCACCAAGGGCGACCTGCTGAACCTGTCCGCCCTGGGCGGAATTTTCGGCGGCGAAAAGCAGGGGAAGAAAAGCCAGAAGATTCTCGACACGTCGGTCATCATCGACGGGCGTATTGCCGACATCGCCGAAACCGGATTCCTGGACGGGGTTTTGATCATCCCGCAGTTCGTTCTTCGCGAACTGCAACTGGTCGCCGATTCCGCCGATCCGCTGAAGCGCAACCGCGGACGCCGCGGCTTGGACATTCTGCAGCGCGTCCAGAAGATCGCCACGGTGCAGGTGCAAATTGTCGAGGACGACTACCCCTCGATCCGCGAGGTCGACCTTAAGTTGATCGAACTGGCGAAAGAGATCGAAGCCAAGATCATCACCAACGACTTCAACCTGAACAAGGTAGCGCAGCTGCAGGGCGTGGATGTGCTGAACATCAACGAACTGGCGAACGCCCTGAAGCCGATCGTGCTGCCGGGTGAAGCGATGCGGGTGTTCATCCTCAAGGAAGGCAAGGAGTACAACCAGGGTGTCGCCTACCTTGATGACGGCACAATGGTGGTGGTCGACAACGCGCGTAAGATGATCGGTAAGACCGTGGACGTCGCCGTCACCTCCGTGCTCCAGACCACGGCGGGCAAGATGATCTTCGGCAAGTTCGATGAGCGCGGGGTGACATCGGTACAACCGGCGCGTCCGGCAGCTCCGGAACCGCACCGGAAACCGGGCATGACGCCAGTTCCAACCTCCACGAACCCGTCCCCAACTGCACCAAATGTGGTGACAGAAACCAAGGGCGAGTAACCGGAAATTTACCTCTGGGCGCGGGCATTTGCCCGCGCTTTTCTATTTATGTAAAGAGCCGCGCACGATATAATTTCGCCAGTGTGGGGAGGGCTCACCCGAGCCTCAGGCGGGGACTTTGCCGTCGTGAATTGAGGTGCATGGTCTTTCGCTTTCATGACTTTCAGTTGGATGTCGTCGAGCGCCGATTGCTGCGCGCCGGCGAGCCCATCGTACTGCGCGCTAAAGTTTTCGACACGCTGGCTGTCCTCGTCGAAAACCATGGTCGTCTTGTCCGCAAAGACGACCTGATGAAGCGTCTCTGGCCCGATAGCATTGTCGAAGAGAACAATCTCGACCACAACATTTCCAAGATCCGGCGGGCGCTGGGCGAAGGCGCCGCTTACAAGTACATCGAGACCGTTCCGCGCCAGGGCTATCGCTTTGTAGCCGAAGTTGCGGCCGCCGACGCACCACAGTTACACCAGGTGACCTCGCTCCCGGAGGTTGATGCCGGCGAGCAGGAAATCCAGTTCTTCACCACTAGCGACGGCGTGCGCATTGCCTACACCATCGGCGGTAGTGGGCCGCCGCTCGTGCGCACCATCGACTGGCTCAATCATCTCGACTTCGAATGGAAGAATCCCTTCCGCCGTCATTGGTTCTCGCAGATCATGCTGCACCACACTTTTCTGCGTTACGACCAGCGCGGCAGTGGTCTATCAGACTGGAACGTCTCCGACTTCTCTTTCGAACGTTCGCTGGCCGATTTCGAAGAGCTTATCGAACACGTGGGCTTCAAGAAGTTTGCGCTTTTCGGTAGTTGCCAGGGTGGCGCGATTGGAACGGCATATGCAGCGCGCCACCCGGAGCGCGTATCCAAGATAATCCTCGTCGGTGCTTTCGCGCGTGGCTGGCCGCCTCCGAGCAGCATGATCATGGAACAGTTCAACGCCATGCTGACGCTTATCCGTCTCGGCTGGGGCAAGGACAACCCCGCTTTCCGCCAGTTGTGGACGACTCTCTTCCGGCCGGATGCCAGCCCGGAAGAAACCGAGTGGATGAATGAATTCCAGCGCATTACGTCATCGCCCGAGAATGCCGCGCGCATGATGTCTGAGTTTCCTAAGATCGATATCACCGATCTGCTGCCCAAGGTCTGCTGCCCCACGCTGGTGATTCATTCGCGTGACGAAGCCGTGGTCCCCGCGCAAGAAGGACGTCTCATTGCCTCGCGCATTCGTGGCGCGCGCTATGTCGAACTGCCCAGCCGCAGTCATGAAGTCGTACCCGGCGAGCCGTCATGGCAGACACTCGTCGACGAGTTCTCCGCCTTCCTCGAATGGTCGGAACCTGCGCAAAAATCTACCCGGCGAAAAGCCGCCAGCTAAGACGCAGCGCGAAAATTGAACGATGATCTTTCTCTTCGGCCCCTTCGAACTCGACACCACCGAACGCCGCCTCCTGCACGAAGGCAAAGCCGTCTCTTTGCGCGGTAAGATCTTTGACACACTCTGTGCCCTCGTCCAGCAACATGGCCACCTCGTCCGCAAGGACGACCTCATGCAGCGTCTCTGGCCCGATAGCGTCGTCGAAGAAAATAATCTCGACCACAATATCTCCAAACTGCGCCGCTGCCTTTGCGAAAAAGAGGACGGCGTGCGCTACATCGAGACCGTGCCGCGCCAGGGCTACCGTTTCATTGCCGAAGTAACCGTCGTCGATAAACGTTCAGTTCCCGGTGTTGTCGTGGAACTTCCCCACCCTCAGCCAATCCAGTTCAATCAGGATATCCGCTCCTTCACCGCCGACGATGGCGCCCGGATCGCCTATTCGATCGCCGGCGAAGGCCCTGTGATATTGAAGGCCGCCAACTGGCTTAACCACCTCGAGTTCGAACTGCAAAGTCCGATCTGGCAGCATTGGCTGCCCATCCTCACTCGCCACAACACGCTCCTCCGTTACGACGAACGTGGTAACGGACTATCAAGCTGGAACATACAGGACTTCTCCTTCGGGGCCTGGGTACGCGATTTCGAACGTCTCGCCGACGAGGTTAAGCAGGAGAAGTTCACACTGCTCGGAATATCTCAAGGCGCTGCCGTCGCCATTTCCTACGCCGTCAAATATCCCGAGCGGGTCGAAAGGATGATCCTATACGGCTCCTTTGCTCGCGGGTGGATGAAGCGCTCGAACGCCGACGATGTTGAGCGCCGTAACGCGTTCCTGACGCTCGTCCGTCTCGGTTGGGGCAAAGACAATCCTGCCTTCCGCCAGATGTTCACCACCATGTACATGCCCGACGGCTTGCCGGAACATCAGGCATGGTGGAACGAATTGCAGCGGGTCTGTACCTCTCCGGAAAACGCCGTGCAACTGATGAATGCCGCCGGCCCCATCGACGTCGTTGACCTGCTGCCCAGCGTCAAGTGCCCCACGCTCGTGATGCACAGCGAAGGCGATGAGGCTGTGCCTGTCGCGGAAGGACGCCTGGTGGCTTCGCGAATCCCAGGAGCAAAGTTCGTTACTCTACCGAGCCGCAATCATCTCGTCATTCACAGCGAGCCGGCGTGGCCGATCTTTGTCCGCGAACTCTCCACATTCATGGCGTGGCCGCAGCAGATTGCCCAGGCAGAATACATATCTCGCAAAGCAGAAGCTGCCGGCTGACCTGACACCGGCACTGAAGAAGCTTCATGGTCTTTCTCTTTGGCCCGTTCGAACTCGACACCACGGAACGCCGCCTGCTTCGGTCCGGTGTTGTTGTCCCTCTTCGTCCCAAACTTTTCGATACTCTTTGCGCTCTCATCGAACAGCACGGCCGTCTTGTACGAAAAGACGATCTCATGCGTAGGCTCTGGCCCGACAGCGTCGTCGAGGAAAACAATCTCGACCACAGCGTCTCCCGACTGCGGCAGTGCCTTGGTGACGGCAAAAATGGAAACCATTACATCGAAACTGTTCCCCGGCAGGGTTACAGGTTCATCGCGACCGTAACATCCGCCCGCCCCGTTGCGACCGCACCCGCCGCCAGGCCAGCAACGCCTGCGGCGAAAATTGAACAACAGATTCAGTTCCTCGCCGCCGACGAAGGAGCCCAGCTCGCTTATTCCAAAATCGGATCGGGTCCGGTGCTGCTGAAATCCGCCAACTGGCTCAACCATCTGGAATTCGAACTCCAGAGCCCTCTGTGGCAGCACTGGATTAAGTTGCTCAGCGCTCAGAACACCCTGGTTCGCTATGACGAACGTGGCAACGGGCTCTCCAGTTGGAACGTGCAGACATTTTCATTTGACGCCTGGTGTCGCGATCTGCAACTCGTCGCCGAATCGTTGAACTTACAGAAATTCTCGCTGCTCGGAATTTCGCAGGGCGCTGCGGTTGCGGTCTGGTACGCGGCAACTTTCCCGGAACGCGTTGACCGTCTCATCCTCTACTGCGGCTTCGCCCGCGGCTTTGAGTTTCGCCATAGTCCTGCCGCTATGGAGCGTCTCGATGCCATGATCACGCTCATGCGTTTAGGCTGGGGTAAAAACAATCCGGCGTTCCGCCAGTTATTCACGACCATCTTCATGCCCGACGCTCAACCCGAGCACATGACCTGGTTCAACGAGTTGCAACGCGTGAGTACGTCACCGGAAAACGCGGTGCGATTCATGGAAGCGTTCAAAAAGGTTAACGTTGTCGACCTGCTGCCCATGGTGAAATGTCCTACGCTGGTGGTCCATGTCGATCGTGATTCCGTGACGCCCATCTCCGAAAGCCGTCTGATGGCATCGCGCATCAGCGGAGCCCGTTTCGTCAGCCTCCCTGGCAAGAACCACATCCTGATCCAGTCTGAGCCGGCTTGGCCGATGTTCGTGAAGGAGCTAAGCAATTTCATGAACTGGCCAGTGCCAAAATAAAACAGGCGGTCCGCCCCCCTCAGACCGGACCGCCCGTCCCTGTTACGCCGCCGAACCCGCCCGCGACTTCTGCGCGTTCGATTTATACGCCGATACCGAAGGAATCAGCATCGGCACGTTATCGCGATAGTTCGCGTACTTCGCGCCGTGCAGCACCACCAAATCCCGCTCCTCCCACCGGATCGCGACCAGCATGTATGCCGAGCACATCACCGCGAACAGCAAGTGGGTCACCGTCATCGTCGGGGTAAACCAGAACGTCATGAACCAGCCCACGTACAGCGGATGCCGCACATACTTATAAAAGAGTGGCGTGCGGAACGTCAGGTGCGTGTACGGCTTGCCGACCAGGTACAGCCACACTTGCCGTAGCCCGAACAGGTCAAAGTGGTTGATCAGGAACGTGCTCAGCAGCACCAGCGCCAGCCCAAGACCGTAAAGGTTGTACATCAGCATCTTGCCGGCCGAATTCTGGATGTTCCACACCTCACCGCCCAGCGGCTGCCAGAAGTAGAACAGCGCGATCAGCGCAACGCTCGAGAACAGCACGTACGTGCTGCGCTCCGCCGCTTCGGGCACCAGCTTCGTCCATGCTGCTTTGAACCACGGACGCGCCATCAGGCTGTGCTGCACCGCAAACACCGCCAGCAGCAGCAGGTCTATTCCCAGCGCGTAGAAGAAGGGCGTGGTGGCCGGTGAGTCCATTGACTTGGGAACCACGATGTTTCCGATAAAGCCAACGGCGTAAAGAAAGGTACCGAAGAAGGCCGCATAGCAGGCGACTCCGTACAGGAAAACAGCAATTCTCTTCAACATTTCTAAATCTCCCCACGCAACAGGCTTTGTTGCCATCGCGATCTGTTGCGAGATTACGTTCCCGCCCCCCTCACCGTCCTTTGCCGCAACTTGAATTTTCCTGAAACATCCCTAAACCGAGTAGCTCGCCGCAAAAAAGAGAGCACGGCCGTTAAGCCGTGCCCGGAGGAAGTACTCAGGATTAACAAACCCTCTTCAACGCCAGCAAACTCAAATCATCCGCGATCACCGGTGTGCTGTTCTGCACCCGCTTCAGCAACGAATGTACGATCGACCCCGCCGAATCTCCCGCCGTGAACTGCAAGTGCCGCGCTACCGTGTCCGGACGCAACTCAAACGTCGTCCCGTGATGCACCTCCAGGATGCCGTCCGACACCACCAGCAACGTGTCCTGCACTCCGAACTCCAGCGTCGCCGACGCATACGTCGATTCCTCGAACGCTCCCAGGATCGGCCCACCCCGCTCCAGTAACGACAACCGCCGTCCCTCCGCCAGCAAAAATCCCGGCGGACACCCCCCACAGCAATACGTCAACCTTCCCGCCGCCGGTTCCAGCTTCGCCAGGAATAAACTCACCAACGGCACGCCGACCCTCGAGCGGTGTATCTCCCGGTTCAGCATCGACATGATCCCTTGCAGGCACAGCCCCGTCTCGCATGATCGTTTCACCAGGTCGAGCACGTGCGTCAACCACATTGCCGCCGACAACCCCTTGCCCATCAGGTCGCCCAGCGCAAGATACCAGTCGCCATTCCGCTCGAAGGACGTTACAAAGTCGCCCGAGATCTGCCGTGCTGCCACCGTGCCGCATGCAAATTCAAAGTTGCCGATCCGCTGCGTCGCCGGCGCGCACAGTGCTTCGTAGACTCCCAGTGCTCCCAGCAGCGGGTCGGCTTTCCTCGCCAGTGCGCTCCGCTTCTCCACATTCGACTTGGACAACTGCGGGCATCGCCGGATGGCGTTTTGTTCTCGTTGACGCATGATCGCCTCTCATTCCGCCACCATTTCACCGCGCCCCCCCTGCCACCGTCCTTGAGGGCCAGTGATTTTGCCCTGAAATTTTCCTGAACATGGTGACGAACCTTGGGACGAAACAGTTGACCATCGCGCCATTACTCACGTTTCATGAAAGCAGAATGATCGTTGCCCGTTTACTCATCCTCCTGATCGCGCTCGTCGTCATTGCTCCCGCTCAAACAAAGACCATCGCCATCACCATCGACGACCTGCCTTACGCCACCATTAAGCCGACCATGGAATCCGTCATCCAGGGCCGCCACGACATCCGCAGCATCACGCAGACGCTGAAGGCCCATAACGCGCCTGCCGTCGCCTTCGTCAACGAGAAGAAGTTACAAGTGCCTAACCAGCTCGACATGCGCATCGGCCTGCTCGAAATGTGGCTCGACGCCGGCGTCCTTCTCGGCAATCACACCTACTCGCACATCGACCTGAACAAAAATCCCGAACCCGCCTGCGAAGACGATGTCATTAAAGGTGAGGTCATCACGCGCCGCCTCATGCAGGAGCGCAATCTCGACTACAAGTACTTCCGGCATCCCTTTCTGCGCACCGGCGCAAACCTCGATCAGAAGAACGCCTTCGAAGCCTTCCTCAAATCCCGCGGCTACATCGTCGCCCCCGTCACCACCGAAAACGTCGACTGGCTCTTCAACTCCGCCTACGAGCGCGCGCTTCAGGACGACGACCACGCCCTCGCCAATCGCCTGCTCGATGCGTACCTCGTTCACACCGACGTTGAGATGGACTACTACGAAAAGATGGTGCAGAACGAGTTCCACCGTCCCATAGCGCACATCATGCTGCTGCATTCGAATCGCATCAACGGCATCATGCTTGACCAGGTGCTCACCAAGTTCGAGCAGCGCGGCTACAAATTCATCACTATCGAAGAAGCCCTGAAGGATCCTGCCTACCGGACCGCCGACAACTACACCGGACCCTACGGCTACCCGTGGCCGCATCGCTGGGCTCTCACTCTCGGACAGGACCCCGACTTTAAGAACGCGCCCGATCCGCCCAAGTGGGTTCTTGACCAGTACGAGAAAGCGACGAAGAAGTAGCATCTGCGATAATGTCCAGTCTCTCGGAGGAACGAATGGCAGAAGTAGTTGCGACCAAAGACGCACCCCAGGCAATCGGACCCTACTCTCAGGCCATCAAGGTCGGCGGATTTCTCTTCACTTCCGGCCAGATCGCCATCGATCCCGCTACCAGCCAGGTCATCGAAGGCGACATCGCCGCGCAAACCGAGCGCGTGATGAAGAACCTCGCCGCCATCCTCAAGGCCGGCGGTCTCAGCCTGCAGCGCGTCGTCAAGACCACCGTCTTCCTCAAGAGCATGGGCGACTTTGCCACCATGAACGAGATCTACGGCAAGCATTTCGGCGAGCATCGCCCGGCGCGCTCGACCGTCGAAGTCGCGCGCTTGCCCAAAGACGTGCTGGTTGAAATCGAAGTAATCGCGGAGCTCTAAGCGGAAACATCCCTTCAGCAGCTCGCGAATATTTTGAGATATTGTTGGCGTGTGACAACCGCGCGCGAGACTGCATCGTCTTAGTCTGCGAAGGCCAACGGATAGACACGATGGCCCAAGGGACTTGAATTGACAATGGCTTCGGCTGATGACGATTCAGGACACAGATTGTGCGTGATTATCGGCGGGAAGCCGTCGTTGTCATAACCCAGTCAGTGGAACCGGCGAGCGCTGAGACTTCGGTTTCAACGCCCGGCAGCACGAACGATGAAGTCTCGGCCGATTCGATTGTGCGGTGGATGTTGAGTCAGTGATGGCTGTGAGTGAGCCTGATTCGTCAGGCGCATTGATAACCACAGCTGAAATGGCGCCCATGGACCCTTGGAACCAACTCGTGCTTGTCGGTTGGCCCTTCGTCTTTTTCAGGGTCAGAGGTTCGCGCCGCCATGCCCTACTCCGGATCCTAATGCTTAATTCCTCGACGCTGATTCCGCCGGATGGTCCTGCCGCTCTTCCTCGCGCTCCGGTTCGTAGAGATAGCTGTATTCCGGATGGTCGCGCAAGCTGCTCTTCTGCTTCTCGAAGCGCTGGTGGTGGTAGATCGCTCCCAGTCCCCACGTCTCGCCCGCGTGTCCTACGGCAAATAGCAGGAACAAACAGAGCATCGTAACCTGCGGAACGTGCACGTCCATGTACTCGTACAGGCCCGGATTCGACCCGCCGGGATACCACGTAATCGCCATCCGGTTCAGCATGTAGAACATGCCAACAAACGACGCGGGCCGCGTTGCCAGCCCGAGCACCAACGCTAATCCGAGGAACAATTCGATCGCGCCAACCGCCACCGCATACCATCCCGGATGCTCAAACAAGACGCGCACCATCGGTTGATACCACGAAGGACTCAATGGGGAAATATGGCTGAGCGCCGTCAGGAATCCGCCACCAAAGAAACTGGGATCGAACAGCTTGATCCCGCCACCTAGTAGGAAGATGAACCCAACACCAATGCGCACGACCGCGAGGACACGACGGAACCGCGTGTACGAGTAGCTCATGTGCAACCTCGAGAGTCTGCCTTGCCGGGGGAGGGGTAGCGGAATGATGAACCAAACCAACCCGAAACGCAACCCAAGCGCACTTGTTTTCTCCGGCTTCTCGGTAGGAATATGAACCGCTGGTTTCACTGCTGTTCCCAAAAAGGGCTTGGGGATAACTGGAAAGTCCCCATCGGAGAGCGGTCAGGATCAGTTGTGTGCCCTTGCTCACGGGGAAACCATCGCTCCCGTTGCTATACTGAATTCTTATGCTACGAGTGCGATTTGCGCCGTCTCCCACTGGGTTCCTGCATGTGGGCAGTGCGCGTACCTTCATCTTCAATTGGCTTTATGCCCGCAGGAACAACGGCACCATGATCCTCCGTCTCGACGACACCGACGTCGAGCGCAACACCGAGGCTTCTGTCAACTCGATCTTCGAGGGCCTGAAGTGGCTCGGCCTCAGCTGGGACGAAGAGTACAAACAGTCCGAGCGCCTGGCGCTGCACCATGCCATGGCCAACGCGATCTTCCACAAGGGACTCGCCTATCGCGACTTCACCCCCGCCCGCGAGGGCGACATCGAGAAGTCCGGCTCCGCCCAGGGCACCTGGCTCTTCAATGCCGACATGCGCAATCTCTCCCGCGAAGAGAGTGACCGCCGCGCGGCTGCCGGTGAGCCCTTCGCGCTGCGCTTCAAAGTCCCGCGCGAGACCGAGCGCGTCATCAGCTTTAAGGACGCCGTCTACGGCGATAACGCCAAGTCCACCAACGACATCGAGGACTTTGCCCTGCTCCGCTCCGACGGCATGCCGACCTATCACCTAGCCTCGTGTGCCGACGACGCCGACCTGAAGATCAGCCACATCATTCGCGGCCAGGACCACTTGTCCAACACCTTCAAGCACATCCTCATCTTCGAAGCCGCCGCAGCCGAGGTCCCAACCTTCGCGCATCTACCGCTGCTGGTGGCGCCGGATGGGACGAAGCTTTCCAAGCGCAAGCATGGACCCGTCGTGAGCGTGACCACCTACCGCGACGCTGGCTTCCTGCCCGAGGCATTCATCAACTTCCTTTGCCTGCTCGGCTGGTCTCCCAAGAACGACAAAGAGTTCATGCCAATCGAGGAACTGAAGTCGCTGTTCACGCTCGAAGGCATCAATCGCGCCAACGCCGTGATCAACTTCAAGGAACCTGCAACCACTCCCGACGAGACGTTCGATCCCAAGGCGCTTTGGCTGAATTCGGAGCACATCCGCGCGCTACCCGTCGAGAGGCTCTGCGACGAACTGCTTCCCGTCGTCCGTCACGCAAACGTCAGTATCACGCCGGAGAAGATGCAGCGCATCACGCCGCTCGTGCGCGAGCGTATTCGCCTGTTGAACGAAGTGCTCACCGTCGGTGACTTCTTCTTCGTCGATCAGCTGGCGGCGTACGACGTGAACGAACTCATCCCCCAAAAGGGGGATCTCGCAATGGCCAGAAAGGCGCTGGAGAAAGCCCAGCAGGTGCTGCCCGGAGTGGAGTTCAAGCAC
>Ga0075355_1000099_pt1 | contig 12241 bp, 12 predicted proteins | sample WestPond_Cattail_6_FD_120069 | JGI IMG/M metagenome (GOLD analysis project Ga0075355, IMG submission 120069) | Natural and restored wetland microbial communities from the San Francisco Bay, California, USA, that impact long-term carbon... | ecosystem: Environmental > Terrestrial > Soil >...
GATCCACGTGGCGCGCGGATCGGTGACCTTGAACGGGAAGACACTCAATGCCGGAGACGGTGCCGCAATCAGCGATGAAGAGAAGTTGACGCTGGTAGGGAACTCGGCCGGAAAGAAGGCGGAAGTACTGTTGTTCGACCTGGCGTAAATCTAGCGGAAAATCGAAAGGGCGTCCGAACGCCGGCCGCCCTTTTATTGAATTGTAAGAACCTATTTTTGCGGCTGGTCGCCCTCGCGAACGGCGGATTTAAAAGAACGGATTCCTTCCCCCAGGCCTTTGCCCAGATCGCCGATCTTGCTCGGGCCAAAAATCAATAGCGCGATTCCGAACAGCACCAGCAGTTCCGGCATTCCTAATTTTCCAAACATCACAGTCTCCTTGCCGGCGCCTCGGAACCCGCCGGAGCGATATCTATTGAACTTCCACTTTGTACGTGGGGACAGTGATTAGTATCACATCCCGGGGTGACCCGAAGCCAGCGTTAGTCGGCGGCTCCGGCATGCACATGGACATTGCCTGCGGTGGACGGTGCTTTTCGCGTGGCCAGTGCCTCCCGCAAGATGGGGAACAGCTCCTCGGGTTCGGCCAAAAACGCGTCATGCCCGTGCTCACTGTTCAGTTCCGAGTAACGCGACAGAATGCCCTCGCGAGTCAAGCGCTGATGCAACCGCAGCACGTCGGCAGTAGGGAAAAGCCAATCGGAAGAGATGCCAACCAATTCGATCTCCACTCCGTGCTGCGCAACGCCGCGATATTCGGGCGCACCCTCGGCCGGTACCTCCCAGGTGTCCATCAGCTTGGTGATGGTGATGTAGGTGTTGGCGTCGAAACGTTTAAGGAATATGGACTGCTGGTAGTCGAGGTAGCCGGCGACGTCGAAGCGTCCCTTAACCGTCGTGAACGGATCTTCGTTGCCGGTACGATTGGGCTTGCGTCCGAAACGCTCTTCAAACAACTCGCCAGATTTGTACGAGAGCATCGCGATGGCGCGCGCGACCCCAAGGCCGTTGGCCGGCTGTTCCTCGTACCACCCATTCTTAAACGCCGGATCGTTCCAGATCGACTGACGTTGCAAGTGGTTGAGGCCGAGTCCGAGGGCCTGCAGCGGAGCGGTGCCGATCACGATGCTGCGCTCCACGCGCTCCGGATATTGCAACGCCCAATTGAGCGCCTGCATGCCGCCGATCGAGGCGCCAATAACGGCAAACAATTTCTTAATCTGGAGGTAATCGAGGAGCTGCGCCTGGGAGCGAACGATGTCCCCGATGGTTACGAGAGGGAAGTCAGGTCCGTAGCGGCGTTTGGTGGCGGGGTTGAACGACTTGGGTCCGGTGGAACCGTAACACGAACCGAGGATGTTCACGCCGATGTAACAGTAGCGTTCGGTATCGAATGGCGCATCGGGACGGAACAACTCCGGCCACCAGTCGGCGACACGAGCAGAGCCCGACAACGCGTGCGCCACCAGGATCACGCGATCGCGGTTCTTCTCCAGGTCTCCATAAATGGCGTAGTGGAGCGTGACGGGCTGAAGCCCACCGCCACGCTCGAGTTGGAACGGTTCGGTGGTTGCGAACGTGAAGTCCGCCTCCACCGTAGGTTGAATTGCGTGACCCATCACTTATGCTCCTACCGGCTGCGATTGCGACTTCGAGCCCTTGCCCGACGTCGCCGCGGCGAGTGCCTGGTCGATGTCGGCGATGATATCGGCAAGGTCCTCGATACCGACCGACAGACGAACCAGGTCAGGCGTGACGCCGGTCGCTTTCTGTTCCTCTTCAGTCAACTGCTGGTGCGTCGTCGAAGCCGGATGAATGACCAACGATTTGGCGTCGCCAATGTTGGCCAGCAGACTGAACAGTTTAACGGAGTTGATGAAGGTACGTCCCGCTTCGTATCCGCCCTTGATGCCGAAAGTGAGCAGTGATCCGGCACCTTTCGGGAGATACTTCTGCGCGAGTTTGTTGTATTGGCTCGACGCAAGTCCCGGATAGTTGACCCATTCGATGGAAGGATGCTTCTCCAGATGCTTCGCGACCGCCAGCGCATTTTCAGAGTGACGCTGCAAGCGCAAGTGAAGCGTCTCGATTCCCTGCAGCAGCAGGAAGGCATTGAATGGCGAGAGCGCAGCGCCGGTATCACGCAGACCCTGCACGCGGGCCTTGATGATAAACGCCAGCGGCCCAAATGCCTCCCAATAGGAGACGCCGTGGTACGACGGATCCGGCTCCACAAAATCAGGGAAGCGGCCCGAAGCTTTCCAGTCGAACTTTCCGCCGTCAACGATGATGCCGCCGATGGAATTGCCGTGTCCACCGAGGAACTTCGTGGCCGAGTTGATCACGATGTCGGCGCCATACTCGATCGGCCGCAGCAGAGCAGCGGAGGTGGTGGTGTTGTCGACAACGTAGGGCAGTCCATGCTCGTGCGCGATGGCGGCAAGTTTCTCAAGATCGACGATGTCGAGCTTAGGATTGCCCAGCGTCTCGCTGAAGATGGCCTTGGTGCGATCGTTAATAGCCTTGCGAAGACCGTCATAATCGGAAGGATCGACGAAGTGCACCTTGATGCCGTACTTTGGCAGCGTGTGATGGAACAGGTTGTAAGTGCCACCGTAAAGCGATGTGGAGGAGACGATTTCGTCGCCAGCCGTCGCCAGCGTGGTTAACGTTAGCGTTTCGGCCGCCTGGCCTGACGCTGTTGCCAATCCGGCGGCACCACCTTCGAGCGCCGCCACCCGCTTTTCGAATACGTCGGTGGTCGGGTTCATGATGCGCGTGTAGATGTTGCCAAACTCCTTCAGGCCGAACAGGCGCGCAGCGTGATCGGCATCGTCGAAGACGTAGGAGGTTGTCTGGTAAATGGGCACGGCGCGCGACTTCGTGGTCGGATCAACCGACTGGCCACCGTGAACCGAAAGCGTTCCGATTCCTTGCTTGGGCTGGTTGTTGTCGTTGGCGGGCATTTCTATTCTCCTTGGAAATCGTTATCTCAAAATTGGGAAATGGACCGGTGGTTGAACAAGAAAATCGGACGAAGCTAAATTCGTAAGCGCCTCTTGCAGCACCGAACTTCCGCAGGGCTCAAGCGTGACGACGAATGGCAGTTCAGCTTTGGGGAAACCTGATTTTTGCAGGATCGCGTCGATATTGATCCCGCCCTCGGAAAGCGCCGCCGCGATGGTTGCGATAATGCCGGGACGATCTTTCACCACGAAACGAACATAGTGCGGGGTGGTGAAGTCGCTGGAAACCTTGTAGCCCTTGGGATCGTTATGGGCGATCCAGTCCGCGTGCGACCGTCCTTGCGCGGCGGCAATCAGGTCGGAGATCACGGCGACGGCCGTCGGATGGCCACCCGCGCCATGTCCGGAGAAAGCGGTGTTGCCGCCGTACTTGCCGCTGGCGACCACCACGTTCTGGCTGCCGTGCACCTGTGCTAACGAAGACGTTAGCGGAACCAGCGCAGGCTCGACGGCGGCGAAGACCTTCTTGCGATCGAGCGTGGCGCGTGAGACCTGGCGGATCGTGCAGCCGATCTCACGGGCGTAGGCGAAATCGATGGCTTCCACGGAACTGACGGGCGTCTTGCGAGTCTGCGACGGCGAAAGGTACGCCTTCAAGCCGATTTGCGCCAGGATGGCTAGCTTAGCGGCAGCGTCGTCGCCGTTGAGATCGGACGAGGGATCGGCTTCAGCGAAGCCGAAGTTCTGCGCTTCCTGCAGCGCGTCGGCAAAGCTGACGTTCGCGGCTTCCATGCGGCTGAGGATGTAATTGCAGGTCCCGTTCAGAATTCCCGAGACGCCAATCAGTCGATCGCCGGCGAGACCTTCCTGCAATGCCAGCAGTACCGGTACGCCGCCCGCAACCGAAGCTCCGTAAAGAAGCTGCTCTCCGGCATGGAAGGCGAGTTGTGCGAGTTCGCGCCCGCGATGCGCAATGAGCTGTTTGTTGGCCGTGATGACCGACTTACCGCGCAGCAGCGCCTTGCGAACCCACTCTTCCGCCGGCTGCAAGCCGCCGAGCGTTTCCACGATGATGTCGACGTCAGAGTTGAGGACGGCATCGATGTCGTCGGTCCACCGCACGTCATCGCTCACCCACGTTACGCGCCTGCGCTCGATATCGCGATTGAAGACATGCGTGAGTTGCAGGCGGGGATCGGGAGAGTAGGAAAGGATTTCTGCGACGGACCGTCCCACGGTACCGAACCCGAGTATGGCCACGCGCGCGGTTTGCGTCGCGGCTGCGGGGATGAATGCGTCTCGAACTAGCTCTAGTTTCGGTTGCGTACTCACGCCTTACTCCTTGTGGCCGAACGCCGCCGGAAAAGCAAAAAGCCCATCGCCTTTCCTTCGGCGATGGGCTATATGAGACCGTTGCTACTCTATAATTAGGTCAGAAGCTCCTCTCGCCAGGACGAACGCATACACATACACATGGCCATGGTAATTCGGCACGGTGTAGAGGCGCTGTTCTGGGAGCTGAAGCTCATGATGTGTGAGATTACGGGCAAAACCTTATCGCTGTCAACTGCCCAACACCCTAAGTGGTCGAAAATAGGGCTCGAATGGCGTTATTCGACGCCCAAGAGCTCCGGTTCGAGCAGCCGGATTTTCGGCGAACTGCTTTTCCGCTGCTTCGGTCGACGCTCGAAATGCTCGGCCCGTCCTTCGGCTTGCGAGTACGCGGGGTTCTTGATCTTGATCCACGTGGTGGCATTCGAGTTCGGCAGGTAGGAACCGAACTTCCACTTGGCCACGACGCCCTCGAGATCGTTCTGGCAGGCAAAGTCGAAGATTTGCGGTCCATGCTCCTCGATGTGGTCGCTGTAGAGTACACGTGACGGCGCCGCGGGCACCACGTCGCGCAGGATCTCTTTGCGTTTGATAAGAGGCAAATCGCGCAGGTCGCGCCCGTTGAGCCAAAGGATGTCGAAGGCGTAAAAGTACGGATCGCCCCGCCGGTAAAGAAGTTCGTTGAACTGCGAGCGGCCCTCGGAATCGAGACATGCGACTTCGCCGTCCAGGACGGCGTTTTCGACCTTCAGGTGACGGCCAATCCAATGGGAGAGTTCGCCGAACGACTTGTACTGATTGCCGCGCCGGGAGAGCAGTCGGGCCTGCTCGCCTTCTACATAGGCAAGGCCGCGAAAACCGTCGTGCTTGATCTCAAAAATCCAGTCCGGATGGCTGAAAATGTCGGGGCGCCGGAACAGCGCCATAGGTTGAAAGAATACGGGTAAAAGAGACACTGGATTTATTGTACCGGATGAAAACGAGTTCTGCTGAAAAGCGCTTTTCTGCACCGTGCGGCGGGTACAATCATCGAACACGCGAATGACCTACGATGCCATCCTGCTCGTCTCCTTCGGCGGGCCAGAGAAGAACGAAGACGTACTGCCGTTTCTTGAGAACGTGCTGCGCGGGCGCAACGTGCCGCGCGAGCGCATGCTCGAGGTGGCCGAGCACTACTACCACTTCGGCGGAAAGAGCCCGATCAACGAGCAGAACCGCGCGCTCATTGCCGCGCTGAAGCAAGAGCTACATGCGCATGGCATCGATCTTCCGATCTACTGGGGCAATCGCAACTGGCATCCGCTGCTGCCCGATGCGCTCGCGAATATGAAAGCCGATGGCGTGAAGCGAGCGCTGGCGTTCGTAACAGCGTCGTACAGTTCGTATTCGAGTTGCCGCCAATATCGCGAAAACGTTGCCGCGGCGCAGGGGATCGTTGGCGATGGCGCGCCTGAGGTCGAAAAGATTCGCGCCTACTTCAATCATCCCGGATTCGTGGAGGCGATGGTGGACCGCACCAGCGCCGCGCTCGATCAGCTACCAACGGATTCCCGCGAGCATGCGCACATCGTCTACACCGCTCACAGCATTCCCACCATGATGGCCAACGGCTGCAAGTATGTTCAGCAACTCACGGAAGCGTCGCGCCTGGTTTCAGAGCGACTCGGACGTTCGGGCGATCCGCTGGTTTTCCAGAGCCGTAGCGGGCCGCCGACGCAACCGTGGCTGGAGCCGGACATCCTTGATCATCTGCGCACGATTCATGCGCAAGGCGCGAAGGCCGTCGTGATTGTGCCCATCGGATTCGTGTCCGACCACATGGAAGTTATCTACGACCTCGACACACAGGCCCGCGATTTGTGCGAACAGCTTGGGCTGACGATGGTACGAGCGGGAACGGCAGGTACGCATCCACGCTTCGTGCAGATGATTCGCGAGTTGATCGAAGAACGCATGAGCGGAGCACCAGGGCGTCCAGCATTGGGCGTACTCGGTCCGAGCCACGACGTGTGCCCGCTCGATTGTTGCCCCGCACCGGCAAGGCCGCCGGTGACATCCTCGCGTTAACCGAAGATCCGCGTGATGCCTTCCTGCAGCACCAGCACGCGATCGAGAATGCCGCGCTTGTCGGCGACCTCTTCCAGGAACTGCACTGGTTCTTCCATCGGTTCGTGCGAGAGACGAAATGTCCCATAGTGCATCGGCACCATCCAGCGGGCGTTCAGGTCCTGGAAAGCCTGGACCGCATCTTCAGGATTGGTATGCACGTTACGGAACGATGGCGGATCGTAGGCGCCGATTGGCAGCAGCGCGAGTTCCGGATGCAGACGGCGGCCGATCTCGTGGAAGCCGTCGAAATAAGCTGTATCGCCGGAGTGATAAAACGAATGTTTCGCGGACTTCACCACGAATCCGCCGAATCCGCGATGCATGTCGCGAAGGATGCGCGCTCCCCAGTGCTTCGACGGTGTATGCGTAATCGTCAGTCCCGCGTGTTGATATTCATCCCACCACTTCAGCTCGACGACCTGGCGAAAGCCGAGGTCTGCGACGAGATCGCCCACGTGCTCAGGAACAATCAGGATCGGCGCCTTGCCAGTCAGTCGACGAGTGTGTCGAACAATCGCCCGCAACGAGGGCCGATGCAGGTGGTCGAAGTGGGCGTGCGACACCATGACGATGTCGACCGGAGGTAAGTCTCTCACGCGCACACCCGGACGTCGCAGCCGCTTCAAAACAAAGATCCACTTGGCGTAGTTGGGATCGATAACGATGGTCTGTCCGCCAATTTGAATGAGAAAACTGGAATGCCCAATGAAGGTGACGCCCATCTGGCCGTGCTTTGCCAGGACGGGTTTGCGTGGTTGGCCGGTTCGGCGGGTGACAGCTGAGTGGCGCACCAGCTTAGAAAACTGCTTCGCCTTCCTACGAATCGAGATGTTCAGCATGGGCCTGCTTCATTAGACGCCGTTTTGGCCTGTCGCGATTCGGGCATTCACCTGCCCTTAATTTGCGTCCATTCGTTCTACTTAGCTTGACGCGCCGACGAGCGTCATATGTAATCGGCCTTTATCTTACTCAGGCGAGGGAAACATTGCGCGTCGCATTCTTGGGATTGGGAATCATGGGCCACGCCATGGCCACGAATCTGGCAAAAGCCGGCCATGAATTGACGGTGTGGAACCGCACTCCGGGCAAATCGGTGGAAGGCGCGAAAACAGCGGCTAATCCCGCGGAAGCTGCCAAGGGCGCCGAGCTGGTGTGGATGTGCGTGTCCGATACCGCTGCCGTAGAGCAGGTGCTGTTCGGCGCGAACGGCGTGGAGCCGGTGCTCACGGAAGGGATGGTGGTGGTCAATTCGAGCACGATCTCGCCGTCCGCCGAGAAGAGCTTCGCCGAACGGGTGCGCGCGAAGGGTGCGGAGTACATCGATGCGCCGGTAACCGGATCGAAGATCGGCGCTGCCGAAGGCAAGCTGGTGTTTATCTGTGGCGGTAAGGAAGAGGTCATCCAGAAGATCGACCCGCTCTTCGCCACCATGGGCAAAGCCATCGTGTACATGGGCGAGAACGGCAAAGGACAGACGGCGAAGATCGGCATGAACCTGATGATCGCCTTGATCTACCAGGGCTTCGCCGAAGCGCTGGTGCTTACCTCGAAACTTGGACTGCCCCCGGAGAACCTGCTGCAACTCGTGCAGCAGTCGATGGTGCGCTCGGGCGTCACGGACTACAAAGCGCCGTTCATCTTGAAGCGCGACTTCACGCCGAACTTCCCGCTGCGGCTCATGCACAAGGACATCAAACTCATGCTCGATGCCGCGCATGAGAGCCGTGTCAAACTTCCAGGCCTGGAAACGGTCGAAGAGATCTACGAAATTGCCGCCGAAGAAGGCATGAACGATCTCGACTACGCCGCTACGCTCGAACTGCTGGAGAAATGGGCTGGCGTGCAGGTGAAGGGAAGCTAGTCCGTCGGCGGTTCTGCCACGAATTCGTATCCCAGCCCGCGAATCGTCACCAGGTGTTTCGGTTTCGCGGGCTCTTCTTCTATGTAGCGGCGCAATCTAACAATGAAGTTATCGATCGCCCGGGTATCGGTGTCTTCGTGCAGGTTCCAGACCTTCTCCAGGATTTCCTTTCGTGTCACCGGACGCCCGCTGTTCTGGATCAGGTACCGCAACAGGTCTGACTCCATCAACGTGAGCTGGTAGGTCTTCTTGCCTGCCCGTAACTGCAGCTTTTGAAAATCGACATGCTTGTCGCCGAAATCAAAGCTGTCGCCGTTCGGCACTTCGACAACAACAGAAGGCGGCGCGTCGCTTCTCATCCACTGCTTGCGGCGAAGCAGGCTGCCGATACGCGCGATCAGGATCGCGAGGTTGAACGGCTTGGGCAAATAGTCGTCGGCGCCGGATTCGAAGCCGCGCAACACATCTTCCGGGCGGCTGCGCGCGGTGAGCATCAGGATCGGAATGAAATGTTGTCCCTCACGCAATTCAGTGGCAACGGTGAACCCATCTTTGCCCGGCAGCATCACGTCGAGAATCAGCGCATCGAATTGCCTGTTATCTTGCAGCAGCCACTTCAGCGCGTCTTCCCCGTTGTCGCTGATTTCGACCGTGTAGCCTTCCGCCTCAAGGTTGAACCGCAACCCGTTCGCCAGATGGACTTCGTCTTCCACCACCAGAATGCGGCTCATACGTGATAGACCCTCGGTAGCCTGATTGAAAATGTGCTGCCCTGACCTTCGCCTTCGCTCTCGGCGAAGGCATCGCCCCCGTGCCTGCGCGCGACGGAGCGCACGATGAATAGTCCCAGGCCAGTGCCCTTGGCCAGGCCCCTTGCCGTGCCGACGCGGTAAAACCGCTTGAACACTCGCTTCAACTCGCGGCGAGGAATGCCGATACCTTCATCGCGAACACTGAGCACGATGTTGTCGATGTCGGGCGTACTCAGGCGAACCTCGATGTCCTTCTTTGCCCCGGAATACTTCACCGCATTGTCCAGTAGGTTCGTTACCGCCATGCGTAGCTCTTCCGGATTGGCGAGTACCGTGGTGTCGCGTGGAATCTCGCCGTGAATACGCAATTGCGAGTTGCCAAGCTTGTGGCGGATGCGAGCGAGATCGACCGATTCGACAACGATGGTCGAGAAATCCACCTGCTCCCACGCCTGCTTGCGGGTGCCGTTGCGGATTTCGCCGGCTTTCAGGACTTGCTCCACCGTCCCGAGCAGGCGATCGGTGTCGTCGAGCATTACACGATAAAAATCTTTGCGCTGCTTCTCGTCGACGTTCCTCTGTTGCAGCGTTTCCAGATACAAACGGATCGACGCGATCGGCGTCTTGAGCTCATGCGTAACGGCGTTCAGGAAGCTCTCCTGCTGCTCGTTACGCTTGATTTCCCGCACCAGGAAAACGGTATTCAGCGCAACCCCCGCCACGATCACGGCGAAAAAGATGATGCCGAAAACCAGCAGAACAGTCTCTCGCCAGTTGAGAATGATCCAACTGACGTTCAGGGCAATAGCCAACCCCACCAGGCATGATCCCAGTGTAATGAAGAACGCTATGGCTCGGGTGCGGCTGGCGATGCGCATCGCTGGTTAGATTGTAGTCAGAACGTCGTGCAAAAAACAAAACCGCGGACAGGTTAGCCCGCGGTCCTGCATCAAGCTGAGTTTCAACTAGTCGCCGGAAGCCGATGCAAACTCCGGCTCGCGCTTCGGCATGACTGCCACCTTGGGAGTGTTTTCCTCGGCGGTCTTGAACTTCGGTAGCTTCACGTCCCATACCAGTCCCACCATGCGGAGGAACGAGATCACGTACCAGTTGGTGTCAATTTCGTACCAGGCCAGACCGTGCTTCGCCGACTGCGGATGCGCGTGATGATTGTTGTGCCAGCCTTCGCCGAAGGTCAGAATGGCCACCCAGAAGCTGTTCTTCGAGGTGTCGCCCGTCAGGAAGCGCTGCGAGCCCCACATGTGCGTGGCGGAGTTCACCAGCCACGTGGCGTGCAGGCCGATAACGGTGCGGAAGAAGATGCCCCACAGCACCCACTGAATGCCCCCGATCGCCAGCAAAATCAGACCGAGCGTGGTGATCGGAACCCAGTGCCACTTGCTCAGCCACATGTGAACGCGGTCCTTGCGAAGGTCAGGAATATAAGGGGTCAGTTCCGACGAACTGGCGTGAATCGCCTTGCCGGTGATGATCCAGCCCATGTGCGACCAGAATCCGCCGTCGCGCGGCGAGTGCGGATCGCCTTCCTTGTCCGTGTTCTGGTGATGGACACGATGCGTCGCGACCCAGAACGCCGGGCCGCCTTCAAGCGCCAGCGTGCCGCAGATAGTGAAGAAGTACTCCAACCACTTGTAGGTCTTGTAGCCGCGATGCGTCAGCAGGCGATGGTAGGAAAGACCGATTCCGAGGCTGCCGGAGAACCACCACAAAATCCCGGCCAGCAGCAGGTTCTTCCACGAGAAGAAGAACAGCGCGGCGATCGCGCCGATGTGAAACGCCACCATGAAGAATGTCGTCAGCTTGCTGACAGGTTCGCGGAAAGTTCTATCGCGTTCAAATATGCTCATGAATTTTTTGTCCTGAGATTCCCCACTTCTCTTTGATTGCAAAGCTATCAGGACAGGCGCGGCGGGTTTGTAATACTTGTGTAATTGCCGATATCAGAATGGTTACCGCAGGCCAACGAGAACACTGCACCAGTGCGGTTTTGAGCGCCGTTCAAAACTATTTCGACGCCGGCTTGCTGCTCTCGATCTTCTCGCGCGCATCGCAGCGATCGACGATGGTCTGCAAGCGGTCCATGTGCTTCTTCAGGCTGTCGAGAAGATCCTGCCAGGCGTCGGCGTTAACCTGAAGCGCATTGCGCACCTCGAAGTCGCGCACCGTTCCCGCCGAGTTACGGATCATCACAATCCGGCTCTGCATGCGCGCGACAAGGGCCTTGGTGTCGGTGATCTCGTCCTGCATTTCGGTCTTGTCAGGACAAGGATTCGGCTTAGTCTGGGCAGACAGAGAACTGGCGAGAATCAAGGTAACCAGCAACGCCTTCATAGCACTCTCCGAAAAGAAAACGGCAGGCTTCAATGCCTGCCGTTCGACGAACACACTCACCTACTCGTACCTCAACGCCTCAATCGGATCCAGCCTCGCGGCCTTCTGCGCCGGGTAATAGCCAAAGAAGATGCCGACCGCCAGCGAGAACACCACGGCGATCACAATCGAGATCGGCGAAATCAGTACGGCCCATCCCGCCATGTTCGTGATCAGCGTGGAAACGCCAATACCGAACAGGATGCCGATAATCCCCCCCATGCAGCTCAACACAACAGCCTCGGTGAGGAACTGGCTCTGCACATCCGTATCCGTTGCGCCAATGGCCATGCGGATACCGATCTCGCGCGTGCGCTCCGTCACCGACACCAGCATGATGTTCATGATGCCAATGCCACCAACGATCAGCGCCACGCCTGCAGTCGAGGCCAACAGCATCGTCAACGTCTTCTGCGTTTCGTCGGCAGCCTCCGCCAGATCGGCGAGGTTCCGAACCACGAAGTCATCATCGGTGCCTGGCCGAATCTTGTGCCGATCGCGCAGCAGCACTTCGATCTGTTTCTGCGCTGTAAAGGTAGCTTCCTTCGACACCGCCGAAACCATGATGAAGCGCAGCCACGTGTCCCCGGTGATCTTCTTCTGCAGCGTAGTAATGGGGATGACGATCAGGTCGTCCTGATCATTGCCCATGGCGCCCTGACCCTTCGCCTCGAGCACGCCAACGATACGGAATGGCAGGTTCTTCACGCGGATGACTTGCCCGACCGGATCCAATGCGCCAAACAGATTCTTCCGCACCGTCTCCCCGATCACCGCGACGTTCGCCGCGTGCTCCACGTCTTCCTTCGTAAATGGGCCCCCGTCCGAGA
>Ga0075355_1000100_pt1 | contig 12215 bp, 4 predicted proteins | sample WestPond_Cattail_6_FD_120069 | JGI IMG/M metagenome (GOLD analysis project Ga0075355, IMG submission 120069) | Natural and restored wetland microbial communities from the San Francisco Bay, California, USA, that impact long-term carbon... | ecosystem: Environmental > Terrestrial > Soil > Wetlands...
CCCCCTTCCTCTTTCGCCAGCACATAAATCTCCGCCTTGAACTTCGTATGCGGCGTGATACTCTTCGGCTTCGCCAGCACCATCCCCCGCTCCACCTCTTCCTTCTTCGTCCCGCGCAGCAACACCCCCACGTTATCGCCCGCCTGCCCCTCATCGAGCACCTTTCGAAACATCTCGACGCCGGTCACAATGGTGGCCTGGTTCGGCCGCAAGCCCACGATCTCGATTTCATCCCCCACCTTGACAATGCCCCGCTCGACGCGCCCCGTTACCACCGTCCCCCGCCCGCTGATCGTAAACACATCTTCGATCGGCATCAGGAACGGCTTGTCGATCGGGCGTTGCGGCGTCGGAATGTACGTGTCCACCGCCTCTAACAGCTGCAAAATCGCCGGCACCCCCAGCGGCCCCTGCCCGCCCTCCATGGCCTGCAATGCCGACCCGTGAATGATGGGCGTCTTGTCCCCCGGGAACCCGTACTTGGTCAACAGCTCCCGCACTTCCAGCTCCACCAGCTCCAAGAGCTCCTTGTCATCGATCTTATCGGCCTTGTTCAGAAACACGACGATGTAGGGAACCCCCACCTGCCGGGCCAACAGGATATGCTCCCGCGTCTGCGGCATGGGCCCGTCGGCTGCGCTCACCACGAGAATGGCCCCGTCCATCTGGGCCGCCCCGGTGATCATGTTCTTGACGTAATCCGCGTGGCCTGGGCAATCCACATGCGCATAGTGGCGATTGGCCGTCTCATATTCCACGTGGCTGATCGCAATGGTCATGATCTTCGTGGCATCGCGCCGCCCCTGGCTCTCGCTGGCTTTGGCCACTTCGTCGTAGGAAATGAACTTCGCCATCCCCTTCTCCGCCGAGACCTTCGTCAACGCCGCCGTCAACGTCGTCTTGCCATGGTCCACGTGCCCGATCGTCCCGATATTCACATGCGGCTTCCGCCGCTCATATTTCGCCTTCGCCATACCCGCTCCCTTTCGTCCTCGCTCAAGAATCGATTCGACTATTCACCACGATACTTCGCAATGATGGCCTCTGAAATCTGCCTAGGCACCGCCTCATATCGGTCGAACTCCATACTATAGGTGGCTCGGCCCTGAGTACGAGACCGAAGGTCGGTCGCATACCCGAACATTTCACTGAGTGGCACCAATGCATCAATGACCTGCGCAGCAGCTCGAGCTTTCATTCCCTGGATCTTGCCCCGACGGCCGTTCAAATTACCGATTACATCTCCCATAAAATCTTGAGGAACCACAACCTCTACCTTCATGATCGGCTCAAGCAACACAGGGTCGGCTCTCTTACAGGCATCGAGAAAGGCCATCGAACCCGCGATTTTAAACGCCATTTCATTGGAGTCGACATCATGAAACGACCCGTCGATCACCGTGACCCGGACATCGCGAATCGGATATCCTGCAATGACACCGGAATCAAGCCGTTCCTTCACACCCTTTTCGATTGCCGGGATAAACTCTCTTGGGATAGAGCCGCCGACAGTCTTATTGATAAACTCCAAACCTTTGCCTGACTCGGCTGGCTCAACCGTCAGTATGACATGCCCGTACTGGCCACGACCGCCAGTCTGCTTGATGTATTTCGACTCAGCTTCAGCCTTCTTGCGAATCGTTTCCCGAAAGGCGACCTCGGGCTTGCCGACGTTGGCCTCCACCTTGAATTCGCGCAGCATGCGATCCACGATGATTTCCAGATGCAGTTCTCCCATTCCGGCAATGATGGTCTGCGCGGTTTCTTCATCCGTCTTCACACGGAACGACGGATCTTCCTGCGCCAACTTCTGAAGGGCGAACCCCATCTTTTCTTGATCTTGCTTGGTTTTTGGCTCAACCGCCATGGCGATAACGGGCTCGGGGAACTTCATCACCTCGAGCAGAACCGGCTGCTTTTCATCCGCCAGCGTGTCCCCTGTCGTCGCCCCTTTCAGTCCGACTGCCGCAACAATATCACCCGCATAGGCCACATCGATGTCTTCCCGCTTGTTCGCGTGCATCTTTAATAAACGACCGACGCGATCCTTCGTCCCCTTCGTCACATTCGCAACGGACGTTCCAGTCTTCAACGTCCCAGAATACACCCGGAGAAAGGTCAACTGACCCGCAAATGGGTCTGTCATAATTTTGAAAGCCAAGGCCGCGAACGGCTCACTGTCTGACGGACGTCGTTTTATTTCCTGTTCGGTATTTGGGTCAATCCCGGTCACCGATTCGACATCAAGAGGAGATGGAAGAAAATCCACAACCCCATCCAAAAGCTGCTGAACACCTTTATTCTTGAACGCCGATCCGCACAGAATAGGAGTCATCTTCATCGAAAGGACGCCGGCTCGAATGGCTCGACGGATCTCCTCTTCCGTTAAGGACTGACCATTGAGGTACTTTTCCATAGCCTGCTCGTCGAATTCGGCGACCGCATCCAGCATTTTCTCGCGATACTCTTTGGCTCGTTCAAGTAGATCGGCAGGAATATCGGCAACTACATACTTTGCCCCAAGCGTTTCGTCGTCATACACATAGGCCTTCATGGTCACAAGATCGATCGACCCTCTGAATTCAGACTCTCGGCCGATTGGGATCTGGATCGGTACCGGCTTGGCTCCCAGCCGATCGATCATCGTCTGGACGCTGGCATAGAAATCTGCCCCGATTCGGTCCATCTTGTTCATGAAGGCAATCCTCGGCACACTATACTTATCAGCCTGCCGCCAGACCGTCTCAGATTGCGGCTCGACCCCCTGCACGGAGTCAAACACTGCCACAGCCCCGTCGAGTACACGAAGCGACCGCTCGACCTCAATCGTAAAATCGACATGACCGGGGGTATCGATGATATTGATCCGATGATCTTTCCAGAAACAGGTCGTCGCAGCAGCCGTAATCGTAATCCCGCGCTCCCTCTCCTGCTCCATCCAGTCCATTGTCGCCGCACCTTCGTGAACTTCACCCATCTTGTGCGAGATCCCGGTGTAGAAGAGGATCCGCTCAGTCGTCGTCGTCTTACCGGCATCAATATGAGCCATGATACCGATGTTCCGAGTCTGCTCTAACGGTGCTTGACGAGCCACGAACTTCCCCCAAAAATATTTATGCCGCAACCAAAGCCAGTGAACGCTGCGACTCGCACAGACCCGCACGAGCGGATCGCAGCACGGCTCAGCTGCAGCACAGAACGACGCTACCAGCGATAGTGCGCGAAGGCCTTATTGGCTTCCGCCATCCGATGCACGTCTTCCCGCTTCTTAACCGCCGCCCCCGTATTGTTCGACGCATCCAGCAATTCAGCTGCCAGCTTTTCCCGCATACTCTTCCCGCCGCGAGTGCGCGAATATTCCGCCAGCCACCGGAGCGCTAGCGACATCCGACGAGCTGGGCGAATTTCTACTGGCACCTGATACGAGGCACCGCCGACCCGACGGGACTTCACCTCAACGACCGGCTTTACGTTATCAATCGCTGTCCGAAATACTTTCAGCGGATCGTTGCCGGTCTTCTCGTGAATAACATCGAAGGCTCCGTAGCAAATACGCTCGGCCGTACTCTTCTTTCCACCCGACATCAGGATATTTAAAAACTTCCCGACGAGCTTATCCCGATATCGCACATCAGGGAGAGGATCACGGTGGTCTAAAAACCTAGTTCTTGGCATATGTCATTCACTCTCTCGATACCAATGATTGGCAATCTTCCTACTTGGGGCGCTTCGCTCCATACTTCGAACGGCTCTGCTTTCGGTCCGCCACACCAACGGCATCAAGAGCGCCTCTGACGATGTGATAGCGCACACCAGGCAGGTCCTTTACACGTCCGCCACGAACAAGCACAATAGAATGCTCTTGAAGGTTGTGACCGACACCAGGAATATATGTGGTAACTTCCATTCCATTCGTCAGCCGGACGCGCGCGACTTTCCGCAACGCCGAGTTCGGCTTCTTTGGCGTCGAGGTATAGACACGAAGACATACGCCACGCTTCTGCGGACAAGATTTGAGTGCGGGGCTCTTCGTCTTCGCATGCGCCAGCTGGCGACCCTTTCTGACTAACTGATTAATCGTGGGCATTAGTACGTCACTCTCATTTTCGGCATAGTTTGACTCGTTTGCTCAACCCATCAAGGGCAAAGCCGGTCGATTGTAGTGAGCATTGGTCACAGTGTCAAGCCCGCTTCAGCACCCCATGCATTATGAGCGAGCAGGTTCACCTAATCCCGTCGCTGCACCCTCTTGCGCAAGGGCCACAACTTCTCCTTGGCCCACAATCACAGGCTCAGGCTTGGGACTAATAACAAAGGTGTCCCGATACTCTTCGAAGCCGGTCCCAGCCGGAATCAAACGACCGACGATCACATTTTCTTTCAGGCCCAACAGATTATCAATGCGTCCGTTGATCGCTGCTTCCGTCAAGACACGTGTGGTCTCCTGGAATGAGGCTGCAGAAATAAAGCTATCCGTGGTCAATGCCGCCTTGGTAATACCAAGCAATACCGGCTTCCCAAGACCCGGCTGTCCACCCTTCGCCAGCACTCGCTCATTCTCTTCGTCAAATACCATCTTGCTGATTTGACTGCCGGGCAAGAATTCCGTATCGCCAGGATCTTCGACTCTGATCTTGCGCAGCATCTGCCGCACAATGATCTCAATGTGTTTATCGTTGATCGTCACACCTTGCAGCCGGTAGACATCCTGCACTTCGTCGACAAGATACTTCTGCAATTCATTTGGGCCCAGCACGTCGAGGATGTCGTGCGGATTGGCAGACCCATCCATCAAGGGCTCACCAGCCCTGACCCAATCGCCCTCATGGACATTGACGTGCTTGCCCTTGGGTATGAAGTATTCCTTCACATCCCCCATCTTATTATTGACCAACACTTTCCGCATGCCCTTCACGAAACCGTCGTAGGAGATTTCGCCATCGATCTCGCTGATGACGGCGGTTTCCTTCGGCTTTCGGGCCTCGAACAGTTCAGCCACACGAGGCAGACCACCGGTAATATCTTTCGTTTTGGTCGTCTCACGGGGAATCTTGGCCAACACATCACCGGGAGTAACCACTGCGCCTTTTTCGACAAAGATATGAGCCCCGACCGGGAGCAGATAGCGAGCCACATTGGCCGCAGCTGCAACCTTGGCAGTCTTCCCACCCTCATCCTTGATCGAGACACGCGGGCGCAACGTCGCGCCACTATGCTCAACGATGACTTTACGGGAAAGGCCGGTGACTTCATCGAATTCTTCCTTCATGGATACACCTTCGATGATATCTCCATACGCCACCTTACCGCCGACCTCTGTGAGGATGGTCAATGAGTACGGATCCCATTCCACCAATTTCTGGCCTACCTCGACGCGGCCGCCATTTTTTATCTTGATCTTGGCGCCGTAGACGACCCCGTACTTTTCGCGCTCGCGGCCTGTCTCATCGACAATGGCAATCTTGGCATTCCGATTCATGACGACCCATTCACCCTCTTTATTCTGGACTGCGATCCCGGGGTTAGGGAAGTCAGCATTCTTCTTGGCATCGAAGCTCATGAACTTGATAGTGCCGGCATGCTTGGCTTCGGTCACAGTTTGCTCGACCACCTTGCTCGCGGTTCCACCGATGTGAAACGTCCGCATGGTCAACTGTGTTCCCGGTTCGCCGATCGACTGTGCCGCAATAACACCGACGGGCTCGCCTTTTTCGACCAACCGGCCGCGGGCCAAATCCCGCCCATAACAGGATCGACAGACTCCGCGGCGCGACTGACAGGTCAGCACCGAACGAATCTTGACATGATCGACCGCAGCCTCCACGATCGCCTTCGTCCGCTCCTCGTCAATCTCCTCATTGAACGAGACAATGATTTCACCGGTCACTGGGTCGCGAATATCTTCTGCAGCCAGGCGTCCCAACACCCGCTCTTCGATTGGCTGAATGATTTCGCCTCCCTCGACCAATGCGCTCACAATGATGCCGTCGGTGGTCCCGCAGTCGATTTCGTTGATAATGACATCCTGTGCGATATCCACCAAGCGACGCGTGAGATAACCGGAGTTTGCAGTCTTCAACGCCGTATCGGCCAACCCCTTGCGGGCGCCATGGGTCGAAATGAAGTACTGCAACACCGTTAATCCTTCACGGAAGTTGGCGGTAATCGGGGTCTCGATGATTTCACCGGACGGCTTCGCCATCAATCCGCGCATACCACCCAACTGGCGGATCTGCTGAGAGCTTCCTCGAGCGCCGGAATCCGCCATCATGAAGATCGGGTTGAAGGACTCGGCCTTGCTGGGATCGCCGCCCGCGCCCATTTCCTGCATCATGTCATTGGAGATCTGCTCAGTCACATGCGCCCAGATGTCGATCACTTTGTTATAGCGTTCGCCGTTGTTGATCAACCCCTCCGCATATTGCCGTTCGATCTCCGTAACCTCATGCTGAGCCTTGCCCAACAAGTCCTGCTTCTTGGTCGGAATATGCATATTGTCGATGCAGATCGAGATACCGGCACGCGTGGCATACTCAAACCCCGTGTCCTTGACCTTATCAAGGAATGTGACCGTCTCACGGTGACCGCATTGGCGGTAGACCGTATCGATAAGTTTGGTCATTTCCTTCTTGGTCATGAGCTTATTCGCAGTGGCGAACGGCAAGCCCGGAGGAAGCACGTCCGACAGGATGACTCGCCCGACGGTGGTCTGAACGAGGCTCCCCTCGATCCTCACCTTGATCCGCGCGTGCACTTCCAATTCCCGCGAATCGAACGCAATGCGCACCTCCTCCGGCGAGCCGAACACTTTCCCCTCTCCCTTGCATCCTGCACGCTCTTTGGTCAGCCAATAACAACCGAGCACCATGTCCTGTGACGGCACCGCAATCGGCTTGCCGTTGGCGGGTGAGAGAATGTTATTGATCGACATCAGCAGCACACGTGCCTCGACCTGCGCTTCGACCGAGAGCGGAACGTGGACCGCCATCTGGTCGCCGTCGAAATCCGCGTTGAATGCGGCGCAGACCAACGGATGCAGCCGAATGGCCTTACCTTCAACCAACACAGGGTCAAACGCCTGGATACCGAGACGGTGCAACGTCGGTGCACGGTTCAGCAACACAGGATGCTCACGAATCACCTCGTCAAGCACATCCCATACTTCAGACCGTTCTTTTTCGACCAGACGTTTGGCGCTCTTGATCGTCGTCGCCGCACCTCGCTCTTCCAGTTTGTGGAAGATAAAGGGCTTGAAGAGTTCAAGCGCCATCTTCTTGGGCAATCCACATTGATGCAGCCGCAGTTCCGGTCCCACGACGATAACGGTTCGGCCTGAATAATCGACCCGTTTACCGAGCAGGTTTTGGCGAAAGCGGCCCTGCTTTCCCTTCAGCATATCGCTCAACGATTTGAGCGGCCGCTTGTTGGGTCCGCGAATCGCGCGACCGCGACGGCCGTTGTCGAAGAGCGCATCGACCGCTTCCTGCAACATCCGCATTTCGTTTCGGATAATCACGCCCGGCGCCTTCAGCTCAATCAATCGCTTCAGACGGTTGTTCCGATTGATGACGCGGCGGTACAAATCGTTCAGATCCGATGTCGCAAAACGTCCGCCGTCCAGCGGCACGAGTGGGCGCAATTCTGGTGGGAGCACCGGAATCACATCCATAATCATCCACTCAGGCATATTCCCGGACTTGCGGAAAGCCTCGATGACTTTTAGTTGCTTCGCGTATTTTTTCTTCAGCGCTGCCGAGGCCGACGTCTTAGCCTTGGCCTTGATCTCGTCCCACTTGGCATTGATATCGATCTTGCGGAGCAACTCCCGAATGGCGTCGGCTCCTATACCGACTTTGTAGGAATCGGGACCGTATCCCGCATTTTGAAGCTCGCGAAGCTTTTCCTCAGACACCAACTCCTTTTCCGTCAAATCCGTCGAGCCCGGGTCGACGCAGACATAACTCTCAAAATAGAGAATCCGCTCCAATCCCTTAAGGCTCATGTCTAGGAGGGTCCCGATCCGGCTCGGCACACCCTTGAGAAACCAAATGTGCGCAACCGGCGCCGCAAGCTCGATATGGCCCATGCGTTCTCGGCGGACTTTGGACTGAATCACCTCGACCCCGCACTTGTCGCAGACAATTCCGCGGTGTTTCATGCGCTTGTATTTACCGCAGTTGCACTCCCAATCCTTGATCGGACCGAAAATTTTCGCGCAAAACAGTCCATCTTTTTCCGGTTTAAACGACCGGTAATTGATGGTTTCCGGTTTCTTTACTTCGCCGTAGGACCATGACCGAATCTTTTCGGGTGACGCGATTCTGATCCGCATCGAGTCGAAAGAAACCGCATCGCGCGGCTTTTCAAATAATGTATAGACGCCTTCCAAGGTAGTGACCTCCTCTGATACCGACCGCTGAGGCCGGCACACAAATGGGTTAGTCTTGCGACTTGACCAGTTCGACGTCGAGCCCCAAACTCTGGAGCTCTTTGACCAGAACGTTGAACGACTCCGGCAATCCAGGCTCTAAGAACGGCTCACCTTTGACGATCGCTTCATACATCCGCGATCGGCCCGGCACGTCATCCGATTTGACCGTCAAGAACTCTTGCAGCGTGGAAGCAGCGCCATAGGCCTGCAACGCCCACACTTCCATTTCTCCCAGCCGCTGGCCGCCGAATTGGGCCTTGCCACCGAGCGGCTGCTGCGTGACGAGCGAATAGGGACCGATCGACCGCGCGTGAATCTTGTCATCGACCAAGTGATGGAGCTTTAAGACGTACATATACCCAACTGTAACGGGGCTACCGAACATTTCTCCGGTCCGGCCATCCATCAACACGGTTTGCCCGCTGGTCGGCAAATTCGCCTTCTTGAGAAGTTCCTTAATCTCTGTTTCTGAGGCTCCATCGAACACCGGGCTCGCCACTTTGATCCCCAATGCCTTGGCCGCCCAACCCAGGTGAGTTTCCAGAATCTGGCCGACGTTCATACGGGATGGCACGCCAAGCGGATTCAGCACAATTTCCACCGGCGTTCCGTCCGGCAAGCAGGGCATGTCTTCCTCGGGCAAGACCCGAGAGACCACGCCTTTGTTGCCATGCCGCCCGGCCATTTTGTCACCGACCTGAATCTTGCGCTTCATCGATACATAGACTTTGACAAGCTTGATCACGCCGGGTGGGAGCTCATCGCCCCGCTTCAGGCGCCCAACTTTTTCGTCGTACAATGTCTGAAGAATCTCGATCTGCTCCTTCGCCCGCCGCTCGACGTCCTCCAGATCTTTCTGTTCGTCAGGATCGCTCAGAATGATGTACCGGACCGTCTCGTCCGGCAACCGCTTGAGAATCTCTGCGGTCAATTTGCCCTTCTTCTTCAGAATGACATCGCCGCTCTCAGCATCCATTAAATCACGGCCTACTACCTTCCCCAGCAGCAACTTTCTGATCTTCTTCGTTTTTTCTTCGTCAATGATCCGGAGCTCCTCGTGATGATCACGCTGGAGCTTCATCGCATCTTCGCTTTCGATGCTCTTAGAGCGTTCGTCTTTGTCAAGCCCCTTGCGCGAAAAGATCTTCACATCTACGACAATACCCTCGACGCCCGGCGGCACTGTCAACGACGTATCCTTCACGTCGCCCGCCTTTTCACCGAAGATCGCCCGCAGCAGTTTTTCTTCCGGCGTGAGCTGTGTTTCGCCTTTCGGCGTCACCTTCCCGACCAGAATATTTCCCGGCTTCACCTCGGCTCCAATACGGATAATGCCGCTTTCATCGAGATCGCGGAGCGCTTCTTCCCCGACATTCGGAATATCGCGAGTAATGTCCTCTTTCCCCAGCTTGGTATCGCGCGCCTCCACCTCGAATTCCTCGATGTGAATCGACGTGAACGCGTCCTCACGCACCAATTTTTCGCTCAACAGAATGGCGTCCTCAAAGTTGTATCCGCCCCATGGCATGAAGGCGACGAGAATGTTCTTGCCTAATGCCAACTCACCATGATCAATGGCGGGACCATCGGCCAGAACCTGCCCCACTTTCACCGGCTGCCCAAGCCGCACCACTGGCGTTTGCGTGATGGTCGTGCTCTGATTCGATCGCTGGAACTTGATCAAATCGTACGCATCCAGGCCGGCGTCATTCCTTTTCCGACCTTCTTTCGAATCAGCGCGAACGACGATCCTCGTGGCATCCACGCTTTCCACGACGCCGGCACGCCGGGCCTGCACGACGTAGCCTGAGTCGCGCGCGACCACAGTTTCCATCCCCGTGCCGACTAACGGCGCCTCCGACTTGAGCAGCGGCACCGCCTGACGTTGCATGTTCGATCCCATCAAAGCACGGTTGGCATCGTCATGTTCCAAGAACGGCACCAGGGCCGTGGCCACGCTCACCACCTGCTTGGGCGACACATCCATGTATTCGATCTTGTCTGAAGTGGCACTCACGAAATCTCCGGCAGCTCGGGCCGAGATGGTTTCGGATACCAAGCGACCAGAAGCATCCACCTTCGCATTCGCTTGCGCGATGATGTACTTGTCCCCTTCGATCGCGGAGAGAAACTCAATCTCGTCTGTAACCCGCCCCTTGACCACTTTGCGATAGGGCGCTTCAATGAATCCGAACTTGTTGATGCGCGCGTACGTCGCCAACGACGTGATCAGGCCGATGTTCGGGCCTTCCGGCGTTTCGATCGGACAAATACGGCTGTAGTGCGAAGGATGGACATCGCGAACCTCAAATCCCGCCCGCTCCCTGGTCAATCCACCGGGACCGAGCGCGGACAGCCGCCGCTTGTGGGTAATTTCCGCGAGCGGATTCGTTTGGTCCATGAACTGAGACAACTGGCTACTGCTGAAGAATTCCTTCACCGCGGCAACAACGGGCTTCGCGTTGATCAAATCATGAGGCAACACCGTTTCCATATCCAGCAGGTTCATCCGCTCCTTGATACTGCGCTCCATGCGGACCAGCCCAAGCCGGAATTGATTCTCCAGCAACTCGCCGACTGAACGAACACGGCGATTGCCCAAGTGATCGATGTCGTCGATTTCGCCCTTACCCAGCTTCAAATTCACGAGATAGCGGATGACCTCGACCATGTCCTGCGCGGTTAGCGTCCGCTGCTCCAAGGGCAAATCGAGACCGAGCTTCTTGTTCAACTTGAGGCGCCCGACCGGCGAGAGATCGTAACGCTTAGAGTTCAAGAACATGTTGTCGAAAAGTGCTCGCGCCGTGTCGACCGAAGGCGTTTCTCCAGGCCGTAAACGGCGATAGATCTCGACCATCGCCTCTTCTTTTGAGGTCGTCTTATCCATCTCCAGGGTATCCAGGATCACTGGTGTAGACGTGACCGTATCAAAATAAATCGCTTTAAATTCTTCGATGTCACTCTCGAGCAGCGCCTCGATGATCTCGGCGGTGAGCCGCTGATTTCTTTCGGCTATCTTGTTCTTCTTGGAGTCCACCAGTTCCGTCAGGACCGCGCGCCCGATCAATTCGCTCGGGGCAAGCGGGATTTCCTTCACCCCGGCTGCCTTGATCTTCGCGATAAGTCCCTTCGTAAGCTTGGCTCCTTCACGCACCAGGGGCTCTTTGGCGCCCTTTTCGATCACTTCCGCTGAACAACGCAGACCCTGATGGATCTCAGGATCGAGTTTTCGCAGCATCTTGCCCTTGACGACCCGGATTTCCTCGACCGGGTAATACATTTTGAGCAAATCGTCGCCCGAAAACCCAAATGCCTTCAGGAGAATGGTCGTCGGCATTTTCCGCCGGCGGTCAATCCTTACGTAGAGAATGTCGCGCGCATCAAACTCGAAGTCGAGCCACGATCCGCGATAGGGAATGATCCTGGCTGAATACAACACCTTGCCGCTGGCGTGAGTGCGGCCCTTGTCGTGCGTGAAGGAGGCGCCGGGTGACCGATGCAACTGGCTCACCACCACACGCTCCGTACCGTTGACGATAAAGGTCCCTCGTTCCGTCATGAGCGGCAACTCGCCGACATAGACTTCCTGCTCTCGAACATCGAGCACTTTTTTCTTGGAACCCTTGTCTTCCTTGTCGAAGACGACCAGGCGCACCCGGAGTTTCAATGGAACGGCAAAGGTCATCCCCTGCTCAAGGCATTCCCGCTCGTCGTATTTGGGGGTCCCAAGCGTGTAGCTTGTAAACTCCAATACGGCGGTATTGTTGTAATCCGGAATCGGAAA
>Ga0075355_1000101_pt1 | contig 12213 bp, 11 predicted proteins | sample WestPond_Cattail_6_FD_120069 | JGI IMG/M metagenome (GOLD analysis project Ga0075355, IMG submission 120069) | Natural and restored wetland microbial communities from the San Francisco Bay, California, USA, that impact long-term carbon... | ecosystem: Environmental > Terrestrial > Soil >...
GGGCCTCCATGCGGGCGCGCAGTTCGGGCGAGATGTCGTCGTCGATGTAGTTTGAGATCTCTCGCCAGACCTCGACGCAGCTGATTTCCAGGATGGCCATACTTTCCTTAAGAAAATCTACTCTAATTTTTCCATAAATCCAGCAATTTGCGGTAACTGTCCAGCGTTCGGGCAGTCACCCAGCCGCGCGCGGATGCCGTCATTAGTGTGAGCCCGAAGGCCTGGTTAAGTGACGAAAAAATGCGAGCAGGGAAATTTATGGAGGTGGAATTGCAGAATTTCGAGGTAATTCCTAATTGGGACAAAAGGAGTGAAGAATTTGGCGAGTGGTCGAGGAAAACGCGAACGGTTCGGACTGAGCTGTCTGGTATAGTTCCTGTTTCGCCTTCCTCTATTAAGAGCAGCAGCACAGGAGAGTCTTCATGGCAAAGAGCGTCAACAAAGTGATTCTGATTGGGAATCTGGGCAAAGATCCGGAAATGCGATACACGCCTTCCGGAACGGCAGTGGCGAAATTCACGCTGGCCACGAACGAGCGTTTTAAGGACAAGGACGGTAACTGGCAAGACCGCACCGAGTGGCACAACCTGGTCGCCTTTACCCGGACGGCCGAGATTGTTGGTGAGTACCTGAAAAAAGGTCGCACCGTTTATATAGAAGGATCGCTGCGTACCAGTTCGTGGGACGACAAGGAAACGAACCAAAAGAAATATCGCACTGAAATCATTGTGAATGACCTGGTGCTACTTGGTGGCGGACAAGGTCACGGTGGCGGCGGTGAAGAAGGCGGATCACGGTCGCGCGGCGCAGCTTCCAGCGGCGGCGGCAACAGCATGAATCAGCCTGCACCGGATTACGAAGGAGCAACGCAGATCACGGACGACGACATACCGTTCTAAAACTGTTAGCTATCAGCTCTCAGCCGTCAGCGCAAGCTGGCGGCTTTTTGCTTTCTGCAGATGAGATCGGACCACACGCGATTATCTGGAGGTGTCCACTGACATTCGTGTTCGCCTCGGCAACCGTGTACGCGCACTTCGCCGCAAACGCGGCTTGAAGCAGGTTGAGTTGGCAGAGATGCTCGGGCTCGATCGCAGCTACCTATCAGAGATCGAGAACGGCAAAAAGGATCCGAGCCTACGAGTGCTGAAGGCAATCGCAGACGGGTTCGCGATGACGCTTTCCGCCCTAGTCCGCGGGCTGTAGGTCAGAAAGGAATCTCGTTTGCATCAAGGTCATCAGCAGCGTCCTTCTCTGGCTTAGCCATCCCCTGCTCTAGCGCCCAGACAAACCGGATGGCGCTCGTTACGTGATTGAAGATGAGCAGGCTCTCATTTCGATTAAGCACCTGGTTGTCATGAGCAAGACTGCGGTTGTTCCGCACGTCGTTGAACGCGTCGAGCACCGATATCGACGATTTGAGGATCGTTTCGGTCATCGTGGACTCGATCATGTTCATGGATTTCAGCTTCTTCACGTACTCGCCAAAGATGCTGTGCAGTGGCTTGTCTCGATCGATCGTCAGGCCGTGTGTTTCGCAAAGTGACCTGGCGAACTTAATCGCGAAGGTATGAAGCCGGTCCAGACCAGACTGCGGATCATTCTTCTGAATCGCCTCCAGTACGCTGCGAGCTAGATGCTCGAACTCTTCCCGGTGAGACAGGACGGAAATGACCTCCGCGTCGGGCACGGGAGCGGCCTGGAGAAGGCGTTCTGCAACGGCCATACAGCGCTTTCGCAGCGGAGAATCTCCATCGGGATCGTGATATTCGATTAAGTCTTTCAGCAGCTTGCCCACAACGTGATCCGGCTGGTGTGTCCAGAAGTGACGAAGGCGCCAAGCCTTCGAGCCCGTGCCCGCGATGGTCTCGTCGTCAACATCAAGACCTGTACTGTCGAAAACGAACTCTTGGAAGGTCCGATTCGAGAAGTTAAGCACGTACCCACTCCCCATTTGCAGGAACTCTTCGAGATGGCGCTTTTCGCCATAGCTGAGCTTGGCCATCACTTCTCCACAGAGGCAGTGCTGGTTGCAAATGGGTCTTGGTAGAACCGCACTTCCGCACAGCCCTTGTTCGCAAGCCTGATCCGTCGGGATGCGCCGGGAGCGACACTGTCCGGTCCCACCGAGTACGTGGGGTGCTCTGGGGCGAAAGAGATAACGTAATCTCCTGGCTCCACACCATCGAACCGGAAGCCACCCGCGCTGTCTGTCGATGTCGAATAAGTCCGAGTACCCTCAAGCGTCAGCTTCTGTCCTTGTACGGCCTTGACACGACGAACCTTCTTCTCCGGCGTATCGACGTATTCATGGACTGTTCCCGAGACAACAGATCCGTCAGGCATTGAACCGAGAGATCGCAGGTACGTAAGATCGTTCTTGATTTCGGATGGTTCCCACTTCGTGCCGCCACAGATGTCAACGTGCAATAACTGTTGGCCCTCGTGTCGATCGGCGAAAACGAGATACTTCCTGCGATAGGAGAAAGGGAAGCCACAAAGATCCCCTCCTGTGGTAACCGAAATGGTCTTTTCCTCAACACCTCGGAATGCCTCTAGAACCTCAAACGTGACCTTCGACCTGACAGTCACGATCCGCTCTCCGTCACTGATCAGTGGAACATCTTCAGTTTGGATGCTCTTAACCGTTCCGAGAAAGACCGCTGTCATATCGCCCTTCCACGCGTTCTCGCATGCTGGGCGTTCGCCTGCACAGCTATATTCGCACTTGTGATCGTGATTCACGACGGCCTGCGCTACCGCTTCCAATGGGCACAGGAAGCTCATGAAGACGGATAGGCCGGCCGTTAACATCGCATCACTGAAATAACGCCTGCTACGTATGGAGGCCATTCGCGGATTGTAGAACAGAGAGGCTGGCGGGAGTACGGTTTGATGGATCGCGATGTCCGCGCGAACGAGGCTTTGGCTCGCTCCTCAGTTGAAGTAGTTTGTAAACAAGTGGCGCACAACTTGGCGGTTTGTTTCCGCTCGATCGCTGATAGGTGTCCGCGCAATGATGCAAGTTATACATTTATAAGGGAGTTCTTTAGCTGTTTACATTCAGATGGTAAACACAACCGTTCTAGAAAACGTTATCAGTAGACAGTTATCAGTAGGGCATGGTGCGAGCCATGCCCTGTTTTTTGGATTTTTGGAACTTCCCTACATCGTCAGTACCACACGGAACTGTGCCTTTCCGCTCAACATGCGGGCGTAGGCTTCCGCGGCTTTGGTCAGCGGATACTTTTCGATCATGGGGCGCACGCCGGAAATTTCCGCTAAGCGAAGAGTGTCTTCGGAGTCGGTGGGAATTCCGGACGGCCATCCCTGGATGCGTTTCTTGTTGAGGATGATTTGAAGAGGAGAGACTTCGATCGGGTCCGCGGCGGCGCCTACCACCACCAGCGTACCGTTGGGGGCGAGGCCGTCAATCAGAGCAGACATCGACTTGCCACTGGGAGCGGTGGCGAGGATAGTGCGAGCGCCTCCGAGTTTCTGTAATTCAGCGGCGGGATTGGTGGCGGCGCTGTCGATGTAGTGATGCGCGCCAAGTTTCTTCGCTAATGCAGCACTCTCAGTACCACGGCCGATGGCGGCGACGCGGTATCCGAACTTGTTGGCGAACTGCACGCCGAGATGACCGAGTCCGCCGATTCCCTGCACTCCGACGAGGTCGCCCGGCAATGCTCCGCTGTGGCGAAGAGAGTTGAAGGTAGTGATTCCGGCGCACATGAGCGGAGCGGCTTCGGCGGGATCGAGGCTTTCCGGCATGTGGGCCAAGGCTTCGACCGGCGCGAGCATGTATTCCTGATAACCGCCGTCGTAGCTGATGCCGCAGACCTTCACGTTGACGCAGTTAATGTAATCGCCGCGGCGGCAATGCACGCAGGTCCCGTCTTGTCCGCCGTGCCAACCCACGCCGACACGCTCTCCCTTCTTCCATTCCGTAACACCGGAGCCGACGTCGTCGATAACACCGGCGACTTCGTGTCCGGGCACACGGGGATAAGCGATTCCAGGAAAAGCTCCTTCTTTCGTAATGATGTCGCTATGACAAACACCGCAGGCGAGAACGCGAATTCGCACCTGGTCCGCGGCTGGCTGTGGAATGTCGCGCTCAACGATTTCGAAATCGGCACCGGGCTTGGGCACTTGTACGGCTTTCATCTTTGCCATCGGAAATCCTTTCGTTTTTGAAGCAAGATTTCAGATGAGCAACGGCGGATGAGGGACTCATAAATTCGGCTGCTGGCGAGGGAATACATCCATCGAGACAAAATGGCGCGCAGGCGCCGACATGCGCCGTCTGTAGGCCTGCTGAAATGTCGCTACTCGAATTGCAGATTCTTCGAAAAGAACGGCACCACCTTGGTTTCGATGCGATCGCCGATATGGTTCAGATGGTCGCCGGGGTAGACCTCGTACGAGTGGGGGACCTTATATACGTTGAGTTCCTCGTCGAAAAGTTTGAGGCCGGGAGCGAGCCCGTCTTTGTCGCCGACGTCCATGGCGATTGCCTTCAGGCGCTTGATCGAGAAGATGTACTGGTCGAGCATTGCGGCGGGAGCGTTGGCGGCCCACTTCGCGGCGATGAGCGGCTGGAGTTTGCCGTCCTTGAACGGCAAGTCGATATAAAGCGGGGGCGCATCTGGATTCGGCGACCAGGCCGCGGCGGTGGACAATTGTGCTTTTACTAAGAAGGGTGCGGCGTGGATCTGGTCCGGGCTGGTGATGGTGGCGGCGATTTTGAAGGCGTCGTTCATCTGCAGCAGGTCGGAGTTGCCGAGGCAGCACGGGCTGAGGAAATAAATGGCAGAGAAGACTTCGGGGTGCTTCATACCGATGCGGAGGGTGCCATAACCGCCCATGGAGTGCCCGGCGAGGCCGCGGCTTTCTACCTTCGCGAGCGTGCGATAGTGGCTATCGATGTAGGCGACGAGTTCCTGGCTGATGAATCCTTCCCAATCACCCGTATCGATGGAACTGCCATAGAAGCTGCCTTCAAATTTCGTGTAGGCATTGGGCATCACGATAATCATTTCGCGATTGCCCGGTTCGCCGAAGGCCCTGTTGAGGGCGGTAGGCAGATTAACGAAGTGTTTCGGCCGACGGAACCAATTGTCTTCACTGTCGGTGAAGCCGTGCAGGAAGTAGACGACCGGATAGCGATGCGTCTTGTCCTTCTCGTAGCTGGCGGGCAGATAGACGGAGACGTCACGGTCGGGCGAGTCGCCGTCGAGATTGCCTTCGAGGAGTTTGCCGTGGACCTTGATGCGCTCGACGGTGCCGGTGTAAGTGTTAACCGGTGCGACTTGCGACCATGCCATGCAACAGGACCACAGAAACAGAATCAGGACTGCGGAGTTCTTTTTCATCATCATCCTCGACGAAGGGTACCAGGAGCTTTTACCACTATTGGCGGGTTCTGTCAGTGGACTCTGCAATGGCAATCGACTCATAGGATCCTGATTCTCTTGACCATTCGGACTTTCCACTGCAGACTAACTTATCCATGAGCCACGCTCGGCACTACAGCTCGACGGCAGTTCCAGCTAACAACGCCGTGCGTGTGCCTGCCTCCGCGATTCGAATTAGCAGCCTTATTGCGATTATTAGCGCAATCGAATCGGCGGCGGCCTTGTAGAACAAGTCAAGTTTCACGACAAAGCCACCGCCCGACGCGGTGGCTTTCGTATTTTGGGACCTAGACAAAGGAAAACGATGATCACGCTTCAGGATGTCCAGGCGGCGCGCGAACGGATCGGCGATTCGGTTTGCGTGTCTCCCTGTTCGGTGTCGCACGCGTTCTCTGAGATGACAGGCAATCGGGTTTCGCTCAAGTTGGAGAACCTGCAACGCACGGGGTCGTACAAAGAGCGCGGTGCACTCAACAAGATCCTCACGCTTTCGCCTGAAGAACGCTCCCGCGGACTGGTGGCGGCCTCGGCGGGCAACCATGCGCAGGCGGTTTCATATCACGGAACGTCGCGCGGCATTAAGGCCGAGATCGTGATGCCGCTGGCGACGCCGCTTAATAAGGTGATGGCGACGAAACGGTTTGGGGCCGATGTGCTGCTGCATGGCGCGAATTATGACGAGGCTTGCGGCGAGGCGTTGCGGAGATGCGCGGAGTTCGAGCGGACGTTCATTCATCCGTTTGATGATGATGCCGTGATGGCCGGGCAAGGCACGCTCGGACTGGAACTGTTGGAGCAGGTGCCCGATGTCGAGGTGCTGATTGCCGCGATCGGCGGGGGAGGGATGATCAGTGGCGTGGCGTGCGCACTGAAGGAGAAGAACCCGAAGATCCGCGTGATTGGCGTGCAGACGGCACGACTGCCTTCGATGAAAGCGGCGGTTGAAGCTGGCCATCCGGTGACCCTACCGGTAGCGGCGACGCTGGCCGATGGCATTGCGGTGCGCCGCGCGGGGGAGCACACCGTTGGAATGGTGCGGCGATATGTGGACGAGATCGTGACGGTGGAGGAAGACGAGATCGCCAGCGCGATCCTGTTGCTGCTGGAGCGCGAGAAGACTCTGGCGGAAGGCGCGGGTGCGGCGGCATTGGCGGCGCTGCTGCATGGACGCGTGAACGTCAGCGGAAAGAAAGTGGCGGTCGTCGTGAGCGGCGGAAACCTGGATGTATCGATTTTGTCGCGCATCATCGAACGCGGTTTGGCCGAGGACGGACGCCTGGTTCGCTTGCGCATTCACCTCCCCGATTATCCCGGCGCGCTGCACAAGCTAACGGGAGTATTAGCAACTCATCGCGCCAACATCGTGCAGACATCCTACGACCGCACTTATTTCGGCGTCGATCTCGGCAATACGGCGATCGATCTCACGATGGAAATGCGCGGACCGGAACACATCCGCGAACTTACGCGGGCACTGGAGCAGGAGGACTATCAGTTCGAGCAGGTGGTATAGATCAGGGTTGCGCGGCGGCAGTTGCGGAGCCGAGCGTACCGACGGCATGGACATTGATCTCCACGGTCTTGCTGACACGCAGAAACAAGGTACTTGGATTCTTGAGGCCCCAGTCTACGTAAGGCACTTCAAAGTGAACGTCAGCCGAGACGTTGCTGCCATTCACCTGCACGGGAACGACGATCGTCATGGGATGCGCCTGCCCATGGAGCGTCATGGTGCCCTGCAGTTGAACCTGCGATCCGCCATTGGGCGCTACCGTTCCCGTCACATGCTGCGGCGCGAAGACAATCGTGGGATATTTGTCGGTCTCCAGGATCTCGCGCTTCATCTTTTTGTCGCGCATGTCGCTGCCGCTCTGCCCGGAAGTGGCGTCGACCACCAGTTCACCGCTAGCGTTGCCGGTCGCGGAATCAAACCGGAGCACGCCACTCTTTAACTTGAAGGTTCCCTTCACCGTGTGGAGGACGTCGCCGAGTATCCAGGCGACCTGGCTTTGCGCGGGGTCAAGCGTAAACACTTGCTCTTGCGCGAAGAGCGATGATGAGGTCAGCACGAAGACAAGGAAGCAAAGCAGCGCAAATCGATTAGCCATAGCTTTCATCATGCGGTGAGAAGTTTCCATCCTAAGGTCAACAGATTGGTGACGCCGAAGGCGCGTAACGGCCGTTCCCCGACGTGCACCGACAACATGCGATCGAAAATCTGCGGCCTTGATGACAGCGCGCGCAGGGTGCGACGACGGAGGAAGGAACTCTTGTCCATGAGTAACATGCTGCGCCCCATAAACTGTGGCAATGCCATGATGGCACGATGCTCACGTTCGTAGAGGTGAAGATTATTCGTTGCAAGCGCGCGGCCGAGCGCTTCGGCCTGACGGAAGCACATCGCGAGGCCTTCGCCGGTGATGGCATCGGCCGAACCGGAAGCTTCGCCGATTAAAGCGAAGTTGCCGCTGGTCACCGATCGAAGCTGGCGCGACACGGTGATGGCGCCCTTCACCGTTGTATGGGCGGCAATATCTTCGAGATGACGGGCCAGATCGGGCAACTGAGCGATCGCGGATTCGAACGACTCGACCGGGGCTTTCGAGATGATCGCGATGCAAATTTCGTCGTCGGCGATGGGCGTAACGTAGGCCTGGCAGTAGTCACCCCAATAGATTTCGACAAAATCAGTCCAGGGCTGAAGCTTGTAATGGCGACGAATACCAACACGGCGCTGGAATTCAAGTCCGGAGTCCAAGGCCGCGACCCTGCGCACACGCGAGTTGTGTCCGTCGGCGCCGAGCAGCCACCGCGACCTCACCGGGCGTCCGTCGAGCAGTGGACGACGATTGGCGTCAATGTCGACACGAGTTCCCCAGCGCAAGACGACGCCCACTTCCCGGGCCCGTTCGATAAGAGCGGAGTGCAAGAGTACCCGACGGATGCCGCGTCCGATGCCGTTCGGAAACTCTGCCGACACTATGCGTCCGTTTCCAATAAAACATATCCCGCGGAACTTGCCCGTCGAGACATCGTCCAGCGTGATGCCGAGCCTGTTTAAAGCCGCCAATGAATCGGGCATCAGGCCTTCGCCGCAAGCCTTGTCGATGGGAGGACGGGCGAGGTCGGCGACGATCACGCTGAGGCCGTGCTGACGAGCAGCTATGGCCGCGGACAATCCCGCGGGGCCACCGCCGACAACGAACACATCTGTTTCCACGGTGTTCATCCGCAAATCACCAACGAAGGAGTACGAGTTCGGAACAGAAACCCGGTCCCATGGCGGCCATGACGCTGTAAGTGCCCGGTTCACCGCGACGGTTCGCGAGGTAGTCCTGCAAGACGACCAGCACCGACGCAGAGGACAGATTGCCGACGCGACGCAAACATTCCCATGACGCATCGAGTTCACCGGGCTTGAGTTCCAGAGCATTGGCCACGGCGTCGAGCACCTTGGGGCCGCCGGTGTGGATGATCCAACTGGCAATATCGGCACGCTTCAGTTGATGACGCGCGAGAAAAGCGTCCGCGTCGCGACGGAGATTCTCTTCAATAACTTTTGGCACGTCCGGTGACAGCACGATCTGGAAGCCGCGCTCGGAAATGTCCCAGCCCATGACGCGCTCGGTGTTTGGATAGAAGGAGGAACAGGTATCAATGACGTGCGGACCGGGGAGACTAGTATTGGCGCCGGCGACTACGACCGCTGCCGCACCGTCGCCGAACAGACCGGTGGAAATTACGTTGGCGGCGGTAACGTCGTCGCGCTGCCAGGTGAGCGAGCAGATTTCAACCGAGAGAACCGCGGCAATGTGGTCGGGAAAGGCGCGAACATAATCCGCTGCTCGTGCCGTGCCCGCGACACCAGCGACGCAGCCTAAACCAAAAATAGGATTGCGCTTGATGTTCGGCGACAAGCCCATCCGGTTCACCAGGCGAGCATCGATGGAAGGGCTGGCAACACCGGTAACCGTTACAAAAAAGAGCGCATCGATGTCGGTCGGCTTAAGGCCAAGCGGGGTGATGGCCTGGCAGATCGCGGAGGAGCCGAGTTCCAGAGCCGATTCGATCCAGATGTTGTTGGCCTTGCCCCAGGTATCGACCGCAAGGTAGTCCTGCAATGGCAAAACGAGATGACGCTGATCGACTCCAGTGTTGCGGTGGATGCGATCGAGCGATTCCGGGCGTTGCAATTTGTCTTGCCAGAGGCCGGTGAGGGCCATGGCGATCGTATCCTGCGCGTACGTATGCGAGGGAAACGCACTCGCGGCTGACGCCAGTTTCATTTGTTATCGTCACCGTGCTTTGAAAGTTTCACAGATTCATCGCTCTTTTTGCCATGCCGAGGGCATCGGTCCAGAAGGTACTCGAAGAGTGCACCAATTCGACGACTTCTCCAATTGCGGCTACGAAGCGGTCGATTTCGTCTTCGGTCACGATCAATGGCGGCGCGACTTTCAAGACCATAAAGTTATTGCCGCACATCTGTGTGAGGATATCCTTTTCTCGGAATAGCCTCATCACGATCATCTGCCCGAACATGCCCGGATGAATTTTGCGGAATGCTTCAAAGGGCAGGCGCAGGCTGAGTTGCTTCGGAGCGGTGAATTCGATACCCGCGAGCAGTCCGGCGCCGCGAATGTCCTTCAGCATCTCGTAGCGAGAAAGTCTTTCCTGGAGCCGGGTTCTTAGATACGTACCCAGGCGTTCGGAACGTTCGATCAGTCCATGTTCACGAATCACGTCGAGGGTAGCGAGACCAGCGCGCATAGCCAGTCCATTCTCGCTGTAGGTGGAGGTGTGAATAATCGAGTGCTTCAGTGAATCGTAGACCGATTCGTAAATGGCGTCGGTCATCAGCACGGCGGCGCTGGGGACCAGTCCGCCGCTCAGCGCCTTAGCGAGGACGACCATGTCAGGCTGCACATGGAAGCGATGGGCCGCCAGAAATTTGCCGGTGCGTCCGAGGGCAGTTTGAACTTCGTCGAGCACAAAAAGCGTGCCGTACTTGTGGCATAAAGCCTGGGCTTTCTGCAGGTATTCCCCATCAGGAATGCGGATGCCAGCCTCGGACTGAATCGGCTCCAGTATGAGGGCAGCGTATCCGCGAGTTGCTAATTGACGGTCGAGCGCAGTGATGTCACCGAAGGGAACAGCCTTCGTATCCGGCAGGAGTGGGCCGAAGTCACCGCGCCAGAATGAATCGCCCATCAGGCTTAGTGCGCCGCAGGTAAGACCGTGGAATGCGCCGTCCGCGTATAACAGGCCGGTTCTTCCCGTGAAGGCGCGCGCGAACTTGATGACGGTTTCAACACCTTCGCTGCCGGAACTGCAGAAGAAAACTTTGTTCAGCGGTGCACCGGCTTCAGCGCAGAGTTGTGCAGCTAATTCGCCGGCGCTATCCGCCGCGTGACTTTGTGCCATCGCCGCGCCGTTGTGCGCGAGTTCATCCTGCAACGCTGCAACGATTTGTGGATGATTGTGCCCGGTATTGTGAACGCAGTAGCCGGACAGGAAATCGAGAATGGCGCGGCCGTCGGCCGTGTACAGCGATGAGCCTTGCGCGCGGGCGTACTGGACATTCATTCCCAAGAGGTCGAGTAACCGTACCCATTGCGGGTTTACGTGCGCACGGTAATTATCCTGCGGCAAAGAAGCGTTGAGTTTCTCCGCTATAGGTACAACCTGGGTTGGGGACATTGAGGTATCTCAACCCTGCCGTGAAGCAAACGTTGCGCAGTTCGGAATGTAAAGAGGTAAGTGTTTCATTGAAGCCACGGATCGAGCACAGATCAGTGAGTACCGTAGTCCCTGGAAGGGGCTTGGGTCGGCTTCAGTTTGGCCAGTTCCTGGGCGTACAGGCGATTCTGCGGATATTGCGCCGAGAGACCCTGCAATAATGCACGCGCTTTAGCGTCGTCCTTGTCGCGAAGCGCCGCCACCGCAAGTAACATGCGTGCATAGGGCTTCAAATAGTGGCCGTGCGCGGCTGTACGCTGAAGGTTCTCGATACCGGTCTGCTTGTCGGCTTGAGCGCCGGTCAATTTCAGCAACCAGCGCACCGGCGCAGGCTTAAGGCTCAACAGGTAGTTCTCGACGCCGATTGCGATGTAGGCGTCATAGCAGTTAGGGTCGATCTTCAGCAAGTTCTCGGCCTGGGTACGACCCTCCTTAACGAAGGAGAGTGCTTTCAGATCTTTCTTCTCGATCAATGCTACATAGTCGGCGGTTAAACCGAGCACCAGCACCTTCGCAAGCAGTGCGTCCGAGTTCCGAGGCTGCTTCGCGAGCACCGCGTCCGCGAGTTTCGTCGCACGCGCCAGGGAGTTGTCGAATGCTATCTTGACCTTCGGATCAGGCGGCACCTTTTCGCGGTTCTCATACTTCTCGTCGTCGACGAACAACTCCGACTCCAGCACGTGCAAGCGGTCGAACTCGGCGAAGAGGTATGCCGCTGCATCGGAGACTGGGCCCATCGGGTCTTCGGGATGCGTCCGCTCGTATTCCGCGAAGGTTTTGTGGGCAGCATCGAACTGGAGGTCGTACATCTGGTTGAACCCCGTATCGAGCGGTGAAGGCGCAGGCACTGTATCCTGAGCGGCGAGCATCAGGCTTGCCCCGCAGATGAACACGAAGGACATTAATATTCTATGCATTCGGCATGCCTACCCCACGAGGCACTGGTTATTGGAACGCCCTGACGTTGGTGAAGTTACGTTGTTGACCAGCTTTTGACAACTGTTTGCACAGACAGCAACCAGAACGAACTCGTCTGCTATAATGCAGATGCACC
>Ga0075355_1000102_pt1 | contig 12142 bp, 11 predicted proteins | sample WestPond_Cattail_6_FD_120069 | JGI IMG/M metagenome (GOLD analysis project Ga0075355, IMG submission 120069) | Natural and restored wetland microbial communities from the San Francisco Bay, California, USA, that impact long-term carbon... | ecosystem: Environmental > Terrestrial > Soil >...
ACCGCCAACTGGCAGAGGTATCGAGTTGGTAATGAGCGCCAAGTTCGGGATGCTCTCGCATCCTGAACGCAGTGAAGGACCCGCAGTTTGTCGGCAGCAACAAGGACGTACCGGGAAGCGAGACTGGATACGGCGCGAGATTTACTCGGCCGCAATTCGACGTCGTTGCCTTCGCGGCGGCAGCGCCAGCCAGTTCGGCACAGATCGAACCAGTGCGGCGTTAATCAGAATGGTGATCAACGACGCAGCCAGCGTGGCGTGGTAAAAATTCTCCGTCAGCAACCCGCTGGCGCGCGCCGCCTGTACCAGGATGAACGAGAACTCGCCAATCTGCGTCAGCCCGGTTCCCACCAGTACCGAGCTCCGCGTGGAATATCCAAAGCCTCGGGTGATAGCGGTCCAGATCACGGCTTTACCAAGCACCACCATGGCGACAATGGCCAGCAACATCCATATATCGCTGAAGATGCCGCGCGGGTTGATCAACGTTCCAACGGTGACGAAGAACAGCGCGACAAACGCATCGCGCAGCGGCATAAGTCTCTCCAGGGCACGATGAGCGTGATCGGAACCGCTGATCGTCAGCCCGCCGACGAACGCTCCGATGGCCAGCGAAAGGCCCACCGCCTGCGTGATCGCCGCCGCCCCCAGGCACACTGCCAGCGTCACCAGCAGGAATATCTCATCGCTGCACATGCGCGAGATCACCTCCAGCAGACGTGGCACCAGGTATTTCGCCAGAAATATCAGCGGCACGAGCACCAGCGCTGCGAGTCCCAGTTGCTTCGCCAGCGCGATCAGGTGCGAAGGACTAAAGTTCGCCAACAGCGACAGCACGATAATCAGCACCACCGTAGCCAGGTCTTCCACCAGGGTGATGGCGATCATTACGCGGCCATGCTCCGACTGCAGCTCTCCGCGATCGATCAGCAGCCGCGACATGACCATGGTGCTGGCAACCGAGATCACCAGCCCCACCGCCAGGCCCGGCATCAGGCCCCACCCCAGCAGCGCCCCCACACCGAGCCCCATAAGACCGCACGCGACGATGCCGATCGGCCCACCGACCAGCGCGATTCCCTTCACCCGCAGCAGTTCCTTGACCGAGAACTCCAGGCCAACCGTGAACATCAGGAAAATCACGCCCACCTCGGCCAGCAACTCGAAGGTATGGGCTTCGTGAATAGCCGGCCCGGGCGTGAATGGACTGATCGCAATCCCCGCAAACACATATCCCAGGATCAACGGCTGGCGCAAACGCCACGCCAGCATGCCGCCTAGAACGGCAGCGACGAAGACGTAGGAAAGCTCTTTAAAAATGGCGGAGTGCGGCATAACTGCTGTGGCGACAGAGTACTACACCGCGCAGCCGCTAGTTAGAAGCGGTACGTGTATCCGGTGGAGAACTGGAAGTTGCCCTGGTTCACGATGTACTGGTTGGAGATGACTCCGCCGATTTGGGTGAAGCGATCATCGTAACGATCGGTGAGGTAGCGTACCAGCGTTGTTCCCACGTCGAAGCGGAGCACCGAGTGCGACTCACGATGAGGATAGACCTCGACGATTCCGCCGAAGTCCCAGGCAAAGCGGGTGATGCTGCCGGGAGTATTATTCTGGCCGCCCTGGAGTGCGTTCTTGTAATAGATGAACCCGGGACGCACCTTGCCGAAGATGCCAAAGCGCTGGAACTGCTGTCCCAGCCTCACTCCGTAGAACCCCTGGAACATTCCCTGGCTCCCGTTCTGGCCGGGAAGAGCGTTCATGCTGCTGTCGAAGGCAAAGCCGCGCATGAAGTTATAGGTGAATGTCGTGCCTACTCCTGAGAAGCCCTCACGGCAGGTCGCAGGACAGTCCTTGGTCAGCACAGGCAGGCTGACGTAAGTGTATTGGCTTCCCAATTCCCAGCGCTGAACCGACTGCCCGGGCGGTTTCACCGGCTTCACCCTGGCGTGATAGACGAAGTTGTTTTCCGGCGCAGGCAGCATCCAGGGGAATTTCCCGGCAAACAGCGCCCCCATCGAGCGGGTTGGTTCCAGTGCGCTGCGCAGAATGCGCCCGCCGATAATCCGATGCTCGCGTGCGATTGGCGTCACGATATACCGGTCGATGGTATCTTCCGCCAGCATCCAGCCCAGGCCAAGCGTCGGGGTGATGATGAAGTCCGTCCAGCCGGTATTGTTGGTGATACCGCCAATCCCGCTCGACTTGTGCGCGCCCTCCGACCACGGCGGAGTCGTCAAACACCATTTGTTAGTGCCACATCCAATGCTGTAGTAATACCCGCCCTGGTTTCCAATCGAGCTTTCGCTCAGCGGTCCGACCTCAAACTGCGTCGACCATAGCGTCATCCAAGCCAGCGATTGCAGGCGCGATGTCCAATAACCGTTATGCCTGCCGATCTGTACGAAACTCTTGGGATTGTTTTGCAGGAACAGCCGTCCGAAGACGGCTCCCTCCATGGGATGGCCCACGTCATTCACCACAAAGTCGTCGCCGTCGCTCCAGTTCTCCATGTGGTAGTCGGTGAGCGACGTGCCGTAATCGTGCCAGAACGGCTTATGCGCAATCAGGTAGCGCAAGCCGGGATCCCAGGCAGCACGCCAGGCGTGCTGGAAAACCGTGAATTCCAGGCTCTGTATGATCATTGGCTTCCAATCAATCTTGTCGGAAACCGGCGGGGTCATCAACTGCGGTCGGCTATCGGGCAGTATGTTCGATCGGCTGGACGATTCCTCCGGCGAAGCACTTGCCTCCGCCGCCATCTTAGCCGCACCCGGACTGTCGGGCAGTGACGCCAATTCCATCTTCGGGGCAGGCGTGCTCGTCGGAGTGTCTGCGTAGGCAGACGCCACCCCAACAGCCGCAATGAGGATCATGCACACGAGTAGCTTCTCGAGTGCAGTCAGCAGGCAAGATACCACCAGAACTGCTCTCCTATATAGGTTTTCGGATGCGGGGGGCGCTCGAAAGATGATACAGCGAAATAGGGGACGAGTTCTATAAAAACTCTCCCTTAGAACTACGTAAGTCGCCCCCCCAGTGGCTACTCTCCCAGTTTCTGGAAGAACCGAATCAGCGACTCGATGCCGCGGTGGAAGTTCGGAATATGAAACTTTTCGTTGGGCGCATGCAGATTATCGTCGGGCAGCCCCATCCCCATCATAATGCTGGGGATCTTCAGGTCCTTCTCGAATTGGGTCACGATCGGAATCGACCCGCCCGAGCGAATATAGACCGTATCTTTGCCGAACACCTCGTGCATCGCTTCCACCGACGCCTTGGCGTACCGGTTGTCGGTGCTCACCACGCAGGCCGGCCCCTTGCTCAAAACCTTGATTTTGGTCTGAATGCCCTTGGGCGTGATCTTGTTCACGAAATCCGAGTACTTCCCGAAGATGTCGTCCGCATCCTGGTCGGGAACCAATCTCATCGAGACCTTGGCCGTCGCCTTCGCCGGGATGACCGTCTTGGCCCCAGCTCCCACAAAGCCACCCACGATTCCGTGAACTTCCAGCGTCGGACGCGCCCAGGTGCGGTACAAAACCGAGTGGCCCGGCTCGCCCGTCAACACGTCAGACCCGACCTCGTTCTTGCGATACTCCTCTTCGTCCCAGGGCAGGCTCTCCCAGGCCTTCAGCTCGGCGTCGGTTGGCTTCTTCACCTGGTCGTAGAAGCCGGGAATCTGGATCTTGCCGTCGGCATCTTTCAGTTTGCTGATGATTTCGATCAAGCCGAAGATCGCATTCGGAGCAGCGCCGCCGTATACGCCCGAATGCAAATCAACCTTGGCGCCCTGCGCTTCAATCTCGGTGTACACCAGCCCGCGCAGGCCCACGCACAACGTGGGAAGGTCGGGAGCGAAAAGCTCGGTGTCACATACCAGGGCGAAGTCGGCCTTCAGTTTGGGCGAGTTGGCATTCTGCTTGACGTAGGCTTCAATGGCCTCGCCGCCAACTTCTTCCTCGCCTTCGAACAACACCCGGATGTTGATGGGCAGCTTGCCCTCGCCGGCCTTGAACAGCGACTCGAAAGCCTTCATCTCCATCCAGAGCTGGCCTTTGTCGTCCACCGCTCCGCGAGCATAGATGTTCTGGTTGCGCTCGCTCGGCTCGCTCCACGCGTCTTTGATCGCCTGCGCATTGTCACCCTTAACCTCGAAGGCGTCTTTGTTGATAAATGGCGGCGACTTCCACTCGTCCAGCGGCTCCGGCGGCTGCACATCGTAGTGCGCGTAGCACAGCGCGGTAGCTTTGCCGGCGGCATGCAGCCAGTCGGCGTACACCAGCGGATGCCCCTTGGTCTGTATGATCTCGACGTTCTCGAAGCCGATACGCTTCAGCTCGTCGGCACAAAGCCGGGCGGCCTTGTCGATGTCGCTGCGGTGCTCAGGCAGGGTGCTGACGCTGGGAATACTCAGGAACTCTTTGAGTTCGTTGACGAAACGGCCCCGATTCTCTCGGGCGAAGGTTACAGCGGCGGAAGACATGGCGGGCTTCTCCTTCCAATAAAAGGACTTACAGAACTCGTATAACGTGGACGAGCAAACCCCTAAGTATAGCGCAGGAGGGCGCTTCCAGAGCCGGTTGACCTGCCCCGTCTTGAAGGGGCGCAGCTCGAGCCGTCGGGAGCGCACCTTAAGCCTTTGAAGGGGCGCAGCTCGAGCCCTTGAGGGAGCGCAGCTCGAGCCCTTGAGGGAGCGTAGCCCGAGCCCTTGAGGGAGCGTAGCCCGAGCCCTTGAAGGGGCGCAGCTTTAGCTGCGCCATAAAGGCCCTCCATTTTTGTCTTCCCGAGCGGCTTTAGCCGCGAGGGGTCTGACCTTCCTTCCCCCGGCTGGAAATCCTCAGCAGCCCTCTTAGTGAACTTCTTGTGCCCTCTGCCGTATCCTTACCTCGTGAGAACCCGCGCGCCCGAGTGGCTCATCATCATCGGCTCCAGCCTGTTCGTCCTGATGCTGCTGGTTTCGGCCATCTTCGATCCGAGCATTCGCTGGCTGCACTTCTTCCAGGCCTGGATGTATCTCGCCACCGTGTGGCTCAGCCTGCGCAAGAACCGCTGGGGCTACTTCATCGGGTTCTCTGCCGCCGGATTGTGGGTTTACAGCAACCTCTTCGTCACCACTTTCTTCGTCAACGGACTGCAACAGCTCGCGCTCTGGATTCACAGCGGGCACTTGGCCCGGCCGGACCTGCTGATCTCCATCCCCGCATGGTTTTCCAATCTGCTGGTGGTGATCGGGTGTCTGTGGGGCTATGGGCTGTTGCGGCGCAAGCGTCTCGCTGACCTGCTCGGGTTCGTCGTAGCCTTTGCGCTCACGACGGGGTTCTTTGCCCTCGATATGTACTTGTTTCAGCCCCGGTACCTCAGCCTGTTCCCGCACTTGCTGCATCCGCACCGGACCTGGTGAGCCTGAAAGTTTCAAGCGCTGCAACGCGTTATTAACTCTTCTTGAGCAAAATTAAGGGGAGCCGTTCACCCCCGCCGAATATGATGTAAGTTCCAAGGCGCAACCTGCCACATCCGACGGACCGCCCTTGCTGGAGATGCGAGAAACCGCATGGTGGAAACGACTGACAACAACTCATACGACCTGGTGGTGATCGGCAGCGGTCCGGCCGGACAGAAGGCCGCCATCTGCGCCTCCAAGCTGCGCAAGAAAGTGGCGGTAGTCGAGCGCAAGCGCAGCATTGGCGGAGTTTGCGTCAATACCGGCACCATTCCCAGCAAGACGCTGCGGGAAGCCATCCTGTATCTCAGCGGTCTGCGGCAGCGAACGTTTTATGGGCGTGGCTACGCCGTCAAAGACAATATCTGCATGCAAGACCTCGTCTTTCGCGCCGACGCCGTGATGGCGCGCGAAATCGAGGTCATCAAATCGCAACTGCGCCGCAACCGGGTGGCAGTCTACGAAGGCAACGCCCGCTTCATCGACGACCATACCGTCGAAGTCACCAGCGACAGCGGATATACCCTGCTACGCGGCGACAACTTCGTCATCGCCTGCGGCACCCGGCCCGCGCACGACGCTTCAATTCCAATCGACGGGAAACGCATCTTCGACTCCGACCAGGTCAACGGACTGCAAGAGCTGCCGCGCGAGCTGATCGTTGTGGGCGCGGGTATCATCGGCCTGGAATATGCCTCGATGTTTGCCGCCCTCGGCGTGAAGGTCACGCTGCTGGACCAACGGCCAGTGCTGCTCGACTTCGCTGACCGCGAGATCATCGAGAGCTTGTGCTTCCAGCTTCGCCAGTTCGGCACGGTATTCCGCTTGGGCGAGAAAGTGGTGAACGTTGGCTTCGACGAAGACCGCGATCGCGTCTTCGCCAAGCTCGAAAGCGGCAAGACCGTCCATGGATCAGCGCTGCTCTACGCCGTGGGTCGTCAAGCCAACAGCGATCAGGTCAACGTTGGGGCGCTGGGCCTTACACCCGACGCCAGGGGAAAGCTCCTGGTAGACGCCAACTTTCAGACCTCGGTTCCGCACGTGTATGCCGCCGGAGATGTCATCGGCTTCCCAGCACTCGCCAGCACCTCGATGGAGCAGGGCCGGCTGGCAAGCTGCCACATCTTTGGTGTGCCGGGGAACATTCCGCCCAACCTGATTCCCTACGGCATCTACACCATTCCTGAAATCTCGATGGTGGGACCGACGGAAGAGGAACTCACCCGCGAGAAAATTCCCTATGAAACAGGCACCGCACGATATGCCGAGCTCGCCAAGGGGCAGATGCTGGGCGACGACGAGGGCTTCCTGAAGCTGATCTTCGATCCCGCAACGCTGAAGCTGATCAGCGTCCACATCATCGGCGAGCGCGCCACCGAAATCGTGCACATTGGGCAGGCGGTGCTCAGCATGGGCGGCACCATTGAGTACTTCCGCGACACGGTGTTCAACTACCCGACGCTGGCAGAGGCGTACAAGGTCGCGGCGCTGGATGGGCTGAATAAGTTGTAGCCTATCCCGCCGCCACGCCCTTCGATTTCACGTTAGCGCGAATAAACTCGATGATCGAGTCCATCGGAGTTCCCGGCTGGAAGACAGCGGCCACGCCTATCTTCTTCAGGCCCTCGACATCCTGATCGGGGATGATGCCGCCGACCACGACAATCACGTCGTCCATCTGGTTCTGCTTCAGCAAGTCCATCACGCGAGGCACGATGACGTTGTGAGCTCCGGAAAGGATGCTGAGACCGATGACGTCCACGTCTTCCTGGAGCGACGCATTCACGATCATCTCCGGCGTCTGCCGCAGGCCAGTGTAGATGACTTCCATGCCGGCATCGCGCAGCGCGCGGGCAATCACTTTCGCACCGCGGTCGTGGCCGTCCAGACCAGGTTTGGCAACCAGCACGCGGATCTTACGGTCAGGCATAAGGGCCTCAGCAAAGACTGAATGGGATTAGAAAAGCCGCAACATTGCATGATACCGCTTGCCTGCGCGCGGGTCATCTCATTAAGAGCTCACGAAAATCTCCCACCCCACCCAACAGGACGGGCCGCCCCGCCATCTTACGATCATCACTGAATTTCACAATCCGGGAGGTACCATGGCACTTTTCACCATGAAACTTGAAAATCTTGAGCAGCTCTTCTTGCAGGAGCTGCGCGACCTATACGACGCCGAAGACCAGATCACCGACGCTTTGCCGAAGATGATCGAAGCCGCGCATCATCCTGACCTGAAAGACGCTTTACAGGAGCACTTGGACGTTACGCGCACCCAGATTCAGCGCCTCGACCAGATCTTCACCATCCTGGGCGAAGACGCCTCCGGCCAGACCTGCAAGGGAATGAAGGGCGTTATCAAGGAAGGCGACGAGATCATCTCGCAGGGCGGCGAGAACGCCACGGTGGATGCCGGCATCATCAGCGCAGCCCAGCGCGTGGAGCACTACGAGATGGCAGGCTACGGAACGGTGCGTACTTATGCTGAGTTGCTGGGTCAGCAGCAGATCGCAAGCTTGCTACAGCAGACTCTCGACGAAGAGAAACAAGCCGACGAGAAGCTCACGGAAATCGCTCGCAGCGTGAACATCGAAGCAAAAGCCGCGTAGCGACGCACCATTCTCACTCGAAGCCCCGGCGCAACCGGGGCTTTGTTTGGTTAAAAGGAATTTTCGCCGGCGGCGGGCATCAGCTTCGGCGGGACGAGCCGGTTGACCTTCTTCGCTTTCGCGTCGCTTGCTCGCATGCAGGTCGTTTCACCCACCAGTTTGGGGACACGATCATCGTCGGTTTTAAAGAGGAACGCGTGGATATTCAGGCAGAAATCGTCGTTAATCGGGGTGTTTTCGACCTTAATATGGTCAAAATTGTAGGGATTTTCTGCCTTTTCGGGGGTAATTTTGGCCTCAAAACCGTCCGAAACCACCCTCAGGTCGGTGGCTGCTGCGGCCCAAAAAGACCCCAAAATTGACCCCAAAAACAAGGAATAGAGCACCAATTTGCCCATAAATTCCTCCAATTAGGGCGAATTTTAGCACCATTTCGACGTCTTAAGCGGGTTTAGCTCCCGCTTTTCGCGGCCTTGGCCGCCACCCGCTCCCGCCGCAGCAACTCCTCTTTTCGCTGCACCCCCCAGCGATAGCCAGCCAGCTCTCCGTTATCGCGAATTACACGATGACAGGGAATAGCCAGCGCCACCGGATTCGAGGCGCAAGCTCTTGCAACCGCTCGGGTTGCCGACGGATCCCCAATGCTTCTAGCAACTTGCAAATAGGAACGCGTTTCTCCCACGGGAATCTGCCGCAACGCACTCCACACTTTCTGCTGAAACGCCGTTGCCCTGATGTCGAGCGGCACGTCGAGCAAGGTCTTCTGCGCCGAAAACGCCGTAAGTATCGCACTGACAAAGACTTGCAACGATGCATCATCGCGATGAATATGGGCGGCGTGAAATTCCTGGCGCAAATCGCGCTCCAACAACTTGGTGTCGGCGCCAAAACTTACGGCGCAAATTCCGCGCTGGGTAGCAGCCACCAGCATTTTGCCCAATGGCGAATCGGCCACGGTAAAGCCGATGCGTTCACCGGAGCCGCCTCTGCCGTAGGTTGCCGGAGTCATGCCGAGTTGCTGACCGGCAACTTCGTACAAGCGGCTGGGAGAGCCATATCCAGCGTCGTACAGCGAAGTCGTGACATCAGCACCAGCGCGCAGACGCGACTTTACCTGCTGCGTGCGCCGCGCCGCCTGGTATTCACGAGGACTAAGTCCGGTGGCGCGCTTGAAGAGACGCTGTAAGTGAAACGCACTCACGCCAACCCGCTTGCTCAACTCCGCCAGGGTGAGTGTGCTCTCGGAGTTGTCGAGCAATTGCCGGGCCCGTATAACGTGTTGCGCTTGCTCCGACGTTTGAGTGGGCTTGCAGCGCAAGCAGGCGCGGTAGCCCGCGCGCTCGGCGGCTTGCGGAGAAGCGAAGAATTCCACCGAGTCGCGGCGCGGCCGGCGGCTGGGGCACGACGGCCGGCAATACACGCCGGTGGTGCGAACGGCGAACACAAAGCGTCCGTCCTGACGGGCATCGCGCGATAAAACCTGTTTCCACTGCGATTCGGATTCCATGTTGCGACTTTAGCGCTGAAGCGGCCCGGTCTCTATCCGAGGCTTGCTGGCAAAGCAAAATTGCGCAGAGCCGTTGGTCCGGCCGGGCGCCATTGCGGTTGCGGTTGTATCCTAACGATTACTATAATCCGCCCACAGCGAAGAGTTGGGAGATTCCAGTGCCGGTCGGAACTGCGTTTCACGAAAGAACTTTGCCGCTTTGCCACAGCCTGAACTACCGGGAGTGGGCGGGGTTTTACGCCGTCAGCGTTTACGAGACCCATCACGAGCACGAGTACAACGCCATCCGCAATGCCGCGGCGTTGATCGATGTCACTCCCCTGTTCAAGTACATCATCAGCGGCCGGGATGCGACGCGCTTTGTGAACCGGGTAATCGCTCGCGACATCAACAAGGTCGCCGTCGGCCAGGTCATTTACTGCTGCTGGTGCGACGAAGACGGCAAGGTCATCGACGACGGCACCATCACGCGGCTGGAAGAGAACCGCTATCGCTGGACCGCGGCTGATCCCAACCTGCGCTGGTTCCGGCAGAACGCCATCGGATTCGATGTCGAGATCAGCGACATCACCGAACAACTTGCAGCGCTGGCGGTGCAGGGACCGACTTCCGGCGCCCTGCTGAAGAGTGTCGCCGAGGCCGACATCGCGAACCTGAAATATTTCCGCAAGACCTCCGGCAAGATCGGCGGGGTGGCAGTCGACATCTCCCGCACCGGCTACACCGGTGATCTCGGGTACGAGATATGGATTCCGTGGGATCGGGCGGTAACGGTGTGGGACGAACTGATGAAGACGGGCCGCGGGTTCGATATTCATCCCACGGGCATGTTGGCCCTGGACGTAGCGCGCATCGAGGCGGGGCTGATTCTTGCCGACGTGGACTACGTGAGCAGCAAGAAGGCGCTCATCGAGTCGCAGAAGTATTCGCCCTTTGAAATCGGCCTGGGCAAGCTGGTGCACCTGGAGAAAGAGAATTTTATTGGCCGCGAGGCCCTGATCGAAGAATCAGCCAAGGGACCCTCTCGCCTGCTGGTGGGTTTGGAAGTCGATTGGGACGAGTTGGTGGAGATGTTTGACAAGGCCGGACTCGCTCCCCAGACGCCGAGCATTGCATCGCGGGCACACGTTCCGGTTTACAAAGGCGCCCGGCAGGTCGGCAAGGCTACATCCACTACCTGGTCTCCACTGCTGAAACAGCTCATTGCCTTGGCCAGCGTGGAGCGGCAGCACGCGAAGCCGGGAACCCAGTTGCAGATTGAGTCTACGGTCGAGGCGGTGCGAAAGAAAGTGAACGCCAGGGTCAGGGCGTTGCCATTCTTTAATCCTGCCAGAAAGACAAAGACGCCCGGCTAGTCGCAGGACTTGAATTAGCTATTTGCAAGGAGCACAGCCGGGGCGAGCTTACTTCACAGCAACTTTATGTTGTTCGCGATGGGCAAAAAGCTGGGCGACAGTTTTGTCCATGGTGTCCAGCAGGCTTTCGGAGGGGATCTGAGCCCGCGCCTGCTCGAGGGCAGAATTCCAATCTTTCGAGCGCACTTCGGATACAGGTTCGTCGGCTATCACTGTCTTCGGATACGCGACGTACGCCAGCCATATCAGGCACGCAATCACGTACGCCCCGCTGTTAATGGCTGAGAGCGTGGAGCGATGCAAGACTGTTTTGTGTGTCATTGCCGTGGTTACCAGCATATGCACTGACGAGAAAAACCCGAATCCTATCGCCACTCCAAACATTACGTGACGGCGTGAGATTCCAAGGTATTCGCTGAACATCAGCAGAAAGAACACTAAACCGCACAGCATGATTTGCACGTTGCGATCAACCATGTAAATCGTGCTGGTAATTGCATCAATGTGGCCGCTGTTCGATGTGGTAACCGCCGACATGCCTGCAACCAGCAGCAGCACCAGAGCCGCCCAGCGGAAGAGTATTGCGCTCAGATCGCGCAGGGCTTCAAACGGCCGGAAAGCATCGCGAAACACTTCCTGTAAAACGAAGAGGGACAGTGCGACGCTCAAGCACTCGGTGGTCCAATACCCATAATAATATGTGTAGGGCCAGCGCTCCCGAGCCAGGGTGAGGAACGGATCAGACAGAACCTGAAGAACGATGTAGTAGAAGAATGCGGGATAGTGATCATGGATTCGACGCCGGTACATGGCCACCAGAATTGCGATCTGGAATGCCTGTGCGCCGAACCACAGAACGGTCTGGGGCGATAGAGAGTTCATCACCGCCCTAAAGCATAGCCGTATGCGGAGCCGCAAACAAGAGGGAAATCGTGATGTCCCACGAAAGTGCCAGGCCAGCGCTGACACAGTAAGACCTCTCTCCTAATTTTACTGGCATGGACCGGCCTAAGTTAGCCGGACCCTCAATGCTCAGGCAATCATCGTCTGCTGCTGATTGCTGTCGTCACAGTTCTTGCCGGGGTAGCAGGTCGGCATCGGTGCGCCCTGTCCGGCAATCATCTGCTGCTGATTGCTGTCGTCACAGTTCTTGCCGGGGTAGCAGGTCGGCATCGGTGCGCCCTGCCCGGCGATCATCTGCTGCTGATTGCTGTCGTCACAGTTC
>Ga0075355_1000103_pt1 | contig 12101 bp, 11 predicted proteins | sample WestPond_Cattail_6_FD_120069 | JGI IMG/M metagenome (GOLD analysis project Ga0075355, IMG submission 120069) | Natural and restored wetland microbial communities from the San Francisco Bay, California, USA, that impact long-term carbon... | ecosystem: Environmental > Terrestrial > Soil >...
CCCGGCCCGGCATTGAACCCATGGCTCGTGCAAATTTTGCTGCGTAATCCTTCAGCGAAAGGTGGTAATTGTCGGCACTGTCAGCAACCAACAGTATTCGACTGCGATGGGACCGACCTGAATGGCCATCGGCCACAAAGAGAATGTAGGAATTGGGTAAGCCGGTTCCTTTCTGGTCTGGCACAGGAAGAAAATCAGCAGGCAAGGAATAAGAAAATCCGAGGGAGGTGCTTTGATAAACCCCGCCTTCAAGTTTGCCGGTTGGTGCCACCGACGGAGTCTGAGCTAATACCAAAAAAAGGTAATAGCAGAGCGAGGAAGAGCCATGCATTTGGTTTGGTAATCATTTAAGCTACGCCCCGCTGTTCGACCCCGCCCCCTCCAGCACTACTCCCACATCGCTCCCCTTATCCGCGCCGACCAGTCGCGAGGCGTTACCACGATTGGTGGCGATTTCGAGGAAGCCCATGCTGCCTAGGATGGCGAAGGTTTCACCGGGAGTGCCTTGGGCGTAGGCGGTCTTCATCCTCGTAACTTCAGATTTGCCGATAATAATGCGGAACACCGGCGTTTCCGCCTGAAATAGTTCCGGTAAGTCGTCAGGACGGATACTGGTGATGAGGTTGCCGAATTTATCGACTTTGAGGACCACTCCTTTAATAGTGTTGGGCGCCATGGCTTTTGGCTTCGGCGCCGCAAAACGAACGTAGTCGGTGATTTCGTCGCCGAAGGCGCTGGAATCGACGCCCTTGCTGAGCCAACCTGCAACAGCGGCAAAGATATCGCGGCCATGGAACGTGTTGCTCACCGGCTGCAGGAAGTAGTGTTCGGCGCTGATATGGCGGACCTGCAGGCGTTCTTTCTCCTGCTCAAAGACGAACGAGAGCACGCCATTGTCGGGAGCGAGGAAGAAGTGCCTGTCGGTGCGGACCAGCAGCGGGCGGCGCGAAGTGCCCACGCCGGGGTCAACGATGACGAGATGAATCGTGTTCGCCGGGTAGTACTTGTAGGCCTGCGAGATGGCGATCGCGCCGTCGAGAACATCGTAGGCCTGCACGGAGTTAGTGATGTCCACCACCTGCACCGCGGGATTGATGTTCAGGACGACGCCCTTCATGGCGCCGACATAATGGTCGATGGTGCCGAAGTCGGTCGTAAACGTAACAATGCGCTCGTTGGCCACGTTGTGCCTCGATGAATGCGGAATAGTCGGAAGAATTGTCCATTTTCGGTTGACGATTGTCTATTGTCGATTGGGCATCGACCAGAGTGCGGACAGCAAAACGGGCGGACCCTGTGTCCGCCCGTGGAGGAAGTTGAAGTTGAGACGACGCTGGTTATTGGATGTGGATGGTACCTGATCCGGTTGTCGCTTCCAGGCGGGTGCCGCCGCCGCGAATCTTGCCGCGAACCTCATGACGGTTTATCTGGCCACCTTCGAGCGTAATAGGCGAATCGACATTCACGCTGCCGGAACTGGTGCGCGCGTAGAGGTCGAGTCCCTGCTCGCCGGCAACGCGCAGGTCAATACTGCCGGAGCCGCTGTGCACGTTCCACTCGCTGGTGGGCCGACCATTGACCTTGATCGAGCCGCTACCGGCGCGAGCCGAGACACCGCCGTTCACGTCTTCAATCGTGATATGTCCGGAGCCGGTCTGGGCGTCAACATCGCCGGGTGAAGTCAGCCGGGCGTCAATCCCACCGCTGCCGGTCCGAACCCGGAATGCACCCGCGATGCCATCGGCGTGCACGGAGCCGCTACCGGTTTGCACCCGGGCCGGGCCTTTGATCGACTGGAGCGTAATGCTGCCCGAGCCGGTGGTCGCTTCTGCCTGGTTGCCGATGTCGGTGATGTTGAGCGAACCGGAGCCCGACTTCACGGTGACCGGGCCCTTGATGCTGGCAACCGTCTGCGAGCCGGAGCCGGTCGCGGAGTTCAGCGTTGTTTCTTCCGGAACCGTGATCTCATAGCTGATCGAGACGTGATTGAAGAAGTCGTGCGGCTCTGGTTTGTAGATGCGGATGTTATTGCCGTTCTGCTCGACCGGAGGATTGGCGACAATCTTCTTGGCTTGTTCTTCGATATCGCCGCTGAACCAGTTGCTGGAACGTATGCGGGCGTGAATTTCCACCTTGTCGCCAGCACCGCGGCTGACCCTTACGCCGCCGGAGCCGTTTTCAATATTGAGCTGGACGGGGCCGTTGACGGTGAACGTGCGATCGAAGTTGCCGAGTTCGCTGCTGCCGCCAGGGCCAGAGGCGAGAACATCAACACCATGCTCACCGATAAGAATGGCTCCTGTGATGAGTAGAACTACGGTGATGAGGACTTTTTCCCAATTCTTCATAGCAGGCTCCTGTATGGCCCATCTGATAAAGCGGTGGGGCTTTCGCGCTGGAGGGTCCGCGAAAGCCCCGAGTGCTGCCGTTCCCAAGGGGTGGGTCGCTACGTACAGCTACTGCAGCACAACCTGGTCGCCTTCCTTCAATCCGCCCAGCACCTCGGCCTTGGCTCCATTGGAGATACCGAGATTCACGGCGACCTTTTTCTTTCCGTCCTTGGCGTTCGAATCCGGCTGCTCGACAGAGGCTTTCTTGTCCTTGTCGTAGATCACGGCGCCTTCGGGGATCATGAGCACGTTTTTGTGTTCTTCCAAAATGATTTCAGCGTTCGCGGTCATCGCGGCCTTCAGTTCACCGCCCGGATTGTTGATCGAGACGCGAACTTCGAACGTGGTGACGTTGTCTTTCTCCACGCCCATCGGGGAGATCTTCGTAACTTTACCGGTAAAGGTTTTGTCCTTGAAAGACTCAACCTTAATGCGAGCCGGTTGTCCAAGATAAACCTTGCCGATATCGCTTTCGTCGACCTTGCCCTTCACGTAGACCTCGCTGGTGTCGCCAATGGTCATAACGAGCGTGGCGGACGAACCGAGAACGAGAATGGAGCTGACCGCGTCTCCGACTTCCACGTCACGCGAAAGCACGATGCCGTCCATCGGAGAGTAAATCGTGGTGTAGCTAAGCTGTTCTTCGAGCTGCTTCAGTTGTGCGTGCGAACTCTGTACCTGCGCCTGGGCCTGGGCGATCTTCGCTTTAAGTACGCCAAGCTGCGCCCTGGCTACATTCTGTTTGTTGATCGCGAGTTCGTAATTCTTCTGGGCGTCGTCGAGGTTCGATTGGGAGACGACGCCGTCCTTCGCCATCTGGACTGCGCGGTCATAGGCGCGCTTCAACATCGGGATATCCGGACCCTCGGCATCAACCTTGGCGCGCTCGAAGTCGGCTTTGGTGGAAGTGAAGTTTGCTTCGGAGGCTTCGACGTTAGCTCTCTGGGAGCGGACCTGGGCCTCGATCTCGACCTTATCGAGGTCGGCGAGCACCTGCCCCAGCTTCACCTTGTCGCCATATTCCACGTACAGCTTCTTAACGATGCCGCTGGCCTTGGACTTGATCTCGACCTGCACGATGGGCGTTACCTTGCCGGTGGCGACGACGCTCTTGGCGAGATCGCCCTTTTCGACCTTGGCAAGCTTGGAGGCATCGATCTTGGTGCCACCGCTCTTGGCAGCGATCAGCACACCGGCGCACACTAAAACCAAAAGAGTGACGCCTATGATCCAAATTAACCTTTTCTTCTTTTTCTTTCCGTTTCCGTTAGCCATATAAGTGCGCCTCCTGCTTCCTCGGTGCCACGTTAGTGGTAAATACGCCGGGTTCGTCCATTTTGTTCCCGGTCATGCAAAAATTTTCAAACGCCCTAACTCGATTCCTTAGACCTCGGGACGGAAAAAAGGAAAGCAGGGAAAAGTGCATCCTGCGTCAGTTGAAACCTCTAGTCAGGCGGGACAGTTACTATTTTAGAAGACGGAGCTGCTTCTGCACGATTAACTGTGGAAATTCCGCGGCCCATTTTGGGAGGGAAGGGAATGCCCTATGCTACTGAAAGGATGGGAGTAAGTGATGGTGTCTGCTAGCGACGATAGCAGAGAGATGGGCTTGGTTTGTTAGAATCAGCCGGACATGGTTGGTTCCCTCCTGCTGCGGGTGTTCGCTGTCCTGTTGCTCGTAGCGCTCAATGGATTCTTTGTGGCGGCGGAATTTGCACTGGTGCAGTTGCGCCCGGCGCGGATTCAGCAGCTGATTGAAGCCGGACGCACGGGCGCCCGTACTGCGCTTCGCCTTCACCAGCATCTCGACACCGTTCTCGCCGCCGTTCAACTGGGAATCACGCTGGCCAATCTGGCGTTGGGCTTCGTCGGTGAGCCATTTATTGCCTCAGTGTTTCAAGGATGGCTTGGCCATACGCCGGTCGGCACAACGGCTTCGCACGTCATCTCCATCGCGCTGTCGTTCATTCTCATTACTTACATCACGGTGATCCTGGGCGAAATCCTTCCCAAGGCACTTGCGTTACAACGCGGAGAACGAGTCGCATTGGCAGTTGCGGGCCCGATGGAAGTGTTCATCGCGCTGGCGGGACCGTTCCTGAAGATCATGCGAACGTCGGCCGGATCGGTGCTGCGGGTTTTTGGCATCCGCGATATCGCCGAAGGACGGGCGAATTCCACGGAAGAGCTGAAGTTCATGGTCACCGGCGCGCACCGGCTGGGGCTGATGCCCGAATATCAGGAAGAAATGGTGCTGCGCGCGCTCGACCTCAGCAATATCTACGTGCGCGAAATCATGACGCCGCGCACGCGCATCTTCTCACTTCCGGCGGATCTGAAGTTGCGCGATGCGCTGACGAGCGTGGTGGAAGAACAGCACTCGCGGGTGCCGGTTTACGATCCGGTGCGCGGGCCGGAGTTCATCATCGGGCTTCTCTATAGCAAGGACATGAGTCGTTGGGCGCGCTTGCGGCTGACCTACGCGACGAACGAGTGGTCGGCGCGGCTCGACCGGATGGCGATTCGCGACATCATGCGCGATGTGCTCGTCGTGCCCGAAACGAAGCCGATAACGGACTTATTGATGGAGTTCAAGAAAAGCCGCCGTCATCTGGCGGTCGTGGTAGATGAGTTTGGCTCTACCGCTGGTGTTGTCACCGTGGAAGATGTACTCGAGCAAGTCGTCGGCGAAATCGAAGATGAGTTCGACATCACGCCGCAACCGCTGACTCCCGGGGCGAGCATGGTGCTCGATGGAACGGCAACGATCCGCGACCTTGAGACTATGTATCAACTGCAACTGCCCAAGGATGAAGGCTTCGAGACCCTGGCGGGATTCATCCTGGCGCAGTTGCAACGGTTGCCCAAGAAGGGCGACGTCGTCGAGTTCGACGGTCGGCGGTTTGTGGTGGAAGAGATGGATGGAATGAGGGTGGCGAAAGTGAAAGTTGAAGCCAGTCCGAAATTGGTAAATGGGTAAATTGGTAAATTAAGACCGTCGCCTCTCCGGAATCTGATTTACTAATTTACTAACTTACTTATTTACTAATTCAAGTTTGTTGAAAACCGTTCTAACTCGCCTGCTCTACACGCTGCCGGTGCTATGGCTGGTGGTGTCGGTGGTGTTTTTGCTCATCCACCTGGTGCCGGGCGATCCCATCCAACAGATGCTCGGCGAAGGTGCGGCTGCCGCCGATCTCGATGCTGCACGGCACGCTTACGGACTCGACAAGCCCCTCTCGACGCAATATCTCAACTACTGGAAGGGCGTTCTCCACGGCGATTTGGGATTGTCGATCCGCTTCAACCAGAACGTCGGAAAGATCATTGCCGAGCGGTATCCGTATACGCTGGAATTGACGCTCACCTCGATGGTGGTCGCGATTTTGCTGGCAATCCCCGTCGGAGTTCGCTCGGCGCGACAGCGCAATGGGTGGCAGGACCGCGTTCTGGGATTTATCTCACTTTTGGGATTATCGTTTCCCAACTTCGCTCTGGGGCCGATACTCATCTTGTTCTTCGCGATCTACCTGGGCTGGCTGCCGGTCTCCGGGTCGGGTTCACTGGCGCACTTCGTGCTGCCGGCGATCACCATGGGCGGGGCGCTGGCGGCGATTTTGACTCGTATGGTGAGAACGGCAATGCTGGAAGAACTCGGGCAGGACTACATAAGAACGGCCCGCGCGAAGGGGTTGCCGGAGCGTACGGTCGTCTATAAACACGCGCTGCGCAACGCGATGATCCCCGTGCTGACGGTTATCGGCCTGCAATTCGGAGCCATGCTGGCCGGGGCGGTCGTCACTGAAACGATCTTCTCCGGGCCGGGTGTTGGTCGCCTGCTGGTGCAAGCTATTTCCAACCGCGACTATTACCTTGTCCAGGGCTGCATTTTGGCCATCGGCGTTACCTACCTGGTGGTCAACATGTTTACGGACTTTTTATATACCGCCGCCAATCCTCGAATTCGGCAGTAGGCCGGAACTTCCTGTCTTTCAGCGGGTTAGAATGATCTCAACGTCACTGGGGACAGGAAAGTATGTTTGGTGAATTAGGAGTACCGGAGCTACTACTTATTTTCGGAATTGCCCTGCTGCTATTCGGGCCGAAGAAGATCGGCGAACTAGGCAAGGGATTGGGCGAAGGGATCAAGAGCTTCAAGAGCGCGCTGCGCGACGAAGAGAAGAAGCCGGAAGAAACGCCCAAGCCAGCCGCAAACTAAGTCAAATTCCAATGCTTACGCAGTTGCTCTGCACTTATGCCTGAGGTTCGCAATGAGCGCAGGCTGAGGGCATCGTGTCGCTTGGCGAGCCGGACTCCCGCTTCGTCGGTCACAAGGTCGCAGTGATAGAAGTCCGGCGGCTTGATACCGAGCGCCTCGAAGAGCAGCAACTGGCGTGCCGTCGACTTCAGGAGGTCATTTCCCCGCACAACCTCGGTAATTCTCATGGCAGCATCATCGGCGACAACGGCCAGTTGATACGCCGGTACGTCGTCGCGCCGCCAGACGACGAAGTCCCCGAAGTCCTTACCAGCCTCGAACTCCTGCGGCCCTTGCGCTTTGTCTTGGAACCGAATCACTCGCCCATCAGGCACGCGGAATCGCCAGTTAACGCCCGCTGGCGATGTCGCATCCGACTGTTCTCCGCGACACTTGCCCGGATACATCGGCTCATCGTTCTGCTCATGCGGAGTCTGCGTTGCTTCGGCCAGGTCTTTGCGCGAGTACGTGCACGGATAAATCCAGTCTCCATCTTTCAACTTCCGCCAGACCTGCAGATACCAGTCGCGCCGCTGGCTTTGAACGTAAGGCGCGAATGGGCCACCGACATCCGGTCCCTCCTGCCACTCGATGCCGAGCCAGCGCAGGTCCTCGATCATGGCATCGGCAAACGCAGACTTCGAACGTTGCGTGTCGAGATCTTCGTTGCGGAAGATCAACGTTCCACGTGCTTCGACTGCGCGCCTGTAAGCGATCCAGAATGTTCGCGCGTGGCCGATGTGGAGATAGCCCGTGGGCGAGGGCGCGACGCGCCCACGATAGCCAGAACTTGCGTGCGAGGTCAGGCGGCAACCTCCGCGGACGAGGGTGCCGGAAGAAACTTCTCGGCCGCGCGAACAAGGATCGTGTTCAGCACGATGCTCAGCAACGATGCCATCAAAGTGCAATTGTAGAGCGCGTCATCAACGAGCGAAGCACTGCGCGCCACCTGCACCAGTACATACGAGAACTCACCAATCTGCGTGAGGCCTACGCCGATGCGGACCGCCGTCTGCCATGGGTACCGGAAGAGCAGTGCGACCAGCGCCCAGATGATGAACTTCCCAAGCACAATCAGCACCAGCATCATGGCCAGCAGAACCGGCCTTTCCCACAGCGCCGCCGGATTGATCAGGGTCCCCACGGTGACAAAGAAGAGCGCGACGAACACATCGCGTAGGGGCAACATTCGTGACAGTGCCTCGTGGGCGTAATCCGACGCGCTGATCACCATGCCAGCCAGGAAGGCTCCTAATGCCAGCGACAATCCCACGGCATGCGAAACCGCAGCCGTTCCGAAACCAAGCGCCACCGCGACCAGGATGAACAGTTCCGGGCTCTCCGTTTTCGCGACTCGCGCCAACAACGGCGGAACCAGTTTCCATGCGGCGAATGCCAGAGGACCGAGTATCAACGCAGCCTTTCCCAGCAGCAATCCCAAGTCGGCTATCTTTTCTCCGGTCAGTTTCCCGAGCAGCGGAAGAATGATCGTCATCACCACGACCGCGACGTCTTCCACCAGCGTGATGCCGATTGCCGCTTTTCCTTCAGGCGAGTGCAGGCGCCCCGCGTCGATCAGCAAGCGCGACAACACCATCGTGCTCGCCACGCTGATGATGGCCCCGAGAGTTGCACCTTGGACCACCGTCAACCCAACGGGCAAACCCGCGGCGATACCCAAGCCAATGGAAAGAAATATTCCGAGCGGGCCACCAATCAACGCAACCCATTTCACCTGCAGCAGGTCTCGCGGAGAGAACTCGATGCCGATGGAGTACATCAGCAGGATGACGCCGATTTCTGCGAGTATCTCCAGGCCGTGAACGTCGCGCACGTGCGGTCCCGGCGTGAACGGGCCGAGCACAATGCCCGCCAGCACGTAGCCGAGAATGGTTGGTTGACGGAAGCGGTGGGCAACAAGTCCGCCGATGGCGGCTCCGGCGAATACAAGCGCTAGATCGCGATAGAGGAAGTGCTGCTCCATCCATCGATTCTAAGCGAAGGACTACAAGTGTAGAGAACGCCAGTCGCTGGCGAGCATTCCGTAGCACTCGTCATCGAGGAACTTGCCGTTCTTCAGAAAGTGCTGGCGCAGCGTGCCTTCGTGCTTGAAACCGACTTTCTTCAACACCTGTTCCGACGCCGGATTGCCCGTGAAGACGCCAGCAAATATGCGGTTCAGTTTGATGTCCTCGAAACCATGGCGCACCATCTCGCGCGCAGCCTCGCTCGCGTAACCTTTGCCCCAGTAGGGAACGCCAATCCAGTAGCCGAGTTCGGCATGCATGTGACGTTCTTCCACGCTCAGACCGATGCCGCCTACCAGCTCGCCCGAAGCTTTTTCGACGATCGCGAACTTCGACGCCGGCGATTCCTGCGCTTTCAGGAACGCCCGCGCGTCAGCTTCCGTGTACGGATGCGGGATGCGCAGCGTAGTCGCGGCCACCTCTTTAGCGCCGAGCAGGCGCACCAGGGTAGGAATATCGCTCTTGCGATGGAGACGAAGGATCAGGCGCTCGGTAGCAAGTTTGATCAGCGGTGCCGGCATGGTTGCTGACTAATGTAACTCATGATTGCCAGTGTTCCCGAGGTGAACCGGGCTTGCTCGTCAGGTTACAATGCCCTCACCGTGTTGTGGGGTTCATCGCATCTAAGTGACTGAGGGCAGATTCGTTTGAATTGCACCGAACTGATCTATGACTGGAATAACATTCCTGGTCCGGACTTCAAGCCGAAGGGCCCGGTGCTGCTCGACGATGAATCGCTTCGCGACGGCCTCCAGTCGCCCTCGGTGCGCGATCCTTCCATCCCGGAAAAGCTCGAAATCCTTCACCTGATGGAAACGCTAGGCATCAACATGGCCGATATCGGCCTGCCCGGCGCCGGACCACGCGCGTTCTCGCATTGCGAAGCAATCGCGAAGGAGATCGCGAAAGAACGCATGCGACTACGGCCGAACTGCGCCGCCCGTACGCACGAAAATGACATCAAGCCCATCTACGAATTGCAGCAGAAGGCGGGAATCCCGATTGCGGTGGCGATGTTCATCGGCTCCAGCCCCATCCGCCGTTATACCGAAGGGTGGACGGAAGAATTCCTGCTGAAGACCACCGACCGTGCGGTGCGGTTCGCCGTCGAGCATGGACTCGACGTCATGTACGTCACCGAAGACACCACGCGCTGCGATCCCGAAACCGTGAAGAAGCTGTACACGACCGCCATCAACGCGGGCGCGAAAGCCATCGTCATTGCCGACACCTGCGGTCATGCCACGCCGATGGGCGTGATCAACCTTATCCGCTTCATCGGACGCGAGGTCGTTGCCCCGTCTGGACAGGACGTTCGCATCGATTGGCACGGACACTGCGATCGCGGGATGGGCCTGGCGAACGCGTTTGCCGCCCTCGTCGCAGGCGCAACCTGTGTTCACGCCACGGCGCTCGGCATCGGTGAGCGTGTCGGCAACACGCAGATGGACCAGATGCTTGTGAACCTGCGCCTGATGGGCATCGAGCCCTGGGACAAACAGGATCTGACGCGCCTCAAGGAATATTGCGAAAAAGTCTCGCTCGCTACCGGCGTGCCCATTCCGCGGAATTACCCGGTGATCGGTGACGATGCCTACCGCACTGCGACGGGCGTTCACGCGGCAGCAATCGTAAAGGCCTTCAACAAGAACGATCTCGAACTCGCCAACAATGTCTATTCCGGCGTGCCCGCGCACTATTTCGGATTGGAGCAGATCATCGAGATCGGCCCCATGAGCGGCAAGTCGAATATCCATTATTGGCTACAGAAACGCGGCATTTCCACAGACGATGGCATCGTGGAGCGCATCCTCGCCAAGGCCAAGAACTCCGACCGGGTGTTAACTGAAACGGAAATCCTCGACTGTTGCCGTATTCCCGCGGCGGGTTCCACCCCGTAGAATTGAGTTGGTTCGCTTCGACTCGCAAACGTGGCCAGACTCGTATCCTCGACGGCAGTTCTTGTAATATCAATCCTTACGCTTATGCCCTCCACTCCCGCCCAGACTGGCGCGTCGACAAGCGAACCCGAACTGACGCGTGCCGCGCGGCAGGAGATCACCCGAGTGGCGGCCATGCCCGAGGTCCACGCGGCATTCGCGTGGTTCCGGGCCCATCAGCGGGACCTCAGCGACGAACAACTGGAAGTCACTCGCATCGCCGCGCCGCCGTTCGGCGAAACGTTGCGTGCCGACTGGCTGAAGCAGAAGTTTGTCGACCTCGGCCTCACCGACGTTCATACCGACGACATCGGCAACGTGCTGGGTCTCCGGCCAGGCAGTGATTCGCAGGCAAACGCGCTCGCGATCACGGCCCACATCGATACGGTCTTTCCGTCGGGTACCCCGATCAAAGTTCGCAAGGATGGAGAGCGCCTCTTCGGACCTGGCATCTCCGATAACGGCGCCGGAATCACTGGCCTGCTGGCAATTGCCGGTGCACTGCAAGAGACGGGCATCAAGACCGAGATGCCGATCCTGTTCGTCGGCAACGTGGGCGAAGAGGGGGAAGGTGATGTGCGCGGCATGCGTCACCTGTTCGGCGACTCCAAGTGGTCGCACGCCATCGAGTACACCCTCGTGCTTGACGGCGCCGGTACTGACAGCATCGTTACCCAGGCCTTGGGCAGCAAGCGTTTCCAGATTACGGTGCATGGACCTGGCGGACACTCCTGGTCCGACTTCGGCGTACCCAATCCGATCGTTGCCCTGGCGCGCGCGATCGCCGACTTCAGCCGCACCAACGTTCCCGCCGATCCGAAGACGACCTTTAACATCGGCGTGATCGAAGGCGGCACGTCGGTGAATTCGATCCCCGAGTCGGCGACCATGCGGGTGGACATCCGCTCCGCCTCCGCCGAGGAGATCAGCAAACTTGAGCACGCGTTGAAAGATTCGCTCGATCACGCCGTGATGGAAACCTCGCTGGTCAAAGGTCGCCGGCGCGATGCGAACTCGCCGCTGCTTTCGTACGAGATGAAGATGATCGGCAACCGTCCCGCGGCGGAGTTGAAACCGAATGCGCGCTTACTCGCGATGGTTCAAGCGGCCGATCAGCAGCTTGGCAACACGGCACGCCTCCAGCGGGCGTCGACTGACGCCAACATCCCGCTCTCGCAGGGCAGGGAAGCCGTGGCTATCGGTGCTGGCGGCAGCGGTGGCGGCGCGCACACGTTGCACGAGTGGTATGACCCAACCAACCGCGAACTGGGACTGAAGCGCATCATGCTTACGGCTCTTGCCATCGCCAACGTTGCACCCCAGCCAAAGAAAAAGTAAGCTCTACGCCGTTCCTTTTCTCGCGCCAGAGCGAGTCACCTTCACATGAAAATTTTGAGCTTCGCACTGCTTGTCATGTCAGCCTCATTGTTGTCCGCGCAGAAACAACCCGCAGATTTCATCTTCGTCAACGGCGATATCTATACCG
>Ga0075355_1000104_pt1 | contig 12086 bp, 9 predicted proteins | sample WestPond_Cattail_6_FD_120069 | JGI IMG/M metagenome (GOLD analysis project Ga0075355, IMG submission 120069) | Natural and restored wetland microbial communities from the San Francisco Bay, California, USA, that impact long-term carbon... | ecosystem: Environmental > Terrestrial > Soil > Wetlands...
CTGCTCGATGAGTACTCTGCCCGCGCGCTCGCGCGCGTCTGGAAGGCGACGCGCTTCTCGTGGTGGTTCACCACGCTCCTGCATCGGCTCGATGCGGATCCGTTCGCGGCGCGACTGCAGCGCGCCGAGCTCGAGTACCTGGCGCACTCCGAACCGGCCGCGCGCGCCCTGGCCGAGAACTACGCCGGGCTCGGCGTCGACGGCGTCGACGGCGGCACGTAAGATCCTCAAGGGCGCCGCCACTTCCGGCCGGCACCGCCAGCGAGACACCATGACCACACCCGAACCCGTACAGCTGAACGTGGACGGCGAGATCGCCGTCATCGTCGTCGACAACCCGCCGGTCAACACCATCACCGCCGCGGTGCGCGCCGGCCTGAATGCGGCGCTCGAGCGCATCGCCGCGCTGCCGGGACTGCGTGCGGTGCTGCTGCGCTGCGCGGGCCGCACCTTCTTCTCGGGCGCCGATATCAATGAATTCAGCGGGCCGCCGAAGGAGGCGGAATACCGCGCGCTGTTCGCGCGCTTCGAGACGCTGCCGATTCCCGTGGTGGCGGCCATGCACGGCACGGTGCTCGGCGGCGGCGTCGAGTTCTCGCTCGCCTGCCATTACCGCATCGCCCTGCAAGGCACGCGCCTGGGCATGCCCGAAGTCACACTCGGCGTGATCCCGGGCGCCGGTGGCACGCAGCGCCTGCCGCGCCTGCTCGGCATCAAGGGCGCGCTCGATCTCATCATCAGCGCGAAGCCGATCGAGGCGCAGGCGGCGCTCGACATCGGCCTGATCGACGGCCTGGTCAAGGGCGAACTCGCGGACGCGGCGCTGGCGTGGGTGCGCGCCCTGCTCGCGCGCGGCGGCGGCGCGCGGCCCACCGCCGCGCGCAAGGTCGAGGCGGCGAGCGCGGCGGAACTCGAAGCCCTGCGCGAGCGGGCACGGCGTGAATACCCGAACCGCACCGCGGCGCTGACGGCGATCGAGGCGGTCAGCGCGGCGGCGCGGCTGCCGCTGGCGGAAGGACTGCTGTTCGAGGAAAAGCTGGCCAACGAAACCAAGGTCACGCCCGAGTGCCTGGGTTCGGTGCACATCTTCTTCGCCGAACGCGAGACGCGCCGCATCGTGGGGCTCGCGGAGGCAGAGGCGCACCGCATCGCCAGCGCCGGCATCGTCGGCGCCGGCACGATGGGCGGCGGCATCGCCATGTGCTTCGCCAACGCCGGCATCCCGGTGACGCTGCTCGATGCGACGCAGCCGCAGCTCGAGCGCGGACTCGCCGTCATCGAGCGCAACTACGAATCGATGGTCAAGCGCGGGCGGCTCACGGCCGCCGACAAGGCCGCGCGCATGGCGCTGATCCAGCCCACGCTCGATGACCAGGCGCTCGCGACGGCGGACCTCGCGATCGAGGCCGTCTACGAGGACATGGCGCTCAAGCAGGACCTGTTCCGCCGCCTCGACCGCGTGCTCAAGCCCGGCGCGATCATCGCCAGCAACACCTCGACCCTCGATGTCACGGAAATGGCGCGCGCCACCAGCCGGCCCGGCGATGTGATCGGCATGCACTTCTTCTCCCCCGCCAACGTCATGCCGCTGCTGGAGGTGGTGCGCACCGAGCTGAGCAGCGCCGCCACGATCCGCACCGTCATGGAACTCGCCAAGCCGCTGCGCAAGACCCCGGTGCTGGTGCGGGTCTGCTACGGCTTCGTGGGCAACCGCATGATGGAAGGCTACCTGCGCGAGGCCGAGCGCATGGTGCTCGAGGGCGCCGATCCGCGCCGCGTCGACGGCGTGCTCGAGCGCTTCGGCATGGCGATGGGGATCCTGGCCGTGGTCGACATGGCCGGGGTCGACGTCGGCGTCAACGTGCACAAGGCCAATGCCGGCCGCTACCCGCCCGACCCGAGCTACTACCAGGCCGACTTCGCGCTGGCCGAGGCCGGGCGCCTCGGGCAGAAGACCGGCAAGGGCTATTACCGCTACGAGCCGGGCGATCGCACCCGCCACGACGACCCGGAGGCGATCACGATCCTCGCGGCGCGCGCCCGCCAGCTCGGCATCGCCCGGCGCGAGCATTCGGACCAGGAGATCCTGGAACGCTGCCTGTTCCCGCTCATGAACGAGGGCTTCCGCATCCTCGAGGAAGGCATCGTGCAGCGCCCCGGCGACATCGACGTGGTCTGGTGCGCGGGCTACGGCTTCCCGCGCTACCGGGGCGGCCCGATGTTCCACGCCGAGGCGCTGGGCCTCGGCACGCTGCACGCGGGCATGCTCCGCTACCAGGCCGAATTCGGCCCCATGCACTGGCAGCCGGCGCCGCTGCTGGCCCAGCTGGCCGCCTCGGGTGAGGCCATTGGCGACTGGCTTGCGGCCCGGGCGAGCGGTGTATAATCGTCAGTGTCACATACAATCTAGCGGGAAGCTGCCATGAACAAGAGCAATCTCGAAGGCCTGCTGGCCACCGCGGGCAATCCGGTCAACCTGCTGCGCAATTCGCAACTCGGCGCCTACGTGTACCCGGTGGTGCCGAGCGAGTTCAGCAACTGGCGCGATGAGCAGGCCGCCTGGCGCAACAGCGCGGTGCTGTTCGACCAGTCGCACCACATGGCAGAGCTCACCGCGCGCGGTCCCGATGCGCTCAAGTTGATGTCGTATTGCACCATCAACAGCTTCAAGAATTTCGAGCCCGGCAAGGCCAAGCAGATGGTGCCCTGCAGCCACGAGGGCTACGTGATCGGCGACGGCATCCTGTTCTACCTCGACAAGGACGAGCTGCTGTTCGTCGGCCGCGCCCCGACGGTGAACTGGCTGCAATTCCACGCCGAGACCGGCGGCTTCAAGGTCGAGGTGATCCGCGATGACCGCTCGCCCTCGCATCCGCGCGGCAAGGCGGTCACGCGCCGCCACTACCGCTTCCAGATCCAGGGACCGAACGCCGCGCAGGTGCTCACCAAGCTCAACGGCGGACCGGTGCCGGACATCAAGTTCTTCAACTTCGACACGATCAACATCAAGGGCCGCAAGGTCAAGGCGCTGCGCCACGGCATGGCCGGGGCGCCGGGGCTCGAAATCTGGGGCCCGTACGCCGAGGGCGACGAGATCCGCGAGGCGATCATCGAGGCGGGCCGCGACTTCGGCCTGGTGCAGGTCGGTTCGCGCGCCTACGCCAGCAACACGCTCGAGTCGGGCTGGATCCCCTCCCCGCTGCCGGCCGTGTACACCGGCGCGTCGATGAAGAAGTACCGCGAGTGGCTGCCGGCCAACGGCTACGAGGCCACCGGGTCCATCGGTGGCAGCTTCGTCTCGGACAACATCGAGGATTACTACGTGACGCCCTACGAACTCGGCTACGGCCCGTTCGTGAAGTTCGACCACGACTTCGCCGGCCGCGCCGCGCTCGAGAAGATCGCGCAGCAGCCGCACCGCAAGAAGGTCACCTTCGAGTGGAACGGCGACGACCTGGCGAAGGTCTACGCCTCGCTGTTCAGCCCCGGGGCCGAGCCCTACAAGTTCTTCGACCTGCCGATCGCCAACTACGCTTCCTCGTCCTACGACCGCATCAGCAAGGGCGGCAAGGTGGTCGGCTTCTCGATGTTCGGCGGTTACAGCTACAACGAGCGCTGCGGGCTGTCGCTCGGCATCGTCGACCCGGGCATCGAGGTCGGCGAGGTGCTGACGCTGGCCTGGGGCGAGGAAGGCGGCGGCACCAGGAAGACGACGGTCGAGCGCCACCGCCAGCTGGACGTGCGGGTCAAGGTGGCCCCGGTGCCCTACGCCCGCGACGTGCGCTCGGGCTACCACGAGGGCTGGCGCAGCAAGCAGGCCTGAGGCTCCGGGGGTGCGCTTGGCACCCCCAGTTCAGTTTAGTATGCTCTACTGACGATCTGGGGTTTTGCCAGTAATTGCGGGAGGTTAGGTCCATGGCAGTCGAACACGCACTCAGCCGCCAACCCGATTCACTGGCGCAGCTCGAATACTCGCCCGCCGCCAAGCGCGCGCTGGCGCGCAAGCCCGCGCTGTTCATCAACAACGAGTGGGTGCGCTCCACGCACGGCGCGACGCTGGGCGTCGAAGACCCCTCCACCGGCAAGGAAATCAGCCGCATCGTCGACGCCTCCGACGCCGACGTCGATCGCGCGGTCGCGGCCGCGCGCGCCGCCTTCGACGACGGGCGCTGGTCGAACCTGCCGCCCAACAAGCGCGAGCGCATCCTCAACAAGCTCGCCGACCTGATCGAGGCGAACGCCGCCGAGTTCGCCGAGCTCGAGGCCATCGACGTCGGCAAGCCGGTGGGCTTCGCGAAGATCGTCGACGTGCCCGCAGCCGTCGACCACCTGCGCTACATGGCCGGCTGGGCCTCGAAGATCGGCGGCGAGGTCATGGATCCGCAGGGCCTGCCGCGGGGCGCGACCTTCAGCTACGTGTCGCGCGAGCCGGTGGGCGTGGCGGCGCAGATCATCCCGTGGAACTTCCCGATGATCATGGCGACGCTCAAGATCTCGCCGGCGCTCGCGGCGGGTTGCACGCTGGTGCTCAAGCCCGCCGAGCAGACTTCGCTCACCGCGCTGCGGCTCGCCGACTTCATCGCCGAGGCGGGGTTCCCGCCGGGCGTCGTGAACATCATCACCGGCAACGGCCACACCGCCGGCGACCGGCTGGTCAAGCACCCGAACGTCGACAAGATCGCCTTCACCGGCTCGACCGAGGTCGGCAAGATCATCAACCGCAATGCCACCGACACGCTCAAGCGCGTCTCGCTCGAGCTCGGCGGCAAGTCACCGGTGGTGGTGATGCCGGACGTGAACCTCGAAGAGGCCGTGCCCGGCGCCGCCGGCGCGATCTTCTTCAACTCCGGGCAGGTGTGCATCGCCGGCTCGCGCCTGTACGCGCACCGCTCGATCTTCGACAAGATGGTCGAGGGCCTGGCCGGCGCCACGGCCTTCTGGAAGCCGCGCCCCTCGCTCGATCCGCAGGCGCACATGGGCCCGCTGGTCTCCAAGGAGCAGAAGGACAAGGTCATGGGCTACATCGCCGCCGGCAAGCGCGACGGCGCCTCGGTGGCGGTGGGCGGCGACGCGCCGGCTTCCGACGGTCACTTCGTCAACCCGACGGTGCTGGTGGACGTCAAGTCCAGCATGAGCGTCGTGCGCGAGGAGATCTTCGGGCCCGTGGTCGTGGCGCAGCGCTTCGACGATCTCGACGAGGTCGCGAAGGCCGCGAACGACACCAGCTACGGGCTGGCCGCGGCGATCTGGACGCGCGATCTCAAGACGATGCACAAGCTCGCCGCGAAGCTGAAGGCCGGCACGGTCTGGGGCAACTGCCACGCGGTCATCGACCCGGCGCTGCCCTTCGGCGGATTCAAGCAATCCGGGTTCGGCCGCGAGCAGGCGCGAGCGGGCATTGAGTCGTATACCGAACTGAAGACGGTCATCATCCAGCTCTGAGCCCGCGCGCGATGCTACAGATCGCGTCCTACTCCACCGCCGGGCTCGACCCGCGGCGCAAGCTGGCTTACTGGAACGACCGCGCCTGCGAGAGTTTCTCGCCGCTGGTGTCCGACCCGGTGGACATCGCCACCTTCAACGGCTCGATCACGCGCGCCACGATCGGCGACCTGTCGCTGGCCGAAGTGTATTCCGAGGCCCAGACGGTGCAGCATTCGCGCGCCCACGTCGCGCGCACCCGCTGCTCGATGTTCTTCCTGCACCTGCAGATGGACGGCGAAAGCGTCAGCCGCCAGGACGGCCGCGAGGCGCTGCTCAAGGGCGGCGACTTCACGCTCTGCGACAGCACGCGCCACTACGAGATCGCCTTCCCGGGCGCCAACCACATGCTGGTGCTCGGCATCCCGGATGCCAAGCTGCGCCGCTACATCGCCTGCCCGGAAAGCCTGGTGGCGGTGCCGATGGCCGCCGCCTCCGGCGTGGGGCGCCTGGTGTCGCGTTTCCTGCGGAATTACTGGGCCGAGTGCCGGCTCGACCTCGAGCCCGTGGCCGCCGAGCGCGCCTCGATCGCCATCCTCGACCTGCTGGGCGCGGCCTACGCCGACATCCCGCGCACGCGCGCCGACTGCTCCTCGCTCGGCACCGCGCATCGCATCCGCATCATCAACTACATCGAGGCGCACCTGCACGATCCGGAGTTGTCGCCGACACGCATCGCGCAGGCCTGCCGCATGACGCCGCGCTACCTGCACCACCTGTTCTCCGACCAGGAGGAGACGGTCGCGCGCTACATCCTCAGGCGGCGGCTCGACGCCTGCTCGCGCGCCCTGGTCTCGTGCGCGCAGCGCGGCCGCACCGTGACCGCCATTGCCTTCGACCACGGCTTCAACAGCCCGACGCACTTCGGGCGCGTGTTCCGCGCCCGCTTCAACATGACGCCGCTCGAATACCGGCGCACGCAGCCGGAAGGCGGCCGGCTCTAGCCCGGTCAGTCCTTCGCCCGATCAGTCTTTCGGGATGAAGGACCGCACCAGGTCCTTGCCGTCCCAGCCGATGCTGGCGGCGTAGAAGCGCGCGAAGACCGCATCGAAGCCGGCTCCGAGCTCGATGAATTCCGTGTAGCCGCCCAGCTCGCTGGTCGTGTCCATGTAGGCGACGCGGCCGCCGCTCGGCACCTTGCAGATGAAGGCGGTCGCGTGGCCGGCGGCGCGATAACGCGCCACGTCGGCGTCGAAATTCGCGGTCGCCATGCCCCAGTGGTGGAAGCCGTAGCCGCAGCGCTCGATGTGCTCGCGGTAGACCGAGGGCGCGTCGTTGTTCTGCTGGATCAGCTCGATGTTCATGTGCCCGGAGAAGCTCATCGCGAGCTTCGCATCGGCGCGCGAGGGCGCCCCGCGGTACAGCGGTTCGTCGCCGGTGAAGTGGTCCAGCAGGAACCACGGCCCCACCTTCAGCTTGCGGGCCCAGTGCTCCATCGCCTTGTGGATGTCCTCGACGACATAGGCCATCTGGATGATGCCGTCGTCAGGCTGGCCGAAAACTACCTGTCCCATCGCCGCCTCCCCCGTTGCAATCGACCGCTACCGTAGCGCGCCTGCGAACGCCGATGCGACTACCAGCGCAATGCGTGGTCGATGGCGAGCGCACTGCGAAGTGGCTGGCGCGGCGCCGCCAGCGGTGCGCCAAAGCGCCGCGTCGACTTGCTACGATACGCGGCGCGCAGCGCCACAGGAGCTTGTCATGCCGCACCGCTTCGTCGCCCTCCTCCTCGCCGGCATCGCCGCCGTGGCCACGATTGCACGCGCCGCAAGCCCCGGTCCCGGCGCGGTCAGCGAGCAGCGCGTGGTCGCCGACCACGCCGCTCCCGGCAACTGGCTGGTCGCGGGCCACGACTACGGCGACACCCGCTACAGCCCCCTGCGCGAGATCAATGACGGCACGGTCGGCCACCTGGCGCTCGCCTGGTACTACGACCTCGACACGCACCGCGGCCAGGAGGCGACGCCCGTGGTCGTCGACGGCGTGCTCTACACCACCAGCGCGTAAAGCAAAGTGCAGGCCTTCCGCGCAGCGACCGACGAGCTGCTGTGGCAGTTCGATCCCGGCGTGCCGGGCGCGGTGGCGGCGCACATCTGCTGCGACGTCGTCAATCGCGGCGTCGCCGTCTACGAAGGCCGCGTCTACGTCGGCACGCTCGACGGCCGCCTGATCGCGCTCGATGCGAAGAGCGGCAAGCCGGCCTGGTCGGTGCTGACGGTTGATCCGCACCGGCCGTACGCGATCACCGGCGTGCCGCTGGTGGCGCGCGGCAAGGTCATCATCGGCAACGCCGGCGCGGAATTCGGGGTGCGTGGCTACGTCACCGCCTACGACGCGCGCACCGGCAAGCAGGCGTGGCGGTTCTACGTCGTGCCCGGCAACCCGGCGCTGGGCTTCGAGAACGATGCGATGAAGCGGGCGGCGCGCACCTGGTCGGGTGAGTGGTGGAAGGACGGCGGTGGCGGCACGGTGTGGAATTCCTTTTCGTACGACCCGGAGCTCGGGCTGGTCTACATGGGCACCGGCAATGCCTCGCCGTGGTCCGGCCCGGTCGAGGGCGGCGCGCGCGGCGATGCGCTGTACACGGCCTCGATCGTCGCCGTGCACGTCGACGACGGCAGCTACGCCTGGCATTACCAGACGACGCCGGGCGACGTGTGGGACTACGACGCCGACCAGTCGATGACGCTGGCCACGCTGCGCATCGACGGGCAGCCGCGCAAGGTCCTCATGCAGGCCAACAAGAACGGCTTCTTCTACGTGCTCGATCGGGTCACCGGCAAATTGCTGTCGGCCAAGGGTTACGTCCCGATCAACTGGGCCAAGGGCATCGACACCGCCACCGGCCGTCCCGAAGTCGTGGCCGATGCGCACTACGACAAGAGCGGCAAGGTGTGGCTCGGCATGCCGGGCGGGCTCGGCGGGCACAACTGGCAACCGATGTCGTTCAGCCCGGACACCGGGCTGGTCTACATACCGGCGCAGGAAGCGCCGTTCCCGTACCTCAAGGACCGGGATTTCAAGCCCGAAGCGGTCGGCGTCAACATGGGCGTCGACCTGGCCGCGACCAGCCTGCCGCAGGACAAGAAGGTCAAGGCTGCGGTGCTGGCGAGCCTCAAGGGATTCCTGTCCGCGTGGGATCCGGTCGCCGGGCGCGAAGCCTGGCGCGCCGATCACGCCGGGCCCTGGAATGGCGGCCTGCTGTCGACGGCCGGCAACCTGGTGTTCCAGGGCACGGCCGCGGGCGAGTTCATCGCCTACCGCGCCAGCGACGGTGCGCAGCTGTGGTCGTTCCCGGCGCAGACCGGCATCATCGCCGCGCCGATGACCTTCAGCGTCGACGGGCGCCAGTACGTCACGATCGTGGTCGGCTGGGGCGGCGTGTTCCCGCTCGTCACGGGCGAGCTGGCGTACAAATCGGGCCGGCTGCCGAACCGCAGCCGCGTGCTGACTTTCGCGCTCGACGGCAAGGCGGCCCTGCCCCCGGTCAACGACAAACCGCAGGAATTCCCGGCTCCGCCGGCGGCCCCGCAGGATGCGGCGCGCGTCGCCGCCGGCGCCAAGCTGTACGCGCGCTATTGCGGCAGCTGCCACGGCGATGCGGCGCATTCGGGCGGCATCATCCCCGACCTGCGCTACAGCAAGGCGCTCACGGACGATGACCTGTGGCGCGTCGTCGTGCTGCAGGGCGCGCTGGTCGCGCACGGCATGATCGGCTTCGAACCGAGCCTCGGCGCCGGGCGGCTCGCCGAGATCCGCAGCTACCTGATCGCACGCGCGCAGGAGAGCTACGCGGCCGAGAAGGCGCCGCCGAAGGAGCCCTCAGCCACTCCTGTGAACGATCCTTGAACCGTTTGCGGAACGCGCGTGCGGCGGCGGCTTGCCTGCTGCTTATCGCCACGTTTTCATCGGGACAATCCCGGGCCGGCAGCCTCGCGCTGACGTTCAACGACGGCCCGGACATGGCCGATCACGTGGGCCTGAGCCCCGAGGCTCGCAACCAGGCTCTATTGAAGCAGTTGGCGGCAGCCCATCTCAGGTCCGTGATGTTCGTGGCGTACACGGACTCCGATCCGGAACGGAACGAATTGATCCGGCGCTGGGGCCTGCAAGGGCATCAGATCGGCAATCACACCGCGACGCATCCTGACTTCGATGAGGTAAGCCTGGCCGATTACGAGCGGGACTTCCTGGCGTGCGAGGCTTCCATCCGGGACTCGCCTGGATTCGTGCGGCGCTTTCGGGCCCCTCTTCTCAAGGAGGGCAATACCATCGAGAAGCGCGATGGTTTCAGGGCGTTTCTCGATGCCCGTGGCTACAAGTCGGGCGCGGTGTCGATCGACGCCAGCGACTGGTACTACAGCGATCGACTGAGCGCGCGGCTCAAGAAGCATCCCGATGCGGACACCCGGCCCTACCGGGACGCGTATCTTCGCCACCTCTATGACCGCGCACAGTACTACGATGGCTTGTCCCGGCAGCTGCTGGGCCGCTCGGTCCGGCACGTGCTGCTGCTGCATCACAACCTGATCAATGCACTTTTCCTGGGCGACGTCATTCTCATGTTCCAGGACAAGGGCTGGACACTCATCGATCCGGAATATGCTTACGGGGACCCTGTCTACGCCATGCGCCTGGACACGCTGCCGGCCAGCGAAAGCGTCCTGTGGGGGCTGGCGAAGGCAAGGGGTATCGCCGGCCTTCGCTTCCCAGGCGAGGACATGGCCTACGAAAAGCCCGTCCTGGATCGCTTGCGACTCTAGCGGCGCGCGGCAGCAGCGATGCGATCGCTCAAATCTTGCCGGCCTTGAGTTCGCCCGCCAGGTAATCGGCCTGGCGCAGCGCCAGCGCGACGATGGTCAGCGTCGGGTTCGCCGCGCCCGCGGTCGGGAACACGCTGCCGTCCGACAGGAACAGGTTCGGCACATCGTGCGTGCGGCCGTACGGATTGACCACGCCGTGCGCGGGATCGGCGCTCATGCGCGCCGTGCCCATCTGGTGGGTCGCGGGCGGCGTGCCGCTGAACACGACGCGCTTGGCGCCGACCGCCTCGTAGATGCGCTTGCCCTGCTGTTGGGCGTGGTGGAGCATCGCCAGGTCATTGGGGTGCTGGTCGCAGTGCACGTGCGCCACCGGCAGGCCGTAGGCATCCTTGGTGGTGGCCGAGAGCGAGATGCGGTTGTCGGCGCGTGGCAGGTCCTCGCCATTGATCAGCATGCCGGCCATGTTGCGGTAGTTGTCGATGATCGAGGCGTAGTCGCGCCCCCAGCCATAGGGGAGCCCCGCCATCGGGAAGGAAGACAGGTCGACCATCGCCAGCTCGAGGTGATAGCCGCCGGCGAAGCCACGCTCGGGCTTGTAGACGTTCTCGTCCTCGACCACGCCGGCCAGCACCGCACCGCGCCAGGCCCGCACCGGCTCGTCGAACAGTCCCCAGACGAAGCCGAGCACGTGGTGGCAGTAGTTGCGTCCCACCTGGTCCGAGCCGTTGGCGAGTCCGTGCGGGAAGCGCGCCGATTCCGACAACAGCAGCAGCCGCGCGGTCTCGACCGCGTTGCCGGCGACGCACACGCAGCGCGCCTTCTGGCGCTGCTCCTTGCCGTCCGCGTCGCGGTAGAGCACGCCGCTCGCGCGGCCCGCGGCGTCGTGCTCGATGCGCGTCACCTGGCAGGAAGAGCGCAGCTCGAGCCGGCCGGTCTGCTCGGCGCGCGGGATCTCGGTGACCAGCGTGCTCCACTTGGCGTCGGTCTTGCAGCCCATGGTGCAGAAGCCCTGCTGGATGCACAGGCCGCGGCCATCGGCGGCGCGCGAATTGATGGCGAGGTAGTTGGTGTGCACGCGCTTGTAGCCGAGCTTGCGCGCGCCGTTGTACATGACCTTGAAGTTGTTCGACGCCGGCAGGCCCGGCAGGCCATTGCGGCGCGCGACGCCCATGCGCTTCTCGGCGGCGACGTACCAGCGCTTGAGCTCGGCGTACTCGAGCGGCCAGTCGGCCAGCGAGCTGCCGGCGATGTCGCCGTAGGTGCTGCGCGCCCTGATCTCGTAGGACTGCAGGCGCGGCGTCGCCGCGGTCCAGTGCACCGTGGTGCCCCCGACCGTGCGGCACATCCATACCGGCATCGTCGGCATGCCTTGCGCCTTGCCCCAGGTGCCGCTGCTGCTGCGCGGCTCGAGCCAGGTGAGCTGCCGGAAGGCGGTGCCGGGGTCCTGCGAAAACGTGGCGGCGGACTGGCGCCCGCCAGCCTCGAACAGCACCACCGGGATGCCGCGGCGCGTGAGTTCGTGCGCCAGCGTGCCGCCGCCCGCCCCCGAGCCGACTATGACGACAACGCCGGCATCGTCGTGATCGTAGCGCGCCATGGCTATTTCCCCGGCATCGGGCCGCTCGCCGCGAGCGGCACGTCGGGCAGCCACTTGAGGTCGTTGAAGCCGCGGTACAGGTAGCCGCCCTTCGAGAAGGCTTCGCCTTCGTAGCCGAAGTGGGCCCAGGCGATCGGGTTGTCGTACAGCACGAACAGCGAGGTGGTGCGCACCGACTGGAAGAACTCGCCCGACTCGATGGCGCGCAGCGCCGCGACCCGGCTGGCCTCGGGCTGCGCGGCGAA
>Ga0075355_1000105_pt1 | contig 11981 bp, 12 predicted proteins | sample WestPond_Cattail_6_FD_120069 | JGI IMG/M metagenome (GOLD analysis project Ga0075355, IMG submission 120069) | Natural and restored wetland microbial communities from the San Francisco Bay, California, USA, that impact long-term carbon... | ecosystem: Environmental > Terrestrial > Soil >...
GCGCTGATCGGCGAGTGCTGCCACGGCGAGACCAAGCTGTGGGTGCGCGTGGTGGTCCCGGTCACCAGCCTGTGCCCCTGCTCCAAGAAGATCTCGGAGCGCGGTGCCCACAACCAGCGCTCGCACGTCACGATCAAGGCGCTGCTGCGCAAGCACATGTGGATCGAGGAGTTGATCGGCATCGCCGAGGCCGAGGCCTCATGCGAGCTGTACGGCATCCTCAAGCGCCCGGACGAGAAGTACGTGACCGAGCGCGCCTACGACAACCCCAAGTTCGTCGAGGACATGGTGCGCGACATCGCGCTGCGGCTCGACGCCGAGCCGCGCATCGCCAGCTACGTGGTCGAGAGCGAGAACTTCGAGTCGATCCACAATCACTCGGCCTACGCGCTGATCGAGCGGGACAAGACCAAGGCGTCTTGAGCGCCCGCGCCTAAGCGCAGGCGAGTCCCGGGCCACTCATGGCGGCGCGCGGATCGGGAAATGCCGAGGCGGCATTTCCCGCCGTTCCCTCGCGCGGCCGGGCGACTTGGCCCAATACGCTCCGCAGGATCCTGAAATGTTGCACCGGGCGTCGCCGACGGCCGCGCTCGGCGCGCCTCAAATCGTGGCGCGGGACTCGCCTGCGCGTGGGCGCGGGCACAAACGGCGCCAGGCTTATCTCCGGGATGGCGAGAGGACCCAGAGCACCACGGCGACCAGCAGCAGCGCCGGCACGTCGCCCAGCAAGTGACCGGTCTCGTGCTGATCGCCGAATGCCTGTACCGCCATGATCAGCGCGTGGACGAGGCTCGACCATGCGGTGAAGGAGATCAGGCTCCGATGCGCGCCCGGGTCGTTGGCAGCGCGGATGAGGAAGACGCCGAGTACCGCGTAGATCCCCGCGATCATCTGCAGGTAGTAGCCGCCCATGCCGCCATGCCAGATCCAGCCTGATGGCCAGATCATCCCGAGCGGATAGACGAACAGGAAGATGACTCCGAATACGCGCAGCGCGAGTTTCAGCAGCGATTCCTTGGTGGCATCGTTCATCTGCTCCCCCTCGTTCTTGTTTGTGTTGCCGAGGAGCCGAGGATAGTCCAAATCAAGGGCTAGGTCGCGCGTGAATCAGCGCCCTGCAGCCGCCCGATCAGCGCGCGCAGGAACACGCGGTTGAAGCGCAGCTGGCAGGAGGCCGAGACCTGCTCGAGCAGCGTGGAGCTGACCTTGAGCACGGTGACCGGCCCGCTGGCGCGGATCGTGGCGCTGCGCTTGGCGCCCGGCACGTAGCTGGCCTCGCCGAAGCATTCGCCGGTCGACAGCAGCCCGAGCGTCAGGCCGTTGCGGGCCACGGAGCAGTTGCCGCTGACGATGATGTAGAAGCGGTCGTCCATCTCGCCTTCCTTGACCAGCTCCTCGCCGTCGGCGTAGTCCTGCCACTGGCTGGCGCGCATGACCTCGCTGATCTCGTTGTGCGAGAAATCATGGAAGAACTTCAGCCGCCGCAGCAGGCCGAGCTGCTCCTGCTGGTTCATGCGCGCGTCCTGCTGGCGCAGCTGCTGGTGGACGCGCGTCAGCGCGGCGGCCAGGTCGAGGCCGCTCTTCTGCCGGTGCTTCGGGTCCTTCTGCATCGCGGTCGCGACCACGACCTCGAGCTCCTCGGGCACGTCGGTGCGCAGCGTGTGGATCGGCGGCGGGGTGGCGTAGACGATCTGGTGCAGGAGCTTGGCGAGGCTGCCGGCCCGGAACGGGCGGGTACCGGTCAGCAGCTCGTACATGACCGCGCCGAGCGAGTACAGGTCCGAGGCGCTGGTCAGCTCGAGGCTCTGCACCTGCTCGGGCGACATGTAGCTCGGCGAGCCGGCGATGCCCTCGATGCGCGAGATGTCCGAGTCGGCGACCAGCGCGATGCCGAAGTCGATGATGCGCACGTCGCTCGACTGGGTGAGCATGATGTTGGACGGCTTGATGTCGCGATGGATCACGCCGCGCGAGTGCGCGTAGTGCAGCGCCTTGGCGCACTTGAACACCAGCTCGACCACGTCGTCGACGCGCAGCAGGTTGTCGGGCCGGCAGTAGGCGGCCAACGTGCGCGCGCCGTGCACGTGCTCGGTGACCACGTAGCAGTGCCCGTTCTCCTCGCCGGCGTCGTAGATCGGCAGGATGTTCGGGTGCTGCAGCATGCCGACCATGTGGGCCTCGGACAGGAACATCTTGCGCGTGACGCGCGCGCGTTCCTCGTCGCCGGCCATGTCGAGGTTGTAGACCTTGATCGCGACGTCGCGCCCGTAGTACGGGTCGTGCGAGAGATACACGGTGCCGGTGCTGCCGCGCCCGACCTCGTTGATGATGAGGTACTTGCCGATCCGCTCGGGGATCGTGCGCAGGGACGGGCTGGAGGCAACTGGCAGGGCCATCGTGGAGGCGGTCCGGGACGCTGGATTTAATGGGGTCGCGGGACGAGGATACGGAGCCCCGGGACGGCAGACTGTGACCCCGCTCCCATCCCCCCGGGGAGGGCCCGCAGGGCCGCGGCGGGCGGCCTAGGCGGGACCGGATGCGAAGTGGTCGAACGGCAATTGCGAGAACTCGATCACAGCATCGCCGCGCCGGAGTTCCACCCCGGATCCGGCGCGCAGGAACCCACAGCGCCGCACCGGCACGGCCACGCGCTCCGCCACGGCCGCGACCTCGGCCGCTCGCCCGGGCGGCGCGGTGAAGCACAGCTCGTAGTCCTCGCCGCCCGCCAGCGCCTCGCGCCAGGCCTCGACGCCGCCTGCACGGCGCGCCGCAGCGGACAGCGGCAAGCATTCGATGTCCAGTTCGGCGCCGCAGCCGCTGGCCTCGGCAAGTCGCGGCAGGTCGGCGAGCAGCCCGTCCGACAAATCGATGCAGGCGCTCGCCACGCCGCGCAGCGCCGCGCCGAGCGCGACCCGGGGCGTCGGGAATTCGTGGCGGGCGCGCAGCCAGGCGGCGTCCGCCGCCGAGGCTTCCTGTGCGCCCGGTGCGCCGGAAGTACCGGGCGTGCGCGGCCTACCGAGGGCGGAGTCGCCGAGCGTGCCACTCACCCAGACCTCATCGCCGGCGCGCCCGCCACTGCGGCGCAGCGCGGTGCCTTCCGGTACCTGGCCGCTGAGCAACACGGTGGCCGTCAGCGGCCCGCGACTCAAATTACCGCCCACCAGGGCGACGCCGTGCTCGCGCGCCAGCGTGCCGAAGCCGGCCGCGAACTCCGCCAGCCAGTGCTCGTCGATCGCGGGCAGCGTCAGCGATAGCAACGCCCAGGCCGGGCTCGCGCCCATGGCCGCGAGGTCGCTGAGGTTGACCGCAAGCGCGCGATGGCCGAGCGAGCGCGCCGGACTGCCCGGCAGAAAATGCACCTGCTCGACCAGCGCGTCGGTGGTCTGCACCACGTCGAACCCAGGTGCCAGCCGCAATATCGCGGCGTCATCGCCTATACCGAGCAGGACGTCGGTGCGCACTGCGCCGAGATGGCGCAGGAACCTGTCGATGAGGTCCGATTCGGCGCCACGCATGGGCTGGTGCGCGACGGCTCGCGTCAACGCTCGTCCGGGCGCCAGTGGCGCGCGGCGCGATCGAGCACGGCGTTGACGAACTTGTGGCCGTCGGTGGCGCCGAAGCGGCGCGCCAGCCCCACCGCCTCGTCGATCACGACGCGGAACGGCAACTCGCGGCAATCGCGCAGCTCGACGGCCGCGACCAGCAGCACGGCGCGTTCGATCGGATCGAGCCGGGCGGCCTCGCGACCGGTGAGCGGAGCCAGCGCGGCGTCCAGCTCGGCGTGCCCGTCCACGGCCTGCCGCACCAGCAGCGTGAAGTGCTCGCGGTCGGCGCGCGCCATGTCCGGGTCGGTGGAAAATTCGTTCACCAGGTCCTGCCACGGCCCGGCATTGATCTGCCAGCGATACAGGGCCTGCACGGCCAGGCGCCGCGCCAGGGCGCGCGCCGCGTGCTCGCGGTTGAAGCGCGCCGCCATGCGGTCAGGGACGGACGACGCGCATCGCTAGATGCTGCGGACCAGCCGCGCCATCGCCAGCGCCGCCTGCACCGCCTCGGCGCCCTTGTTGTCGGTGCCGGGCGCGGCGCGCGCCTCGGCCTGCGCCTGGGTCTCGGTGGTCAGCACGCCGAAGGCCACCGGGACGCCGGTGTTCAGCATGACCTGCTGCAGGCCGCGCGCGCACTCGCCGGCCACGTACTCGAAGTGCGCGGTCTCGCCGCGGATCACGCAGCCGAGCGCCACCAGCGCGTCGCACTGCCCGCGCCGCGCCAGCGCCTGCGCGGCCAGCGGCAACTCGAAGGCGCCCGGCACCCATTCGACGCGCAGCGCCGCGGCGTCGCCATCGGCCGCGCGCCACGCGGCGCGCGCGCCCTCGAGCAGGCCCTCGACGATGGCGGTGTTGTAGCGCGCGGCAAGGATGCCGATGCGCAGGCCGGCCGCGCTCGCGGCCGCAGGGGCTGCAGTACCTTTCATGGCGGCAAGTATAGCGGGCCGCGGGCCGGGCCAGGCCCTAGCCGGCGTCGTCGATGTAGCCGACGATCTCGAGCCCGAAGGCCGCCAGCCCGTGCACGTGCCGCGGCGCCGACAGCACCTGCATGTGCCGGACGCCGAGGTCCTGCAGGATCTGGGCGCCGACGCCGACCGTGCGCAGCACCGGCCCGTCGCCGGAGCGCGCCGCGTCGGCGGCCTCCTCGGCCCGCGCCGGCAGGCGCACCGCGTCCGCCAGTTCGCGCGGCGATTCGCCCTGGCGCAGCAACACCAGCACCCCGCAGGGCGCGGCGGCGATCCGCGCCAGCGCGGCGCGCAGCGTCCAGGCCTTGCTGGCGTCGCGCACCGTGAGCACGTCGCGCAGCGTGTCGACCAGGTGCACGCGCACCAGCGGCGGCTCCGCGCCGTCCAGCGTGCCATGCACCAGCGCCAGGTGCACGTCCTGGTTGACGTGGTCCTCGTAGGCGTACAGCCGGAACTCGCCGTGCCCGGTTTCGACCAGCCGCTCGGCGATACGCTCGACCGAGCGCTCGTTGCGCAGGCGGTAGCGGATCAGGTCGGCGATGCTGCCGATCTTGAGCTGGTGCGTGCGCGCAAACTCCTCGAGCTGCGGGCGCCGCGCCATCGTGCCGTCCTCGTGCATGATCTCGACGATCACCGCCGCGGGCTCGAAGCCGGCGAGGCGCGCCAGGTCGCAGCCGGCCTCGGTATGCCCGGCGCGCGTCAGCACGCCGCCGGGCTGCGCCATGATCGGGAACACGTGCCCGGGTTGGCGCAGGTCCTCGGCGCGCGCCTCGGGCCGCACCGCGGTGCGGACCGTGTGCGCGCGATCGTAGGCCGAGATGCCGGTGGTGACGCCTTCGGCAGCCTCGATCGAGACCGTGAAATTGGTGCGCAGCTCGCGGTCGGTGTCGCTGACCATGAGCGGCAGGCGCAGCTGCGCGCAACGCTCGCGCGTCAGCGTCAGGCAGATGAGCCCGCGGCCGTAGCGCGCCATGAAGTTGATGTCGGCGGCGCTGACGTGCTGCGCGGCCATGACCAGGTCGCCCTCGTTCTCGCGATCCTCGTCATCCATGATGATGACCATGCGCCCGGCGCGCAGCTCGGCCAGGATTTCGACGGTGCTGTTCAGTTCCATGCGGCTTCCGATTCTAGCGGGGTTCGAGCAGGCGCTCGGCGTAGCGCGCCATCAGGTCGATCTCGAGGTTGGCCTCGGCGCCGGGGCGCAGGCTGCCGAGCGTCGTGGCCGCGAGGGTATGCGGCACGAGGTTGACGCCGAACGCGGCGCCGTCGGTGTCGTTGACGGTCAGGCTCACGCCATCGAGCGCCACCGAGCCCTTGCGCGCCAGGTAGCGCTGCAGCTCCGTCGGCACGCGGAAACGCATGCGTTCGGAGCGCGCGTCGGCATGGCGCTCGAGCAGCAGCGCGCGGCCATCGACGTGCCCGAGCACGAAATGGCCGCCGAGCGCATCGCCGGCGCGCAACGCGGGCTCGAGGTTGACGCGCGCGCCCGCGGACCAGGCGCCGATCGTGGTCAGCGCGAGTGTCTCGCGCGAGACATCGGCGCTGAAGCCGTGCGCGGTGCGCGCCGCCACGGTCAGGCACACGCCCGCCACCGCGACGCTGTCGCCGAGTTGCAGGCGCGCGCTGTCGATGCCGGTGGCGTCGATCTCGAGGCGCACGTCGCCGTCGCGCTCCGTGCGCGCGACCACGCCGCCGACGACCTGGACGATGCCCGTGAACATCGGGACCGCCTTCAGCCTGCCGCGCCGCTGCGCGCGGCGCGCCGGGCAATCAGGCGCAGGTCGTCGCCGACGCGCTCGACCGAATGGAAGCGCAGCGCCAGGCGTTGCTCGAGGTGCTCGAGCGGCGGCAACAGCGCCAGCGGCTGCGCCTGCGGCCCGAGCAGGCAGGGAGCGAAGTACAGCACCAGCTCGTCGACGAGGCCGGCGGCGAGCAGCGCACCCGCCAGGCGCGGCCCGGCCTCGACCCAGACTTCATTCGCCTCGCGCGCCGCCAGCCGCGCCAGCACGGCAGCCAGGTCGACGCCGCCCGCGGCGGCGGGCAGCACCTCGACGGACACGCCCTGGGCCTCGAGCGCAGCCTGCCGCGCCGGATCCGGCGCCGCCGCGAAGGCCGCCGCGGGACCGCCGCCCGCGTACACGCGCGCCCCGGGCGGGACGCGCAGCGTACTGTCGAGCACGACGCGCAGCGGCTGCCGGCTGGCGCCATCGAGGCGCACGTTCAGCTCGGGATCGTCGGCCAGCACCGTGCCTGCGCCGCTCAGCACCACCGAGCTGCGCGCGCGGTACAGCTGCACGTCGGCGCGCGCGCGGCTGCCCGTGATCCAGCGGCTGCTGCCGTTGGCGAGCGCAGTGCGGCCATCGAGGCTGGCGGCGAGCTTGAGGCGCAGCCACGGCCGCTGCCGCTCGTGGCGGCTGAAGAAGCCGACGTTGAGCTCGCGCGCCTCGGCGGCCAGCAGCCCGCCCTCGACCACGACTCCCGCGGCGCGCAGCCGCTCGGCCCCGCCGCCCATCTTCGGGTTCGGGTCCGCCACGGCGTACACGAGGCGCGCGATGCCCGCCGCCGCCAATGCCTCGGTGCAGGGCGGCGTGCGCCCCTGCGCGGCGCAGGGCTCGAGCGTCACGTAGGCGGTCGCGCCGCGCGCGGCCGCGCCGGCGGATTCGAGCGCGCAACTCTCGGCGTGCGCGCCGCCGGCACGCTCGTGCCAGCCCTCGCCCACCACGCGCCCCTCGCGCACCAGCACGCAGCCCACGCGCGGGTTCGGATCCGTGCTGTTGAGGCCGAGCGCGGCGAGGCCGAGCGCGTGGCGCATGTGCTGCTCGTCGCCGGCGGCCTCCTTGTTCATCGTGGCTTGCGCGGCTCGCCCGGCTCGGCGGGCAGCAACGGCAGCTGGTCGCGACCGGCGGCGCCTGGGTCCCGGCCGGGCTCGCGCCCCGGCTCGCGGTGCCGGCGATGCTTGCGCAGCCCGTCGATCATCTCGCGGAACGCCTCCACGTCCTGGAAGCTCTTGTACACCGAGGCGAAGCGCACGTAGGCGACCTCATCGAGGTGGCGCAGTTCGTCCATGACCATCTCGCCGACCTGGCGCGAGGGCACCTCGCGCTCGCCGAGCACGCGCAGCCGATGGCAGATGCGCGCGACCGCGGCCTCCACGGCGTCGCTGCCGACGGGGCGCTTTTCCAGCGCCTTGACCATGCCGGCAGTGAGCTTGGCTTCGTCGAAGGGTTCGCGGCTGCCGTCGCCCTTGATCACGCGCGGCAGCAGCAGTTCGGCCGCTTCGAAGGTCGTGAAGCGCTCGCCGCAGTCCAGGCACTCGCGGCGCCGGCGGATCTGCCGGCCGTCGCTGGCCAGGCGCGAATCGGTCACGCGCGTGTCAGGATGGTTGCAGAACGGACAGTGCACGCGCGGCCAATCCCGCGCCGCTCACCGGCCGTAGACCGGATAGCGCCGGCACAGGTCGAGCACCGCGCCGCGCACGCGCGCTACCACTGCGTCCGCGCCGGCGGCGTCGACGACGTCGGCGATCCAGCCCGCGACCGCCTGCACCTCGGGCTCGCGGAAACCGCGCGTGGTCGAGGCCGGCGTGCCGATGCGCAGCCCCGAGGCGATCGTCGGCGGGCGCGGATCGTTGGGCACGGCGTTCTTGTTGACGGTGATGTTGGCGCGCCCGAGCGCGGCGTCGGCGTCCTTGCCGGTGAAGTCGCGCGGCCCGAGGTCGAGCAGGAACAGGTGGTTGTCGGTGCCGCCGGAAACGATGTCGAGCCCGCGCCCGACCAGCGTCGCGGCCATGGCGCGCGCGTTCGCGATGACCTGCTGCTGGTACGCCTTGAACTCGGGCTGCAGCGCCTCGAGCAGCGCCACCGCCTTGGCGGCGATCACGTGCATGAGCGGGCCGCCCTGCGTGCCCGGGAACACCATCGAATTCAGCTTCTTCGTGATGGCCTCGTTGGCGCGCGCCAGGATCAGGCCGCCGCGCGGACCGCGCAGCGTCTTGTGCGTGGTCGTGGTGACCACGTCGGCGATCGGCACCGGGTTCGGGTACAGGCCCGCGGCCACGAGACCGGCGACGTGCGCCATGTCGACGAAGAACAGCGCGCCGACCTCGTCGGCGATCGCGCGGAAGCGTTGCCAGTCGATGACGCGCGAATAGGCCGAGAAGCCCGCGACGATCATCTTCGGCCGGTGCTCGCGCGCCAGGCGCTCGAGTTGCGCGTAGTCGATCAGCCCGGTCTTCGTGTCGACTCCGTACTGCACGGCTTGGAACAGCTTGCCGGAGAAATTGACCTTGGCGCCGTGCGTCAGGTGGCCGCCGTGGTCGAGGCTCATGCCGAGGATCGTGTCGCCGGGCGCCAGCAGCGCCAGGTAGACCGCGGCGTTGGCCTGCGAGCCCGAGTGCGGCTGCACGTTGGCGTAGTGGGCGCCGAACAGCTGCCGCGCCCGGTCGATGGCCAGCTGCTCGGCGACGTCGACGTATTCGCAGCCGCCGTAGTAGCGCTTGCCCGGATAGCCTTCCGCGTACTTGTTGGTCAGCACCGAGCCTTGCGCCTCGAGCACCCGTGGGCTCGTGTAGTTCTCCGAGGCGATCAGCTCGATGTGGTCTTCCTGGCGGCGGCGCTCGCCTTCGATGGCGGCGTGCAGCTCAGGGTCGAAGCCGGCGATGTCGAGGTTGGCGGGGAACATGCGAGGAATTGTACCTGAAGGCGGCCGGCCCAGGCCCGGCGCGCGGCCCCGCCCGAGGCGCCGCCGCTGGTGCGGCTAGGCCGCGAGCAGCGCCGCCACCACGCCAGTCCAGGCCTCGGCGAGGTTGCCGCGGTCGTAGCCGCCGCCGCCGAGTGCGAGCACGCGCCCATGGCCCAGGCGGTCGGCGAGTTGGCACAGGTCCTGTGCGGCCCGTGCGTGCGCGGCCGGCGTCAGGCGCAGGTGGGCCAGGGGATCGCCCCCGATGCTGTCGGCGCCACACTGCAGGACCAGGAACTGCGGCTCGTAGCCCGCGACGTGGGCCAGCATGCGTGGCCAGGCCGCGAGGAATTCGCGATCGCCGGCGCCCGGCGGCAACGGCACGTTGAGCTTGGTGCCGAGCGCCGAGCCGCGTCCGCATTCGTCGGCGGCGCCGGTGCCCGGATACAGCGACGTGCCGCACTGATGCAGGTCGGCGATCACGACCTGGGGATCGTCCTCGTAGGCATAGAACACGCCGTCGCCGTGGTGCGCGTCGATGTCGACGTAGGCGATGCGCGTGAGGCCGTGGTGCTGGCGGAGCGCTTCGATGACCACGCCGCAGTCGTTGAACACGCAGAAGCCGGCGGCGCGGTCGCGCGCCGCATGGTGCAGCCCGCCGATCGGCACGAAGGCGCGCCGCCGCGGGCCGGCCATGATCCAGTCCGCGGCGCGCAGGCTGGCGCCGACCACCGCGGCGGCGGTTTCGTAGACGCCGCGGAAGTTGGGCGTGTCGCCGCCATCGAGCACGCCGCTGCCGTGCTCGGAACTGCGCCGCACGAACTCGACGTGCGCGCCGCTATGGAACAGCTGCAGCTCCGCGGCGCTGGCGGGCGGCGGATCCAGCACCGTCACTTGCGGGCCCAGCGCGCGTTGCTCGAAGGCGCGCAGGAATGCGCCGTAGCGATCGGGGCCGAAGGGGTGCCCGCCCGGAAAGCCATAGCGCCCAAGCCGCTCGCTCATTGCCACGGCCGTCTGTGCGGTCATGCTGATAACCGCCCCCCTGTTTTTATCGGGTTTAGCGCCGCAGCCTAGCACAGCGAGGCGGGGTGCATCGCCCGGGTGCATGGCCGATAATGCGCGCCCCATTTCCTTCGGACGCAACACGGACGCCATGGCGCAATACATCTACACCATGAACCGGGTCTCCAAGGTCGTGCCGCCCAAGCGCACGATCCTGCGCGACATCAGCCTGTCGTTCTTCCCCGGCGCCAAGATCGGCGTGCTGGGCCTGAACGGCTCCGGCAAGTCGACGCTGCTGCGCATCATGGCGGGCGTCGACACCAACATCGACGGCGAGGCGCGCGCGCAGTCCGGAATCCGCGTCGGCTTCCTGACGCAGGAACCGGGGCTCGATCCGTCCAAGGACGTGCGCGGCAACGTCATGGAGGGGGTTGGCGAGACCTGGCGGCTGCTCGAGCGCTTCAACCAGATCAGCGAGGCCTTCGGCGAGCCGATGGACGACGCGCGCATGAACAAGCTGCTCGAGGAGCAGGCGAAGCTGCAGGACGCGATCGACGCGGCCGGCGGTTGGGAGCTCGAGCGCAAGCTCGAGATCGCGGCCGACGCGCTGCGCCTGCCGCCCTGGGACGCGCAGATCGAGCAGCTCTCCGGCGGCGAGAAGCGCCGCGTGGCGCTGTGCCGGCTGCTGCTGTCGCAACCCGACATGCTGCTGCTCGACGAACCCACCAACCACCTCGACGCCGAATCGGTCGCGTGGCTGGAGCGCTACCTGGAGGAATACCCGAGCACCGTGATCGCGGTGACCCACGACCGCTACTTCCTCGACAACGTCGCGCAATGGATCCTCGAGCTCGATCGCGGGCACGGCATTCCCTACCAGGGCAACTATTCCTCGTGGCTCGAGCAGAAGGAGAAACGCCTCGCGCTCGAGGAGCGCGAGCAGGACGCGCTGCGCAAGACGCTGGCGCGCGAACTCGAGTGGGTGCGCGCCAACCCGAAGGCGCGCCAGGCCAAGAGCAAGGCGCGCCTGGCGCGCTACGAGGAACTCGCCTCGCGCGAATTCCAGGAGCGCAACGAGACCAACGAGATCTACATCCCGCCCGGCCCGCGGCTCGGCGATGCGGTGATCGAGGTGAGCAACCTGCGCAAGGGCTTCGGCGAACGATTGCTGATCGACAAGCTCTCCTTCCGCCTGCCGCCGGGCGGCATCGTCGGCATCATCGGCCCCAACGGCGCCGGCAAGACCACGCTGTTCCGCATGCTGACCGGCGCCGAGCAGCCCGATGGCGGCGAGATCCGCATCGGCAGCACCGTCAAGCTCGCCTACGTCGACCAGTCGCGCCAGTCGCTCGATGACAGCAAGTCGGTGTGGGCCGAGATCTCCGGCGGGCAGGACATCATCCGCGTCGACAACTACGAGACGCCCTCGCGCGCCTACGTGGGCCGCTTCAACTTCAAGGGCTCGCAGCAGCAGCAGCTGATCGGCGAGCTCTCGGGCGGCGAGCGCAACCGCGTGCACCTCGCCAAGGTGCTGCGCAGCGGTGGCAACGTGCTGCTGCTCGACGAACCCACCAACGACCTGGACGTCGAGACGCTGCGCGCGCTCGAGGAGGCGCTGGTCAACTTCCCCGGCTGCGCAGTGGTCATCTCCCACGACCGCTGGTTCCTGGACCGCATCGCCACCCACATCCTCGCCTTCGAGGGCGACTCGGAGGTGGTCTGGTTCGAGGACAACTACCAGGAGTACGCCGCCGACCTGCGTGCCCGCCGCGGCGAGGACGCCGACCAGCCC
>Ga0075355_1000106_pt1 | contig 11943 bp, 10 predicted proteins | sample WestPond_Cattail_6_FD_120069 | JGI IMG/M metagenome (GOLD analysis project Ga0075355, IMG submission 120069) | Natural and restored wetland microbial communities from the San Francisco Bay, California, USA, that impact long-term carbon... | ecosystem: Environmental > Terrestrial > Soil >...
ACAGACAATCCCTGCGGCGAACGCAAGCTGATATAGGCCCATACCTAATCTTCTTTCCACCTAAACATCTCGTCCTGCGGCAACCCAATGTGCTGCAGCACGCGATAGCAGAACTGGCGGGCGATTTCGTCAATTGAGTCGGGACGATTGTAGAGCGCCGGGATGATCGGGAAGACGGTCGCCCCGGCGTCGGCGGCGCGGTACATGTTGCGGAGGTGGATCTTGTTAAGCGGCGTTTCGCGGACGCAGAGCACCAGGCGCCGTTTTTCTTTCAGGCAAACGTCGGCAGCGCGCTCGATGAGGGCCTCGCCTACTCCGTTGGCAATCTTGCCCAAGGTTCCCATCGAGCAGGGGATGACGATCATGGCGTCGCTCGGGTAGGAGCCGCTGGCAACGTTGGCGCCGATGTCGGTGTTGTTCTGCTGGACGATCTTCGATGACTTCTGCCCCAGAATCTGCTCGACGAGGTTGGTGCGTCCGGTGATGTTCAACTCTTCGGCCAGAACCCGCAGGCCGCCGTCCGAAGTGATGAAGTTTGTGTGACTTACGCGGGAATCGGCTTCGAGGAGCTGGAGCATTTGGCGCAAAAAGACCGACCCGCTTGCGCCGGTGGTGGCGACGGTTAAATTCAAAGTTGCTCTTTGCGAGCCGGTTGGCATCTAATCCCCTAAACGACCTTCCTTAATACTCCGGAAGGGTGAGGATAGGGACAGCGGTTGAGCCAAGTCAAGCTCCCGTGCTCTGGCGGGCTTGAGGGGTCTTTCGCTGTAGACAAAGATGTCGAGCAATCCGCTACTGCGGCTCCGGCGCAGCGCTGCCCAGTTACACGCGCTCGCCGAGGTCGAACGCACCATTCGCGCCACCGACACCAAGTGCCGGCGCAAGTACCTGCGCGATTTCAGCGAGGCGTTCCGGAGCTATCGCCGCGTCCTTCCGTATCCTGAACTTGAGAGCAAGTTGCATCGCGCGGATGTCGTGCTGGTCGGCGACTACCATGCATTGCCAGCTTCGCAGCGGTTCATGGCCGAGCTGATTCGGAGGTTGGCCGAGGCGGGAAAGACAATTGTGCTGGGTGTGGAGGCGATCGTCGCCCGCGACCAGCGCATTCTGGACGAATGGCAGCGCGGGGAAATCGATACGCAGGAACTCTGCAGTCGCATCCGCTTTGAAACCGACTGGGGCTACGACTGGCAGCCATTCCGTGAACTGCTGGAAACTGCGCGCGCGCTGGGAGCGCCGATCTTCGGCCTGGACTGCACCCCTCGAAATGACATGCGCAGTATCCGAGCGCGCGATCAGCACGCCGCAGCCAAGATTGCGGAGTTGCGGAAGGCGTATCCGGAAGCGCAGGTGGTGGTGCTTTTTGGCGAGTCGCACCTGGCGCCGACGCACCTGCCGAGGCTGGTGCGCGATGCGCATCCCGAGGACGAGATCCTGACGGTGCTGCAGAACATCGACTCGCTCTATTGGCTTTCGGCGGGAGAGCCGCAGGATTTGGTGGAGGCCGTAGAGGTCAGCGATGATGTGGTTTGCGTCTTCTCGGCGACGCCGCTGGAAAAGTACGAACACTATCGGCTATGCATCGAGCGCTGGAAGCAGACGCGCGCCGGAACGCTCGACCTCGCGCCAAGTTTCTACAACCTGATCGGTAGCCTGTTTCGCTTCCTGAATGTGAACCTCTACGATACGCACGGGCGCTGCCTGATTGATGAGTTGCCGGAAGTGTGGTGCGTGACGAGCGAAGATCAACTCGAGCGCCTGTTGGCGCGGCGCATGAGCACGCGAATCCCGGAAGTTCGGCGAATGGTGGAGAAGCAGGGAAGCTGGTTTGTCGGCGAGCGCAACGTGATTGTCGCGCGCGAGTTCCGCATGCCATGGGCGGCGGAGCAGGCAGCGCGATTCGTGCATCACGCGTGCCGAGCAGATGTTTCCAAGTACCGGTCGCCGGACGATGCGTTCTACGGGCGGGTTCTGGAGACCGCACTGGCGTTCCTGGGGTCGAAGATCCTTTGTCTGAGCCGCAAGCTCTACGACGAGGCGCAGTTGCGAAGCGAGTACGGTAAGCCGGAAGAGCAGTTGCCGGCGTTGATGACGATCCGCGCGTATCGGCAGGTACTTGATGTTGTTCTCGATCATCGGCGGACCGGAGAAGAAGCATACTGTCCAGTTATTGCTTTCGACAATGAGCGCCGCGAACTTGCGATCCGACTGCTCGGACATCTGCTGGGCAGCGATTTGTACCGTGCGTATATCAACGGTCGTTTGAGCCGGCGTTTCTTGCGCGGGCTATTCTTCCGGGATCTCGCGAAAGCCGGAGAAGCGGGAAAGCTATACGTTCGTGCAACGCGGATGGCGGCCCTGGGCGCGCCACAGATACGGCTGCGGATGGTAAGCTGATCGTCGGCCCACATCTGCCAAAAGAGGGCAGATATGGGGCACCGAAGATTCTAGCTAGATGAACGCTGAACAGATCAAGAAGCTCTTCCAGGAAGTAAAGCGCGGCAAGCTGTCTCCCGACGAAGCCGTCCAGAAACTGCAGCATCTCCCTTTCGAGGATATTGGCTTCGCGAAGGTCGACCACCATCGTGCCGTGCGTGTCGGCATGCCGGAGGTGATCTTCTCGCAAGGCAAGACACCGACGCAGGTGGCGACGATCTTCGAGCGCCTCTCGCTGCGCAAAAACAACGTGCTCGCCACGCGTGCGACAACGCAACAGTACGAAGAGACACGGAACCGCGTGCCCAACGCTGAGTACCACGCGGTCGCGCGCTGCATCACGTTGCGGCTGGAGAAGAAGAAACACGGCAAAGGGCGCATCGTCGTTGTGTCGGCCGGGACAAGCGATATTCCTGTCGCTGAAGAAGCAGTGGTCACGGCGGAGATCATGGGCAACGACGTCGAGAAGGTGTACGACGTCGGCGTGGCGGGCATCCATCGACTGCTGGCGAGCCGGGCGTTGCTAACCAAGGCGCGAGTGGTGATTGTGTGTGCCGGAATGGAAGGCGCGTTGCCGAGCGTCGTCGGAGGGTTGGTTGGCGTGCCGGTGATTGCCGTGCCGACGAGTATTGGCTACGGGGCGTCGTTCCAGGGATTGGCAGCGCTGCTGGGGATGCTGAACTCGTGCGCGTCGAATGTGAGCGTGGTCAATATTGATAATGGATTCGGCGCGGGGTACGTGGCCTCAATGATCAATCGGCTGGAATAACCAAAAAGCGCAGTGCCGAAGCACTGCGCCTGTTACCTGCCAGAATCAAACTAGTCGGTGGCGACCTGCCAGCCTTTGTCGCCCTTCTGCAAGCGGAGGGTCACCTTCACCGGGGCGGCGTGGTAGAAGTCCGCGCCGTACTTCTGGATAAGCTTGCCGCGGTCCCAGGTATTGAAAGCCTTAACGGTCTCACCATTGGCGTCAAACATGTTGCCGAAGTTCGTCGGTTCCCACGCCCATTCGTACTCTACCTTCGCCAGCGAGGGGCCGTTTAAAGTGATGCTGTCGATCTTGACCAGCTTCCGCGTGGCAAGCGGAATTTCATAAGTCTCGGTGCCGTCCGTGTTCTTCCACTTCTTGAACCCGGGCACGGCGGAGAATTGCTTCTCGCCGGCATCGGTAACCGTGGCTTGAATCGAATTCCAGCTCAGGTCCTTTACGGTGATCAGGCCGGCCTTGGCGAGCAGTTTGTAGTGCGGGTCCTTGGGCTGTTCGTTCATGCTCGACTCGACTTTGCCGACGTGGAAATCGAGCTTGGCAACTCTGCCTTTCAGTTGCTCATTGATGACGGTAGTGGCTTCTTCCGGCGAGAGACCTTTTTTCATCTCGAGGACGTAATAGCCGATGCCACCCACGATGGATCCGATCAAAACCAGGACGAGGAGGAGAGGTCCCCAGGAGGACCGTTTTTCCATTTCAACTTCTTGTTCGAAAAGTTCCGGCATATCAGCCCCCGATTCTTCAGTATCAGGACCGCAGTAGTTTCGAGTACATGCTATGCAGGGCGGTAATGAACGTCGCTGTCACACATCACATCGCAAGGTGACGCATTGGCAAAAAAGTAACGGCCGACAGGCGCCGGCCGTGGATCTTACCGCTTTCCCTTTGCCCTGGCGGTCTTTTTCTTCACTGGCCGAGCCTTTTCGTCGGCCCCAAAAACCCGGCGGAAGATCTTGTGCACGTTCTTCAACTGCCGCTGCTGGTCGAAGGCGAACTCGATTTCGCCGCGAGGAACCTTATTCGATATCTCCGGATCGTTCATTACCAGCTCCCGGAAGTTGAGGCCCTCCGTCCAGGCCTTCATGGCATTGCGCTGCACGATCCGATAGGCGTCTTCGCGCATGACGCCGTTCTCCACCAGGTCGAGCAGCAACTGGCCGCTGAAGACAAGTCCGCCGGTGCTGTCCAGGTTCTTCTGCATCTGCTCGGGGTAAACCAGCAGGCGATCGAGAATGTCGGTGGTTTTGGCGAGTAGGTAGTCGAGCAGCGTGGTGGAATCAGGGATGATGATGCGCTCCACCGACGAGTGCGAGATATCGCGCTCGTGCCAGAGGGCCACATTTTCAAGCGCGGCCTGTGCGTTGGAACGGATGACGCGGGCCAACCCGCTGACCTGTTCCAGGTTGATCGGATTGCGCTTATGCGGCATCGCCGACGAGCCCTTCTGTTTTTCGCTGAAGAACTCCTCGGCTTCGCGGACTTCGGTGCGCTGCAGGTGGCGAAGTTCGGTCGCCATACGATCCAGCGTGGAGGCGATTACGGCCAGCGTACACAAGTAGTTGGCGTGGCGATCCCGGCCGATGACCTGCGTCGTAATCGGCGCGACATTTAGGCCGAGACGTTCGCAGATCTTTTCCTCGAGATCGGGATCGAGGTGCGCCCCGTTACCGACCGCACCTGAGAATTTACCCACTCGCATCTCTTCTGCCGCGCGTTCGAAGCGGTCGATGCCCCGTGTGACCTCATCGTAAAAGGTGGCGAGTTTCAGGCCGAAGGTGATCGGTTCGGCGTGGACGCCGTGGGTGCGGCCGATCTGCGGCGTATCGCGGAACTCGAAGGCGCGACGCTCGAGGACCTCCTTAAGTTTCTGTAATCCGGCGCGGATGAGGGTGGAGGCATCCTTGACCATGAGCGCCTGGGCGGTATCCACGACGTCGTTGGAGGTGAGTCCGTAGTGGAGCCATCGCGATTCCGGGCCGATCTTTTCCGCGACGGCGGTGGTGAAGGCGATTACATCATGTTTAACCTCAGCTTCAATCTGATGAATGCGAAAGAGGTCGAAATCGGCCTTTTTTCGGATGACGGCAGCGGCATGTTTGGGGACAAGTCCGGCATCGGCGAGGGTGGCGGTGGCGGCCAGTTCGACGTCGAGCCATTTACGAAACTTCGATTCGTCGCTCCAAAGGCGGCCCATCTCGGCGCGCGTATAACGAGGGATCACGCGAATCTCCTGTGTCCCCTAGTAGTTTTTACAAGTGTGGGCAGAAGGGGAACCCGGTATTGTAAATGTGACCACCGAACCGGCGAAATATTCATGCGTGATTGACTTGTGGGAGAAGGGCAGCTAGCCTTTCGGCCAGCAAGCCGGAGATTAATGGGATTGTCGAGCTCGCACCGAGTAGGACGCGTGTCGGCTGGGAACTCTGTTTTGCATCGCTATACGATATAATTACGGACGGATTGAATGGCATCCAAGGATGAGATCAACCTGCAGGACATTCAGGCGCTGGCGGAATTTCGATACCACCTTCGCCGGTTTTACCGGGCCAGCGAGCAATTCCTGAAAACTGCCGACCTGAAGCCGCAGCAATACCAGTTGATGCTGCACGTAAAGGCGTCCGGTGAGGCGCAGCCGACCACCATCGGCTACGTCGCGGAACGCTTACAGATCCAGCACCACAGCGCGGTAGAGTTAGCCGACCGCCTTGCCGGAAAGGGTTTGATCCGGCGAAAACGGGCGGGGGACGACAGACGGCAGGTGATTCTGGAACTGACGCCGAAAGGCGACAAGGTCCTGCGTGAGTTGGCGCTGTACCACCGGGGAGAACTGCGGTCGAACGGGCCGGGACTGGTAGGTGCGCTAAAGCGGGTTCTGTCCGGAGTGAAGTAAGACAACTCCCAGAGCGCGCGCGATCTCCTTCTGGATGGTGGGGAGATCGCATACTTGGAAAACACTAGAAATCGTGTCCTGAGCGCCAGCGTAGCCGGGCTGGTGCAGAACCCCGTAACTGCGGAAACCAACTTTCGCATGTTGTGGGTGTCGTCGCTTTCCGCGGGAATCGGCATTGCCGCCGGCGTCATCGCCTACCTTCTTTACAACCTCATCGGCCTGTTCACGAACCTTGCTTTCTACCATCATGTCTCATTTGTGTTTCGCAGTCCGCGCGAGGCGCACCTGGGCTTGTGGGTGATTCTGGTGCCGGTGGTCGGCGGACTCGTTGTCGGTGTGATGGCAAAGTACGGATCTTCGAAGATCCGTGGACACGGTATCCCCGAGGCGATGGAAGCCGTGCTGGTGAGCAAAAGCAAGATCGAGCCCCGGGTGGCGATCCTGAAGCCGATCTCCGCGGCGATTGCCATTGGCACCGGCGGACCGTTCGGAGCCGAAGGTCCGATCATCCAGACGGGCGGAGCCGTGGGGTCGCTGCTGGGACAAGTTTTTCACGCCACGGCAGCCGAACGTAAAGTGCTTCTTGCCTGCGGTGCCGCCGCCGGTATGGCGGCAACGTTCAGCACTCCGATTGCGGCGGTAATCCTTGCGATCGAGTTGTTGCTATTTGAGTTTCGTTCGCGGTCGTTTATTCCATTAGTGATCGCCTCGACGCTGGCGACCAGCATGCACCTGCTGCTGATGGGTCGCGGCGCGATGTTCGTGGTGGGACCCGTGGACTTCGGGGTCCCGTACACGCTGCCCTGGTATTTGCTGCTGGGCGTGTTGTGCGGATTCGCGGCGGTCGGGTTCACGAAATTCCTTTATTGGGTTGAGGACCACTTCGAGCGCCTGCCGGTCGATCCGATGTGGTGGCCGGCCATCGGCGCGTTAGCACTCGGCGTCATCGGCTACTTCGTGCCGCGAGTGCTCGGCGTGGGATACGACACGATCTCCGACATCCTGACCATGAAACTCGCGCTGGGAACGCTGCTGATCGTGATGGTGTTCAAGACGCTGGCGCTGGTGATCAGCATCGGTTCGGGCACGTCGGGAGGCCTGCTCGCTCCGACCTTTATGGCCAGCGCGGCGATGGGCGCGGCGTTTGCGATGGGCATCAACCACTTCATTCCGTCGGCGCACCTCTCGCCAGGAGCGTTCGCATTAGTCGCTATGGGAGCGGTGTTTGGGGCGGCATCACGAGCGACCTTCGCCTTCATCATCTTCGCCTTCGAACTCACGCGCGACTACAACTCGGTGTTGTCGCTGATGCTGGTGTGCGTGATCGCCGACGGCATCGGCATGATGTTCATGAAGACCAGCGTGATGACGGAAAAGCTGGCGCGCCGAGGCCTGCGCATCAATCAGGATTACGAAGCCGACGTGCTGATGGAGTTGAACGTCGACGAAGTGATGGAAACCGATTTTCCACAAGTTCCGGCGAAGATGCGCGTGAAAGAACTGGCCGACCTGATCGCGTCGCGCGATCCCAAATATGTGCGGTTCCATGGGTTTGTTGTAATGGATGACAATGGTCAACTGGCTGGGATTATCACGCAAGGCGATGTGCTGAAAGCGATGGAGGAGAGTCGTGATGAAAGCCTGACCGTGCTCGAAGCCGGCGGACGCAACCTGGTGGTCACGTATCCCGATGAGCTGTTGTACGACGCCGCCGGGAAGATGCTGCGCGCCGGTATCGGTCGAATGCCGGTGGTGAGCCGCGAAGATTCAAAGAAGGTTGTGGGATATCTTAATCGCGAAGGCGTGCTTTCGGCGCGGCTGAAGCGCATGCACGAAGAAGGACATCGTGAGCCGGGATGGCTGACGAGTTGGAAAGAAAAGAAGGTGGTGGGCTAGGCCGAGTTTCTACGCGGCGTTCTCGCTCGGTTCCGGAAACAGAGCATCGAGTCGCGCACGAATCGCCGTATTTTCGACGTCGATGGCATTGCTTGCCTGGCGCAGCGAGGCTTCCAACTCTTCCTCGTTGAAGACGCCTTTGTCCTTCAGGAGCGCGATGACGGCGCGGTTTCGCATTTCGGTCAGTTCCAGATAGCCGAGCACTTCAAGCACGGCGTCCTTGCAGGCGTTGTCGCTCATGGAGCACCTCTTTTGTCAGGTGGGATGTTGCGAAGCCGGAGGCGAGATGGCCGAACTAGTCGTCGCCGCTGGTCGCAAGTTGCGGTGAGGTGGGCGTGGTGCCCGGAATTTCCTGGTCTTTGTACTGCAGTTGGTAAAGCTTGTAGTAGATGCCGCGTTGCGCCAGCAGTTGCTGGTGCGTGCCGAATTCGCGCACGCGCCCCTTGTGCATGACGATGATCTTGTCGGCGCGCTGGATCGTCGACAAGCGATGCGCGATGACGAGCGACGTGCGGCCTTCCACCAATTTAGTCAGCGCCTCGCGGACTCGCATCTCGGTTTCGGTGTCGACGCTCGAGGTGGCTTCGTCAAGGATGAGGATCTTTGGGCTGTGCGCCAGCGCGCGCGCGAACGAGATGAGCTGCTTCTGTCCGGTAGAAAGCGTGTTGCCCCGTTCACGGACCGGTTCGTCGTAGCCATTGGGCAGCGAGCGGATGAAGTCGGCGATGTTCACGTCTTCGGCGGCGCCGTCCATCATTTCGTCGGTGATCCACTTCGAACCGAGCCGGATGTTCTGGCCAATCGTTCCGGTGAACAGAAATGGATCTTGCAGCACGACGGAGATGCGGCGGCGAAGATCGGTGATCTCCATGTCGCGGATGTTCACGCCGTCAATCTTGATGGCGCCCTTCTGGACGTCGTAAAAGCGCATCAGCAGCGAAATGATGGTGGTCTTGCCGGCACCGGTGTGGCCGACAATGGCGATGTTTTCCCCCGGTTCGACGGTGAAGGAAACGTCGCGGAGGACCCAGTCCATCTCAGTTTCGAGAATCGCGCCGGTCGAGGGCGACCGGTCTCCCATAGTGTTTGCTTCCTTTTCTTCCTTCGGCAACTCGCGATACGCGAACCAGACATGGTCGAATTCGATGCGTCCCGGGCCTTCGACTCTCTTCGGTTGCTCGGGCGACGCGACTTCGACCTGCGTATCGAGCAACTTGAAGATACGTTCGCCCGACGCCATGGCACCTTGCAGGATGTTGTACTTGTCGCTTAGATCCTGGATGGGCCGGAAGAAGCGCTGTGCGTACTGGATAAAAGCCGTTAGCCCGCCGAGCGTCGCGGCGCTTTTGAGCACACTATGCGCCCCAAAACCCCCAAGTACCTGTTGTCCGCCGAAGTAAATGACGCACGCAATCGCAATCGAGGACAGCGTTTCAACCACCGGGTAGTAGATCGCATAAGCAAGAATCGCGTCCTTCCACGCCAGCATGTTCTCCGTGTTCACTTGCTCAAAGCGCTTATAAGCCCTGCGTTCACGATTGAAAAGCTGCAGCACCACCATGCCGCTGACGTGTTCCTGCAGGTAGGAGTTGATGCGCGCGATGGCCGTGCGGGTGCCGCGATACGATTCGCGTACGCTGCGCCGAAAAATTCCAGTCACATAAATGATGACAGGAAGAACCGCAAACGTGATCAGCGCCAGCCGCCAGTCAACGTACAGCATCACGCCGACGATCCCAACCAGGACGAAGACGTCCTCGAAGATGGCGACTACTCCGGCGGTGAACATCTCGTTCAGCGCGTCGACGTCGGTAGTAGCGCGGGTCACGAGGCGTCCGACCGGGTTTTTGTCGAAGAACGAAATGTGCATGTACTGCAGGTGACGGAAGATCTGCGAGCGCAGGTCGAACATCACCTTCTGGCCCGTCCACTGCATGAAGTACGTCTGCAGAAATTCGAGGAAGAAACTGAACAGCAGCAACCCAACGTAAACGGCGCAAACCTGATTGATACCGGTGAGCGGATCGGGGCTGAGATAGCGCGTGGCGACCGGGTGTGCGCCGGGATCCTTCATTAGGTAGATGTCGACGGCGAGCAACGTGAGCAACGGGCCAGCGACATCGGCGGCCGACTTCAGGATGATGGAGACGAGGGCCGTCGTTACCTGCCACTTGTAAGGGCGCAGGTAGGAAAGCAGCCGCTTCATTAAGCGGCTGTCATACGCTTTTCCTAGTACCTCTTCTTCGGCGGCCATGCAGAACTATATTAGATGGTCGAACGCGTGAGTTGGGCGCAGGAAGATTGTTTAGCTCATTTTCCGCAACACCAGCGCCGAATTCTTCGACCCAAACGCAATACAGTTGCAGATCGCGTGCTCAATCGCCGCGCGCCTGCCCGCCGTGGGGATGTAGTCGAGGTCGCATTCAGGATCGGGCGTATCGAGGTTAATCGTGGGCGGCAGTTTTCCGCATTCCATGGCGATAAGGGTGGCGGCAATGCCCGCGGCTCCGCATGCTCCTTGCGGATGGCCGATCTGCGATTTCAGCGAAGACATCGGAATGCGACACGCCGCGTCGCCGAGGGCTATCTTCATCGCCTGGGTCTCGATCCGGTCGTTAAGAACGGTCGAAGTGCCGTGGAGGTTCGCATACTGGACGTCGGCGGGACCGATGCGGGCTTCGCATAGGGCGAGTTGAATCGCACGCGCAGGCTCTTCCGGACTTTCCAGGCGCACGCGATGGAACGCCTCGCAGGTCGAGCCGTGGCCGAGAATTTCGGCATAGATCTTGGCGCCCCGCGAGCGCGCATGCTCGAGTTCTTCAAGCACGAACATCCATCCACCTTCAGCAAGAACAAAGCCGTCCCGATTAGCGGTGAAGGGGCGCGAACCTTTTTCTGGCGCATGGTTCCACGAACTGGTGAGAATGCGCATCAGTTGGAAACCCTTCACGATGCCGAGTGCGATGGGTGTGTCCACGCCGCCGCTGACGATCATCGGCAGCACGCCGGCTTGAATCTGGCGGAAGGCGTAGCCGATCGCGTCCGTCGATGAAGTGCAACCGCTGGTGACCACATGCGAGAGCCCGCGGAAGCCGAACTTCATGCTGATCTCGCTGGACATGGTTCCCATAGTGCCGCTTGGGATCGCGTACAGGCTCGCCTGTCGCTCTTTGCCCGAAAGCCAGCTGATGTACTGCGTTTCGGAAAAATCTTGTGCGCCGCCGCCGGTGCCAAGAACGACTCCAATCTGGCGCTTGTCGTCGATCGACATCGAGGTAGTGTCGAGGCCGGAGTCGCCGAGTGCCTCGGAGGTCGCGCAAATCGCCATTGGCACCGAGCGTGACACGTGCTTGCGCTCGAACGGGTCGTACCACTGGTCTTCGTTGAAGCCGACGACTTCGCCCGCGATCTGAACTTGCAAGTCCGAGGAATCAAAGCGCGAGATGCGGCGCACGCCACTTTTCCCGTTGAGCACAGCTTCGGCGAACGCCGACTTGCCGATGCCATTGGGGCTAACCACGCCCATACCGCTGATGACGACACGCTTCATAAGAGTTCGTCAGTGTATCAGTTCATCAGTTTGTCAGAGCATCATTGGCACGTTTGTCATTAAAGTGTAACAACGCTGAAAAGGGCGCCACAGACCTACTGAAATACTGAGAAACTGAGATACTAGTTTCGTGCCCCTCGGTATTTACATTTCGGTCCCGTTCTGCAAGACGAAGTGTTCCTACTGCAACTTCGCCTCGGGTGTGTTCTCGAAGCAGGTATTCAAGCGGTATGTGGATCGGGTGGTTGAAGACATCGGCAGAGCCGAAGCCATAGCGGCGCAAATTGGCGGTGCGTTCGAACGCGAGGTGGATTCGATCTACCTCGGTGGCGGCACCCCGACGCTGCTTGAGCCAGAGCAACTGCAGCGGCTTTTCGAGGGAGTACGCTCGCAATTCGAGGT
>Ga0075355_1000107_pt1 | contig 11905 bp, 9 predicted proteins | sample WestPond_Cattail_6_FD_120069 | JGI IMG/M metagenome (GOLD analysis project Ga0075355, IMG submission 120069) | Natural and restored wetland microbial communities from the San Francisco Bay, California, USA, that impact long-term carbon... | ecosystem: Environmental > Terrestrial > Soil > Wetlands...
CACGCTGTATGGCGACATGGTCGGTGGACTAGCCGTGATCTCCGATGTGCCGAAGACGATGGTTTACCGGCTGTCGGATTACGTGAATCGCGAGCGTGAGATCATCCCGCGCAACACGATTGAGAAGCCACCGTCGGCCGAACTTAAGCCAAATCAAACGGACCAGGATACGCTGCCACCATATGATGTCCTGGACACGATCTTGGTAGACTACGTCGAGGATTACAAATCCGCCGAGCAGATTGCGCAGGACCACCAGTTCGAACTCGAACTGGTGAGGCGCGTGATCCGCATGGTGGATCGCGCGGAATACAAGCGGCAGCAGGCAGCGGTGGGGTTGAAGATTTCGGAGAAAGCCTTTGGGGTGGGTCGCCGCATGCCGATTGCGGCAAAGTCCGAAGCATAATCAGGAGAAACAGTGAAACGAGTTTTGTCTGTGTGTCTATTGCTGTCAATTTCAGCGTTTGCTCAAACCGCGCCCAAGAAGACAGTGCCGACCAGGGCTGCGACACAGTCCGCGCCGGCGAAGGGGTCCAATCTGCCTTCCGAAGAGACCGTTAAGGAATTTCTGCGGCAGACCTTCGGATATGAGTCAGACCTGAAGTTCTCGGTGGCCGAGATCAAGCCGGCCGCGGATCCGGCGTTGGCGGAAGTGACGATTTTGCTGAATACTCCGGAAGGACAGCAGGTGATGAGGCTGTTGATCACGCCGGACCAGAAATACGCCCTCAATGGAGACTTGATTCCATTCGGCGCCGATCCATTTGCGCCGGCACGCGAGAAGTTGAGGGCGGCGAACGGACCCTCGCGCGGTCCCGCGAAGGCTGCGGTGACTATTGTTGAATTCGGCGACCTGCAGTGTCCCGCATGCAAACGCGCGCAGCCTACGATTGAAAAGCTCCTGGCGGACGTGCCCAATGCCAAGCTTGTCTTCCAGCAATTCCCGCTGGTGCAGATCCATCGCTGGGCCATGATGGCAGCACAGTATGGCTTGTGCGTGGCGAAGCAGAACAACGACGCCTACTTCAAATTTATTGACACCGTCTACCAGCATCAGGACGAACTCCAGCCACAGACTGAGGAACAGGTTGCGCCGAAGCTGAAGGAATACGCGGGAGACGCTGGCGTCAACGCCGATCAGGTGCAGCAATGTACGGCGGACCCGACGATTGCCGCTGAGATCAACAAATCGCTTGCCCTGGGCCGGGAGTTGGATATCACAGGGACCCCCACGCTTTTCGTCGGCGGACGCAAGATCGGTAACGTATCGGGAATTCCTTACGACACGCTCAAGGCGATTACAGAATTCCAGGCGCAGAAAAAATAACTCAGTTAAGTTGTGGGGACCCAGACTTCGTCGTTGGGCGAAGACTTGCGGTTTGGGGTGATGATGCGGGGCGTCACGACGATGAGCAGTTCGTCGGCCTGAACATTCTTGGTGCGGTTGGACGTCGCTGCCCGCAGACCGGGTAAACGGCCTATCCCAGGAATGCCGGACAGGCTTTTCTGTTCGGAATCGGTGATCAGGCCGGCCACTACTGCGGGCTCGCCATCCAGGACCGATACGGTCGCTGCATACTCCCGGTTCGAAATCACGGGCACACTGTTGATGCTCTGACCGGTAAGCGTCTTGATCGACATTTCCAATTTCAGATTGACGGAATTGTCTCCCAATACCTGCGGGGTGGCCTTCACGGTGATGCCAAGGTCCTCGTAGGTGAAAGACGGGAAGGGAGCCTGGTAGCTTCCGTTCGCAATCACCGAACTGATCGCCGAGGTGTTAAACACCGGAGCAAAGCTGGCATTGAGGATCGGATAACGGGTGCCGAGTTTCATGGTGGCGGCGTTGTTCTGCGCCGTACGCAGGGTCAGGTCCGACAAGCTCTGGAAGTTCGACTCGTCGAGTGACAAGTGAAGGGTCGTACCGGGAATGGGTATAGCGTATAACGTCTTTCCGCCGCCAACGGTCAGAAAAGGCGTTTGTAGCAGCGAGTTCAGCTGGGAACTCTGCTGGCTGGTTAATTGAGCGACCAACGCCTGAACGCCCTGCGAATTTACGTTGTTAATGCTCCCGGACGAAATGATCTGATTGATGATCTGCTGCGTATTGCTACCGCCAAGAAGGGATCCAAGACCCGCAGCTGCGGCGGCTCCAATGTTGATGGCCTGAAAACTGAGCGGCAGCGAGATCCCCGCCTCGCGCGTCAGCCTATGACTTACCTGGAACACCTGGATCTGCAGGCTCACCTGCGGCTTGCGCGTGAGGAATGTCTCGAGCACCTTCTCGGCGGCCTCAAGTGTGGCAGCAGGCGCGCGGATGGTGACGCTGTTGTTGCTCTGTTGCGCGACGACGAAGCGGATGTCGAATATGGTCCGCATCATGTTGACGACATCGTTGATGTCCTGCGGGGCGGTGGCATCGCTGATGTAGAACGTGCGCGCGGTCATTCTCTCGAATTCGCGGCGCAGCGCCTGCGTGTCGTTTACGAAGTAAATCTGGTTCGACGAAACCGGAACCCAGAAAACGTGCGCCAATTTTGAGGCTTCGCGGAGTGCAGCGTAGAAATCGACGTCGTCGAGGTCCATGCGGACTTGACGACTCTGGACGGAGTCGTCGAACAGCGGTTTGATCCCGTAGGTGGTCGCTATTTGGTCCAGCAGGTTTCGCGACATGCCTTTGAAATTGAACTGACGACGCTGATTGTTCGGCCTAAGCACGGGCGGCTTCGATTCCGAAACCACTCTCAGCGCAGGCGAGAGCAGCGGAGTGCTTGCAGTGGCGGTGCGTGCCTCAACGGGAAGCGCGTCCTGAAAGCGCTGTAGAGCAAACTGGTTACCCGGATCAAGTTCGATGGCTTGCCGGAATTCGGCCATAGCTCCGACATTGTTACCGTCGCTTAGTAGCTTATTGCCACGGGCGATGTGGTCGGCGACCAGTTGCTGGCGGATCTTCTCTCGCAATGTCCGGTACTCGGCATCGTTAGGCGCCAGCTTGATCGCCTGATCGAGCAAATCGATAGCCTGATCAAAATGGTCCTCATGTTGTAGCTTGTCTGCCTTCTCAAATAGCTTGTGTGCTTTCTTGAGGTCGGATTTGCTCGGTGCCTTACAACTTGGGTCGGAAGCAGGGCAGGGTGGCAGCGGTGCGGTCGCCTGACCGAGCGATGGTAGGCTGAGCAATATTGCGGTGGCCGCGGTCAGGACGATACGCATTGGCTCTATTGTCGTGAATTGCGGGCTAGATTGTCTATTGCCCAACGGAGTTAGGGGGCATCAATTCCGAACAGCAGGTAAGACATACATCGGGATGGAGGGACTGAAGCTCCTCCAGCGGATAGATGCCTGTCGCCACGGCAACAATCGGAACCCCGACCTCCCTGGCGGCTTCTATGTCCGACGGCGTGTCGCCAATGATGTATGTCACTGCACTCGGCCCCAAACGACGGCGAACCTCCGCTAGCCCATTGCGAAAGATATCGGCCCGGCGCTCGGTCTGATCACTGAACGATCCAAAATGGAAGAACTTGCGCAGCCCGGTGGCAGAAAGTTTGGCCCAGCCGATCTTTTCGAAGTTGCCGGTAACTACTCCAATGAGCTTGCCGGAATCGTATAGGCGTTGCAGCAGGTCGGGGATGGAGGGGCAGATATCGGCCTTGATCTCGCCCTGGCGCTGCGAGACCTCGTCGGACATCCTGCGGTTGATGGTGGGGAGCTGTGCGTCGAAATCAGCGTCGGAGATGCCCTGCAACCGGCAAACGGCTCGGAGGATGCCAATATCGGTGTTGCCGTGAACGGGGACGCCGTCGATGGTGGCGTCGAAGCCGAAGATCTGCTTCAACGCATTGCGGAATGCGAAGTAATGGATAGCGTCACGCGTATTAAGCAGCGTGCCATCGATGTCGAAGAGGTAAGCATCGGCTTGGAAAAAGTCGAAAAGCATAGAACGGAGTTAGTAATCGGGTAAGGTCGTTAATTGGGAAATAGTGCCGGGATTCCCCGATCACGCCAGAGCCAACAAATTTACTCATTCACCAACTTACCATTTACTTGTTGTTTCACTCGTCCTTCAGCATCACTCGTTGGATGCCGAGTGCCTTACCGGTGTTCTCATCACAGTCGATGATCACCGCGCAAAAGCGTGCGTCGCCTGTCGCCGGTTCCCAACGTGCCGGAAGGTTGGTGAGGAAGCGCTGGATGACCAGTTCTTTCTGCACGCCGATGATGCTGTCGTAGGGCCCGGTCATGCCGACGTCGGTCTGGTAGGCCGTGCCGTTCGGCAATACGCGCTCGTCAGCGGTCGGGATATGCGTGTGGGTGCCCAGCACGGCTGTTACACGGCCGTCCAGATACCAGCCCATCGCCATCTTCTCCGACGTAGCCTCGGCGTGAATGTCCACCAGGATCACCTTGGCCGTGAGCTTCTTCAGGATATCGTCCACCACGCGGAAGGGATCGTCGTTGCTGGCCATAAACACGCGGCCCTGCACGTTGATAACGGCGTACTTCACTCCCTTGCGGGTCTGTCCTTCGTACCAGCCGTGCCCGGGCGAACCTGCCGGGTAGTTCGCGGGACGAATCAAGCGCCGCGCCGGCTGACCATCCGAATGGCTCATGTACTCCATGATCTCGCGCTTGTCCCAGATGTGGTTGCCGGTGGTAAGAACGCTGATCCCCAACTCGAACAACTCCTCCGCGATCTGCGGCGTAATGCCAAAGCCGGCGGCGGCGTTCTCGCCGTTGGCGATGATGAGGTCGATGTCGTTCTGGGCGACTACCTCCGTCAGGCGATGCTTGACGATGGTTCGACCCGGACGTCCGAAAATGTCTCCGATGAATAGTATGCGCATGAAGTAATCAGCAAACTTTCGATAGTAACAGCTGGCGGCGGCTCCTATCCACTTTTCACTCTGTAGCTGTAAGCGTGGCGAAAGCTATATGCTGACGATGCTTGCCGGAACCGACCACAAATCGCAGGGAAGAACAACTGTACTTCCAGGACCGCGAGCGTGCCGAGAAGAACCTGGAGCATATCCGCCGGCGTGTCCCGAAGAACGTAGGCGATTCGATCCCTTCATTGCTTGCGGATGTCCCCGATCCCGACTCGGCGTTGAACCTCTTCGAGCGATTGACAGATGATGCAAATGAGGAACTGTTCCGTTGCTTCGAGAAACATAGGCCTTTAGTTCACTATGCGCTGATCCTGTTCGGATATTCACAGTATCTCGGCGAGACGCTACTTCATAACACGGACCTGCTGCCGACATTACTGCGGGAAGAAAATCTTGACCGTTCCCACTCTCGTGAGTCGTTTCGAGAGGCGTTCGCACGCTTCCAATCGCGCTCCTTCGAAACCGATATTGCCAGCCTGCTGGCCCGATTCAAGCGGCGCGAATATATCCGCATCGTGTTGCGCGATGTACTCGGATTGGCAACGATCTCCGAGACCACCGGCGAAATCTCAGCGCTGTCCGACGTTCTAATCGAGGAGGCTCTCCAGTCCTGCGCCTCAACTTTGCACGCCAAGTACGGCTTTCCCGAGCACAAGGACAACCAGGGGCGCCGCGCGAAGACTGCATTCACCGTTCTCGCCCTCGGAAAACTGGGCGGCAATGAACTCAACTACAGCTCCGATATCGACCTGATGTTTATTTACGGCGATGGTGAAGGCCTTTCCGACGCGCCGATCACGAATCGTGAGTACTTCGTGAAACTGGCACAACAGGTCACGGACGTCCTGTCGCGCGTGACAAAAGAAGGCTTCGTCTTCCGCATCGATCTCCGCCTCCGTCCGCAGGGACGGGAAGGCGAATCGGCCATTGCGTTGTCACAAGCACTGCGTTACTACGTCGACGCTGCTCACGACTGGGAGCGTCAGGCCATGATCAAGCTGCGATATTGTGCCGGGGACGTTGCCCTGGCCCGCCAGTTCATCCGCAAGGTGCAGGAAAGCGTTTACACCGAGCACGTGAACTTCCCCGCTATTGAAACTGCCGTGCAGACGCGCGACCGCATCCTGGACCGCCGCAAGATGGCGCGACAGGCCGGACTCGATGTCAAACTCGACCGTGGCGGAATCCGCGATATCGAGTTCCTGGTGCAATGCCTGCAGCGCGTTTACGGCGGTAAGGAGAAGTGGTTGCGCTCCGGCGGCACGCTTTTCTCCCTGCAAAAGCTTCATGACAAACAGCACATCACGGGTAGCGATTTTCACCAACTGACGACCACATATGAATTCCTGCGCACCGTCGAGCATCGTCTGCAACTTCGACGGGACCAGCAGACCCATCGTCTGCCGACTTCACCAGAAGACCTGGCCGTCCTCGCCCACTCGCTGCGCGATGAGACGATCACGGCCACCAACGTCGTCGAAGCGATTACCGGCCGCATGCACGTTGTTGCCGCCATCTACGATCGCATCATCCACCAGCAACAACAGCAAACGGAGCAAGATGCCTCCGAGGACTTCGAACTTCGGACGCTGGACCTGAGCTTCGGACGCGTGCAGTCTGACCTGCAGATCCTGCACCGACTGGCGGCCGAGAACAGCCCCCTTCATCCCATTGCCGCTCGCACCGATTTCGACCCGCATGTGCGGCGAAATCTTTTTCGCTTCCTGAGCAGTACGTTCACCAGCGGGGAGCGATACGCTTCGGTGGCGAGAAACCCGGAACTCGTGGAGAGAGCGCTACAACTGCTTCGGTTGAGCGAATTCCTGACCGACATCCTCGTCCGTCATCCCGAGGACGTCGCGAACTTGGCCGATCTTCGTCAGTCCTCCTCGCGGCACCAATCCGCAACGCTGTTTACGCCCGACGATCCCATTCGTTCAAGTCACAGCGACCTTCTCGTAAAATACCTCACATCGAAAGAGGTGCCGCCCGCAGAGAAACTAATGCTGCTCCGCCGCCGCTTTCGGCATCGGATGTTTCTTTCCGGCGCGCGCGACGTCTATGAAGCCCGGCCTGTGTTCGCCTCCTATTCCGATACCACCGTAGCGGCAGAGGAGGCGATCTTGGCTGCATTTTCCATGACGCGTTCGAAAGAAGTGGCGGTAATGGCGCTCGGACGTCTTGGCACGCGCGAGTTCGACATTCTTTCCGATGCCGATCTGCTTTTCGTCCGCCGACCGGAGGTTTCATCCGCCGATGCCACTCGCGTTGCCGAGGAACTCATGCACGCGCTTTCGGCTTACACCAGTGAGGGCACGGTGCTTGCCGTGGATGTCCGTCTACGCCCTCACGGAAATGACGGTGAATTGACAGCCACGCCCGACCAGTTGCACAGCTATTTCAACCACGAAGCGCAGCCTTGGGAAGCTCTCACCTATACGAAACTCAGGTTCATTGCGGGAGATGAACAACTCGCCGCCGATGCTCTCGCTGCACTTGACACGGGCTATCAACGCTTCCGTTCGTCCGCAAACCTGGCGGCGTCGGTTCGCGAGATGCGAGCCAAGTTGGAGGAAGCAGACCCAGTCACAAATATCAAGACTGGTCCCGGTGGCATCTACGACATTGACTTCGCCATCGCGTACCTGTTGATTCGGCACGGCATTCGTACCGCGGAAGGGAACACGCGCCAGCGATTACAGCGGCTAGGGCAGGCCAGAGCGGTCTCCCCTAACGATCTGCAAACGCTTTTGGATGCCCTGGAGTTCTGGCGCGCCCTCGAGCACGTAACGCGCCTCGCCACCGGACGCCCGCAGCGCTCGATTCCGGTTGGAGAACACGCGCGGCGGTCGGTCGAGGAACTCATGGCGCGTATTTCTCCGAGCGGCAACCTGGATATGGTCGCCAGCTCAACCAGGGCGGCCGTACGCTCCATATTCGAAAAGCTGGTAGAGGTTTAACCGCAGTTCAATAGTCAGAAACGGAACCCAGGCGCTATGATTAAGGCATAGGGAAATCCGGCTACTTCGCAAGCTCAGGCTGTTTCCGGGCTGTTCCGCCAAATCACAACCGATTGTGACGGTTGCCACGAGGTTATGGTAATCCCGAACTCTATAATGCCCGTTTCCTACCGAACGAGCGTTAGTTAATCAGGGAGGTTTAATGCCGGCTTCATATAACGGAATTCCCGTGCCCGCCGACGGCGCGAAAATTACGTACGAGAACGGGACCTACCACGTCCCCAATAATCCTGTTATTCCTTTTATAGAAGGCGATGGCACTGGCCGCGATATCTGGAAGGCCTCCGTCCGCGTTTTCGACGCGGCGGTCGCGAAAGCCTATGGCGGCAAGCGCAAGATCGCCTGGTTTGAGGTCTTCGCGGGCGAAAAGGCCAAGCAGAAGTTTGACAATTGGCTGCCTGACGATACCGTCAACGCTTTCACCGAATTTCGCGTCGGCATCAAGGGACCGCTCACCACGCCGGTCGGTGGCGGTATTCGTTCGTTGAACGTTGCGCTCCGGCAAATCATGGACTTGTACGCCTGCATCCGTCCCGTGAAGTGGTACGGCGCGCCTTCGCCCGTGAAGCATCCGGAAAAGATGGACCTCGTGATCTTCCGCGAGAACACGGAAGACGTTTACGCCGGCATTGAGTGGAAAGAGGGAACTGCCGAAGCCGCAAAGCTCATCGACTTCCTTAACAACACCATGCTCGCGGGCGGGAAAAAGAAAATCCGGCTCGATTCCGGCGTTGGAATCAAGCCGATCTCGGTTACGGGCACCAAGCGCCTGGTTCGCAAGGCCATCCTGTTTGCGCTCGAGAATGGTCGCAAGTCGGTAACTCTGGTGCACAAGGGCAACATCCAGAAGTTCACCGAAGGCGCCTTCCGTGAGTGGGGCTACGAACTGGCCACCACCGAGTTTCGCGACAAGGTCGTCACCGAACGCGAGAGTTGGATCCTCGACAATAAGGACAAGAACCCGAACCTCACGGTCGCTGAGAACGCCGTCCTGGTGGAACCTGGCATGGAATACGCTCCCGCTGAGTTCCGCACCTCGGTCGAGAAGGAAGTAAAGGAAGTCCTCGACGCACTCTATGCCACGCACGGCAAAGGCCAGTGGAAGTCGAAGCTGATGATCAACGACCGCATCGCCGACTCCATCTTCCAGCAGGTGGTCACGCGTCCGGAAGAGTACACGGTGCTCGCCACGCCGAACCTGAACGGAGATTACATCTCAGATGCCTGCGCTGCGCAGGTTGGGGGCCTCGGCATCGCCCCGGGCGCTAATATCGGTGACGGGTTCGCGGTGTTTGAAGCCACCCACGGCACCGCGCCGAAGTACGCCGATCTGGACGTCATCAATCCGGGCTCGGTGATGCTCTCGGGCGTTATGATGCTCGACTTCCTCGGCTGGAAGGAAGCCGCCAGATTGGTGGAGGACGGCATGGAGCGCGCCATCGAGAATAAGAAGGTCACCTACGATTTCCATCGCATGATGGAAGGCGCGACGAAGGTGAAGACCAGCGAATTCGCCGACTACGTGATCAAGTACATGGACGGCGCCAAGAGTACCGCTGTCTAAATCATCGGCCCTCGGTAGCAACGCGGAAGCGGCCTGTCGGGGGTTTTGAAGTCCCAAAATGGGATCAAACTCGTTACCTTTTTGGGTTCACTGGTAAGTCCCGGCTTGTTGCTTGGCGTAGAGTTAACATGGCGTGGTTTCGCCCCGTTCGTGGGCGCTCCGATATAATGCCAAGTTCTCTTCTTGCCGGCGACCCCCGTTAGCCGGATAGCTATTCATTCTGAAAGGAAGTTCGTCATGCGTAAAAAGGTGACTATTGTCGGCTCTGGCAATGTGGGAGCCACCGGCGCGCACTGGATCGCGAGCAAGGAACTGGCCGACGTCGTACTCATTGACATCCTGGAAGGCGTGCCGCAAGGCAAGGCGCTCGATCTGCTTGAAGCCATGCCGATCGAGAAGCGTGACGCGCATGTGATCGGTACCAACGACTACGCCGACACCGCCAACTCCGACATCGTCGTGATCACGGCTGGCATTCCGCGTAAGCCTGGCATGAGCCGCGACGACCTGCTCAACACCAACCACAAGATCATGTCGGACGTGGTCAGTAAGGTGATGCAGTACTCGCCTAACTGCATCTTGATCATTGTTTCGAACCCGCTCGACGCGATGGCGCAGGCCGCCTACAAACTCAGCGGATTGCCGCGCGAGCGCGTCATCGGCATGGCTGGCGTGCTCGACTCGTCGCGCTTCCGCACGTTCATCGCGGAAGAGTTGAACGTCAGCGTGGAGAACGTAACAGCCTTCGTGCTCGGCGGCCATGGCGACACCATGGTTCCGTTGCCGCGTTACTCGACCGTCGCGGGTATTCCGATTACGGAATTGATTGCTCCCGATCGCCTGGAGCAAATCGTCCAGCGTACGCGTGATGGCGGCGCCGAGATCGTGAAGTACTTGAAGACCGGCAGCGCCTATTACGCGCCTTCTTCCGCCTTCACCGAGATGGTGGAAGCCATCCTGAAGGACAAGAAGAAGATCATGCCTTGTGCGATTTATCTGCAGGGAGAATACGGAATCAACGGCCTGTTTGTTGGTGTGCCGGTGAAGCTTGGCGAGAATGGCGTCGAGAAAATTATCGAGATCAAGCTGACGCCCGACGAGCAAGCCCAACTGGAACGCAGCGCCGGATCGGTGAAGGAACTGGTGGCTGTGATCGGCGTGTAATTGAATCTTGGAACGAGGAAGCCCGGCCGCGAGCCGGGCTTTTTGCTCATACGTAAAGGTCTTCTTCCTTCGGCGGACTTGGCTTCTCCTGTGTGCCCATCAAGTGCTCCACCAACATCTGCCGGATCACCTTTGCATCGTAGCGCCGGACAAAGAAAGTCTGATCGGCATACGCGTACTGCCAATGCTCATCTTCGAGCATCTGGTCGAGGCCGCGAGGTGTCGTCACAAGAAAAGAAGTGGTCCATTTGTGACCACTGTTTTCATCGTAGAGTTCAACGAAAAGTTCGTCCGCAAAGGAGGTTGGGTCAGGCGGGCCGGGAACGATATCAAACCGCGAAAAGTAGATGTTGTGGATGCGCACCGGACGAAGCGCTTCCTCATCGACAGCTTCCGTGCGGGCGAACTGGGCACGCGTATCGATCTGCACCACCTTGGACCATGGCTGCGGAGGATAAAGGGGCACTGGAAGTTCGGGTGGCATTTCGGACGTCGGTGGAACCGACTCGGTTTGCCTTGACGCCCAGCGTGAGAGGCCGTAGACGCCAACGAACGCGCCTAACAAGATCGCGACTTTCGCCGCATCGGATGCAGGAATGGCGCTCATGCAAGGCGTACGATACAACAACTCCCGGCTAGATTTCAGGTTTCAAATAAGAAAGCCGGTCGAGAGCGACCGGCTTTCAACAATCCTACTGATTTCTACACGCGCTCGATTTTCACCGAGTTCACCACAACGTCCTTGTTCGGCTTGTCCTGTCGATTGCGCGGAAGGTTGGAAATTTTGTCAGCGATGTCCTGGCCTTCCACCACTTCGCCGAAGATGGTGTGATTGCCCGTGAGCCAGGGCGTTGCCGCAGTGGTGATGAAGAATTGCGAGCCGTTGGTGTTCGGGCCGGAGTTCGCCATCGCCAGTTTGCCGGCTTTGTCGAACTTGTGCGGTGAGCCCTTGGTTTCGTCCTCAAACTGGTAGCCGGGACCACCAAATCCGGTGCCCATCGGATCGCCGCCCTGGATCATGAACTGTGGAATCACACGATGGAAGATCGAGCCGTTAAACAACGGGTTGCTCGACTTCTGCCGCGTGCCAGGATGCGTCCACTCGCGCTTGCCCTCGGCGAGATCGACGAAGTTCTTCACGGTTTTGGGCGCCTCGCTCTCGAACAGACGAACCACAATCTGCCCTTCGCTGGTATCGAATATTGCGTAAAGTCCTGGGGTGCGTGCCATGCCAATCCTTTCGATAACTGCCTATCTAATGTAATACA
>Ga0075355_1000108_pt1 | contig 11902 bp, 8 predicted proteins | sample WestPond_Cattail_6_FD_120069 | JGI IMG/M metagenome (GOLD analysis project Ga0075355, IMG submission 120069) | Natural and restored wetland microbial communities from the San Francisco Bay, California, USA, that impact long-term carbon... | ecosystem: Environmental > Terrestrial > Soil > Wetlands...
AGGCGGACTGAAGCGCCCGCGGCTCGATTACTTTAATTTGCCCATCACCAGAGGAAATGCATTGACCATGAACAGCAATTTCAAGATGACCCTTTCGGCGACCGCGCTGGCCGCGGCCGCGCTGCTCGGTAGCGCCGCGCTGCCGGCCGTTGCCCAGGACAAGCCGGCCGGATCCGTGACCGCCAGCGAGACGCGCACGGCGACGGTGACCAAGATCGACGCCAAGGACCGCTGGGTGACGCTCAAGCTCGCCGACGGCACGATGATTGACGTGCAGTGCGGCCCGGCCGTGAAGAACTTCGCGCAGATCAAGGTCGGCGACAAGGTCGTCGCCACGCAGCAGGACACGGTTTCGGTCGAAGTCGTGCCCCCCGGCCAGGCCGCTCCGAACGTCTCGGGCGGCTCGGCCACGGTCTCGGCGCCGCTCGGCGCCAAGCCGATGGGCGTGCAGGTCGACACCGTCGTGGTGTCGGGCAAGGTGACCGCGATCGACCACGCCAAGCGCACCGTGACGCTGCAGGGGCCGGAAGTCAACTCGCACAGCTTCGTGGTCGGCCCGGCGGCCAAGAAGTTCGGCGCCGTCAAGATGGGTGATGTCGTGATCATCACCATCAAGAGCGCGACTTCGATCCAGGTGGAATCGCCCGGCAAGTAAGCCCGGCACCTGGTTCTTGTTGGCCGCGAGGCCGGCTGGACCTGCGTGGTTCAGCCGGCTTCGCTTTTCTGGTAGCGCGCCTTCTCGAGCCAGGCCGGATCGACCTCGACGCCCCAGCCCGGCTCCGCCGGGATCGTCACGCACCCGTCGCGCACCGCGTAGGGATCGCCGCGGAACAGCCCTGCCTGCCAGGGGTAGTAGTCCGCGCCTTCGATCGACAGCTCGAGGTAAGGCCCGGCATTGGCGATGGCGCCGAGCAGGTGCATCGTGCACAGCGTGACCAGCGACAGGTTGGCGCTGTGCGGCGTGCACGGCAGGCCCGCCGCGGCCGCCAGCCGCGCGACCTCGAGCGTGCGCGTGATGCCGCCCATGTACATGACGTCGGGCTGCACGACATCCACGGCGCGCATGTCGATCATGCGTTGCCAGGTTGCGAGGTCCCAGTCCTGCTCGCCGCCGGTGACGTCGATCGCCAGCGCATCGGCGACCGCCTTGGTCTGCTCGAGCTTCCAGTAGGGGCAGGGCTCTTCGTAATGGACGATGCCCTCGGACTCGAGCCGCCGCCCGACCTCGATGGCGCGCGCCGGCGAGAAGCCGCTGTTGGCGTCGACGAGCTTCGTGCACGCGTCGCCGAGCGCGCGCGCCACGGTCGGGATGATCTCCTCGGTGCGGCCGGGCCATTCATCGACGTCGCGCCCGCATTCGGCACCCACGCGCCACTTGAAGGCATCGAACCCGTGCGCATCGCGCAGGCGCTGGAAGCGCTCGGCTTCCTGGGCCGGCGTGACGTCGCGCTTCATCGACGAGGCGTAGGCGCGCAACTTCCGCGGCCGGCCGCCGAGCAATTCCACCACCGGCTTGCCCTCGACGCGGCCGCGCAGGTCCAGCAGCGCCGTGTCGAGCCCGGCGAGCGCGCGGCAGCGGTAGCTGCCGGGGAACTTGTGTTCGCGGCGTTCGACGCGCTCGATCAGCGCGGCGATGTCGCAGGCGTCCTGGCCCAGCACCCACGGCGCCACCTGGCGATGGAAGACCGTGGCCGTGATGTCGGCGTGGTAGGTGGAACACTGGCCCCAACCCTGCGCACCGTCGCCGGTCGTGGCGCGCACGAAGCAGACGAACTCGGTGCTGAAGGTCTCGAGCTTGGCAAGCGTGCGCATCGGGTTATTATCCCCGAACCCCCATGTCGCACGATCAGGAATTCATGCAGCTTGCGCTCGAGGAAGCGCGCGCCGCGCTGGCCGCGGGCGAGGTGCCCGTGGGCGCGGTGCTGGTGCTGGGCGATGAGCCCATCGGCCGCGGTGCCAATGGTCCGATCGGCCGTTGCGACCCGACCGCGCACGCGGAAATCGAGGCGCTGCGCGCCGGCGCCGCGCGGCGCGGCAGCTACCGCCTCAACGACAGCGTACTGTACGTGACGCTCGAGCCCTGCCTGATGTGCGCGGCGGCGATCGTGCATGCGCGCGTGCGGCGGGTGGTGTTCGGCGCCTGGGATCCACGCGCCGGCGCCGCGGGCAGCATGATCGACGCGTTCGCGTTGCCCGGGCTCAACCACCGCGTCGACGTGTTCGGCGGCGTGCTGCAGGAGGAGGCCGGTGCGTTGTTGCAGCGCTTCTTCGCGGCGAAGCGCGCCTGATCCTGGCGGCGGTCTTCGGCCGTCGCGTGGAAAGTACCTAGATCCCAGGCGCGCAGCGAAGCACCCTGATCCTCCAGGTTGGTGTAAATTGCGCACCTTGCGAAATCCACAGGAGATAACCATGCAGCTCCAGCCCAACGCGCGCCATGGCCGCTCGTCGCGCATCGGCGCCGCGCTCGCGACGCTCGTCGCCGGCTCCGCGCTCACGCTGCCCGTGCTGGCGGCGCCGTCGATGGAGATCTACGGTTTTGCGCAGGCCGACTACATCCAGGACTTCAATCGCGTAAACCCGGACTGGGTCTCGACCCTGCGACCCTCCAAGATCGCCGCGCCCGCCGGCATCTATGGCAGCGACGGCCAGGCGATCATCAGCGTCAAGCAGTCGCGCTTCGGCGTGAAGGGAACCGCGCCGGTCGAAGGTGGCGAAGAGATCACCTACAAGTTCGACTTCGACCTGTACGGTGTCGGCTCGAACGCCGGGCAGACCACCTTCCGCCTGCAGAACATGTACGGCGAGTGGCGCGGCCTGCTGGTCGGCCAGACCGACACCAACTGGATGGACGCCAGCATCTTCCCGAACACGATCGACTATTGGGGTCCGTCGGGCATGGTCTACATCCGCACGCCGCAGCTGCGCTGGACAGTGCCGACCTCGATGGACAAGTTCTCGATCGCGATCGAGTCACCGAACACCGACATCGACCTCGGCCAGGCGCGCGAAATCGACCCGGGTCTCGCCGCGAACATCCAGAGCGACAACAAGATGCCGGATTTCACGGCGCGCTATCGTGCGGAGCGTGGCTGGGGCCACGTGCAGCTCGCTGGCATCCTGCGCTACCTCGGCTGGGACACCGCGAACACGGCCGGTAACAATCCGAGCGGGCACGTGACCGGCTGGGGCCTGAACCTCACCAGCAACATCAAGTCGGTCGGCGACGACATGATCCACCTGGGCGTCGTCTACGGCAACGGCATCGCGAGCTACATGAACGACGGCGGCGTCGACATCGCGCCGCAGTGCCAGGTGGTGGGCAACAGCTGCGTTGCCGGCACCGTCAAGGCCATCGCCGTGCCGCTGCTCGGCATCACGGCCTACTACGACCATTACTGGCAGGACGGCTTCAGCACCGCCTTCGGCTATAGCGAGACCCGCATCGACAACCAGAGCGGGCAGCAGGGTGGTGCGTTCCACAGCGGCCAGTACGCCTCGGTGAACCTGCTGTGGAAGCCGGCCAAGAGCATCATGATGGGCGCCGAAGGGCTGTGGGGCCGCCTCACCAACAACGACGGCCAGTGGGGCAAGGACGCCCGCATCCAGTTCTCGGTGCAGTACAAGTTCTCGAGCAAGTAGCGGCGCGATTGGCGCCGGCGCGCTAGCGCTGCGCCGCGAGCGTGGGCGTCCGCGCCGCGTTGGCGGGATCGCCGTACCACTCGAGCACGGCCAGGTAGCCGCGCACCTGCTCGACGAAGCGCACCGGCTCCCAGCCGCGCGCGTAGCCGCGCCGCGCCTGCTGGTACCAGCGCTCCTGCGCCAGCCACGGCAGGAACTGCTTCACGTCCTCCCAGGAGTCGGGGTTGCGGCCCTGCGACTGCGCCAGCACGCGCGCGTCCTCGAGGTGGCCGAAGCCAACGTTGTAGGCGGCGAGCGCGAGCCAGCTGCGATCGGGCTCGGCGATGCGCGCCGGGATCATCTGCATCACCTGCGCCAGGTAGGCCGCGCCGCCGGCGATGTTCTGCGCCGTGTCGCGCCGGTCGGTGACGCCGACCGCGCGCGCGGTCGATTCGGTCAGCATCATGATGCCGGCCGCGCCGTCGCCCGAGACCGCGTGGTCGTCCCAGTGCGATTCCTGGTAGCCGATCGCCGCCAGCAGCCGCCAGTCGAGCGCGAGCTTGCCCGCCGCCTGCTCGAACAGCGGCCGCAGTTCCGGCAGCCGCGCGGCGATGTCGTCCTGGAAGCGGCGCGCCTCCTGGTATTCGAAGTCGCCGGCCTCGGCGTCCGACTCGCGCGCCAGGCGTCGCAGCAGGCCCGCATCCCGCGCGTCGACGAAGAAGCGGTTGGCGGCGTCGCGCAGGTCGAGCGCCGTGCGGCGCACGATCCAGTGCACCGCGCGCGGATCCGGCAGCGCGAAGGCGACGGTGATCTCCGGGTACAGGTGGCGCGCGAACTCGAACTCGCTGCGGTCGACGATCGCGAAATCGGCATCGCCGGTGTTGACCCAGTCGAGCGGATCGGCCTGGTCGCGCGGCAGTTCGGTCCAGGCCAGGTAGCTGGCGCCACCGTTGTGCAGCTCGCGCAGCAGCTCGAGCTGAGGACTGCTCTCCCGCACCACCACGCGCGCCCCATCCAGGCCGCCGATGTTGCGCGTCGGCGCGTGGCCGCGCCGCTGCACGACCAGCTGGTCGATGTCGCGGTAACTGTTGGTCGCGAGGCCGACCCGCTTCCACTCGGCGCTCGCACTCAGCTGCGCGGCGGCGATGTCGATGCGTCCGGCCGCCAGCAGGTCGCGCAGCTGGCTGCGATCGCGCGCCGGCACGATGATCAGCTGCACGCCGAGCCGGTCGGCGAAGGCGCGCGCCAGGCGGTAATCGAAGCCCTGCGGTCCGTGGGCGCCGAGGTAGTACACGGTGGGCTCGTTGACGGTGCCGACCCGCAGCTCGCCGCGCTCGCGCAACTGCGCGAGGCCGGAAGGCTCCGGGCTGCATCCCGCGAGGCACAGGCTGGCCGTCGCCACCAGCAGGGCGAGGCGGGCTGTCCGGATCGAGGCGGCGGTCATAGTCGGGCTCACGGCGCGGTGACTTCGGCTAGAATAGCGATTCACCTGTGCGGCCAGCACCGGAGAGGTACCGAAGTGGTCATAACGGCGCCGACTCGAAATCGGATGGTCGGGTAATTCCGGCACGTGGGTTCGAATCCCACCCTCTCCGCCAATTCAAGTCTCCTCCTGCGCGCCGCCGCCGATCTCGGCCTGGTAGGCGCGCGCCAGCGATTCGACGAACAGGTGTGGCAGCCGGCCTTCCGGCATGCCGGTGATGCTGCGGAAGCGGTCCGCGGCGGAGGCGCCCGGGCTCAGCGCGGACGGGTCGAGGCGCTGCGTGAAATCGACCAGCGCGGGGCGCAGCGCGCGCAGCAGCGCGGCGTCGTGGCGGCTCGCATTCCCGAAGAGCTCGCGCAACCACTGCACGGCGTCGAGTTGGCGCTCGTCGTGCCCGCGCAGCAGCTTGACCAGCAGTTCCTCGACCGGCAGGCCCTGCAACGCGAGGCGCTCGGGATCGTCCGCCGGGGCGCGTAGCCCGGCCTCCTGGCGGAGCGCGCGCTGCGCGCGCGCCAGTTCCTTGATGCCGACCAGCGATTCACGCAGCAGCAGCCCGGCGAGCTGCAGCAGCCGCTCCTGGGCGTCGGCGGGCAGCGGCTTGCCGTCGACGCCCGCGCCGCGGCAGAAGGTCTCGAAGGCGCCCGCTGCGCCGGGACTGCCGCGCCCCGCGGGCGCGGGGCGGACCGGTGCTTCGGTGCGCGCGGGCGGTTCCGCGCGCACGGGCTCGGCGGCACGCACGGGTGGCTCGACGCGCGCGCCGAGCCCCGCCAGCTCGCCGTCGAAATGCAACAGGCCCGCGTCCGTGACCGGATTGCCCCAGGCGTCGAAGGCGCGGTGCGAGGCGCTCTGCTCGGCGTCCGTCATCAGGAGCGAGCTGATGTTGAGGTCGATGCCGATGTCGCCGTTCGGATCGAGCGCGCCCGCGCCGGGCGGGGTGACGCCGAAGGACACGATCGCGCTCGCTTCCGGGGCCGGGGCATCGCTGTCGCGGACGGCGATGCGGTACGCGCCCATGCGCAGCACGTCGCCGGCCCGCAGCGGCTGGGGCCCGAGGCGCCCGACCGGCTCGAGCTCGTCGTTGAGGTACAGGCCGTTGGTGCTGGTGTCCTCGACGATGTAGGTGCCGTCGCGGTAGCTGACGCGCGCGTGGTGGGCGGAGATGAAACGCTTCGAGTCGGGCAGCACCCAGTCGTTGTCCGGGGAGCGCCCGATGCGCAGGCCCGCCTTGTCGACGACGAACTGCGCGCCGTCCCCGAGCTCGGCGCTCTGTTCACTGATTATGGTCAGCCGCAACGCCATGCAGAACCTGCCGTTTCCCGGCAAACACCGTTTCAACAGAATATAATACAAGGGCAGGCAAGGTCCGCCGCCTGCGACCCTTTACAGATGGCATCCAGTCACATCTTCAAGATTATGTTCGTGAACCAGGGCAAGGTTTACGAGGTCTACGCGCGCAAGGTCAGCCACGGGAGCCTGCTCGGTTTCGTCGAGATCGAGGAGCTCGTGTTCGGCGAGCGTTCGAGCGTGGTGCTTGATCCGGGCGAGGAGCGCATCAAGGGCGAGTTCGCCGGGGTCAAGCGCAGCTTCCTGCCGGTGCAGTCGGTGGTGCGCATCGACGAAGTCCGCAAGCAGGGCGTAAGCAAGATCGTGGCGATCGAGGGCGGCAACGTCGCCTCGTTCCCGGCGCCCGTCTTTCCACTGCCGGCCGGCGACGCCGGCCCCCGGAAGTAATTGGTGCTGGTACTGCCGGGCACGCCGGCTGGTTCGGCCTTCCGGCGCGCCCGCCAGCTCGAGCGACTGCAGCGGCTGGATGCCGGCATCGTCGCGCTGCAGTCGCGTTACGTCCATTTCATCGATTGCGACGCGCCACCCGACGGCGCGCAGCGCGCGCAGCTCGCGCGCCTGCTCGGGCTCGATGCCGCGGCGCGCCTGGCCGAGGAAGGGCACGCGCTGCTGGTCGTGCCACGGCCCGGCACGATCTCGCCGTGGTCGAGCAAGGCGACCGACATCGCGCACGTGTGCGGCCTGCGCTTCGTGCGGCGCATCGAGCGCGGCATCCAGCACCGCTTCGAGGGCCGCGTCAGCGCAGCGCTGGCCGCGCTCGGGGCCGTGTTGCACGATCGCATGACCGAGGGCGTGCTGGCCTCCAGCGCCGAGGCGGGCGTGCTGTTCGCGGCGCCGGCGCCGGCGCCGCTCGCGCGCGTCGCCCTGGCCGGCGGCCGCGCCGCGCTCGTGGCCGCCAACGAGCGCCTGGGCCTGGCGCTCGCCGCCGACGAGATCGATTACCTGCTCGAGAGCTTCACGCGCCTCGGGCGCGATCCCACCGACGTCGAGCTCATGATGTTCGCGCAGGCGAACTCCGAGCACTGCCGGCACAAGATCTTCAACGCCGACTTCGTCATCGACGGCGTGGCGCAGCCCAAATCACTGTTCGCGATGATCCGCAACACCCACGCCAGGTCCCCGGCGGGCGTGCTCTCGGCCTACCGCGACAACGCCGCCGTGCTGGAAGGCCGCGTCGGCCGGCGCTGGTTCCCGGATCCGGCCACGCGTGTCTATGGCGGGCACGACGAGCCGCTCGATATCCTGATCAAGGTCGAGACGCACAACCATCCGACCGCGATCTCGCCGTTTGCGGGCGCGGCCACGGGCGCGGGCGGCGAGATCCGCGACGAGGGTGCGACCGGGCTCGGCGCCAGGCCGAAGGCGGGGCTGGTCGGCTATACGGTCTCGAACCTGCGCATTCCGGGTTTCGAGCAGCCGTGGGAGCAGGGCGGCGTGGGCGCACCCGCGCGCATCGCCTCGCCGCTCGAGATCATGCTCGAAGGCCCGATCGGGGCCGCCGCCTTCAACAACGAATTCGGCCGGCCGAGCATCTGCGGCTACTTCCGCACCTTCGAGCAGCGCCAGCCGGACGATCCGGCCGGCCGTGCGCGCGGCTACCACAAGCCGATCATGATCGCGGGCGGGCTCGGCAGCGTGCGCCGCATGCACGTCGAGAAGGGCACGGTGTCGGTGGGCGCGCGCCTGGTGGTGCTGGGCGGGCCCGGAATGCTGATCGGCCTCGGCGGCGGCGCGGCGTCCTCGCTCGGCAGCGGTGCCAGCAGCGCCGAGCTCGATTTCGCCTCGGTCCAGCGCGGCAACCCCGAAATGCAGCGCCGCGCGCAGGAAGTCATCGACGCCTGCTGCGCGCTCGGCGAGGCCAATCCCATCGAGCTGATCCACGACGTCGGCGCCGGCGGCCTCGCCAATGCCGTGCCGGAAGCGGTCGCGCACAGCGCGCGTGGCGCGCGCGTCGACCTGCGCGCGATCCCGAGCGCGGAGCCGGGCATGTCGCCGCTCGAGATCTGGTGCAACGAGGCGCAGGAGCGGTACCTGCTGCTGCTGCGTCCCGAACACTTCGCAGCCTTCGAGGCGCTCGCGCGCCGCGAACGCTGCCCGTACGCGGCGATCGGCGTCATCACCGACGACGGCCAGCTCGAGGTCGAGGATGCGCTGCTGGGCGAGGCGCCCGTGCGCATGCCGATCGAGGTGCTGCTCGGCAAGCCGCCGCGCATGCGCCGCGAGGTCGCGAGCCTGCCCGCGCCGGCGCTGCGCGCCGACGAGTTCGCCGGACTGAACCTGCGCGATGCCTGCTACCGCGTGCTGCGGCTCCCGGCCGTGGCGGACAAGACCTTCCTGGTCACGATCGGCGACCGCACGGTCGGCGGGCTCGTCAGCCGCGACCAGTTCGTGGGTCCCTGGCAGGTGCCGGTGGCGGATGCCGGGGTCACGCTGACCGACTACGTGCACCACGGCGGCGAGGCGCTCGCGATGGGCGAGCGCACCCCGGTGGCGCTGCTCGATGCGGCGGCCTCGGCGCGGCTCGCGGTGGCCGAGGCGGTGACCAACCTCCTTTCCGCGGATGTGGCGCGACTGGAGGATATCCGCCTGTCCGCCAACTGGATGGCCGCCTGCGGCGAGCCCGGCGAGGACGCCGCGCTGTATGCCGCGGTGCGCGCGGTCGGCGAAGACCTGTGCCCGGCGCTCGGCATCGCGATCCCGGTCGGCAAGGATTCGCTGTCCATGAAGACCGTGTGGCGGCAGGACGGCCCGGACGGCGAGGCGCGCAGCGTCGTGGCACCGCTGTCGCTGATCGTCTCGGCCTTCGCGCCGGTCGGCGACGTGCGCCGCACGCTGACGCCGGTGCTGCGCCTCGATGCGGGACCCACTTCGCTGCTGCTGGTCGATTTCGGCGAAAGCCGCAACCGGCTGGGCGCCTCGGCGCTGGCGCAGGTGCACGGCCTGCAGGGCGGGGCCTGCGCGGATTTCGACCATCCGGCGCTGCTGCGCAACTTCGCCGCGGCGCTGGCTGCGCTGCGCGAGCGCGGCCTGGTGCTCGCCTACCACGATCGCGCCGACGGCGGTTTGTTCGTGACGGTGGCGGAGATGGCCTTAGCCAGCCACTGCGGGCTCGAGGTCACGCTCGATCCCAGCCGCGGGGCGGCGCTGGCACAGCTGTTCAGCGAGGAATGCGGCGTCGTGCTGCAGGTGGCGACCGCGCGCCTGCACGAAGTCTGGCAGGAACTCACCACGCACGGCCTGCAGGACGTCAGCCGCGTGATCGGACGGCCGCTCGCCGAGCCGCGCCTGCGCTTCGCGGTCGGTGCCGAACTCCTGGATGAGCCGTGGGCCGAGCTGCGCCGCGCCTGGTCGGAAACCTCCTGGCGCATGCGGCGGCTGCGCGACGATCCGGATTGCGCGGACGAGGAACTCGCCGCGCTGGTGGACGTCGCGGCGCCGGGCTTGCGCTGGCAGCCGAGCTTCGACCCGCAGCTCGACATCGCCGCGCCGTACATCGCCGCCGGCGCGCGCCCGGCGGTGGCGGTGCTGCGCGAGCAGGGGGTCAACAGCCAGGTCGAGATGGCGGCGGTGCTCGAGCGCGCCGGCTTCGAGCCGCACGACGTGCACATGACCGACCTGCTGTCGGGCGCGACCACGCTGCAGGGCTATCGCGGCCTGGTTGCCTGCGGCGGTTTCTCGTACGGCGACGTGCTCGGCGCCGGCGGCGGCTGGGCGCAGTCGATCCTGTTCCACGCGGCGACGCGCGCCATGTTCGCGGAATACTTCGCGCGCCGCGACGCCTTCACGCTCGGCGTCTGCAACGGCTGCCAGATGCTCGCGCTGCTGCGCGAGCTGATCCCGGGCGCCGCGGCCTGGCCGCGCTTCCTGCGCAACCGCAGCGAACAGTACGAGGCGCGCCTGGCCCTGGTCGAAGTGCTCGAATCGCCCTCGGTGCTGCTGGCCGGCATGCAAGGTTCGCTGCTGCCGATCGCGGTCTCGCACGGCGAGGGGCGCGCCGCCTTCGACGGCGATACCGACCAGCAGTCGTGCAGCGAGCACGGGTTGATCGCCTGCCGTTACAGCGACGGACGCGGCAACGCGGCGCGGCTCTATCCGGCTAACCCGAACGGCGCGCCGGCCGGCATCGCCGCGCTCACCACCCCGGACGGGCGCGCCACGATCATGATGCCGCACCCGGAGCGCGTGTACCGCACGGTGCAGAATTCGTGGCGCCCGCACGACGCCGGCGAAAACAGCGGCTGGATGCGGCTGTTCCGCAACGCGCGCGCCTGGGTGGACTAGGTTTTCAGCCTGACTGGCTGTTCTTCGGCGCGGCCAGGCCGCGCAGCGATTCATCGGCGAAGAAGCGGCGCATCATCATGGCCTGCTGCAGGCGGCCCTTGCGCACGTACACCTGGTAGAGCAGGTCCTTGATCACCTCGACCAGCACGCCGGCCTGCTGGTCGTCGAGCGCCGGCAGGTCGGGGTAGGGGTCATTGTCGCTGCCGAAGATCACGCGCTTGAGGTCGGCGAAGCTGGCCGCGTCGAGGTCGGCCATGCCGCGCACGTCATTGAGCTGGTCGAATACGCGCAGCTTGCCGGTCTCGCCGAGATCGGCGAAGGCCGCCTGCATCGTGCGCCGGCACATGCTGGCGAAGGCGTTGTAGCAGGCGTTGGAGTAGCAGCTCAGGGTCTCGCGGAACAGCCGCTCGACCTCCTCGGGCAGGTAGGTGAAGCTGAATTTCTCGCGCGGCCGCTCGACCTCGCTGAACTGTGCGCTGAGCTCGAGGCGGTGGGCGCCGAACATCTTCACCGGGAAGCGCAGGAAGATCGGCGCATTGCAGGAGTCGCAGCGGTAGACCACGCCGACGTGGCGCGGGCGGTGCGCGACCAGCTCATCGAAGCTGGGCACGGCGATGGGCGTGATGTGCGAGAACACCTGGCAGTGCGGGCAGGTCAGCGCCAGGTTCGCTTCCTGGTCGTGGTGCAGCCGGCCACCGGCGTCAATGTACGTGGACATCCTGGCCTTCAGCGCCGCGCGATTTTCTTCAGGTCCCCTGGAACGAACGAGCGCGGCTAGCTTCAGGGCAGTGTAGCCCAAAGCCGTCGGCAGTCCACAGGGCAATTCCCTGTAGAGACAGGTAGTTACATAATCCGGCTCAGGTCCGGTCTCAACCGGTCAGGCGCCGGTACTTGAGCCTGTGGGGCTGGTCGGCGTCCTCGCCGCGGCGGGCACGCAGGTCGGCGGCGTACTCCTGGTAGTTGCCCTCGAACCAGACCACCTCCGAGTCGCCCTCGAAGGCCAGGATGTGGGTCGCGATGCGGTCCAGGAACCAGCGATCGTGCGAGATCACCACGGCGCAGCCGGGAAAGCCCAGCAGGCCTTCCTCGAGCGCGCGGAGCGTCTCGATGTCGAGGTCGTTGGTGGGCTCGTCGAGCAGCAGCACGTTGCCGCCGCTCTTCAGCACCTTGGCGAGG
>Ga0075355_1000109_pt1 | contig 11879 bp, 5 predicted proteins | sample WestPond_Cattail_6_FD_120069 | JGI IMG/M metagenome (GOLD analysis project Ga0075355, IMG submission 120069) | Natural and restored wetland microbial communities from the San Francisco Bay, California, USA, that impact long-term carbon... | ecosystem: Environmental > Terrestrial > Soil > Wetlands...
CCCGGAGGCGTAACCGAAACCGGCGGCGTAGAAGCTACCGAGTTTCCCTGCAAGCTGACAATTTGAGGGCTGCCGGTTGCAGTATCCGTAAGGGTGAGCGCACCGGTAATCAGCCCGGTCGAAGTCGGTGAGAACGTGAGGTTAATGAAGCACGATTTGTTGGGCGTCAGGGTAGTAAGGTATCCCGAAGCGTTGAACCCCCTACTCGGGGAAACACTGGAAATCTGAACATTCTGGGTACCGCTGTTGATCACCCACAGGCCTTGAGCCGACGATGTCGTGTTGTTCAGCACATCGCCAAAATTCAAGCTCGTACTCGTGAACGAGAGACTCTTGCTTGCGACCAAGCCATTGCCCGAGAGCGATGCTCCTTGCTGACCTCCATTCGCGTCGTCCGTAATTGTCACGGTTCCAGTACGGGCGCCCGGAGCACTGGGCTTGAAACTAACGTACACATAGCAGTAGGAACCGACACTGATTGAACCGCCGCATCCGTTGTAGTTGAGCGCGAAATCTCCGCTGACGCCAACGCCGGTGATGTTCACCGGTAGATTCCCAGTATTGTAGAAATAGATCGTTTGGGTGCTGCTGGTATCACCGACAGCCGTATCCAGGAAGTCCAACCCGGAAGGCGAAGGCACAATCAGAGAATTCTGGGTCAATCCATTGCCAAACAATTGCACCGTATGTGGGTTACCTGGCGCATCGTCGTAGATGGTCGCGGTGCCTGTCCTTGGGCCAGAAGCAGTAGGCACGAACTGCACATAAATGTAGCAGTAGGATCCAGCGTAGATTCCGCCGCATCCGTTGTAGTAAAGCTGGAAGTCACCACTGACGGCAGCACTCGTCACGCTGATATTCGTATTGCCGGTGTTGTAGAAGTAAATCGTCTGGATACTGCTCGTAGTTCCTATCACCTGATCGTTGAAGTTAACCGTTTGCGGTTGCGCTACCACAGACTGGGTGGAGGTAATCGCATTCCCGCTCACTGAAATGATGTGCGGGCTATTCGGTGCGGAATCAGTGAATGTGAAGGTGCCTGTCTTCTGCCCCACCGACAGGGGCTTGAAATAGGCATATACATAACAGTAGCTCTGTGCGGGAATGCTGGTGCAACCGTTTGCCGAGATCTGGAATTCCGGCGAACTCGAAGTAAGATTTGAAACCGTAATCGTGGTGTTGCCCGGATTGTAGAGGTAGAAGTATTGCGCTGATGACTGCGTGCCTACGATAGTGTCGGTGTAGGCAAACGTTTGCGGTGTTGCATAGACGCTTTCAGTCAGGGTCAGCCCGTTTCCAGAAAGATTAATTGTCCGCGAGTTGCCCGTGCTGTTCACCAGCGTCACAGCGTCGGTACGTAATCCAACTGCGGTCGGCATAAACTGCACATAGAGGCTGCAGTAATCCAAGGGGGCCAGAGTGGTCAGACAACCGTTGTATTGAAGATGGAAATCAGCTCCGTTTAAAAATGCGCGCGAGATACTGACTTTATCGTTACCGACGTTCTGAATCCGAATCGTCTGATAGGACGAGATCGTTCCCACAACCTGATCGTTGAACTGAAGATCGGCAGGAGACAGGCTGAGCCCCGACGAAGGAACCAGGCCGTTGCCGTTAAGGTTCGCGGTAATCACCGACGCGCTATTCGGAAAAGTGAGCGTGCCGGTGCGCATACCACTTGCCGTTGGCGTGAAATAAACGTAGGCATAACAGTTGTAGCCGGGCGGGAGCGAAGGTCCGCAATTCGTCGAAGTTACCTTGAAGTCGCTCGTTACCGTTGGAGCGCTATTCTGAATCGGCACGGTTCCTACGTTGTATAGGTAAAAGAGTTGATAGCTACTTGTCGTGCCTACCACCTGGTCAGGGAATATCGCATCTGTCGGCGAAACGGCCACGGCTGCATTGCCAGTTCCTGTGCCAACGCCGTAGACGCTGACATAACTTTGCCCGTTGAACGCGGCCGACGCACTCATGCTGATGTAGCTAGTCGCATAATCGAAAGACAGCGGCGTAAAGGTTACAGATACCGTGCAACTACTCCCAGTCGGCAACAGGGAGGGACAACTGTTTGTCTGCGCGAATAACGGACTCGCACTGTAAACGCTGTAAATCGTAGCCGGTTGGGAACCTGCATTGGTGACTGTAAAGGTCAGCGGATTGCTTGTCGTGTTTACCATCTGTCCGCCGAACATCAGGTCCTGGGGAGCCAGCGTCAAATACGCTTGATCGACGCCATAGCCCCTGAGCGCAATCGTGGTTGGGGAGTTTGCCCCGCTGTGCGTGATCGTGATGCTTCCATAGCGATACCCCGAGAGAGTGGGTGTGAAGGTCGCTTGCAACGTGCAACTTGAACCTGGCGAAATCGTACCAGCACAATTGTTCGTCTGCGAAAAGTCCCCGCCAGTCGCAATGTTCGTTATCGTAAGCGGCGCTGTGGCGTAGTTTCTGAGAACGACGGCGTTCTGGATGGCCACACCGATCGACTTTGATCCGAAGTCGTAGGACAGTGTCGATGGGACCAGAGAAGCTCCGTTGCTCGGACTGATTTTCAACAAATAGGGATAATTTCCGCTCGATACCGAAGTAAACGGGAAATCGCTCGAATAGGTGTTGCCAGCGATGTAGATGTTTCCAGCTCCGTCCAGGGAAACTGCGGGAATATGAAAGTAACTGCTTCGACCACCATCGTCACTGCTGTTGCCACCCAGATAAGTTGACAGAACGGCGGTCGATCCATCTCCACTTAATCCGACAAGAAACGCGTCATTCCCGCCACCGCTCGCATTTTGAAGCGCATTGATGGTGGGGAAATCGCTCGCCGTGGTCGCACCGCTGACATAGACGGCACAGTTGCTCGCACAACCTAGGGGAACAGCGATTGATTCCGGCTCCACTCCTCCGGAAGGGCCACTCAAAAAGGTGGAATACACCAGCGAACTGCCCGTTGAATCCAACTTGCTTACGAATCCATAGGGATATGTTGTCTGGTATGCACCCGCGGTCGCCGGAAAATCGCCGTTGTCCGATCTGCCAGTGACATACACGTCACCCGATCCATCGATCGCCAGATCGCGCACCTCTCCGTATCCTAGATAGGCGATGTACGTCACAGCGCCAGCAGCGTCCAGCTTTGCCACGTAAACACCACCGCTACTGGCATAGGTTCCGTTGAAATCAAAAGCGCCGGGAGTTAGTTGGAGTGCGTTCGCGTTGATGGCCAGATACGCATTGAAGGTGGCGTCCACGGCGATGGCAATCGCGCTGGAATTGTATTGTGGCGGAATCAGCGTGGAGTACACCAGCGATGCATCGCCGCTCTTGGTGGGATCAACTTTCAAGACGAAGGCGTCGGAACTTCCGGTAAACTGCACGCCGGTGGTGACCGGAAAATCGCTCCCGTAAGTTTGCCCGACGAGGTAGAGAGCGCCTTGCGAGTCCACGCCCACCCGGTAGCCGTAGTCAGTAGTACTGCTTGGGAAATAGCTGGAATACACCAGTCCATTGCCGGCGGCGTTGATCACTGCCAGTAAACCATGTATGCCATTGGCCACGGCCTGCCGGTAGGCGTTGGCAGTGGTTGGAAACCCGGGACCAATGTATCCGCCGATGACCGCCTGTCCGTTGCCATCGACCGTCACCGAAGTAATGTTGCCGCTGTACGAAGTGCCCAAGGTCGCCGTGTAGAGGATCGTCAGCCCGTCGGGCGCAAACTTTGTTACGGCTGAATAAGCAGTATTCCATGCGACGTAAATGTTTCCGGCGGCATCTGCGTGCAGGGCTGCAACATTGCCCGCAATGTTAATCGGGCTGCCATATACAAGTACCGGATCGATAATGAGTGCCTTGCTGTGGTCATAATCTCCGACATGGAATTTGATCAGTGGACCGCTCCGATCAGCCGTTAATCGGTACTCGCCGGTGATCGACTCGCGCTGAGCCTTCTCATTCATTTGGTAGACTGCCGGCCTCAGCAGATGGAGTATCGTGCCATCGACGTCCAAGTCTAATTGCCCTGAATCGGTGATCTTGGCGCGCGTGTGCGCTGGAAAGCGCAGGGCAATGTCGTCAACTCTTCCCAATGGGCTGACAATGAAGTCATACTCCAACTGGCCTCGGTTGCCATAAAAAACCAGGTCGACACCGCGGTAAATATCTCGGTATCGCAAATGCGAATAGGTCGGCAGATCGGTGATCCACCGGTTGGTATCTGAACTCAGAAAGTAGTTCGACGTACCAGGGAGTTTTCCGACCGGCTCCAGAATGGCCGACTCCGAAGCCCCGGCGATATCAACAGCCACTCGCTTTAGCTCGCGACGGGTCTCAGAGCGCGTTTGATTCGCTCGTCCAGTCGGTCCGGGAAGGCGCAGTTCAACACCCGTAGGCTGAAAATGCACTTCATATCCTGCTGATCGTCCGAGAAATCGAACCGGCTTTTCTGCCTGGCCCTGATTGGGCTCAAAGCTCAGGGGGTAAGTCAATTTCTGCGTCCAGTTACGAACCACCGGCTCAGCCAAGATCGACAGCGTTTCCGTCGGCGTGGTTTTCGGGGCCGTAGCTAAATGCACTTGTGGGCTGAAACCTTTCGGCGCTGGACGCAACTCAAACCGCAGCGGCAGAGCGGTTCCTGCCCTTGTCATAGCGTTGCCGTTAATCGTGCTCCCCGTTTGCGCATCGATCAAAGAATGATTCGGCAGCGCAAAGTGTGCTTCCTGATCGGGGTGAGGGGGGAAATAAAACAGGAAGGGACTAATGCCGAACAGCAACGTGACTACCGGCAACAGGATCTTTTTTTTCACGGTCGCCCATACTTCCGGCGCTCTGAGTTAAGGAAGACCCGTCCCGAGGGAGTAGGACCGGAGCAACCTCTCGCGTGCTCATAAATCGGCGCCAACCCTAGTTCGGTAGGAGAGGAACTGGTTAGTCTATCCCCAAGATTTTGTGCTTTCAAGCCAGAGTTGATGCTTGGACTTCCGGTTGGTCATCACCAGCGACAGAACGCGAAACAGGAGTACTTATCTCCTTCTGCTCTAGTTTGGGGAGGGAATGGCATCAAGCACCAGGACCTCAAATGGCTTCAACTCAAACGTGTGAACTTGTCCCGGCTGTAGGGTTGTGGCTGGGGCTTTGGCATCGGCCTGCCACGGACTGTGCGCAACGTATTTTCGATCTGCGCCCGCAGGCAACTCGAAAGCCTTGGCGATGTCGATGGCGAAATCTTGGCTTTTGTCAGACGGATTCCTGAGCGCGAGGATGGCCTTTCGCGGCGACCAGGAGGCCCAACCGTAAGGTTCCATTTGCGCAGGGTCTCCCCCTATCCAATGCGTGTCGACCAGCACATCTGCATTGGTTCGCGACCAGTTGGCCGCTTCGGCAAGGTTGTCCCAATCCGACTCCGAAAGCGACGATGGCGTGATGTACATCTCCTGCAGTTGCGTGCCGGTACCAAAATAATCGCGGACCTCATTCTTGAAATCGCCTGTCGGGTCGTCCTGAAGATTCTTGGCATATCGAGCAAAGATCAGTCCGTGAAGCATCAACGAATTAAGTGGATACAGCGGGCCATCCCGGACCACGCGGGAGTATGTATCGGCGTCACGATAGGTAATCCACTGCTCGCGTTTAGAACCGACGCCGAGAAAAGAATGATCCTCTCCACCGCGCCAGATGGAATCTGCATATCGCAGCCAAAATGGGGATGGATAAGTACCGGTAGTCAGGTTGATGAAGATGTCGGGTTTTTTCGCGCGCAACTCCCCGATAAGGGCAATGGCGGCATCGAAGTCGCTATCAAATTCACTGCCCGGAAAGACAAGGTTGGCATTTCCGGTGCCGTCGAACTTGAACTGGTTCACGCCATAATTGCGCATCATATCCACGCAGGTGTCACGGAACAACGTGTAGTACTTCGGCCCGGAGAGAGCAAAACCGTTGTCGACAATTTCATTACCTGCAGCCTTTCCATATTCCACCCTTTGCTGCTTGGGCTTCCCGTAACCGCCCCAGGGAGACATCCATACCCCGGGATCGGCTCCGTGTAGTTCGGCTGCCGCGCGAACCTTCGCGAATCCATCGGGGAAACCGGAATTGAACTTCCACAAGGTCGCCGGATTATCCCAACCGTCGTCGAAAAGGAAGGAACTCAACTTCACGCCGCGCTTTTCGGCCAATTCCACTCCGAATGTTCTAACCACATCAAGCGCGCCGGTTTCGTCGTACTGGTTGAAATAGCCAAGGTCGTACCACGAGTTGTAGTGGAGAAAAGTACGGTAGGGGTGCGCCCGCTCGCGCTCCACGTAGTTCAGAAATCCACGCCGCAACTCTCCTGGAGACACGACGCCAATCACGCTGGAGTAAATAATCTTGTGGCCGGCTCTCAGTGGCAGCTCACGCTCGAGTTTGCAACGTACCCTGCCAAGTGCGACCGAGCAGGAAGACAAGGGGTGCTCGAATCCAGCGAAGATGGTGCCAGCAACGACAGGCGAGCCCTTGGTGACACCAATCACCTGAGCCCCGGGCAAGAGCCAGTCGAGCAAGCGTACTTCGGAGACGGGAAGATCGTTTTGCTTCGCCTGTACCTCAACCTCGTGTCGCACATAATTGGAGTGATCCCGCAGGATGCACCTCCACTCCAGGTGGAGAGTGCCGGCATCATCTACCAACTGCACGCGAACAAGTCTTCCGGGAAATCTCTCGGAGAGTCGCGAAGCGTCCGCAACGCCCTCCAACGACTGTTGGGAGATTGCCGCTATCTTGAGGACTGATGCGTCAAGAACTCGTCCATCTTGGGACACCAGTGTGAACAGACTTGCCGGGCCAGAGACCGTTTTCCTGGAAATGAGATCCGAAAAGGTGATACCACGAATTGACCCACCATTCGTGCTCCAATCCTGTTTTAGCACCGCATTGGATAGGGAGAAACCTGCCGGCGTAATCGCGACCTTCGCCGGGCCGGGATCGGGGGCGAAGTAGACGGTTTGCTTAATTTGTCCAAAAAAGAAGATCGAATTAAGAACCAGAACGAGAAGAGCGGCTTTATTTTTCATCTCTTATATTGTGACCTTAAGCCTGGGCGGCTCGATCAACGACCAGTGACCTTCTTCCCTGCACTAGCGATCCCACCACCATACCAATTCCGGCCAAAACGAAGGCGCCAAGGCCGGCGTAGCTGGCAGGGGTTTTGAAGAAGAAGAATGCAATGGTTGCAACGGCACCGCCGCCCATCGCCATATATCCACCGAGTACTGTCGCCCTTTTCCAGAAAAGTCCGGCTACCACCGCGACCAGCGTACCGGAGAGATAAATCGACGCTGTCATATTCAAATAGAAATAAGTTGGTCCTGGAAGCGTGTACCACAGGCCCCACACCATGACGAAGATACTGACGAAGATGTTGGCGGCGCGGTTCAAAACGACTTGTTGCCGCGAACCCAGGGGCTTCTTACGGAGTGGGTGAATAATGTCCTGGGCAATGATCGAACTCCACCCGAGCAAGTAGGAACTGTTCACTGACATGGTTGCGGCTAGCATACCTGCCACGACGAGCCCCAAGATGCCGGGGGGCAGCACGGTCGCGAGCATCTTCGGCATGGCTTCGAGCGAATTCTGGTTCGGCCCGAGCAGAGCGAGGGCCGCAATCCCCCACATCATGGGCATCATCCCGCGCCCCAGAAAGATGAACCCCGCCCAGGAGAAAACCCGCTTGCTGATTTCGGGACTGCGGGTCGAGAAAGTACGCATCGCTGTCGTTTGCCAGCAAGTATGGATGGCGAGCCACACCAGTACCTGGAAGATCACGTAGGCCCAGCCGTAATCAGCACTGGCAAAAGGGTTGAATCCTCCCTCGCCCATGTTTTGCCGGACCGCTTGGTACATACGGTCAAAGCCTGCGGCGCGTACCGACCAGATCGTCACCAGGATGGTACCGATGCTGAGCGCCACAAACTGGATGAAATCAGTGATAACAATCGACACCATTCCGCCGAGAACGGTGTAGACCAACTCCAGCAGCAGAATGGCCGTCATCACCAACTTGAGGTGATCCAGTGAAATACCGGAAATGATGGCGAGGAAAGTTCCCTCGACCCGGAGGAATACGCCCATGTTGAGGATGCCGCCGGTCGCTACCAAAATCCCGGTGAACACGCGCAGTCGGCGGCTGAACTTGACCTCGAAAAACTCGGGGACAGTCATCAGGTTTAGATCGCGTAGCCGACGAACGATAAAGCCAGTCCGGCCGATGAAGATCATGACCAACCCTGCGATCAGGCCATTGATGAAAGACGCGTAGCCCGTCTTGTAGCCGAGTTCCGCGTAGTACATGAAGGTAATGGTGCCGATTTCGGTGGCAGCGAGCGTCGCGATGCCGATGAATGTGCCCAACTCGCGACCGGCGACAAGAAAGTCTGAAATTCCGGTGATAAATTTCCGCCCGTAGAGGCCTGTTACCAAGGTGGCCAGGACGTAAATGACGACAATTACCCAATCGACGGAAGAAAAATGGGTGGTGATCATCGCGACTCAGCCTCGGAGCGTAACTTCGCGAACATCTCGCGCAAGTCCTTCAGGCCACGAAAGAACACGATGATCGTAATAACAGCGAACGCCGAACCTGCCAGGAACAGGTTCGCCATCCAGAAAAAGTACCAGCCTTTCATGAGAGCCAGCGATTGTAACGCAACGCCAACGGGCATTCATCGCATTTTGTTCGACGTGCCGACTGCATTACACTGACGATCGCTTCCAATGACCACAATCAACAAGGCAGTAATATTGGCCCGCGGTCTGGGAACGCGGATGCGTCGAACGGATGCTGCGGCACAAATGGACGCATCGCAATCGGCCATGGCTGACTCCGGACTGAAGGGGATGATCTCCGTCGGTCGCCCTTTCCTGGACTACGTACTGAGCGCTTTGGCAGATGCCGGATTCATGGAGGCCTGCCTGGTAATCGGGCCGGAGCATGCTGTGGTGCGCGAACATTACGAACAGCTGACGTCACGGCGTATCCAGGTGCGTTTTGCAATCCAATCTGCACCGCGAGGCACCGCAGACGCATTGTTGTCGGCCGGGCAATTCGTTAGCACAGATGAATTTGTCGTTCTGAACTCGGATAACTACTATCCGACACCGGTTCTGGAGACGCTGCGAACGATGGATAGTCCCGGGGCGGTGATGTTCGATGAAGAGTCGCTGGTACGCAACAGCAACATACCGCGCGAACGGGTTCGACAGTTTGCGTATGCAGAGGTTGATAAAGACGGTTATCTCGTCAACCTAATCGAGAAACCAAACAAGGTTGTCGCTTGCGCGTTGCGCACACAAGCCCTGGTGAGCATGAATTGTTGGCGGTTCTCCCCGGCGATACTGACGTTGTGCCGCTCCGTCTCGATTTCTCCAAGAGGAGAGTACGAGTTGCCAACCGCGGTGCGAACCGGCATCGCCTCTGGAATGCGTTTGCGAGTCGTGCGTTCCGACGCAGGTGTCCTTGATCTGTCTACCCGTTCCGATATTGCTGCGGTAGCAAAAAGGCTTCGGGCAGTTGAGGTTTCTCTTTGAACCGCGCCGATGCGCTGATCGCGGCGGGCATGGGTCCTTGGGAGGCGAATCGCAAGACCCAACTTTTTTCCAACTGTGAAGCACATCTACGGGGCGTACAACGGCCGTCCTGGTATGTACCGGGCCGAATCGAAATATTGGGAAAGCACACGGACTACGCAGGAGGACGCAGTCTTCTCTGTGCCGCCGAACAGGGCATGTGCTTCGTCGCCTCGAGGCGTGCCGATGCGAGGGTGAACATTACCGACTGTATCACCGGGCAGTCTATCCACCTGTCGCTTTCACCAGACCTCGCTATCCCTGACCGCGGCTGGACAGTCTATCCATCGACGGTTGCCCGACGACTCGCTTGCAATTTTCCTGGCACGTTCCGAGGGGCCGATGTCGCCTTCGCCAGCGATGTTCCAAGGGCCTCCGGGATGAGCAGTTCCAGCGTTTTGGTGACGGGGGTGTTCACGATCCTCAGCGCGTTCAACAACCTGAATTCTCATCCCGAGTACATGGCCAACATTCGCGGCGTGGAAGACCTAGCGGGATACCTCGGTTGCATCGAGAATGGACAGACCTTCAAGGGGCTAGCCGGCGACAGAGGTGTAGGAACCTTTGGCGGCAGCGAAGACCATACGGCGATTCTCTGCGGTCGTGCCGGAGAACTGGTTCAGTACAGCTTCTGCCCGGTGCAATTTGAGCGCAGTGCTCGTATACCTCCGGACTGCATATTCGTAATTGCAACTTCGGGCGTCAGCGCGCCAAAAATAGGAAGCGCCAGAGAGAGTTACAACAAAGTCTCCCGCACTGCGAGCGCAATTCTATCGACCTGGAACCATTGCGCAGGACGATCGTTTTCCTCACTCGCGGCGGCGGTGAGTTCGACTTCTGGAGCGGCCGAAGAAATTCGTACCGCGATTCGCCGGGATCATCATCCCGAATTCTCGGCTGAGATCTTGTTGCACCGCTTCGAACAATTCCTGCTCGAATCACAATCACTCGTGCCACAGGCGCTGGACTCCCTTGCCAGAGAAGATTTGATGACCTTCGGAAAGATAGTGGATCAGTCCCAAGCAGCGGCTGAGCAAGGTCTGGCAAACCAGGTACCGGAAACGATCGCGCTTGCTCGTAGCGCTCGCACCCTGGGCGCACACGCAGCGTCGGCATTTGGAGCCGGGTTCGGCGGAAGTGTCTGGGCTCTCGTGACCCGCAACGATGCCGAAGCGTTCCGTGCAGCGTGGCGAGATTGCTACTTGTCTGAGTTCCCTATTCACACTGACAGATGCCGGTTCTTCCTTACGTCAGCCGGGCCACCGCTTCTGCCGCTTGAATAAATTTCGCGGTAGCGGACTGATACGAGCAGCAAACGGACAGCTTCGACTTCTAACAGAGTCGCACGACACTTGTGCGCGCTGAGGATTAGTTCCGCTTCCGAGTCGAAACCGAGTAGGATTGTGCCCTCAATTTCAGTTCGGTGGAGGTCACCGATTTGCACGCTAAGCGAACTGTAATCCTTCTTCTTGCCTTACTTTTGACACCCCTAGCCTTTGGACAAAAACGCCAGCCAAATACCCCGTCTGAGCCAGGAACCCGGACGACCAGTCAACAGCCAACAACGGAAGAAACGTTTCCGCCGGAAGCAGGCAAAGTAAGATCGCCCGAACCGGAAGCCGTGAAATCGCTGTACGAAGGCATGCAGTATCGCCTGGTTGGACCATTCCGAGGCGGTCGAGTACTCGCCGTGGCGGGTGTTCCCGGAGAACAGAACCTTTATTACTTTGGGGCAGTTGCCGGCGGAATCTGGAAGACCACAGATGGCGGGCTGAACTGGAAGCCACTCTGGGATACGTTTCCGGAGGCATCGCCCTCCATTGGTGCCATTGCGATCGCTCCCTCCGACTCCAACGTCCTCTACGTGGGAACGGGTGAAGCTTGCATTCGCGGCGACATTGTTATGGGAAACGGTGTGTACAAATCCACCAACGGGGGCAAGAGCTGGAATTTCGCCGGCTTGCGCAACACAAAATCCATCGGGCGTGTGATTGTCGACCCCAGGGACTCAAACGTGGTCTTCGTTGCGGCGCTGGGTCATCCTTTCGGCGCAAACCCTGAGCGAGGCGTCTTCCGCAGCAAGAATGGCGGCAAATCCTGGGAACGCATCCTGTACGTGGACGACAGTACGGGCGCGATTGATGTTCAATTCGATCCGCACAACGCCAACATCCTCTACGCCGGGATGTGGCAAGCAATTCGCAAACCGTGGACGATGGAATCGGGCGGCCCGGGCAGCGGCCTATTTCGTTCCGAAGATGGCGGCGACACGTGGAAGAAGCTGA
>Ga0075355_1000110_pt1 | contig 11827 bp, 7 predicted proteins | sample WestPond_Cattail_6_FD_120069 | JGI IMG/M metagenome (GOLD analysis project Ga0075355, IMG submission 120069) | Natural and restored wetland microbial communities from the San Francisco Bay, California, USA, that impact long-term carbon... | ecosystem: Environmental > Terrestrial > Soil > Wetlands...
GAATTACTAACTGCCAATCACTAACGATTAGTGACTCTCCTTACTAAGGCGATTCCCGCAACTTTCCACAGCCGCTTTCCCCTTACAATGTGTAATAGCTGCAGGACGCAGTTCAGGATCGCGCATTCATGGATAAGCTGGTTATTCGCGGAGGCAATCCGCTCCTTGGCACCATTCGTATCAGCGGCGCAAAGAACGCCGCGCTTCCGGCCATGGCGGCCGCGTTGCTCACCGACGAACCCGTCATTCTCGAGAACATCCCGCAAGTGCGCGACATCATCACCGAGCGCAACCTGCTCGCGGCGATGGGCGCGGAAGTGGAACTCGGCTATGGGCGCGCGCAGCATCGCACCACGATCAATTGCGGGACGGTGAAGTCGCCCGAAGCTTCTTACGAATTGGTGAAGACGATGCGCGCCTCCACCCTGGTACTCGGGCCACTGGTAGCGAGGTTTGGTAAAGCCCGCGTGTCCATGCCCGGCGGATGCGCCATTGGTGCGCGACCGATCGATCTGCACATTAAAGGACTGGAACGCCTCGGCGCGACGATCACACAGGATCACGGCTACGTGGAAGCCTCCGGAAGGTTGACCGGCGGCCAGATCGTCTTCGACAAGATCACCGTTACCGGCACGGAAGACCTGCTCATGGCCGCCACTCTCGCCGATGGCGACACCGTGATGGAAAATTGCGCGCGCGAACCAGAGGTAGTCGATTTGGCTGAACTGCTCAACAAGATGGGCGCGAAGATTGAAGGCCACGGCACTTCGACCATCAGGATTACAGGCGTGCCGAGGCTTCATGGCGCGAAACACCGCATTATCCCCGACCGCATCGAGGCGGGCACGTTCATCATTGCCGGCGCGATTACCGGCGGCGACCTGAATGTTACCGGATGCGATCCATCGCACATCTCGGCGCTACTGAACAAGCTTGAAGAAGTGGGCGTGAAGGTGATTCGCAATCACGATTCAGTGCGCGTGATCGGCACCGGCGCTGACTTCAAATCGGCGGACGTCACGACCGAAGAGCATCCGGGCTTCCCCACCGATATGCAGGCGCAGTACATGGCGCTGATGACGCAGTCGGAAGGGACGTCGATCGTGACTGAGAACATCTTCGAAAACCGCTTCATGCACGCGCAGGAACTGGTACGCATGGGCGCGAACATCAAGATCGAAGGACGCCGCGCTATCGTTCGCGGTAAGACGCCCCTATCGGGTTCGGCCGTGCTGGCCAGCGACCTGCGCGCGTCGGCGTCATTGGTGCTGGCTGCGATGGTTGCCGAGGGCGAGACAATCATCGACCGTGTGTACCACATCGACCGCGGCTACGAGCGGATTGAAGAAAAGTTGAAGGGCGTAGGGGCGGAGATCAAGCGGATGGGAGAGGTGTTTCCGAAACGCGCTGGCGTGCCGGTGGGGGCGCATTAGCGGCGCTGGCAGCGGATTATCAGATTGACCTTGCAATCTCACTTCTCCAGTTGCGGCAATATCTTCATCATCGCCAGCACGCTGGTTGCTGTGACAATCGATAGCACCACCAGTGACACCAGCGCATACCGGTAATCTTTCTCCCGCAGATACACGATGCCGGCCACGATAATCCGCAGCGCCGGAGTAAACATCAGCAGCAGGAATCCTGCGCGCAACACGGTGTCGCCGATTCCGGTATGAACGAATCCGAGCAAGGTGCCCATTACAATCAGTGCTACCGACCCATACGATCCCAGGCGCAGTGTCAGCCCGAGTATCCTTCCTTCTTCGCGATGTTCCTGAGCTGTCGTCATCAGAATTTCCCCACCCATACTTTGTAAAGCATGGTCACGGCCAAGTAGGCGGTAACGCCAATCAGCAGCCAAAGCACATAGGTGGCCTTGACCTTGGGCGCCAGTCTCGCCCCGAGCAGCGATCCCGCGAACACGCCAATTACGATTGGCGCCGCAATGTCCAGATGAATATCGCCGCGCCCGTAGTAGATGTAGGCGCTGGTGGCGGCCGTAACGCCGATCATGAAGTTGCTGGTCGCGGTCGCCACCCGGAGCGGCACACCCATAAATAGATACATGATGGGCACTTTCACCGGGCCGCCGCCGATCCCGAGCAGTCCCGAGAAACCTCCTGCCAGCAACGACGCACCGAGTCCCAGCGGATAGCGCTTGACCTCATAGGGCGGAATTCCTGGGTCGTGTTTCTGGTTGCGCGTGCCCCATGCCTTTTTCACCATCGAAGTCGCCGTGTAGATGAGGAACAGGCTGAACATCACGGCCAGGGTTCGGCGATTGATATAGCCCGCCACAATGGCCGCGATCGCCGCTCCGAGCGTGGTCGCCATTTCGAGCGTCATGCCAAGGCGAATGTTCGACAACCCGCGCTCCACATAGACCGACGACGTTGCCGTCGATGTCGCAATCACAGCCGTCAGGCTGACGCCGATCGCCTGGTGCATGGGCACGCCGAGATACATGGCGAGCACCGGGGTGATAATGATGCCGCCCCCAATTCCTGCCAAGGCTCCGATGCCGCCCGCAAGCAGTCCCAAGGCGAGTAACAATAATCCGTGCTCTATGCCTACTGGCCCTCACTCGCTACGCACATTTCGTCCCACCAACCCTCCGTACCACCAGTTCCGCCTGGGCGTTCATCGAACAAGACCCCGGGTTTCTGATAACGTATTCGGTTCGATTCACGGCAAGGAGCCTATCATGCGTCCTAAAACCTGGGTGTTGGTGCTGTGCGCGTTGCTCAGTTCAATGGCTTTCGGGCAAGCGACACAAAACGAAATGCCGCAACTCAATCACTTCGACACTAGCATCGTAGACAAGAATCTCGATCCCTGTCAGAACTTTTATAAGTTTGTCTGCTCAAAATGGCAGACTGCGAATCCGATTCCGCCCGATCAAGCGTACTGGAGCACAAGCTCAAATCTCAACCTCTGGAACCAGACGATCCTGCGTAACGCCATGGAGGAGGCGTCAAGGGCGAAAAATCGGGACACGGTTCATCAGCAGGTGGGCGATTACTGGGCTGCCTGCATGGATGAAGACGGCATCGACAAGGCTGGACTCAAGCCGCTTGAACCGCTACTGAATGAGATTGCCGCGATGAAGGACAAGTCGCAACTGGCAACCGTTATCGCCGACCTGCACAAAAGCGCTCCCGCTGCCTGGGAAGGCGGCAACACGCAGACGAACGCACCGGCGTTTGGCTATGGCTCGTCGCAGGATCTGAAGGACTCGTCGCTGGTTGTCGCCGGCTTCGACCAGGGCGGGCTCGGCATGCCCGGTCGCGATTACTATCTCAGCGACAATCCGAAGATGGTCGATGTCCGCAATAAATACCAGCAGCACTTGACGAACGTGTTCGCGCTGCTCGGCGAAAAGCCCGACCAGACTAAGCAGGATACCGCGACGGTGATACGCATCGAGACGGCTCTGGCGAACGCGGCCATGCCGGCCGTTGATCGGCGCGATCCCGCTAAGCTCTACAACGTATTCAGTTTTGAAGAGTTCAAGAAGCTGACTCCGTCCTTCGACTGGACCGCTTACCTGAAAGCCGTGAATACGCCCACGCCGAAGCATTACATCGTTACCTCACCTGACTTCTTCCGCGCTCTCGAAAAGGCGTACGCCACCGAGTCGCTCGATAACTGGAAGACATACCTGCGCTGGTGGGCGGTGCACACACATGCCGCGTATCTTTCCAAACCCTTCGTGGATGAGAACTTTGCCTTCTACGGCAAGTCCCTTTCGGGAGCGCAGCAACTGCAACCGCGCTGGCGCCGCTGCGTGAACAGGGCTGACCGCGACCTCGGCGAAGCGCTGGGGCAAGCGTACGTCGAGAAGGCGTTTCCGCCTTCAAGCAAGGAGCGGACCACGAAGCTCGTTAACAACGTGGAAGTCGCGCTGGGTCAGGAAATCCAAGGTCTTGACTGGATGAGTCCGGCCACCAAGAAACAGGCTGAAACCAAGCTGAACGCGATTGAAGATAAGATCGGCTATCCGAACAAGTGGCGCGATTACTCGTCGGTGAAGATCGTGGCTAACGATCTTGTTGCCAATGTGGCGCAGGCGACGCAGTTCGAATTCCAGCGCCAGCTTAATAAGATCGGGCAGCCTGTCGATCGCGGCGAATGGGCGATGACGCCTGCCACCATCAACGCCTACTACGATCCGCAGATGAACACCATCAACTTCCCTGCCGGCATTCTGCAGCCGCCGTACTTCGATCCGGACAAGATTGATCCGGTGAATTATGGGGCTATCGGGATGGTGATCGGGCACGAGATCTCGCACGGCTTCGACGATCAGGGCCGCAAGTTCGATGCCAAGGGCGATCTGCGCGACTGGTGGACTCCGGAAGACGGCAAGAAGTACGAAGAGCGTGCCGCGTGCATTGCGAAGGAATACACGCACGACGTGCCGGATCTTGGCGTGAAGACGAACGGCGAACTTACGCTCGGCGAAGATTCGGCGGATAACGCCGGACTGCGCATAGCGCTGGTTGCGCTTCAGGATCAGTACAAGAAGCAAGGCAAGTCGCTTGACACCAAAGGTGACGACGGATGGACCGACCTGCAGCGCTTCTTCCTGTCGCACGCATATCAGTGGTGCGGGAACATTCGCCCGGAGACGACGCGCACGCTGATCACCACGAATCCACACTCAATGCCTGAGTACCGCGTGAACTACGTGGAAAAGAACTTCCCGGAGTTCTGGCAATCCTTCTCCTGCAAGAAGGGTCAGCCGATGGTGAACGAGCCGGCCTGCCGGGTCTGGTAGAAGCCTTGAACTTGCTGAGGGCCGGCCGACGTGGCCGGCCTTTTTTGCGGACTTAAAAAGTTTACCCGGTCTATTAGAATCAACGAGTTGCGGGTAAAATCCGTCAAACAAAGGACTTAGCTAACCTATTAGCACCTCGGTTAACAGTTGCACCATTTTCGATGCAGCGCTTTTTGTGTTGCCGATCTTTGGAATCAGTGACTTAGCGACGGTTACGGCAAATTCGTGTTGCAAGCAAAGATAGTTGTAAGCAAGTTCAACAGGATCAGCAGCTTAGGACGTGATAGTTAAAGTAAGCTGCGACGCATGGTTGTTTACCGATCAGGAACTAGCCCAGGTTGCTCGAATTTGTGCCGTAGCCGTTGGCGACTCATTGGCGACTCAGACGAGGACGCGTCAACGCCTACCCAACTCTTACGAGTTGGGCCTATGGATGACCCAGATTGTCAAAGATCTCGGAAGAAATTCTTCTCCACCTATTTTCAGGATAGCAATTTGGAGGGGGCAATTTTCCATTTTCCACAGTTTTATTTTTGGATTGTTTTCAGGAGGTTAGGAGGAAACGAGGGCATTAGGGGGCTTGACATCGGGTAATCCGAATTGGGAATGCACTGACTCGTGAACGCCGGTGGTAGACCGGCCCTTTCCGAAAAGCGCGGAAAGGACCGGCCACCCAGACTAACGTGAAGGTTCGGCCACCCGCCAATTAACAAAATTGGACGTTAGCTTTCTTTCATCGTCACGACTGTATCGTACTTCAACGTTATTTCGACTAATCTCATGGCGATTTCCGTTTTCCGGAACTGCGCCGAAAGTTGAGGGTGCTCGGTCCTTTCGCGTCAGCGAAGGGAGCGGTTGCTCCCGGTCGCGACGCTGTATCGGTTGCCGTTATTACGCTTGCGATGAGTGCGCACGGATTCGACGCTAATTCATAGGAAGAAGAAAGTCTCTGATCTGTGGGTGACTCGAACGCCGCTTACGACGGGCCCTTTCCTCAAAAGAAGGAAGCATCGGCCACCTTCCGACTGCCGCCTATTTCCCTACCGTACTCCCCGTTTCCTTGAACTCCTCGCCCATCCACGCCTGGAATGCTTTCGTGTTCTGTGCGCGCCCCAGGAAATCCTTTACCAGGTCGTTCGCCGAAACCGATCCGCCGGGTTCGAGAACCGTTTTGCGGTACTTCATCGGGGCGCCTCCCAGGAACGGATTCGTCTGGTCAAACTGATGATAGAAGTCCTGCGCGATCACCTTATCCCATAAATAGGTGTAGTATGCGGAGGAGTATCCCGCGAGGTGCCCGAAGGATGCATACATATACGTATCCGGTAATGCCTTGAACGGCGTGTACTTCTCTGTGTCTTCCTTGGTGACCTTGTCGAGATCCACGTTCTCCGGTTTGCGGCTGTAGATGTCGTACGAAATCGCCGTGTAACTGTCCTGCGCACTCACCCAAAGCCCGCGGCCAAAGGCCTGTGCGCGATTGAGTTTCTCCACCAGTTCCGCCGGAATCGGTTCGCCCGTCTTATAGTTCTTGGCGAAGGCGGTGAGCACCGGTGCGCTGTGCATCCAGTTCTCCAGCATCTGCGAAGGCGCCTCCACAAAATCGGATTCCATCGTGATGCCTGAAATCCCTGCATACGGCTGCTGTCCGGCAAGGATCCAGTGCATGAGGTGACCGAACTCGTGGAAGAACGTCTCCACATCGCCAAACTCCATCAGGCCCGGATCGTCCTTCGTCGGCACCGGAAAGTTGCAGACCAGCGTTGCTTCCGGCAGTTGCTTGCCCTTGATGCCATCCAGCACGGGCACCATCTCCGCATGCGTGAACTTACCCGGACGCGGATGCATGTCCAGATAGAAGCGTCCGATCATCTTGCCGTGATCGAACACGTCATAGGTCTCCACCAGCGGATCCCATGCCGGTACATTCGGTTCCTGCTTGAACTGAAGTTGGAACAACTTCTGCGCCGTGTCGAGAATTCCCTGCTTCACCTGCGCGTAAGGAAGATACGGACGCACCGACGTGGAATCGAAATCGAACTTCGTGCGGCGCACCAGCTCGGAATAATAGCTGTTCTCGTACGTCTCCATGGTCTTGGCGTTCGGATCGGTCTTGCGCTTCTCGGCCATCAGCATCTCGAATTCGCGCTTCGCAATCGGCTCGGCTGACTCATGCACTTCCTTGATGAAGTTGGCGATGTTGCCGCCCTGCTTGATCATCTTGTCGGCAGCGTTGTAGTCCGCCCAGGTCGGGAACCCAAGCGTGTTGGCGATTTCCGTGCGCGTCGTGATCATGTCCATCAGCACCAGCTTGTTTGCCGGATACGCGCGTGACGCAAACGCGATTGCCAGCCGGCGGCGCAAGTCGTCGCTCTTCGCGAACTTTTCGACCGGCAGAAAATCAGGATAGTCCGTCGTGATCGTGACCTTGCCTTCCGCATCGGGCTTGTGCCGCGCAATGTAGTCTTCCGGCAACCCCGCAAGTTCCGACGGATCGGCCTTCACCGATTTCGTGCCCTCAGCGATGTTTTCGCCGAACTTCGATTGCAGCTCGGTCAACTGATCGTTCAGCTTCTTGATCTTGTTGCGCGTCGCCTTGTCTTTGTCCACGCCCGCCAGGCGGAATTGCAACAGTTGCCGCGTAACGTAGTACTTCTGCACCGGATCGGCCTTCGCCAGGTCGATCCCAGAAAGCGCCTTATAGACGTCCTGGTTCAGCGCCATCGACGTCAGCGCCGCGCTCGCCTTGCGCGTCATCTCGGCGGCCTTGTCGCGAAATGCCTTGTCCGGATGCACATGCTCCATCAGCCCCGAAAGGTAGGCCGCCGAATTGAACTGCTCCAACGCTTGATCGTAGAAGTCGAGCGAATTGGCGACGCTTCGCGGCCCTTTGACCGCAATCAATTGATCCAGCGACTTCTGCGCCGATGCCAGATGACCGTTCTCGATTTTTTCAAAGGCAACGATGTCCGGCTTCGAACTCCAAATGGGCGCCTGTTTTGTTGTTTGCGCAAATAGTAACGATGAAGAAAGGAGCAGAGCGACACTCAGCGTGCGAAATTTGGAATGCATTACCTCTCCGATAATCGGGCGACGTCCGCCCTTTACAAGATTACAACGCAAATCGTCATGCGCTTGTTCCGCTGGGACGAATTGCAACGACACCAGACACAAGAAAGGGCACGGAATCTCTCCCGTGCCCTTCGTGTACTTTGTGATTAAGGCTTACCGGTTGCCGCGACCGTCTCCGCTGCGTCCACCACCGCCGCCGCCACGGCCTCCACGACCGCCGCCGCGTCCACCACCACCACCGCCGCGTCCGCCACGAGGTCCGCCGCCGCCACCGCCGTGATGCCGGCGTGGGCCACGATCTCCGCCGCGATCTCCGCCACGGTCGCCGCGATCTGAGCGGGGAGCCGCCGGACGAGGCGCGCCGCCTTCGCCGATGCCTACCGCCAACTGGCCGTCATCTTCCTCTTCGCCTTCGTGACCGCCTTCGAACGTGGTCGGTTGCACCGGTTCGGCTGCTGCGGCCTGCGGCTGTTCGCCGTCGCCACCCTCGCCACCGCCGCCTTCCATCTTGGCGCGCTGCTCTTTCAGGATTGCCTTACGCGAGAGGCGAATGCGATTGCCTTCAATGGAGAGCACCTTGACGAGAATCTGGTCGCCTTCCTTCAGTTCGTCGCGAACATCCTTAATGCGATGCTCGGCAACTTCGCTGATGTGCAGCAGGCCATCGGTGCCGGGCAGGACTTCGACAAACGCTCCGAAGTCAGCGAGGCGAACGACCGTTCCGAGATAGGTTTTGCCAATCTCGGCCGTGGCGGTGATGTCGCCGATCATCTGCAGAGCCTTCTTCGCGCCTTCCTGGTCGGCGGACGCGATGTTGACCTTGCCGGAATCCTCGACGTCGATCTTCACGCCGGTCGCTTCGATGATGCCGCGGATAACCTTGCCACCCGGTCCGATGAGATCCTTGATCTTGTCGGTCGGAATGTTCAGGGTGTAGAAGCGAGGCGCGTAATCGGAGAGCTTATCGCGCTTCTCGCTGATCACCTCGTTCATTTTGCCGAGGATGAACAGCCGGCCTTCTTTCGCCTGCGCCATGGCTTCGCGCATGATGGCCGACGTGATGCCGGTCACCTTGATATCCATTTGCAGGGCGGTGATGCCGTCTTTGGTGCCGGCGACCTTGAAGTCCATGTCGCCGTAGTGATCTTCGGCGCCCGCGATGTCGGTCAGGATGGCGTACTTGTCGCCTTCCTTCACCAGGCCCATCGCAACACCAGCCACCGGAGCCTTCAACGGAACGCCCGCGTCGAACAAGCTCAACGACGCGCCGCAAACGGTGGCCATCGAAGAGGATCCATTCGATTCGAGGATGTCGCTGACCACGCGCATCGCGTACGGCCAGTCGGCTTCATTCGGCAGCACGGCCATGAGGGAGCGCTCGGCCAACATGCCGTGACCGATTTCACGACGGCCCGGTCCGCGGAGGAACGCCACTTCACCAACCGAGAACGGCGGGAAGTTATAGTGCAGCATGAAGCGCTTCTTGGCTTCGCCTTCGAACTGCTCCACGCGCTGCATGTCTTCGCCGGTGCCGAGGGTGGTGGTGACTAACGCTTGCGTTTCGCCACGGGTGAAGATTGCCGATCCGTGGGCACGAGGCAGCACGCCGACTTCGATCCAGATAGGACGAATCTGGTTGAAGGGACGGCCGTCGGGACGGCGTTTCTGTTCCGTCACCGCTTCGCGGAAGATACGCTCGCGAAGCGTTTCGTAATAGGTGTTGAGCTTCTGGAGAGCGGCTGCATCGGGCGTCTCGCCGAGTTCCGCCTTCAGCTCGGTCTTGATTTCCTTAACCTTGGCCTGGCTCTCGAGCTTGGGATACTTTTCGGTGTTGAGAGCATCTTCAAGGCGCGCGCCAACCTTCTTCTTCAACTGGTCGAAGTAGGCCTGGTCGAACTCGGGAGGAGTGACCTTGCGCTTGGGCTTGCCGGCCTTCTCGCGCAACTCTTCGATGGCGGCGCAGATCTTCTTGATCTCGGTGTGCGCGAACTCGATGGCGTCAACGATTACCTCTTCGCTGACTTCGCTGGCGCCAGCTTCGATCATCACGATGCCGTCTTTGGTGCCCGCGACTACGAGGCGAAGATCGCCTTCACGGCCTTCGTCGTAAGAGGGATTGACGATGAACTGTCCATCCTTGCGACCCACGCGCACACAACCGATGGGGCCAAGGAAGGGAATATCTGAGATGTGCAACGCTGCGGAAGCGGCGTTCATACCGATGACATCGGGATCGTTCTCGCTATCGGCCGACTGCACCATGGCGATGACCTGGGTTTCGCTGCGGAACCCGTCAGCGAAGAGCGGACGGATGGGGCGATCGATCAGGCGGCTGGTAAGAACTTCGCGCTCGGAGGGACGTCCCTCACGCTTGATGAAACCGCCGGGGATGCGACCGCCGGCGTAGGTGTATTCACGGTAGTCGACGGTGAGGGGGAAGAAATCGATTCCCTCACGCGGCTCCTGGTTCGCGGTTGCGGTCGCGAGAACATAGTTGTCGCCGTTCTTGGCGAGGACAGAGCCATGCGCCTGCTTGGCGATTCTTCCGGTTTCGAATGTAATGGATTTACCGCCGGAGAGTGTAACGGTTACTTCTTGCTTCATTTGTTTCCTTCCGCTCGGACGTGCCTAGTTCCGGTTCCAACGAAGGTAGGGTTGGGCCAGAGTGTGGATGTGACGGGTCGGCGGCGTACCGCGCCGTGACCCATAGCCGTTTGCCCTGTCGCACACCAGTACGACAGGGATCGACGAACGCACTTCTCCGAATCTGAACGTTGTTGAGCAGGCAGCCGACTACTTGCGGATGCCCAGCTTCGAAATAACGGTCTTGTAACGCTCGGAATCGTACTTCTTCAGGTAGTCGAGCAGGCGACGACGCTTGCTCACCATCATCAAGAGGCCGCGCCGGGAGGCATGGTCCTTCTTATGAGTTTTGAAGTGGTCGGTCAACTGGCCAATACGCTCGCTCAAGATCGCGATCTGCACTTCCGGGCTCCCGGTATCAGTCGCGTGCGTGCGGTAGGTGTCAATAACAGTCTTTTTTTGTTCTCTGGCTAACACTGAACTAGATGCACTCCTGCTTATTTTCCAATCGTCTTGGTACGTTAATGAGACTATCACGTCGGCTCAGATTTCGTAAAGCTCTGTAAAGCCGAGAGTTAGGCCAACTGGGAGGATGTTCTGGGCGTTGCGGCGTTAATCCCAAATTTCAATGCTTCGGGCTAATCGTTACCCCCTATCGACGGGTCGGGAGCATCTCACTATTCAGCATATGCTGTGCAGTTATTGCTCGACCCCGAATCCTGAGACGAACCGCTTCTGCGGCGAATGCGGACAACCACTGGTACGCCAGCAGGTTACCGTGCCCGCGGAGTTTAGCAGCGAAGCTGTGCAGCGGCCGCATCGCGAAGAGACGACGATCAGTGGCCCGTCGTTTCTTGGGCTTACCGACTCTGACGATCAGAGCGACTATCTGCTCGAAGATGAGCAGCCTCATCATAGTCACACGGGTTGGGTGGTGTTCTCCCTGATTGCGATCATTCTGCTGGCGGGCGTCGGGTGGCTGGAGTGGAAGGCCATCAAAACCGGACAGATCGAAATGCCGTGGAAGTCGTCGGCGGCGGCGGCATCGGCGGCAACGCCGAGCGAACCGACTGAGAATGCTTCGGCCACGCCGGCGACGACGGAAGCAGCCGTGAACTCTTCCGACCAGAATCCGGGGGGGGATAAGGACTCCAACTCTGCTTCGGCAAAGACATCGTCAACTACTCCCGATGCGATGCTCGCTGACGCTGACACCCCGATGCAGAGTGACAAGACTTCTTCCGACGCAGAGTCGGACAGCACGGCGACTCGCGAAGCCCAGGCGCGTATTGCCAGTGACGCCGGGCATCGTCGCCAGCAAGCTGATGCTGGTAACAGCGCCAATACCGCTGACGATAGTTCCAGCGAACCGCAGGCCGAAAAACCGTCTCC
>Ga0075355_1000111_pt1 | contig 11804 bp, 8 predicted proteins | sample WestPond_Cattail_6_FD_120069 | JGI IMG/M metagenome (GOLD analysis project Ga0075355, IMG submission 120069) | Natural and restored wetland microbial communities from the San Francisco Bay, California, USA, that impact long-term carbon... | ecosystem: Environmental > Terrestrial > Soil > Wetlands...
AAACATCCAGAGCGCAGTCCCGTCGACGTGTTTTTCAGTTCGCTCGCCCAGGATTGCGGCGAATATGCCGTCGGCATCGTGCTCTCGGGAAGCGGCAGCGACGGCGTTCTCGGTATCAAAGCGATCAAGGAGCAAGGCGGCCTTGTCCTTGCGCAGTCGAGCGATGGCACCAAGCCAAGTTTTAGCGGCATGCCGGACAGCGCCATCGCGAGCGGTCTCGTCGACTTTGCCGTGCCCGTTGAGGACATGGCTGCAAAGCTGTCGGAGAACAGGCAAAGCATTGGATTGGTCGATGCGCTCGCGGGCAATGACGCACCGGTAGGCGATCATCCCGACGCCAAGTCGATTGAAATGCTCTTCGCGGTCCTTCGGACTCAGATGGGGCACGATTTCAGCGGCTACAAAAAGCGGACGTTCATTCGACGCGTTCATCGCCGCATGCAGATCAATCATTGCGATACTCTGAAGGGCTACGTTGACCTCCTGCAGCGTGACCATGAGGAGCCGGCGCGGCTGTTCCGCGATCTTTTGATCAACGTGACGAGTTTTTTCCGCGACGCCGAAGCTTTCGACGCCTTCGAAAAAATTGTTATCCCGCATCTCTTCGAGCGACGCGGGGCCGCAGATACGGTGCGCGTCTGGGTCCCCGGCTGCTCAACCGGAGAGGAAGTCTATTCGATCGCGATTCTGCTCCGGGAGCATATGGACAAGTCGACCGGGTCGCCGCGCGTCACGGTCTTTGCGACCGACATCGATGAACGCGCGTTATCGGTGGCGCGCGCGGCGCGTTATCCGCCAGCACTGATGAAAGGCGTGTCGCCCGAACGGCGAGAACGCTACTTCACCAATCATTCCGGCAGTTTCGTCGTCGCCAAAGCGGTGCGCGATCTTTGCGTGTTCTCGGTCCACAGCATATTGCGTGATCCGCCGTTCTCGCGCATGGACCTGATCTCCTGCCGCAATCTACTGATCTATTTCGGCGCAGAAGCACAGCGCCAGGCGTTGCCGACTCTCCATTACGCGCTGCGGCCGGGCGGGTTTCTGTTTCTCGGGAAAGCCGAAACGATCGGCCGCTTTTCAGAAATGTTTGCGCCAGTCGACAAGGCGAACTGCATCTTTCAGGCCCGCGACATGGGGACGCCGGCGCGGATGCCGGCGTTCATCAATGGACTGCGCCCGGCCCCGTTCCTTTCGCATCGGAATGACCACGCAGTGGCGGGAGGCGCCGGCGCGCGTCAATCGGCGGAGGCGCGGATCGCCGATCGCTTTGGACCGCCGCACGTCATCGTCAACGAAGATGGCGACATCCTCCATTACTCGGCCCGGACGGCAAAATATCTTGAAGCGCCCTATGGCGTGCCCTCGCGGCAATTGCTGACCTCGGCGCGCAAGGAATTGCGTCTCGATTTGCGCAGCGCGCTTCGGGAAGCGGTCGAAACGCGGCGGGTCGCCACCCGCGATAATATCGCATTCGAAAGCGCAGGCGATCACGTCGAACATGTTTCGCTCACGATCGAGCCTTTGCCGGAAGGAACGGATGGACGCCCCTCGTTTCTCGTCGCGTTCCAAGAGAAAGACGTTTCGCGAGACAAGCCGGGCGATTTAAGCAAAGTCGTTCAACCGGAGACGCTCGCCGACACATCGCCGGTCGAAGCTGAATTGCGGGACACGCGCGAACGCTTGCAAGGAACCATAGAGGAATATGAAACGGCTCTTGAAGAGCTGAAATCCGCCAATGAGGAATTGGTTTCTCTTAACGAGGAGTTTCAGTCGAGCAATGAAGAGCTCGAATCCACAAAAGAGGAATTGCAGTCGCTGAATGAGGAGTTGCAAACAGTCAACCAGGAATTATGGGCCAAGGTGGAGGATCTCGATCGCGCCAACAGCGACCTCACGAACCTCTTCGCCAGCACCAACGTCGCCACGATTTTTCTCGATCGTGATCTCGTGATCCGCAGCTTTACGCCCGCGGTCACGAACCTCTTCAACATTATTGCGACCGACAAAGGCCGTCCTTTGGGAGACCTCGCGAACAGGCTCGATTACCCGGAACTGCAAGACGACATAAAGAGCGTCCTGCAGACGGGAACGCTGGTCGAGCGACGGGTGAACCAGAACGTGGCCGGAACGCCGCATTTTTTATGCCGCTTGACAGCCTACCGGGACGCAGAAGGACAAATCGATGGCGTTGTGGCGACGTTCGTCGACGTCACCAGTTTAGCGAGATCAGAAGAGCGCCAAAGGACGTTGGTCGCCGAGCTCAATCACCGCGTTAAAAATATCATCACCGTTATCTTGGCCCTCGCCAAACAGACATTGGCTCGGACGCAGGGATCAGAAGCCTTTCTGACCAGACTTTACGCCTTGGCGAGAAGCCACGAGCTGCTTGCGCGGGAAAGTTACGGCGCCGTCGGTCTGGAAGAAGTGGTGCGCCAGGCGCTCGCGCCCTATTTCTCAGAGGGTAGCCAACGGCTAACGCTTTCAGGACCACCGATCACGCTGCCGCCCAAGGCTGCGATGAGTTTTGGGATGATCCTGGATGAACTGGCGACCAATGCGGTCAAATATGGCGCGCTATCGAACGGGTCGGGCCATGTCTCGGTCGACTGGTCTTCGATGGAGGCGCCGGATGATAAAGCGTCGACGCTGACCCTTAGGTGGCGCGAGGACGGCGGGCCTCGCGTGGCGGATTCAAAGAAAAGGGGTTTTGGTCTGACGCTCATTGAACGCGAGGTGAGTTACGGGCTATCCGGCAGCGCAGCATATGATTTTGGCGAGACCGGATTTTCGGGAACGTTCATATTCCCCTTGAAACAGAGACCGGAATAGCGTGGGAGACCATGGCGAGTTCAACGATAGCAGGAAAGCGCGTCCTCATCGTCGAGGATGAATCCATCATCGCGATGATGCTTGAATGCGAATTGAACGACAGCGGTTGTGAAGTCATCGGCCCCACGCCCTCGGTTGAAGCGGCATTGCGGCTTATCGACAAGGAGCGTCTGGACTGCGCCCTGCTCGATTACCGTCTTGTCGACGAGACCAGCGGAAGAATTGCTTCCGTGCTGGCTGAGCGAAATATCCCTTTTTTGCTGATGACGGGACATTGCGCGAGCGATCTGCCGGCTGAATTGCGCGACAAGACTCTCCTGCAGAAGCCGGTGACGGGCAAAGCTCTTCGCGCCGCTCTCGAAGCGATTTTGGATATTGCCGCGTGAAACGCCGCCGCGCCATTGCGGTGCAGCGAAGCTTGAGCAATTTTTCGCCACGATGTTGCCCTAGCCTCTGAATTGGTGGGGAATTCGGGCGGTAGCGACCGCTGTGGGGCAAAGCGCGTGTAACTGCGTATTCCGCATAGGATTTTCGCCCGCCTCGCGCCACCCGGCGCAAAGGCGCCTTCCAGTCGAAAGGCCGGAAGCTTGTTAGTGTCAGGGCGACGTCGATTCAGGCGCGCTTAAAGCGGGACGGGAAGCAGCTATTGACGACGCCTCGTTCCAGCGCGCGCCTGATTTCCGCTCCGCTATCGACCGCTCTTGGCCTCGTGGCCTTTTTTCTGGCGACGCTCGCGCCGAAAATGACCGAAACCGCGGTCGCCAATGGCGACACAAGAACCATTCATCTCTACCACGCCCATACGCATGAATCGATTTCGGCGACCTATCTCGTCAACGGGCAATATGACGCCCAAGTCCTGCAGCAGTTGAACTGGTTCCTGCGCGACTGGCGTCGCGACGAGCCGACCAACATGGACCCGCGGCTCTTCGACGTTGTGTGGGAGGCCTATCGCCATGCGGGCGCCGGCGATCAGGTCGTGCATGTCGTCTCCGCCTATCGCTCTCCAGAGACGAACGCCATGCTGCGCGCCCGTTCGCGCGCCGTCGCCAAATATTCCCAGCACATGCTCGGCAAGGCGATGGACACCACCATGCCAGGAATGCCGATGTCGCAAATTCGTGAAATCGGCATGCGCATGCAGCGCGGCGGCGTCGGCTATTATCCGACGGCGGGCACGCCTTTCGTCCATCTCGACGTCGGCAATGTGCGCGCCTGGCCGCGCATGAACTACGACGAGCTCGTGCGGCTCTTCCCCGACGGCAAGACGGTGCATTTGCCGAGCAATGGACAGCCGCTGGCGCGCTATGAAGAGGCGCGCGCCGAGATCGAGGCGCGCGGCGACGGCGCTTATGTCGTCGCGCCTCGCCGCACGTTTGGCGGCTTCTTCGCCATGCTGTTTGGCGGCGGCGCCGGGGGCGGCGAAGAAGACGACGCGGAGGTCACGGCGCCGGCGCCGAGCACCCGCAAGCAGTGGGCTTCGCTCGCGCCGCGGCGGGCGCGCGGAACAAGCGGCGAGATGGAAGAGCAAAGCGCGGCTGCCGCCACGACGGACGCTTCTCGCTACGGCGCGAAAGAGCTTTCGCGGGCCGAGTCCGATTTGCCGCGTGGCGAGACGACCATGTCCGCGCCGGGGGCCGAATCGCCCGAGCAAGAGCCGCCCGCCGCGAAGCTCCCAACGGTTCGAGCGCCGCTGCCGCCGCAGCGTCCGGCCTCGCTCGTCGCCCGCGCAGATGGGCGGACGGCGCATGACAGGTCAGCCGAACTGCAGAGCGCAGTCGATTTTCAGGACGCCGACGGCGCTGAACGCCGTTCGGGCGCAATGCCCGCAGCTGATGCGCCGCCACGCCGTTCAAAACTCGCGTCTGCGCCCCTGCCCCCGACTCGGCCGGGGATTCCCCATGCGAAGGCGACGAGCGCGATCGCGCGGCTGGTCGACTCGCCCAAGAATGAGACGAAAAAGTCGAGAGCGGCGGCTCGGCAGGAGTCGCTCGCCTATGCGCCTGAGCCGCCGCAGGGCGCTGAGCCTTCCGACGCCGCCCTAGCGGAAAAAAATGCGAACGCGGTCCCCGATGAAGCGACTGCTCGCGGCGCAACCCCCCTCCTCGGCTCATCGACCGGCCTTCGCGCGGCCGCCCGCTCGCGCGGACGCAGTCACTTGAAACAGGATGTCTCGGCCGGACAGGATGTGGAGACCCGCGCGCGGTAAGACCGGCGCATGGGAGCAGTTCTTTTCAAAGCTTTTTAGAATCGCGCTGGACGAGCCGCTGTCGCACGCACCAGATTGTATAGATCAGGCTTGACGTTAAAAACTCAGGGCAAAAGAGCAACGGCGTTTATCGCCGCAGCGCCGATAAGGATTGCCGCGCGCGCTGCAAAGTAAAGCGTGCCGGCGATGGCGAGTATTTTAATAAAGCCAAAAGCGTCAGGGTCGAACATGGCTTCGCGTCCACTGGAACAAGCCTGAACCTCTCCGGGAGAATCAGTCTTCAGACAGTCTAACCCCTAACTTGCAAAGAATGTTCCTACGGTCGCGCCCAAGCGCCAGTGGCCGGGAACCGCCGTCCCAGCTTGCGCCGCAAGCAAACTGCCGCCTGGATCGGCGGCGCGCGTTTAGAGAAGCGTCAGGCGAAAGCCGGGTCGAGCGCCTTGGCGGCTTCCAGCAGCGTCCGAACCGAGGCGACGGATTTTTCAAACATCGCCCGCTCGGCCGCGTCGAGCTTTATCTCCATCACCCTCTCGACGCCATTCGCGCCGATGACCACGGGAACGCCGACATAGAGTCCGTTCACGCCATATTGGCCGCTGAGATAGGCGGCGCAGGGCATCACCCGCCGCTTGTCCTTGAGGTAGCTCTCGGCCATGGCGATCGCCGCGGTCGCCGGCGCATAATATGCGGAGCCGGTCTTGAGAAGCCCGACGATCTCGCCGCCGCCCTTGCGCGTGCGCTCGACGATCGCGTCGATGCGCGCCTGCGTGGTCCATCCCATGTCCACGAGATCCGGCAAAGGCACGCCGGCCACCGTCGAATAGCGCACCGACGGCACCATGTCGTCGCCATGGCCGCCCAGAACGAAGGCGCTCACGTCTTCGACCGAAACATTGAGCTCCTCGGCCAGGAAATAGCGAAAGCGCGAAGAATCGAGCATGCCCGCCATGCCGACGATGCGCTGCGTCGGCAGGCCGGACGCCTTCTGCAGCGCCCACACCATGACGTCGAGCGGATTGGTGATGCAGATGACAAAGGCGTTCGGCGCGTAGCGCTTGATTCCCGCGCCGACCTTGGCGATGACGCCGAGATTGACCGACAGAAGATCGTCGCGGCTCATGCCCGGCTGGCGCGGCACGCCGGCCGTAACGATGACGACGTCCGCCCCCTCGATCGCCGAATAGTCGGAGCCGCCGGTGAGTTGGGCGTCGAAACCCGCGACGGGAGACGACTGGGCGATGTCGAGCGCCTTGCCCTGCGGCACGCCGTCGACGATGTCGAAAAGAACGATGTCGCCGAGTTCCTTGAGGCCGGCGAGATGGGCAAGCGTCCCGCCGATATTGCCGGCGCCAATCAAAGCGATTTTTCTTCGCGACATAATCAAACTCGTTCTTTGCTTCTGGGAAACAGCTACCGCGCTTTTGCGGCGGTGGGAAGACTTCTTGGCGCTTGTCGTAAGCAGAGCCTTACAAGGAGGCGCGGAGTCTCCGCGACCCAACAGCGCGCCCCGCGGTTTCCTGGCGCGGGCGATTGTCGCAGGGATTGCGGGCCGTCGCGGCGCTCCTTACCTGCGAAGCTCGAGGGGAGCGCGTGCGCGCCGCTTGGCGAAAGGCCGACACATGAAAAGCGAGTTTTTGTTGAAACGCCTGTGCGCCGCCGCGATTGCGGCAGGCGCTTGTTTCGTTGGCCCGGCCGCGGCGCAGGCGGCGGACCCGGACGAATCCGAGCTTCTGGAGCATTTCGAGAAGGTCGACGTCTGGCATGCTCCGGTCGACTATAGCGTCCGCTACAACAATCAGGACGTGATCGTCACCCGGGAGATGGTGGCCCAGCCCGCCCCTCAGGGGGAGCTCTGCTATATCCGCTTCGATCTCATCAAGGGCGAGGGCGATTACGGCTACGGCTTCAAGCCGGGCGCGCCGCGCGACGCGCATTGGGGCTTCAATGTGCTGAAAAGAGGCACGGTTGTCGACCAGTTGGCCTCGCAGCTCAAGATGCACGTCATTTATTTTTACACGCAAGGGCCGAAGACCGAGGCGGCCAAGGCCGTTTGCGCGCGCAAACAGGCCGCGCCTACGCCCGCCGCGGGCAACGCCCACACGGGCCCGTGGGCAGATCTCGTGACGAAAGCACGTCTGATCCACGGATGGCCGGCGGCGCGCTCGCCCTGATCCGGCGCAGGAAAATGCCGGCGAAAATGCGGGCGGCCGCGCGTAACGCTGGACAGCGGCGAGCGGGTTTGATATTCGCACCCCTCGTTCGAAGCAGCGTCGCGCTCGCGGCGCTCGACGAACGGGCGCATAGCTCAGTTGGTAGAGCAGCTGACTCTTAATCAGCGGGTCCAAGGTTCGAGCCCTTGTGCGCCCACCACTTACCTCTCGATCGGCGAAGGCTTGCTGGCGCGCTCGCGCACAGTGGCGACTCCCGCCCTATGATCGAGGCGCTGCTGAAACGCCGCTCAATATTGGTGCGTGAGCCGCAGATGATCTTGCGGGACGCCATTAGGCGGCGCCGCGCCAAGGACAGAGTCGCCAAGGACACCTCCTCAGGAGCAAGCAACTGTTCGCGCGCACTTCACTGCGTCACCGGCCGATCATCAAAAATTGCTCTAAGGTTTTCAAATTCGCACAACCGGCTCGAGGCGTAGCCCGTGACCAAGAGTGTAACTCTTTCTCTAACGCGCGCGGTCGCTTAATATCCTGGTCCTAGCAGAGCGGGTCCGAGATGAAGATTAATTTTCTGACTAAGAGCATCGATCAGAACGACTTCGCCTCTCGAACAGCCGTGGTGGCTATGATCGCGGCGACGACCGCGGCCGTCGCATTCGTCCTTTGGCAGCTGACGGATCTTCTCCCGGCGGTTTTCGCGACGATTCTCATCGCGCTCGCCTGGCGTGGCGTCGCCGGGCGGGTCTCCAAGCTTCTCGGCCTGTCGCAGGGCGTGTCGCTCGCGCTGGTCGCGCTCGGCTCGCTCGTTGCGATCGTCGTGGCGTTGATGCTGTTCGGCGGTCAACTCGTGCGTCAATATGACGAGGTCGCTCTCGACATTCCCGCGGCGATCGCTCTGCTGGAGCGCTTGGTGGAAGAGCACCCGTGGGGCCGTTTCATCGAAAAATTCGTGGTGCACGCCGACTTTTCGAAAATGACGACCCCGGTCGCCCAACACTTCGGCGCGCTCCTGGGTTCTGTCGGCAGTGGCCTCGGCTATGGTATTTTCACGATCATAGGCGCCGCATATCTTGCCGCCGATCCAGGGAGGTACGCCGCTGGCGCACTCGCCTTGACGCCTGCGTCGCGGCGCACCGACATGGCGCTGTTTTTGGACCGGTCAGGCGCCGTCTTGCGGCAATGGCTTTTCATCCAACTCTATGTCGTCGCCATGAACGCGCTTTTCGCAGGGGCTGCCCTGTGGGCCTTTGGCGTCCCGGCGCCGCTGGCGCTCGCGACAATCAGCGGCGCACTGGCGTTCGTTCCCTATTTCGGCTCGATCATCGCGATGATTATCGGGGTGCTGGTCGCGTTGCCGCACGGAATGGACAATGCGGCTCTTGCGGCGCTTGCGATCGGCTCCGCGAGTTTCATCGAAGGCTATTTGATCACGCCCTATCTACAGAGCCGTTCACTTATGGTGCCGCCGGTCGTGCTGCTATTCTGCATGCTTGCCTTCGCCTCGCTCTTCGGGACGATGGGCGTGGTGTTGGCGGTGCCCGCGACGGTCGTTCTGTCCGTCGCCTATGGCGTCTTCGCCGAAAATCGATAGGAGTCGCGCGCGCCGCTCTTTATTCAAAGCGACGCGCGTTACTGAGCTAAACAGCTATTGTTTAACCTCAGGAGCTGTCTGCGTGGGACCAGTGCGTCGCAAACGCGCGACGCGCCGATGACGGCGTGACCCTCTCGTTGAACTTCGGGGCCGTGACACACGCGGCTGGTGATGGAAGGTCGTAAATTGCCGCTCGTTTGACTCCAGCGCCTCCGCATCGGAGGACGCCATCGTCGCCGCCGGGATCACAGCGGCTGCCGAAAACAGCGCTAAGATGAAGGAACGGCGTGACAGTTTCCTGTCTTCTAAAATCTCGACATCCATTTTTTTATCCTCCCAAAAGCTTTCTTCTGAGATTCACAATCCTGATCAGAATCACGAGACCCGTCAAGCGGACGCCACCCTGAACATGTCTTTGTGGTGTGCGCTCTGCCGCGAGCGGTCGCGGACCTGAAAGGCTGGCTCCACAAGAGCAATCGTCAAAGCATGAGTCCTGTCACGGACATTGCCGCGCGCCGACATCGCCGGTTGAGAGATTGTTCAGGCAACGCCTTATGTTGGCCAACGCCGCCGCCCGCCACATTTTTATGGTCTCCGGTCGCCGGAATAGCTTGTCCTCATGCGACAGAAGATTCCTGAGGAAGGCCGCCTGCCCCGCGTTAAAAACCTCCTCGGGAATCCAACTGAATTCAAAGCGTATGTCTTGAAAATTTGCAGCGAACTGCTCCCAGGGCAGGGCAAGCGTACTGAGGTCCAGATCGACGAACAGGTCCAGATCTCGCGAGAACCCCGCATAGCGTTCTTTGCTGGCCTTGGCTTCAAGGTGATTGGTCGTCGCCATAATCATTTCGCGAACAGCCTCGACGTCAGCTGAATTCATGAGCGTATAGCTTTGAAACAGATCAGCGCTGTCTTGAACGTTTAAAAAATCCGCCCGTCGGGATTCGCCTGCGCCGCGCGTTCGATAGACGACGTCGTGCCAGAAAATAGCTGTCGCGATTAGCTCGGGCCGCGCTGCGAGCGCCGCCAGTTCATCGAACGCTTGCAAGAGGTCGCTGATATGGCGCCAACTATGATAGGCGCGCCCGAGATCGCCATAGGCGGCGTCCAGCGCTTCCCAGGCTCCAGCCCGGTGGCTCGCTTCGAGGGGGAGCCAATAGCGACTTCTGATCTTAGGTGCGTTCATGTGATAGCTGCGGCGGTTCTGACTGGTGAAAACATGGATGATTATTTCGTAGCCGGAGGGGGAAGGCGATAGCCTTTTTAGAGCCGCAACCGCGCTCTGCCGCCTTCCGCATTTTTTATAGCGACACGACGGCTCGCATGATCTCAAAAAGCGCTCGACGAGATTGCGCGTCTAATCGCCACATGAACGACGCGTGCGGCGCCGCGAAGCGCACCGGCCTCAGAGCGTTACGTGCGCCAATTACCTGAAAAGACATGCGTCGTTCGTCTTGCCGCGCCGTTTGCGAGGGCGACGCTGAGGATCGAGAGAGTGCGTTTGCATGCAGGAAGCTTGACTTTCCCGTTGTATCGACAAGTATTGAAAATCTTGAAGGGTAAGCAGTTTGCTTAAAAAAGGGGGAGTTTCGTCAATGCGCCGGAACCTGAAAACGCATTTGATTGCGGTTGCTTGTGCTTCGGTTTTATTCGCCTCAAGCCCATCGGGCGCGGCGATTTTGTCGACCGGGGCAAATCTCAACGTCGATGGCGCGTCGGCCTCTTCCTTCATACAAAAGACGACGCTCCACGCTCCTGCCGGACACAAATGCATTAAATGGACCCGGACATGGAATCCGCGGCACGGAGTCGCGCGACGCCGATGTGTCCAATGGCGATAGAAAATGCATTGGCTTGGGAGTTAGCGGCCGGCTGATTTCGATCATCGGTCGGACCAACCAAGCCTTTCGGGCGAAACGGACAAACAAAGGGGCCCGATCGGGCCCCTTTTCAATATCAGCACAAGAATTTTTCTGATCGCCGCATGTCGCGGATCGCCTGATCCAGCGTAGCGTCGACATGGATCGCCGTAGCCTTCTCCCTTGCGGCGCGCCGACGCCTCGGGCGCACGAGCCGCCAAAGAGCTTGAACCCTGACGCCAGCAAGGCGCATCGCGTCAGACCCGCTCCAATAGCGCGTCAAGATCGAGAGTCGAACAGACTCCGACGTCGCGCTCATGCCGATCAAGGAAATCTTGCGCCGACCGGCGACCTTCGTCGCGCAGCATGCAAAGAAAATCCCATTCGGCGATCAGTTTCGACGACGCGCTCAGCTCCGTCATCATCTGTGTCGAGATCCGATGCATGCGCATGCCAGCCCAGCGTGCGCCCTCGCTGTCGCCGGGATTGGCGGCGCGGCGCAGCAAGGCGATCATGCGGAGCTCCTTGAGCAAAACCGCGTTGAACGACACCTCGTTGAGGCGATTCAGTATCTCCGTCGCCGACCGCGGCGTGCCCTTGCGTTCGATAGGATTGATCTGGACAAGGATTGTGTCCATCGATTCACATTCGCGAACCAGCGGCGTGATGGTTGGATTGCCGGAATAGCCGCCATCCCAATAGGCTTCCCCGTCAATCTCGACGGCCTGAAACATGGTCGGCAGGCACGCCGACGCCAAAAGCGCGTCCGGCGTCACGTCCGCGTTTGTGAACACGCGGCCGCGGCCGCTCGAGACGCTTGTCGCGGTGACGAAAAGCTTTATCCGCGCACGCGAAAGCCGCTCGAAATCGACAGTTTCGGCGAGAATCTCCCGCAGCGGATTGACGCCCTTCGGATTGAGGTCATAAGGCGAAAATAGCCGCGACATGATATCGGTCGCGACAAAGAAAGGGGAAGCATCCAGCGTCCAGCGACCCATCAGGACGTCGACAAGATTGCGCTGCAATGGACTGAGCCGCGCCGCCTGCGAAACACGCCGCCAGAAAAGTTCGAGCGCCGCGCGCGCGCCATCCGCCCCGCCGTCAACATGGCCGCTGATGAGCGCCGCCGCATTCATAGCTCCAGCGGA
>Ga0075355_1000112_pt1 | contig 11799 bp, 12 predicted proteins | sample WestPond_Cattail_6_FD_120069 | JGI IMG/M metagenome (GOLD analysis project Ga0075355, IMG submission 120069) | Natural and restored wetland microbial communities from the San Francisco Bay, California, USA, that impact long-term carbon... | ecosystem: Environmental > Terrestrial > Soil >...
CGTTATGCGACGACCAGGCCTGCCACAGGATTTCATCCTTCGAGAAAAATCCCGCCAGCGGCGGAATGCCGGCGATCGCCAGCGTGCCCACCAGCATCGTTTTGTAGGTAATCGGAATCTTCTTTGAAAGCCCGCCCATGAACCGCATGTCCTGCTCGCCGGACATGGCGTGAATTACTGAGCCCGATCCGAGGAAGAGCAGCGCCTTGAAGAATGCGTGCGTGAACACGTGGAAGACACCGGCAGCGAATGCGCCCAGGCCGAGCGCAAGGAACATGTAGCCAAGCTGCGACACCGTCGAATAGGCCAGCACGCGCTTGATGTCGTTCTGCACCAATCCAATCGTTGCGGCGAAGATTGCCGTGAATCCGCCGACGATCGCAACCACCATCATCGCCTTTGGAGCCAGCACGAACAGTGAGTTCGAGCGCGCCACCATGTACACGCCTGCCGTCACCATGGTTGCCGCGTGGATGAGTGCGGAGACCGGCGTCGGGCCTTCCATCGCGTCCGGCAGCCAGACGTACAACGGGAACTGCGCCGACTTACCGCATGCGCCGCCAAAGAGCAGCAGGCAGATGATGGTGATCCACCTATCGCCGATGAGGTAGTCGCCAGACTTCGCCAGCGCGAACACCGACGAACCCGGAATAGAACCAACCGGATCGAAGAAACGCAGCGAGCCGAAGTACCAGACCATCAGGAACATGCCCATCAGGAACATCGCGTCGCCGACGCGGTTCACGATGAACGCCTTATTCGCCGCCGTTGAAGCGGAGTGCTTGTGGAAGTAGAAGCCGATCAGCAGGTACGAGCACAGACCCACGCCTTCCCATCCGACGAATAGCACGGCGTAGTTATTGCCGAGGATGAGCGTGAGCATGGAGAACATGAATAGGTTCAGGTATCCGAAGAACCGGTAGTACCCGCCTTCATGCGCCATGTATCCAACGGAATAAATGTGGATGAGCATGCCGACGCCGGTCACGAATAGCAACCAGATCGCCGACAGCGGATCGAGCAGGAAGCCGGCATCGGCTCCGAACTGTACGGGGCGACCGGCATGGCCGACGCCGGTTATGCCTGTGTCTGCGCCAATCCACGTGTAGAGGATCTTCTGGAACGGCTGTCCGGGATGCTCGACCGTGTAGGTGTGCGTGTACTGGTAGACCGCGAGGCACGACCACGCGAACGCCACCACCACCGCGCCCACGCATACGGCGCTCACGGCACGCTTCGACAGGCGCTTCCCGAAGAAGAACATGGTTGCCGCGCCCAGTATCGGCAACAGAGGTACGACCCAGATGTGTTCTAAGAAAAACATTCTTTAGCTCTCAGCTTTCAGCCGTCAGCTCTCAGTTACCACTTCAGCAAATCCACTTCGTCTACGTTGACCGTTTCTTTATTCCTAAAGAAGGCGATCAGGATGCCCAGCCCGACGGCGGCTTCGGCCGCGGCGTCGGTGATAACAAAGATCGAAAACACCTGACCTTGCAGGTTGTACAGCCGCGAGAACGCCACCAGGTTCAGGTTCACGGCGTTCAGGATCAGCTCAATCGACATCAGGATGATGACCACGTTTCGGCGCGTCACCACGCCGATAGTGCCGATGGCGAACAACATCGCGGCAACGACCAGATAGTGCAGTGTTGAGATAGGTGCCATCGTCAGATCCTCTTTTTCGCCATCACCACGGCGCCCACGATCGCCACCAACAGCAGTAGCGACGCGATTTCAAACGGCAGCAGGTAATTCTGATAAAGGAGCAGGCCGATCTTCTGCGAGTTCTCGGCTTCCGGCATCGAGACGACGTCAACCGGGAAAATCGCCTTCCCTTTCGTCACCACGTACAGGAACATCGAGCCGAGTACGAGGCATGCGAGCAATCCGATGTGCCACTGCTTGTTGAACTGCTCTTCCTTCGCCAGGTTCTCGAGGTTCACCAGCATGATCACAAACAGGAACAGCACCATGATGCCGCCCGCATACAGCACCACCTGGACACCGGCGACGAAGGGTGCGTACAGCATCAGGTAGAGTCCGGCAAGCGAGAGCAGCGTCACGATCAGCGACAGCGCCGAATGCACGGCGTTCTTGCGCGTGATCACCAGAATGGCCGAGATGATCGCCACCGAAGCCAGAAAGTAGAAGAAGAACGTTGTCGCTACAGGTGTCATCTTTCGTACACCTTCGTTTCCGGACCGGACTCCAGCCGCTTGCGGTCGAGGATCAATCCTTCCCGCTCGAACTGGGCGATCTCGTAGTCCTGCGAAAGTTCCAGTGCGTCCGTCGAGCAGGCTTCTTCGCACAGGCCGCAGAACATGCAGCGACTGACGTCGTAGGTGTAGTTGGTAAGTACCTTGCGCTTGGTGACCGGATCGCGCTCGCTCTGGACGACGATCAACTGCTCGGGGCACGCCTTCGCGCACAGGTCGCAGGCAATGCAGAGAGTCTCGCCCGTCTCAGGGTTAACGTTCAGGCGAGGCAGTCCGCGATAACGTTCCGCAATCCACGGCCGCTCGAGCGGATACTGCTCGGTGTAGATCTCTTTGGGATGCTGGTACTTGAATGTCACCGACAAGCCCTTCAGCAGGTCGAGCAGCAGAAACTTGCGAGCAAGTTTAGGTAGTGTCATGCGAATAGCCCCCGGGCCCACGTTGCTATCGCGGCCGCAACCTGTACCGACCATGCCCAGATTTCAGCCCGCAGGCCGACGATTCCGGTCACAATCAGCACGCCGAGCGCGAGTGGCAGCAGAACCTTCCAGCCGACTCTCATCAACTGGTCGAAGCGGTAGCGCGGGAAGGTGGCGCGATACCAGATGTACAGGTACATGAAGAAGCCGATCTTCAGGCAGAACCACAGGATGTCCGTGGTGCGATGGAACACCGGCGGCAGGAACAGGATGAACGCCACACCGGCGATGATCAGCCCAAGGATCAACATGCCGATCTTGTTCGCCCGCAGTGCTGGATGAGTCGGCATCTTCAGCGCCTGGCGAATTGTTACTCCAGCGAGGAAGAGCACCAGCAGCGCCGGAACCAGCGAAAAGGCCAGGTCCCAACTCGGTCCGCTCAGCAGGTTCGGGAAGGGACGCATCCATCCGCCGAGCCAGAGCGTGGTCGCGATCGAAGAGACCGCCACCATGCCCGCGTATTCGGCGAGCATGAACAGCGACCAGCGCAGTCCGCTGTACTCGGTATGGAATCCGGCGACGAGCTCCGACTCAGCTTCCGGCAGGTCGAAGGGCGAGCGGTTGGTTTCGGCGACCATCGCGATGGCAAAGATCACAAACGCGATGAAGCCCAGCGGGAAAAACTTGAACGCGAACCAGATTCCCTGAATGCGCTGTGCTTCCACGATCTGGATCATGCTCAGCGTGCCCGTTCCGTTCCAGCCTTCGGTGAAACTGGTCATCAGGATGGCCGAAACAATCGCCAATCCCATGGCCACTTCGTAAGACACCATCTGCGCGCTCGCTCGCAACGATCCCAATAATGGAAAGTGCGAGTTCGACGCCCATCCCGCCATGATGATGCCCAGCACACCCAACGACGAGATGCCGAGCATATAAAGGATGCCGATATTCATGTCGGTCACGGCATGGCTGAGACCAAACGGAACGACGAGCAGCGTCGTAAAGCCCGTCAGCACAACCCATACCGGCGCCGCCCAGAAGATACCTTTATCCGCGCCTTCGGGAATCACGTCTTCTTTGGTAAATAGCTTTAGGGCATCGGCGATCGGCTGCAGCAGGCCGTGTGGGCCAACGCGCATGGGTCCGAGACGAATCTGGAAGTGCGCCAGCATCTTGCGCTCGCCCCAGTTAATGACCATCACGAAGCCCGACACCCCGCCGAACACAACCAGGATGTAGATCAAGGCCCAGAGTTGGCTGTTCGCTGCGCCCGGGGTCAGCCCCTGCGTATGCAGATAACTGGTGAGTTGATCAAGCATTAGCGGTCCACCTCACCGAGAACGATGTCGAGAGTGCCAATCACCGCGACGACGTCTGCCATCAACATGCCGCGTACCATCTTGTCCAAGCCTTGCAGGTTCACGAACGACGGCGGCCGAATGCGCATGCGATAAGGCTGCGTCGATCCGTCGCTGGCGATAAAGTATCCAAGCTCGCCCTTCGGCGCTTCGATCGAGTGATAAACCTCGCCCACCGCCGGCTTGATGATCTTCGGCACCTTGGCCATGATCGGACCCTCGGGGATGTTGTCGATCGCCTGACGAATGATCCGCAGCGACTGGTACATCTCTTTCATGCGAACCAGATACCGGTCGTAAGTGTCACCGTGCTCGCCGACAGGAATGTCGAACTCGAACTTGCTGTAAGCCTCGTAGGGCTGAGCTCTACGCAGGTCCCACTTCACGCCCGCCGCGCGAAGCACCGGGCCGGTCACGCCGAGCGCCTTGCAGTCGTCGCCATTCAGGATGCCGATGCCCTTCGTACGTTCCACCCAGATGCGGTTCGTCGTGAGCAGCGCTTCGTATTCGCCGATCTTCGGTTCCACGAAGTCGCAGAAGCGTTTCACTTCTTTCTCGAAGCCGTCGTAGGTCTCGTACTGGCAGCCGCCGATGCGGAACATGTGCGTCGTCAGGCGGGCGCCGCAGTACTTTTCAAAGATCTTCAGGATCTCTTCGCGATCGCGGAAGGTATAAAACAGCGGCGTCATGGCGCCTATGTCGAGCGCGTGCGTGCCGAGCCACACCTGGTGGCTGGCGATGCGCTGTAACTCGGCCATGATCACGCGGATATACTGCGCGCGCGGCGGCGCTTCGACGTTCAAAAGCTTTTCGACCGCTTCGCAGTAGCCGAGTCCGTTCGAAACCGCGGCCACGTAATCCATACGATCGACGTAAGGCGCGAACTGCGTGTAGGTGCGGTGTTCGCCGATCTTTTCGACGCCGCGATGCAGGTAGCCGATCACGCACTCGGTGCCGAGAATCTTCTCGCCATCGAGCTTCAGGATCACGCGCAACACACCGTGTGTCGACGGATGCTGCGGTCCCATATTAAGGATGAGCTCATCGGCGTCTAGTACGGTGCGCCGCTTTTCGCCCCAGTCGTCGGTGTCGTCCATGAGATGGTTGGTCAACGTGGTCTCGTCTCTCATTGGCCGCTCTCGATTCCCAGGTTGATCTGCACCCACTCCTGATCCTGTTTCAGAATGTCGTAATCCTTGCGCAGCGGGTGGCCTTTCCATTCTTCGGGAAGCAGGATGCGCTTCATGTCCGGATGCCCATCGAACCGGATACCGAACATGTCGAACACTTCCCTCTCCAGCCAGTTTGCCGTCTCCCAGATCGGAACCGCAGTTGGGATCGAAGCGCCGTCATTGATCTGCGTCCTCACCCGCACGCGCGTGTTCTTCGCGAAGGAGTACAGGATGTAGACGACGTCGAACTGTTCCTTCTCGCGCTTGGGATAGTGGAGAGCGGTAATGTCGACGCAGTAGTCAAAGGCCTCGTCATCGCGCATCAGCGTGAGGATTTCGGTGATGATCGCCGCGTCCACAACCACGTAAGCCTGTCCCAGATAGGTGCTGGTTTCGCGGATGCCAGAGCCGTAGACCTTCTTCAATCCCCGTGTGAAATCGTCGTCCCACGGCTGCGGCGTCGGACCAGCAGGCTTCGGCGGCGGCGCCGGCGGTTTAGGCGCGGCTGCGGGAGAAGCTGTTGGAGGCCGGACGCCCCCGTCCGGCGCTTTTGCTGCTGGTGCTGCTGGAACTGCGGGGGATGTGGTGGGTGGCTTAGCTGCAACTGGTTTTGCTTCCGCCGCCGGCTTGTCGGCCGTCGGCGGTAAATCAGGCGGTGTTCCGTTAGGCTTCGTCTCGTCGGGCATCCTGTGCCTCTACTACTCGGTTCCCATGCTCAACTCGTAACTTGTTGTTGTATCAGTCGCTACGGTGGTGCGACATGTAAACCGATCACTCCGGAATGTGATCGGTGTCACTCCGCGGCTGCGAAGTCCCAAACTTTTCCACAACTTGCAGATAGCTCTTAGCTCTCAGCTATTCGGCATCTTGGGTTGCTTTTGGTTTCTAATTACCAAATTGCGAAATCACCCAATTACCAAATCCCTACACCCACTCCAATGCGCCCTTCTTCCACACCCACACGTATCCGGCGACGAGGATGCCGAGAAACACCAGCATCTCAACTAGTCCGAACAGGCCGAGCGCCTTGTACTGCACCGCCCACGGGAAGAGGAAGATCGTCTCCACGTCGAAGACCACGAAGAGGATGGCAACGATGTAGAAGCGGACGGTGTAGCGGCCGCGCGAGTCGCCAAAGGGGTCAACGCCGCACTCGTAGGGCATCTGCTTGGTTTTCGTCGGATTCTCGGGCCGAACCAACTTGGCTAGGAGTAAGGTTGCCGGAATAGCAACGACTATCAACGCTACAAAGATGAAGACCGGAACATAATTTGCGGGCATATTCCCCCTGGGCTGGTCCTGAAAAGGCGCACCGGTCAAGTGATTCCGGCACACGATCAGCCACATGGTTGTTCAGCAGGACGGGACATAGTAACGCTCTGAGAGAGTCGATTCAAGACAAGCGGGTCTTAAATCACCGCGAGCTGTGAGGAGAATCACACTGCGCTGATTGTCCCAATAACACCTTCGACCAGGCAATTTCTTGTTGCCCGCTTCCTATCCTTCTCTTAATTCCCTTTTTCACCAGCGCGGAGCCGACCTCGACACCGCTAGCTTTACTCGCCACCGCATCTTCAAGTGGCAGGTTTTCGTAACCGTCGGACAACCAGGGACGTTTTCGTGGCGGTATACTCCTGACCTCAGATAGATCAGGAGGAAACGATGACCGGTCTTGTGCGGTTCATTCTGGTTCTATTCCTTGTTCTTTTCATCACTGCTTCGGCTGCAGCCGACCAAGTCACGCTTACCAATGGTGACCGTCTAACCGGTACCGTCGTCAAGTCTGACGACAAGACGCTGACGTTGAAAACCGCGCTCGCCGGAACCGTCGAAATCCAGTGGAGCGGCATCAAGGAACTGACCTCGGACCAGCAACTCGCCGTCACGACTACTGCCGCGCCGAACCCTTATTCCGGAACCGTTACCGCCAAAGATGGATCCGTGACAGTGACTCCTGCCCGCGGTTCGCCCACCACTGTTCCACAGGCGGAGATCAAAGCCCTACGCACGCCCGCCGAACAAGCATCTTACGAAGCGTCGTTGCATCCGTCGCTTGCCCGCGGCTGGAAAGGCGGCCTGGATCTTGGGTTTGCCCTCACTGGCGGCAACAGCCAGACGACTAACCTGGCGATCGCGTTCAATGCGCTGCGCCCCACCTCCACCGACAAGCTCAGTCTTTACGCCAACACCGTTTACGCCACCAACAACGCGCCCGGCGCAACTCCGAGTACGACCGCTAACAACTCGCATGGCGGACTTCGCTACGATCGCAACATCACTCCCAAGTTGTTCGCCTTCGTCAATGCCGACTTCGACAGCAATGCCCTGCAGGACTTGAACCTGCGCTCTCTCGTCGGCGGCGGCCTGGGGTTCCACGCCATCAAGAGCGAGCGCACCACCCTTGATCTTCTCGGCGGCGCCAACTACACGCGTGAAAACTACACCACCTTCACGCGTAATTCTGCGGCTTTAACCGCCGGCGATGAGTTGATGCACAAGATTGGCAGCGGCACCATGCTCACGCAACGATTCTTCTTCTATCCCGATATGAGCGACCTGGGCCAGTACCACATCACCTTCAATGTGGGCACGGTCACCAAGCTTCACAAGTGGCTGGGATGGCAGAACTCGTTCGACGACATCTATGTCACCAATCCGCCCATCGGCAAGAAGAAGAACGACATCATCTTCAGCACCGGGTTAAACGTTTCCTTCACGCACTGACCCGATACGACTAGTCGGATTTGCTTCTCTTCGGGGCGACGACAACACCAGCGTCATTGCTCCAGCGGAGCGTGTGTTCGCGTGCGCAGGATCCGCATAACCAGAATGCTTCAATCGCCCGTTTCTCGGGCCGGGGAAACTGGAACAGCTTGCCGCTTCGGAAATACAGAAACCGGGTGTCACAACTCGCGTTAGCACATTTCGCGATCACATTGTTGCCAGGGTGCAAACGGCGTTCCTTCCCAAATTAGGGAATTCTGAGGAATTCCCTTTCCCCAATGCGCAAAACTTCGCAACCTTGCTGTGGATGAGGCTTCTCAACCACACCTCGTGCAATCCTTGGCTCCGCCTTGCTTTTCATGGATTCCCAATTCGGAACTCTTTCGAAATCCTAAGCCGTTCCACCGCAGCCACTTAGCTCGCCGACCCACCCGTTTGCTTTCTCTTGCCAACTAAACTTCCAGGCTTACCTCGTAAACCCCGCTTCTGGCTTATGGATTGCTCCCATTCCCGGAGTAGATCCATGATTGAGGGCTGTCTAATGTTTGAGACCAACCGGGAACTCGCCTCCTTGAAGCGTCGCATCCGCCGGCTCATGGGCAACCGCATCGAACTCATCTGGATGCGCGGCTGCGATCTGGATCCTGTGATCGGCGAACTGGAATGGATCGAACAGGTCATCCTTGAGATGGCTCTTCGCGCCCGCGCCGCCATGCCCTACGGCGGCAAACTGTTGGTGGAAACCTGCAATCTCGATCTCGACGAATTTTCCGCCGCCACCGAACTCCTGACCGCTGGCCGCTACGTGATGTTCGAGATGACCTGCATACGCCAGTCACCCGAATCTTGCTCCACCGTCGACTTCATCCCGACCTCTTTCGATATCGAAGACGACCTTTGGCTGCACTCACAGCCCACCGAATCCCTGTATATCCTGCGCGCCATCGGCGGTAACATCTGCGAGTACAGCGAGCCTGGACGTGCCCTTACCTTGCGCGCATTCCTGCCGAGCGCCGCTACCGTCATCTATTCCGACGAGGAGGATTTTGTCTTGCCCCCATCTCCCAACACCGAAACGATTCTGTTGGTCGAGGACGAGTGCTACGTTCGCGAGGTTGCGTGCGAAATCCTCGAGTCCGCTGGATACACCGTCATTGCCGCCACCTCCGCCAAGGAGGCCCTCGCCCTGTTCGAGAAGGATGGCCCCTTCCATCTCCTCGTTACCGATATCGTTATGCCCGGCATGAACGGCCGCGACCTGGCAAAACAACTCCTCACCCTCAAGCCTGACCTGAAAACCATCTACATGTCCGGTTACACCGACAATGCCATCATTCGCCAGGACCTGCAATCTTGCGAGCACCTGTATCTGCAAAAACCCTTTACGCTCGAAACCCTGACCGACAAAGTTCGTTCCGTCCTAAGCTCATCTACCTAAGAACATCTCTTGAAACGCATCGATCACCGTCAGCTTCAGCGCCTCTTCGCTCTTCTTCGACAGTAATTCGTGCCCGGCACCTTCCGCGGTCACCAGTCTCGTGCTCGCCGGAATCAGCTTCAGCGCCGCGCTCAACTCCGCTTCACTTCCAAATCCATCCCGCGTGCCATGCACGAAGAGGGCAGGCGTCCGCAGTTCCGGAAAGTGCCCGGTTCGCATCTGGGCTGGCGATTTGGGAGGATGCAACGGATAGGAGAGCAGCAGCAATCCTGCCGCGAGTTCCGGACGCGCGGCAGCGATCATCGTGGTCTGCCGGCCACCGTATGAGTGTCCACCCGCAAACACCCGGCCTCGAATCGTGCGCCTCATCCAATCAACGGCCAGCGTAATTCCCTGCTGGTCGCGCTCGGCGCTGCGCATCGGCGGCCCCTTGGGGCGTTCCTGCCGAAACGGCAGATCGTACCGCAAAACCGTTAATCCCGCGCTGCAGAACGCCTCTGCCAGCGCCACGAGTAAAGGAGACTGGCAATTCGCTCCGGCTCCATGGGTCAGCACCAAACCATCTTGCGTCGCACCACCCGGCCGATGCAGGAACCCGCGGACACCCTGCTCATCTACCTCGATAACTCTCCGCGCTTCGGCCTCGCTCATGTTTCCAGTGTATCCGCTATTGCGGGAGTCATCCCTCGTGCCGGAACCGGTACAGCACCGACACCAATTTCTGCACGTCCTTCAGATACGAATCCAGATCACTACTGAGGTTCTGCCAGTTCACACTGCGTGCGATGGGCCACGCCTCGGTGATAATCTCGATGGCTTCATCCTTCGCCCAGTTGATCTGCATATTCTCGCGGAAGCCGTAGCCAAGGCCGTGTATGCGACACAGTCGGTCGCTCAAGTTCGTCAGCGCCACCAACGGCAGATAATCCGAAAGCATCGAAAAACGATGGTGATATCGGATTGCATCCATGATGCAGGGGGCCAGTCTCCATTTGTCCGCGAGCAGCCTTCCCGAATCGCAATGCGAAAGACCGATGATCTTCTCTTCTGCCTCCTCGACCGCACACCCCGACGTGCGCGCCAGCGTAACGGCCTCGGCGAATTCCATCGATGCGACCTGCATATTCACTACGAAGCCCAGGTCGTGCAGCAATCCTGCCAAGTAGGCTTGCTCCGGGTCTTTCATTCCCACCCGTTTGGCGACCCGCCGCGCCACCAGCGCGCTGGCCAGCGAATGTTCCCAAAATACCACTGGATTCTGGTCGTCCCATCCACCGGGAAGCAACTTCAGAACACAGCACGACACCGCGATGTCGCGCATACGCTGCAGCCCCAGCGCGATTACCGCTCCGCGGGTGGTGGTGATGGTCTGCCAGCGCCCGAACAGCGGCGAGTTCGCCATGTGCAGACACTGTGCGGCGAGCGAGTTGTCGTGCGAAATCAGGTCCACTACCCGCTGTAGATCGAGGTTCTCCAGCGGTTGCTGAAGATAACCAACCAACGGCTGCAGAATCGCCTCCACGCTCGGGATTGATACCAGTTGGTCGATGCGGGCGGTCATCTCTTCTCGACGCGACGTGGATGTGGCGATCATGGCCGTTTCTCCTGCGGGGCCGCTGTTGTCAGCACCACGATGTCCACCCTTCGATTTGCCTGCCGTCCTGCTTCTGTCGTGTTGTCGCCCCGCGGATGAAACTCGGCGTAGCCGGCGGCGGCGAGATGCGCCGGGTCGAACCCGAATTGCGTCACCAATAGCCGAACCATTTCGGTCGAGCGCGCCGTCGAAAGTTCCCAATTCGAGGCAAACCGGCTGTTATGAATTGGCAGATTATCCGTGTGTCCTTCTACTCGTATCCGGTACCGCGCCTCGCCGAGAATGTTGGCTATCCGCCCGAATCGCTCCATCGCCTCGGATCGTACCTGGGCGGATCCGCTATCGAAAAATCCCGTCTCCCGCAGGCTCAACACCAGCCCCTCCGGTCCTTCGTAGATACTGATCTGTCCACGGGCAATCTCGCCCCCAAGTAACGACTCTAACTCGCTTCGAAGACGCTGGATCGTCTGCTCATCTGTCGTTCTAACGGAACGGCTGTGCTCCCGACTGGGCGCGGCCCCACCATTTTGGTTGGTTCGAGAGAAGGACCCCAAGTCTTGAAATCCTTCCTGGATGGCATCCGCCAGTTTCGCGGCTTTGTGCTTATCCACCTGCGCCGAGGCGTACAGCACCACGAAAAAAGCGAACAGCAACGTGATGAAGTCCGCATACGACACCAGCCAGCGCTCGTGACTGGCATGTTCCGCAGCTTTACGTCTTCTCATTACTTATGATTTCGGCAGGCCTACCAGCACCCTTAGCTTCTGCCAGAAACCCAAGTAACTTCGTTTCGAGCATGCGCGGATTCATGCCCTCCATGATCGATACCACACCTTCCAGCATCATCTCCTGCACGATCTGTTCCTCGCGTAGTC
>Ga0075355_1000113_pt1 | contig 11797 bp, 9 predicted proteins | sample WestPond_Cattail_6_FD_120069 | JGI IMG/M metagenome (GOLD analysis project Ga0075355, IMG submission 120069) | Natural and restored wetland microbial communities from the San Francisco Bay, California, USA, that impact long-term carbon... | ecosystem: Environmental > Terrestrial > Soil > Wetlands...
GTGATCGACGAAAAATACAGCGACAAATTCTACATCACTTCGATGGATGGCAAGGTTGCCCAACTGTATCCCTTCGAGGAATGGGAAAAGATCGAAGCCAAGCTGAATGGGCTGTCGAACTTCAATGCCTCGAAGAAGAAGTTTCTTACCGTGACCAACTATTACGGGCAGACGGTGGAAATGGATGGGCAGGGCCGGTTGTTGCTGCCGCAGTTGTTGCGGGAGTCGGCCGGACTGAAGGGTGATGTGGCGGTAATGGGCTACCTGAATCACCTGGAAGTACGGGTGATGGAGACGGTAAAGGCCGAGGTGGAGGAAGGCTTCACCGAGGCGGACCAGAAGGCGCTGGACGAGTTGGGAATTTAAGGCCCCGAGGGGCAATGTGGCCGAAACAAAATTCAGTCACATACCGGTTCTTTTAAAAGAAGCGATCGATTTCTTAGCCGTTAAGCGTGGCGGCACTTATGTGGACGCCACGTTGGGCCTGGGAGGTCACAGTTACGAGATCGCCAAACTGCTGGGGCGCGAAGGCAAGCTGATCGGGTTCGATAAGGATCCGGCGGCGCTGGAGCGGGCGCGGCAGAAGTTGAGCGAGCCTCCGGCGGAGTTGAAGGACGACTGGCCGGAGATGAGATTCGAGCACGGGTCGTTTGCGGAGTTGGGCGGGCGGATCGAAGCCGGATCGATAGACGGACTGTTGGCTGACCTGGGCGTGAGCTCGCTGCAGTTAGAAGATGCGAGCCGCGGATTCAGTTTTCAGGCGGATGGCCCTCTGGATATGAGGATGAACCCGACAGAGGGAACGACCGCCGATCAAGTGGTAAATCGCATGGACGAGACCAGTCTCGCGAATGTGATTTACGAATTCGGTGAGGAAAGGAGGTCGCGGAGAATCGCCAGAGCCATTGTTCGGGCGCGGCCGATAAAGTCTACGCAACATTTAGTAGAAGTCGTATCGGCCGCGGCCCGGTCAATGAAACATGAGCGGATTCATCCAGCGACAAGGACTTTCCAAGGTATCCGAATCTTCGTAAACCGTGAACTAGACGATGTAAAGGCGCTGCTGAGTAGCGCGCCGTCCGCGATGAGAAAAAACGGCAGGGTGGTGATCATCAGCTTTCACTCGCTGGAAGACCGAATCGTGAAAGACGCGATGCGGGAAGGAGTGCAAAAGGGCTGGTACGAGGGGCTGACGAAGAAGCCAGTCATCGCCACGGAAGAAGAGATCGAAAGCAATCCGCGGTCGCGAAGTGCGAAGTTGAGGGCGGCGGAAAGGGTTTAGCCGGTCGAGGGCGACCGGCGTCCAACAGCGATGATCCACAGGGAAGTGGAAAAAGCTGTGGGAGATGTGAAGAAGTGCAGGGCGCTGGAAATTCTGGTGGTCCGCGCGAATGCCGGTCGAGGGCGTCCGGCGTCCAAAAGATTAAGGGTTCTCCAGGGATGTAGGTGGGCCACGGAGGTAACAAATGTTTCACGGAACGACAATTGATGAGTTGCTGAACATCGTGGAGCGCGCGGAAGAGCATGCGCGTGTCAGCGAGAAGATTGAACTGAAGCCGCAGGATATAACTCCGGCTTTTATGTATGAGATCCCGAATACACAGGTTTGGTACGGAGTAGCGTAATGGCCGCAACAGCGCTTGCAAATCCGGTAAGCACGCAGACGTGGAACGAGAGCCGCACGCGGCGTCCGCAGCAGTTTTACGCGGGGCGTCAGGCATGGGCCGTCACGCCTGAGATCTACTTTCCCAAAGCGATCGACAACAGCCGCTTGGTGAAGGTGGACGATCCCCGACGCAAGCGCGAGATGCGGATGTTCTCCGTTTCCCTGTGTATGCTGTTCGCGCTGGTCATGCTTTACGCATGGCAGCATTTCAGCGCGATCGAGTACGGCTACAAGATTGAGGCGTTACAAAGTAAGCGCGACAACATCGTAGAAGCCAACCGGCTGCTGCGGCTCGACCTGGCGCAATTGCGCGATCCGGAACGGATCGACGCGATCGCGAAGCAGATGGGGCTGCAATCACCTGATGCGGGTCAGGTGCAAAGGCTGGAGGCGGGTCCGGAAGCGAACGGAGGACCGGTGATGGCGCGCATGTCGGACGTGGTGGTGGTGTCGCAGTAGGTGCCGCTCGAGGGCGAGCGGCGTCCAAAAGAGCGTTTCAAGGGTTTACTGAGTGGTCCGGGTGGTCAAACAGCCGTTGCTTGAGCGTGTTTCCCCCGAGCGTTCATTCACCGGACCATGACATTGAGGATGGCGGCTTGCAAAAGCCGCCATTCGTTTCTGCCTGTCGAGGGCGACCGGCGTCCAACAGGTTCTTTTCTTAGAGGGACAGGGTGGCTGGAAGTAGTTCTTCGATGAATGGCGCGACCAAGCGCCTCTATTTCCTCGGCGCTATCCTATTCCTATGGCTGGGCGCGGTCATCTTCCGACTGGTTGAGCTGCAGGTTGTCCAGTACGGCGACTATCAACAAAGAGCATCGCGACAGCAGCAGCGGACGATCGACGTCTCGCCGCGGCGCGGGATTATCTACGATCGTAACGGGCACGAACTGGCGATGTCCGTAAACGTGGATTCGGTATTCGCGGTGCCGAGCGAAGTGCCCGACCAGGACAATGCGGCCAGCCTGCTGGCGAATATCCTTAAAGAAGACTCGAAAGACCTGCTGGCGAAGATGAAGTCTTCGCACTCATTCTGCTGGATCGCACGCAAGCTGGATCCGGAGGTGAGCGAGCGCATCCGCGCCTTGAATTTGCGTGGCGTGTATTTCCAGCAGGAGTCGCGCCGGTATTATCCGAAGGGCGAGCTGGCGGCGCAGGCGATCGGCTACGTTGGCATGGACGACGAAGGCTTGGCCGGCCTGGAGCATGTGTACGAGGACGACCTTGCCGGTAAGCCGGGGACGATGGTGATTTCGATGGACGCGCGCAAGCGGCGTTTCGCGCGGGTCGAGAAAAAGCCCGAGGCGGGCGAAAACCTGGTGCTCACCATCGACGAGAAAATCCAGTGGATTGCCGAACGCGAACTCGACCAGGCGATGCTCGACACGAAGGCGGAAGCGGCGATGGCCGTGGTGCAGAACCCGCGGACGGGCGAGATCCTGGCACTGGTGAACCGGCCGACGTTCAATCCTAATAATACGAAGAAGATCACGCCCGCGATGATGAAAGACCGCGCGGTCTCCGACATCTACGAGCCGGGCTCGGTGTTCAAGACGGTCGCGTTCTCGGCCGCGCTCAACGAAGGACTGATCAAGCCGACGGATATCGTTGACACGCAAGGCGGCGTGATCAACGTCAATGGACTGAAGATCCACGATTCCCACAAGATCGGGACCGTAACGATGCAGGTAGCGTTTGAGCAGTCGAGCGACGTTGCGGCTGTGAAGAACGCGCTGAAGTTGGGCGACGAGCGGTTCTACAAGTACATCAGGGCGTACGGTTTCGGGCAGCAGACGAACATCGAACTGCCGGGCGAGACGAGAGGCATGACGAAGCCACCGAACCGCTGGTCGAAGGTTTCGATCGGCGCCATGGCGATCGGGCAGGAAATCGGTATCACTCCGTTGCAGGCAATCTCGATGGTTTCGTCCATCGCGAACGACGGAATCTACACGCCTCCGCGCATAGTGGCCGCCATTACGAAGACGAATACCGCTGGTCCGCAGACGATTGCCTTCAAGCCGGCGGAGTCGCACCGGGTGATCTCGACGATGACGGCGGCGCAAATGCGCCAGATGATGGAAGGCGTGGTGCTCTTCGGCACAGCGCGGCGCGCGATTCTGCAGGGATACACGTCAGCAGGAAAAACGGGCACGGCACAGAAAGTCGATCCGAAGACAGGGCGATACTCGCATACGGATTACGTTGCGTCGTTCGCTGGATTCGCGCCGGTTAATAATCCTGCGGTGAGTATTGTAGTGGTGATCGATTCGGCAAAGGGATTGCATCAGGGCGGCCAGGTTTCCGCGCCGGTGTTCAAGCGGATTGCACAACAGGTGCTCGCGTACATGCACGTGCCACACGACGTGGATGTCAAGAGCGATCAGCTTCGGATGTTGCGCGCCAAGGCCAAGGCGGAAGAATTAGACGAGGACAACCAGGGGCACATCGGAGACGCGATCGAGGTGGCAAAGGAAGAGCCGGCGCAATCCCGCCCTTCGCCAACGGCAGGCGAAGAACGGGGCACCTTGACGATGGCGTCCGCGAATAAGAACAAGGCTTTGCCGCCGATGCCGGTGAAGGCGGAACCCGTACAGCAGGAGCCGCTGCAAGCGCCGAAGAATCCGCTGGAAGGAAAAGGCACGGTGGTGCTGGATGTCGGCGGCGGCCCGACGGTACCGTCGTTCCTGGGCAAGTCGCTGCGGTCGGCCATTGAGATGGCGCAGACCAGTGGCGTGGAACTGGACGCAATTGGGACTGGCACCGCGCGCGAGCAGTCTCCGCCGCCGGGTGCAAGAATGCCGGCGGGCGGAAGGGTGGCGGTGAGGTTCAGCCGGTAGTTTCATCAGCCACAAAGGACGCAAAGGATGACAAATCGTTCTATTAATTTCTTGGTGTCCTTTGTGAGCCTGGTGGTTAAGTCCTCAGCCTGCCAAATATAATCAGCTCACATGAAGTTCCTACAAGTTTTGGACGGCGCAGAGGTTCTCTCGGAGCGCGGTAATCCGGACATCGCAGGAGTGGAGTATGACTCGCGGCGCGTGAAGCCGGGGTTTCTGTTCGTCGCCATGAAGGGCGAGGCGACGGACGGAAATCGCTTTATCGACAAGGCGATTGCGGCGGGCGCGGCGGCGGTGGTGTCGGATTCCGAAAGCGAACCGGAACGTGACCAAGTGGCGTGGGCGCGGGTGGCGCACGGGCGTCGGGGGCTGGCGAAGGTGAGCGCGAACTTCTACCGGAAACCTGCGGAGAAGCTGGCTAACACTGGCGTTACCGGCACAAATGGCAAGACGACGACGACGTTCCTCATCGAGAGCATTCTGAATGTGCCGCGCAAGCGGACGGTGCTGGTGGGGACGATCGAATATCACGTGCTGGGTAAGGTGATTGCGGCGCCGCATACGACGCCGGAGTCGCTGGAGTTGAACCGCATGTTTGCCGAGGCGTTGGCAAATGGCGCGACCGAGACAGTGATGGAAGTGTCGTCGCATGCGCTCGAGCAGCAGCGTGTGTATGGGATCCCCTACGACGTGGCGGTGTTTACCAATCTCACACGCGATCATCTCGATTATCACCAGACGATGGAGAACTACTTTGCGTCAAAGCGGATACTGTTCGATGGCTGCGGGACGGATCGTCCGCGCGTGGCGGTGATTAACACGGATGACGAGTACGGCCGGGAGCTGGTGAAGTTCAGCAAGAAGAAGGGGTCGGAAGTTGTCACCTATGGCTTGGATTCGGGCGACTTTCATGCGAAGAATGTAGACATCGGCCTGAAGGGAACGCGCTTCGATATGGCGACGCCGGATGGTGTGCTGCCGATATGGTCTCCGATGATCGGGCGCGTGAATGTGTACAACATCATGGCGGCAGCCGCGGCGGCGTGGGCGAGAGGATGCACGGAAGATCTGATTACGGCCGGGATCGCGGCGTTGAAGAACGTGCCGGGAAGATTCCAGCCGGTGATTGCGGGACAGCCATTTACGGTGGTGGTGGACTATGCACACACGGATGATGCGCTGAAAAATCTGACGGCGCTGGCGCGGGAGTTCGTTACTTCCCACATTTCCCAAGGGACGGGAGATGTGGGGCAACCGACGGGTCGTGTCATTACTGTGTTTGGTTGTGGTGGTGATCGCGATCGGGCGAAGCGTCCGTTGATGGGTGAGGCCGCGGGGCGGGGGAGCAACTTTGTGGTTGTGACGTCAGATAATCCGCGGAGTGAGGACCCGATGGCCATCATTCAAGATGCGAAGCCCGGCGTGGAGAAGACAGGAACGGAGTTCGTTGTCGAGCCGGACCGGCGGAAGGCGATCGACCTCGCGCTGCACCGGGCGCGTCCGGCGGACATCGTGCTGATCGCCGGTAAAGGGCATGAAAAGACGCAGACGACGCGCGAAGGAATTGCCGCGTTCGATGACGTAGAGGTTGCACGGGAGTTGTTGAACGGCATGGGCTATACGCGCAGGCAATCGGAAGAGCAAGGGGCATGAATTTAACGATTGGGCAAATTGCAGGGCTGATCGCAGCTTCAGGGCAGTACGATGTGTCACCGATGGTGAAGGGGTACTCCATCGATTCGCGTAGTGTCGGCGCGGGGCAGTTGTTCTTCGCAATCAAAGGCGATCGCTTCGATGGCCACGATTTTGTCGCGAAAGCCTTGGAGAATGGCGCGGCAGGAGCGGTGGTTCGTCGGGATTTTGTCGGATCGGGGAATCTGCTGCGAGTAAACGATCCATTGGCGGCGTTGCAGGCATTGGGGCGCGGCGTAAGGAGATTGTGGGGCAAGACCGTGATCGGCGTAACTGGGTCGGCAGGGAAGACGACGACCAAGGAAGCCATCGCGCATGTGCTGGCGACGAAGTACAACGTGCTGAAGTCGGAAGGGAATTTCAACAACCACATCGGACTGCCGCTACAGCTGCTGAGGATACAACCGGAGACGGAGATTTACGTCAGCGAGATGGGCATGAACCATGCCGGCGAGATCACGGAGTTGGCGAAGATCGCGGAGCCGAATATGGGCGTGGTGACGATCGTGGCGCCGGTGCATTTGGAGTTTTTCGACTCCATTGCCGGAATTGCGAAGGCGAAGAAAGAACTGATCGACGCGCTGCCGAAGGATGGCGTGGCAGTGCTTAATAAGGATGATGAGTTCGTGGCCAGGTTCAACGAGGACCGCGTAGGTCGCGCGGTGTACTTTGGGATTCAGCACGCGGCGGATTTTCGGGCGACGAACGTTGTCGAGCATGGCGCAGGCGGGTCGGAGTTCGATGTCGAACATGGCGGCGAGAAGGTGCATGTGCGGCTGCCGCTGGTGGGGAAGCACAACGTTTATAACGGGCTGGTTGGGATCGCGGTCGGCGTGGAACATGGGATCGGGCTGCGGCAGGCGGCGGAGGCGTTGTCGTCGCTGGTGCCGTCTGACAAACGTGGCGAAATCGTCAATATTGGCGGGGCGACGGTGATCAACGATTGCTACAATTCGAATCCGAAAGCGCTGCAATCGATGGTGGATGCGCTGATGGCAATGCCGGCGAAGCGGCACATCGTAGTCGCGGGCGAGATGCTGGAGCTAGGCCGGGCTGGCGAGGAACTCCATCGCGAATGCGGGCGGTACATGGCCCAGCGCGGAGTGACGCAGTTGATCGGCGTGCGAGGATTGGCGAAGCCGATGGTGGAAGCCGCGAACGCAGCCGGGCTGAAAGCGGAGTTCGTGGCGACGCCGGAGGAAGCGGGCGCGTGGTTGAAGGCGAATGCCGGTGAGGGGGATGCGGTGTTGTTGAAGGCGTCGCGCGGGGTGAAGTTGGAGAAGGCATTGGACGTCTGGAAGGTAGAAGGGAGATAGCGTTTGCTTTATTGGCTGCTATACCAGGTTCTTTATCATTACTTCACGCCCTTCCGCATCTTCCGCTATCTTACTTTTAGAACTGCGTTTGCCAGCTTAACGGCAATGTTCATGGGGCTGATTATTGGCCCGGCGATTATCCGCAAGCTGCGCGATTTCCAGATTGGCCAATACATCCGCGAAGAAGGGCCGCAGGCGCACCAAAAGAAGGCCGGCACGCCGACGATGGGCGGAGTGCTGATCGTCATATCCTTTATTATTCCGACGCTGCTGTGGGCCGATCTCAGCAATAAATATGTGTGGCTGGTAATGCTGTCGACGGTGTCGTTCGCGTCAATTGGATTCGCTGATGATTATCTAAAAATGAAGCATCGGCGGAACCTGGGGCTGACCGGGCGCACGAAGCTGATGCTGCAGATCCTGACGGCCGTGGTAGTGGCGGTGGTGCTGATCCTGTTCCAGGCGTCAGGGGACTACTCCACGCACCTGATGGTGCCGTTCTTCAAGAGGTTCCGGCCGGACCTGATTTTTGGCGGCACGCTGTTTGCCAATCCTTATCTATGGCCGATTGCGTTTCTGCCCTTTATCGGGTTCGTTATCCTGGTGCTGGTGGGGTCCACAAATGCCGTGAACCTGACGGACGGACTTGATGGACTGGCAATCGGGTGTACCGTTATCGCGGCGGGCGCGCTGACGGTGCTGACGTATGTGAGCGGGCACGCTGTGTTCGCTGATTATCTCGAGTTGCAGAAGATGCCGCAGGTAGCGGAGTTGACCGTCTTCTGTGGGGCGATGGTGGGCGCGAGCATTGGATTTTTGTGGTACAACGCGCACCCAGCAGAAGTGTTCATGGGCGATGTGGGATCGCTCGGACTGGGTGGCGCGATTGGTACCGTTGCGGTCGCGATTAAGCAGGAGTTACTACTGCCGTTTATCGGCGGCATATTCGTGATCGAGGCGCTGTCGGTGATGTTGCAGGTGGGTTCGTATAAACTTCGCAAGAAGCGTATCTTCAAGATGGCGCCGATTCATCATCATTTCGAACTGATGGGGTGGAGTGAGTCGAAGGTGATTGTCCGTTTCTGGATCGCCGCATTGGTATTTGCGCTGTTCGCACTCACTACCTTGAAATTGAGATAGAGGCATGACCCAGGGACTGGACGTTAACGGAAAACGCGTACTGGTCGTAGGACTTGGCAAGTCGGGTGTGGCGTCGGCGCTGTTCTTGAAGGCGCGCGGGGCTCGCGTGACGGTGTCCGACTCGAAGAGCGAGTCGGAACTGCATGACCACATTCCGGTGCTGCTCGATAACGGGATCGCCGTCGAGACTGGCGGGCATGGCGAGCGCACATTCGGGCAGCAGGACCTGATCGTCATCAGCCCGGGCGTGCCGGTGAATGCTCCGGCGCTGGAGCCGGCACGAAATTTGAGCATCCCGATCATTGGCGAAGTCGAACTGGCGGCGCGATTCCTGCAGGGAAAGTTGGTTGCGATAACCGGCTCGAATGGGAAGACGACGACGACGGCACTGGCGGGAGACGTGGTCGCCGCAGGCGGTACGAAGACGTTGGTGGGCGGGAATATCGGAACGCCGGCGATTTCGCTGGTGCCGGAGAGCTCAGCGCAGACGTGGACAGTGCTGGAGATTTCGAGCTTTCAACTGGAGACGATCCAGACTTTCCATCCCCAGGTTGCCGTTGTCCTGAACGTTACGCCGGACCACCTGGATCGGCATGGAACGTTCGATGTCTACTGGCAGGCGAAGCGCAGGATTTTCGAGAACCAGACGGAAGATGATTTCGCTGTCCTGAATATTGATGATGTCGAGGCAGCGAAGATGGGGCAGGGATTGAAGGCGCAGCTGCGCTGGTTCAGTAGAAAATCAGAAGTGGATTCCGGTGCGTTTGTACGTGATGGGCGGATTTTCTATCGCGATACGAACGGTGAGCGCGAGATCATGCCGCAGCCGGACATGCAGTTGAAGGGCGCGCACAATGTGGAGAATGTGCTGGCTGCGGTAGTGATTGGAATGATTGCCGGAGTTGCGCCGGCGAAGATCCGCGAGGCGGTGAAGAACTTTAAGGCCGTCGAGCATCGCCTTGAGTACGTGGCGACTGTAAATGGCGTCGAGTTTTACAACGATTCGAAGGCGACGAATGTTGATGCGACGATCAAGGCGCTGGAGTCGTTTCCGAAGAACATCCACCTGATTCTTGGCGGGAAGGACAAGGGTAGCGATTACACCGTCCTGACGCCGCTTTTGCAGACGCGGGTAAAGCGCGTGTATACGATCGGCGCGGCGGCGGAGAAGATCGAGTCGCACATTCGAGGCGCGGCGCAGATCACGCAGGCAGGGACTATCGAAGTTGCAGTCCGAAAGGCGATGGAAGCGGCGTCGGAGGGAGACGTCGTGGTGCTCGCCCCGGCGTGCGCGAGTTTCGACCAGTTCACGAGTTACGAGCATCGCGGCAGGGTGTTCAAGGAACTGGTGCACGCGCTGGCAAAGAAAGCCGTCGCGCAATAATCAAATCCACAGTTTTATTCGCACAGAACCCGCTGAGGGACTTCATTTTCCACGCCAGAAATGCTACTTCTGACTAGTTAGTTTTTAGTTATCAGCGGCGGATCAGCAGACCCGAATGGCGAAACGCGTCAGTGTCGACAAAACGATGTTCACCGTGACACTGCTGCTCGTTTTTGTCGGGCTGATCATGGTTTTCAGCGCGTCGGCCGTGATGGCAAAAGAGAAGTTCAACTCGCCCTACTACTTTGTGGGCCGGCAATTCGCGTGGGCCGTGGCCGGCGTGCTGGCGATGTTCGGCCTGATGAAGGTCGACTACAAGAACTACCGTCGTCCGGCGATTGTGTTCTCGCTGATCGGCGTCACGACGCTGCTGTTAATTTCGGTTTTCTTCCTCGATCGCTCGCATAACACGCATCGCTGGTTCCGGTTGAGTTTTCTCAGCTTCCAACCGAGTGAGTTGGCGAAACCCGCGGTCATCATCTTTCTGGCGTACTTCCTCGAGGCGCGCACCAAGTTAATGGACGACTGGAAGCACACGCTGGTTCCGGCAGCGGCGCCGTCCCTGGTGATGGCCGCATTGATCGCGATGCAGCCTGACCTCGGCACGGCGATCGCGGTGGCGATGATCACGCTGTGCGTGCTCTTTGTCGCGGGCATGGAACTGAAGTATTACCTCTATCCCCTGGCGGCAGCGCCGGTAGTCTTCTATTTCCTGGTGTGGCGCGTACCGTGGCGGCACCAGCGAATCCTGGCGTTCATGGATCCGTTCTCGGATCCGCTGGGACGCGGCTTCCACATCATCCAGTCGTTGATTGCGGTTTCTACCGGCGGCGTGACCGGCATGGGCCTGATGGAAGGCAAGCAGAAGCTGTTCTTCCTGCCCGAGCCACAAACGGACTTTATCTTTGCCGTGATCGGAGAAGAGTTCGGTCTGCTCGGAACGATCTTTGTCGTGTGCCTGTTTGCCGTGTTCCTGTGGCGCGGCGTGCGGGCGGCGATCGTCACTCGCGATACGTTCGGGCGCTATCTCGCAACGGGCATTGTGGCGATGATCTGCATCCAGGCGTTCTTCAACATCAGCGTGGTGCTGGCCCTGCTGCCGACCAAGGGCATCCCACTGCCGTTCATCTCGTATGGCGGATCGTCGCTGTTCGTGATGCTGGCGAGCGTGGGCGTGCTGCTGAATATTACGCAGCAGGCGGATTAGCGTGCAGAAGCCGATCCCTCGCCCAAAAGAGGGGCTCGTGATGACAAACCCCAAAATGAAGATAATGCGCGCGATCTTGGCAGGCGGAGGAACCGGTGGACACGTGATCCCCGCCATCGCCATTGCCAACGAACTGCGCGATCGTTATGGCGCGGAAGTGGTGTTCATCGGAACAGCGCGCGGGATCGAGACGCGGCTGGTTCCGCAGGCGGGGTACCGACTGGAGTTGGTGAAGGTTGGGGCGTTAAACCAGGTGTCATTGACGACGCGCGTGAAGACAATGTTCGACCTACCGCGAGCGGTGGCTCAGTGCTCGCGGTTCTTCAAGGAGTTCAAGCCCGACGTGGTGGTCAGCGTCGGCGGATACGCGTCGGGTCCGGCGATGATCGCCGCGGGACTGAGCGCATTGCCGAGCGTGATCTTCGAGCCGAATTACGTGCCGGGATTTGCGAATCTCATCTCGGCGCGCTGGGCGAAAGCGGCGTGCGTTCACTTCCAGGACACGTGCCGGTATCTGAAGAACTGCACGGTGACGGGCGTTCCGGTGCGGAAGGA
>Ga0075355_1000114_pt1 | contig 11778 bp, 10 predicted proteins | sample WestPond_Cattail_6_FD_120069 | JGI IMG/M metagenome (GOLD analysis project Ga0075355, IMG submission 120069) | Natural and restored wetland microbial communities from the San Francisco Bay, California, USA, that impact long-term carbon... | ecosystem: Environmental > Terrestrial > Soil >...
CACCGCTGACCCGGCAGGAATTCACCCGCCTCAGCGCCGAACGCGATGCCGACAAGGTGGTGCAGGAGCTTCGACGCCTCCTGAAAGGCACGGCGCTCGGCGCCGCGATGGCTGCGGAACCGCTCGACCTTTCTTCCCTCGAGCAGCGCGCGTCGGCGTCCAGGATCGCCTGGCTCCGTGCTCTGGCGCGGCGGGATCCGCTCGGTCCGGCGGTGGTGCTCTCGGTGCTGGAACGGATCCGTGCGGAAGCCCGGGCGCTCCGGGCGATCGCGTGGGGCGTCGCCTTTGGTGCGCCCGCAGCGACCCTCGCGCGGCTCGGCGTGGAGGCGGCATGACACACGGCGTCCGCATCTTGTGCCGACCCGCCACCGCCGCAGGGTTTGGCCTCGCGGGACTCGTGGCCGAAACCGCCGAGGACGCCTCAACGGTGGATGCCACCCTCCGCGGGCTCCTCCAGCGCCGCGAACTCGGGGTCGTCCTGCTCGAGGAGCCGCTCTACACGGCGCTCTCCCCGGACATCCGCGCCATGGTGGACCGCGTGGCCCAGCCGGTGGTGGTGCCGTTTCCCGGTCCGGCGTGGCGCGCGGCGCCTTCCGCGGAGGAACAAGTGGTGGAACTGCTCCGCCGCGCCATCGGGTACCGCGTGAGGCTCCGGTGACGGGCGCCCGGGTGATCCGCGCCGCCGGCGCGCTGGTCGAGGTGGCGCCGATGCCGGGCGCCGCGCTCTACGAAATCGTGCGGGTCGGCAGCCGGCGGCTGCTCGGCGAAGTGATTCGGGTCAACGGCGCCGTCGCAACCGTGCAGGTGTTCGAGGACACCAATGGCCTGGCGCTCGAGGAGCCAGTGGAGGCCACCGGTGCGCCGCTCCTGGCGGAGTTGGGGCCGGGGCTCCTGGGCTCCGTACTCGACGGCACCGGCCGCCCCCTTCACCGGCTCGCCGCGCGGGAGGGCAACTTCCTCGGCGCGGGCACCGTAGCGCCGACGCTCGATCCCGAGAAGACCTGGGCGTTCACGCCCGTGGCAGAGGTGGGGGCTCGGGTGACAGGGGGTGACGTTCTCGGCACGGTGGAGGAGAAGGAAGGGATTCTGCACCGCATCCTGGTGCCGCCGGGCGTCGAAGGGGTGGTGGCTTCGATCGCCGCGGGGAGTTACACGGTGGACGCCGCGATCGGCGCGCTGGAAAGCGGCATCCCGCTCACGCTTCGCCAGCGCTGGCCGGTGCGGCGTCCGCGCCCGGTGGCCCGCTGGCTTCCAGCCGACCGCCCGTTCGTGACCGGGCAGCGCGTGTTCGACTTTCTCTTCCCGGTGGCGGAGGGGGGCTCGGTGGCGGTGCCGGGCGGGTTCGGCACGGGCAAGACGGTCATCGAGCAGTCGCTGGCCAAGTACGCCGACGCCGACATCGTGGTGTACGTCGGGTGTGGTGAACGCGGCAACGAGATGGCCGACGTGCTGGAGGAATTCCCGGCGCTGATCGATCCTCGGTCCGGGCGTTCGCTGATGGACCGGACGGTGCTGGTGGTCAACACCTCGAACATGCCGGTCGCGGCCCGCGAGGCCTCCGTGTACCTGGGCCTCACGATCGCCGAGTACTATCGCGACATGGGCTACCGGGTGGCGCTCATGGCCGATTCGCTTTCGCGCTGGGCCGAGGCGCTGCGCGAAATCGGCTCCCTCCTCCGTGAGATGCCGGGCGAGGAAGGATACCCGACCTCGCTCGGCAATCGCCTCGGCAAGCTGTGCGAGCGCGCGGGGCGCGCGGTGCCGCTCGGCGCGCCGGCCCGGGAGGGCGCGGTCACGTTCATCAGCGCCCTCTCGCCCCCCGGCGGGGATTTCTCGGAGCCGGTGACGCAGGCGGCGCTCCGCGTGGTGGGATGCCTCTGGGCGCTCGACGCGGCGCTGGCGCACCAGCGGCAGTTCCCGGCCGTGGACTGGGAGACGAGCTACAGCCTGCAGGCGGATGACGTCACTCCATGGTTCGAGCGGCAGGGCGGCGCCGGCTGGGCCGACCTCCGGCGGGAGACTTTTTCGCTGCTCCAGCGGGACCGGGAACTCCGGGAGGTGGCCGGGCTGGTCGGCCCGGACGCACTGGAAGACCAGGACCGGATGATCCTCGAGACCGCGCGGCTCCTCCGGGAGTTCCTGATCGGCCAGAGCGCCTATGACCCGGCCGACGCCCATTCGCCGGTCACCAAGACCTGGACGCTCGCCGACGCGGTGCTGCGGTTCCATCGTGAGGGGATGGCCGGCCTGGCCGCCGGAGGCACCATGGCGTCGATCGACGTCGCCGCGGCGCGCCGGGCGCTCACCGCGCTCCGCGCCACGACCGGAGGAGGCACCGCATGAGCGGCACGCCCCGCAGATACGCCGGCGCCTCGGCCGCGGCCGGGCCGCTGCTCACCGTTGCGCACACCCATCGCGGAATTCTCGGGGAGTGGGTGTCCATCGAGTCGGCGGGGGAGCCTCCGCGGCGGGGGCAAGTGATCGAGGTGAGCCGGAACGCGTCCATCGTCCAGGTCTTCGAGGACACCGTGGGCCTGGCGCCTGCCGGCTCGCAGGTGACCTTCACCGGCGACATCGCCCGCGCCACCGTGGGCGAGGAACTCCTCGGGCGGGTCTTCGCGGGCTCGGGCGCCCCGCTCGACGGCCTCCCCGCGCCGGTCGGGACCGCGCGGCGGGCGGCGTGGGCTGCGCCGCTCAATCCGGTCTGCCGCCGCAAGCCGGCCGACTTCATCGAGACCGGCATCTCCGCCATCGACGGGATGAACACGCTGGTGCGGGGCCAGAAGCTGCCGATCTTCTCGGGCGCCGGGCTCCCGGGGCTCGAGCTGGCGGCCCGCGTGGTGGCCGATGCGCGCACCACGCGCGCCGAGCCGTTCGCGGTCATCTTCATCGCGCTCGGCTTGACCGAGCGGGAGACGCAGCACTTCCTCCGCCGGTTCGAGTCGAGCGAGGCCCTCGCCCGGAGCGTCTTCTACCTCAACCGCACCGGGGATCCCACGATCGAGCGACTCCTCGCACCGCGCCTGGCGCTGGCGCAGGCCGAGTACCTCGCGTTCGAGCGCGGCATGCACGTGCTCGTCGTCCTGGCGGACGCCACCAACTACTGCGAGGCGCTTCGGGAGCTCGGCGCCGCCCGCGAGGAGATCCCCGGGCGGCGGGGCTATCCCGGCTACATGTACACCGACCTCGCGAGCATCTTCGAGCGGGCGGGGGTGGTCCGCGGATGCGCGGGCTCCGTCACGCAGCTGCCGATCCTCTCGATGCCCGACGACGATATCACGCACCCGATTCCCGACCTCACGGGCTACATCACCGAGGGCCAGATCGTTCTGAGCCGGGAGCTCGACCGCCAGGGGACGTTCCCGCCGATCGACGTGCTCCCCTCCCTGTCGCGGCTGATGGGAGCGGGGATCGGCGCGCAGACGGCGCCGGACCACCGGAAGTGGTCCGACCAGATCTACTCGATTTACGCCCAGGGACGCGAGGCCCGGCTCACCGCCGCGATCGTCGGGGAATCGGGGCTCCCGCCGGCCGATCGCCGGGCGATGGCCTTTGCCGAGAAGTTCGAGCGGGAGTTCATCCACCAGGGCCCGGCGCGCCGCACCATCGGAGACACGCTCGAAGTCGGCTGGCGCCTGCTCGAGACGCTGCCGCGTGAAGACCTGATGCGGATTCCCGAGGAGGCCTGGGCGCGGCGCGGTGGCAAGGGAGGGTCGGCATGAGGATCAGCGGCGCGCCGACGCGTTCGAATCTGCTGCGTCACCGACGGCGGCTGGAGCGGGTGCGAAAGGGAATCGACCTCCTGACCCGCAAGCGGCAAGCGCTGGTGGCCGATCTGTTCCGGGTGGCCACGCCTGCCATCGAGGCGCGTAACCGGGTCGACGAGTGTGCGGGCCGGGCGTATCCCGCCTTGCTCGGCGCCGCCGCGTCGCACGGCGCGGCGGGAATCACCGCAATGGGGTGGCCATCCCGGCAGGCGGAAGTCGAACTCACCGTCACAGAATCCTGGGGCGTGGCGAGCGGCGCCGTGCAGCGGCTGACCCCGATTCGCAGAACCATCGAGGCCCGCGGCCAGGCGCCGCCGCTCACCGGCCCCGCCGCCGCCACCGCCGCCGGCGAGTTCGAGCAGATGGTGGAACTGCTGCTGGACGCCGCGTCCACCGAGCTCCTTCTCCGGCGCCTCGCCCAGGCGCTGGCGCGCACCTCGAGGCAGGTCAACACCCTCGAGAACCAGGTGGCACCGGGACTCACGGCCGAGGTGCACCGGGTCCGCGCCCTGCTCGAGGAGCGGGAGCGGGAGGATCACACCCGGCTCAAGCACCTGCTGCGGCTCCGCAGTCAGCCTGGCTGAACGACCTCACATCCGATCGATGCGCCCGACCGTCCCCGGTGAGGCCGGGGTGGTTGCGTGGGGCGGCAAGCAGGGTAAGCTCCCCATTACGCTCCAGCCTTGACTTTCTGTGTTACAACACGTAATATCATCCCACCATGAGCCAGCTCGCTGCCGAACTGAAGCAGACCCGCCCGTTCGCCTCCCCCGTCCAGGAGGCGTTCGTGAGCATCAAGCGCACGGCCGCCCTCCTCGAGCTCCGCGCGGCGGACATGATGCGTCCCTTCGGCATCACGCCGACGCAGTACAACGTGCTCCGGATTCTCCGGGGTGCCGGGGCGGATGGACTGCCGCGCTGCGAAATCCGGGCGCGCCTGATCGCACCGGTGGCCGATGCCACCCGGCTCCTGGACCGCCTCGAGCGCATGGGCTTGGTGGCGCGCGCGCGCGACGGGGAAGATCGCCGGGTGGTCACCTCCCGGATCACGCCTCGGGGGCTGGCTTTGCTCGAAAAGATTGCCGATCCGCTCCGGGAATTCGAGTTGAAGGAACTCGGCAAGATGGGGAAGGACCGGCTGCGCGAACTCATTGAACTCTTGGACGAGGTGCGCCGGCTGACGCCTTGCACTCGCGGATAGAACCCGGCCCCCGGGAATCGGGGGCCTTTCTTGAATCATAAATGTGTTATCACACTTATTGGAGGACACCACCATGCTGACTACTGCCGCCGGGCGGGCCCTGCTCGAGGCCGCTGCTTCCCGTCGTTCGATCCGTCGCTTCACTCCCGAACAGGTCAGCGACGAGACGCTGCGCACCCTGATCGAGTCGGCGGGGCGCGCGCCCTCCGCCTTCAACCTCCAGCCCTGGCGCTGGGTGGCCGTTCGCGACGAGGCGCTGAAGTCCCGGTTGCAGGAGGCCGCGTACGGGCAGGCGCAGGTGGGCGCGGCGCCCGTTCTGCTCGTCCTCCACACCGACACGCTCGACGCGCTCGAGACCGTGGAGCAGACCTTCGCGCCGACGCTGCCTGCGGACAAGGCGGCGGGCACCAAGGCCCACTTGGCGGGGACGTTGGGCGCGCAGAGCGATGCCGATCGCGAGGCTTGGGGCGCTGGGCAGAGCTACATCGCGCTCGGCTACCTCCTGCTCCTCGCCGAGACCATGGGGCTGGGCACCTCGCCGATGCTGGGCTTCGATCCGGAAAAGGTGAAGGAGATCCTGGGGCTTCCGACGTATGCGCGGGTGCCGGCCCTCGTCGCACTCGGCCACCCCGCCGAGGAGGGGTTCCTGTCCACCCGGCACCACGCCGACCGGATCCTGGTGGTTCGCTAGGCCTTGCGGAACGTGGAGCGGATTCGGGCGGCCTCGATGACATGCTCGAGAGCGGCCGCGAGGTCGAGACGGACGGACGCCGACGGGGCGAGTTGCGAATGGCCGCAGCCGTCGCAGGTCAGCAGCGGACCGCGCACCGTGGCGTCGATGGAAGGAAGGCCGGGGAACTCGAGCGTGCCGTGCACGTCGCCGACGGTGGCACCGGTGCGCCACGACCGGCTGGCGCAGTGGTAACAGGTGAGCGCACTGCCCTGGGTGCCTGGCTGCGCTGCCGGGACGGCGCCGCTGTCGAGCAGCGCGCGTTCAAGCTCGGCGTGGAATCCAGGGCGGGCCTGCCGGCGGTCGGTACAGCCGGCGGCGCAGGCGCGGAACGGAAGGCCGTGGAGGGTCAACTCGACCTGGCCGGCGGCGGAGTGACACCACGCCACGGCCTGCTGGTGCAGCGGTCCACTGCAGCCGAGGCAGGTGGGGGGTTCGTGGCCGAAGAGGCGCCAGCGCCAATACCAGAAAGGCGTCACGCCTGCGCGGGCCGGGCTGGCCTCAGGCGGCGACCGCGAGAGGTGGCCGGCTGAGGCGCTGCAGCGCGTGATAGTGGGACCGGATCGCCTCGCGGAGCGTCTCGTGCTGGTTGTACGGGAGGCCATGCGCCAGCGCCGTTTCCCGCACGATGCCGCTGATCGCGGGATAGTGGATGCTGCACACCTTCGGGAAGAGGTGATGCTCCACCTGGAAGTTCAGCCCCCCCACGTACCAGCACAGCAGCCAGTTGCGCGGTCCGAAGTCGGACGTCGTCTCGAGCTCGTGCGCCATCCAGGCCGAGCCCATCGCGCCCGCGGCGTCCGGCTTCGGGTAGGTGATGTCCTCGACGACGTGCGCCAGCTGGAACACCACGCCGAGGATCGTGCCGGCCACTAGGTTCATCACGAGGAAGCCGATGACGAATTGCCACCACGCCACGTGGACGACGAGCAAAGGGATGATGATGGCCCAGCTGTAGTAGAACGCCTTCCCGATGAACAGCCCGGCGATTTCCTTGGGCGGGTTCGTCCGGTTGAGGAACGGCCCGATGTCCTTCTGCAGGAAATACTTGTAGTCCTTGACGAACACCCAGAACAGGGTGGAAAAGCTGTACGCGAGGAATCCGTAGACGTGCTGGAAACGGTGGAAGGGCTTCCACTCGGAGTGCGGCGAGAGCCGGAGCAGCGGCGAGACGGTCAGGTCCTCGTCGAGCCCCTCGATGTTGGTGTAGGTGTGGTGGATCACGTTGTGGGTGACCTTCCACATGTACCCGTTGGCCCCGCACATGTCGAATGTCCAGCCGATGACGCGGTTGACCCAGGCGTGATTCGAGTAGGCGCCGTGGAGCGCGTCGTGGGAAATGCTGAAGCCGATCCCGGCCACCCCGACGCCCATCACCGCTGCCAAGCCGAGCATGGTCCAAGGGCCGAAGCGGTTGCTGAGGATCATGCCGTAGGGCACGAAGGTCAGCGCGAGCAGGATGACGCCCTTGAGCACCATCCGCCAGTCGGCCTTGTCGGAAATGCCGCGGGACGCGAAATAGTCCGCGACGCGACCCTTCACGTCGTCCGCGAAGGAGGCCGCTTTGCGACTCGGAAAAGTGACCCGGATTGAAGCCATCGGTACCGCACCTTCCGCCCGTCGCGGGCGGCCAGAGACAGAGGGGTATTCAAATATAGCCCGCGGTACACGATTCCGCCCTCCTCCCCGCCCCCGAGCCCGTGATCCCCGGCCTACCTGGGCACCACCATGATCGAGACATGTGAAGGAAATTTCACCGAGCGATAGACCCGGTGGGTCCTGGCCCGATAGGCGGACGAGTCGGCCAGGAAGATGTTGGGCACGTAGGTCTGCGGGTTCCGGTCGTAGAGGGGGAACCAGGTGCTCTGCACCTGCACCATGATGCGATGGCCCGCCTTGAACCGGTACGCCTGCTGATGCAGGTCCACGTTGTAGGCCAGGACGGCGTTGGGCGTCACCGGAGCCGGATGCGAGAAACTGGTGCGGTACCGGCCCCGGAGCACGTCGCCAGTGACCATGAGCTCGAAGCCGCCCATGCGCGGCCGGTCAGCGAGGCTGTCAGGGTAGACGTCGATGAGCTTGACCACCCAGTCGGCGTCGCTCCCGGTCGTCGAGGCGAAGAGCCGCGCCGTGATATCTCCCGCCACGACGACGTCGTCGGTGAGCGGCTCCGTTTCCCACGACAGCACATCGACGCGATCGTCCACGAAGCGCTGGTCCTCGACCTCCCAGGTGCGCCAGCGCGATCCGCGCGGGTCGTACGTGAGCTCCACCGGACGGGAACGATACGGCACCGGATGCGCCGGGTCGGAGACGAACTGGTCGTAGCCAGTCGCCGAAGTGGGCGGCGTGAACCGCAACCGTCCGTGGTCACCGAAGTACAGGGAGACCGCCGTGGCGTCCTTCGGCGGCCAGGCGTCGAAGCTCTTCCATTCGTTGGCCCCGGCGTCGAAGAGGCGCGCCTCCGGGAAGCGGCCGTCGCCCGTTCCCTTGAGCCAGTAGTTGAACCACGGCCCCTGGATCTCTTTCCGGAAGTCCGCGCCGGTGGAGTGGCCGAACTGCACCTGGCCCAGCGCGGCCGCGGGGTCGACGTGCCACTGGCCGTGGTTCCACGGGCCCATCACCAGGTAGCTCCGGTTGAGGGAGTCGTGCCGCTCGAGCGTGGCGTAGCTCGCGATGGCGCCGTACTCGTCCTCCTGGTCCCACCAGCCGCCCACCGTGAGCGTGGGAACGACGGGCGTCGTCGCATACGACATGAGCGCGTGGCGCTGCCAGAAGGCGTCGTAGCTGGGGTGCGCCACGAAGTTGCGCCAGGTGGGCCAGGCGTCGGCGCCGACCGCGGCCGCCATTGCGCGGAGGTTCGGGTAGAGCAGGTACCACTCGTACGTGTCGTAGCGGGACACGTTCGGGGTCTTGCTCCAGTCGTCGCTCGCCTCCATGGCCCAGGCGTATTCGAGCCCGTAACTCTGGCGGAACGCCCCCTGGTGGAAGAAGTCGTCGCCCATCCAGGCGTCGCCCATCGGGGCCTGCGGCGAGATCGCCTTGAGTGCGGGGTGCGGATGGTATCCGGCCATCGCCGAGAGCCAGCCGGGGTAGGAAATGCCGAGGATGCCTACCCGCCCGTTGTTGCCGGGCACGTGGTGGATCATCCACTCGATGGTGTCGTAGGTGTCGGTGCTCTCGTCCACTTGGGCGGAGTCGCCCGGCGCGACAGGAGGCCGATTCATCATGAACGTTCCCTCGGAGGCATAGCGGCCCCGGATGTCCTGCTGCACCAGCACGTACCCGCCGGGGAGGAAGGCGTCGTACGCGGTGGCGAAGCGCGGCCCCTCGCCCCACCCCTCGGTGCCGTAGGGTGTGCGCTCCATGAGAATCGGCGCCGGCACCGTGGTGTCCGCCGGCGCCAGGAACACGGTGTGGAGGCGCACGCCGTCGCGCATCGGGATCATCGCTTCCCACCGGGAGTATCCCGCGGGAAGGACGGCGGCGTCCTGGGCGGCGAGCGGCGCCGCGGCGAAGGCCGCGAGCAGGGCGAGGCGGAAGACACGGGGCATGCGATCTCCGGGATGCGTGATGGCCGGGTGACCGGCGCGGCTAGGCCAGCGCCGCCGGGACCTCGTCGGGCTCGATGACCGGACGCCGGCAGGCGAAGTTCCGGCAAACGTACAGCGCGGGCCCCCCGCGCACGAGAGTCTTGTGCGCCAGCAGGGGCAGCGGGGACGGACCGTCGGCCGGGTCATGATGCCCCACGATGCGGTTGGGAAGGAAGTGGCCCGCCACCGCCCGGCGCAGCGCGAGGAGCTCCGGCTCCACCGGCGAGCCGATGTAGGCCAGCTCCACCGGCCCGGCCTGCAGGAACTCCAGCACGAGCAGGCTCTGCGCGAAGGCGCGCGGCTCCCGCGTCAGCGCGGCGCCCCACGTCTCGATGGCCGACCGGGCCGTGCGCCGGAAGTCGTCGCGGTCGAGATGCGCCGCGAGCCGCGCGAAGAGCTGCGCCGCCACGCCGTTGGCCGACGGCACGGCACCGTCGTGCCCTTCGCGGTGACGCACCAGCAACGTCTCGTGCCCGACGGCGGTGCTGTAGAAGCCGCCGTCTCCCGCCGCGAACTCCGCCGCGATCCGCTCGGCGAGCTCGCGGGCCCCGTCGAGAAAGCGTGCGTTGCCGCCCGACTCGTAGACGTCGAGCAGCCCGTCCCCGAGGCAGGCGTAGTCCTCGAGATAAGCGGGGAGGTGGGCCGTGCCGCCCCGCCAGGAGCGGAGCAGGCGGCCGTCCGACGCGCGGAGCCGGGCCAGGCAGAAGTCTGCCGCGCCTTCCGCCGCCGCCTGGTAGCGCGCCTCGCCGAGGACGCGGGCCCCTTCCGCCATGGCCCCGATCATCAGGCCGTTCCACGCGGTGAGCACCTTGTCGTCGAGCGCCGGGGGCACGCGCAGGCGCCGGGCCTCGTACAAGGACATCCGGGCCGCCGCGATCCGGCGCTGCGCCTCGTCCTCCGAGAGGCCGAAACGCAGCGCGAGCTCGGCCATCGGTCGCGGCGTGCGCGGGATGTTCCGGCCCTCCCAATTGCCGTCTTCCGAGATATCGAACCACGCCATCGCCAGCGGCGCCGCCTCGGTGCCCAGCACGGCGCGGACCTCGGCGGGGGTCCACACGAAGAACTTTCCTTCCTCCCCTTCCGAGTCGGCGTCCGTGGCGGAGTAGAAGCCGCCCTCGGGAGCGGTCATTTCACGCAGGACGTAGTCCAGCACGTCGGCGGCGACGTCTCGATAGAACGGGTCACCGGTCGCCTGGAATCCCTCGAGATAGGCCCGCGCGAGGAGCGCGTTGTCGTACAGCATCTTCTCGAAGTGCGGGACCAGCCACTGCTCGTCGGTCGAATAGCGGCAGAAGCCGCCCCCGACCTGGTCGTACATCCCGCCGCGGGCCATCCCGTCCAGGGTGCGGCGCGCCATGAGCAGCGCGTGCTCGTCGCCGTCGGTCCGGTGCGTCCGGAGGAGCACGCGGAGCAGCGTCGATGGCGGGAACTTGGGCGCGCGGCCGAAGCCGCCCCACGCCGCGTCGAACGTCGCGCCCAGCTGGCCGACGAGTCGCCGGCGCGCTGCGTCGACGTCGATGGCGCCCGGCGCAGGCCGGGACAGGTCGGCGAGGTGGGCGACGAGCTCGCCCCCGACGCGCTCGAGGGCGGCGCGGTTGTCGCGCCAGAGTTCGGCGATCCGCTTCAGGATGGCCGGAAAGCCGGGGCGGCCGTGCCGGTCCTCGGGCGGGAAGTAAGTCCCCGCGAAGAAGGGCCGCTGGTCGGGGGTCAGGAACACCGTCATCGGCCAGCCGCCCTGCCCGTGGTTCATGGCCATTGTGGCGGCCATGTAGATGTCGTCGAGGTCGGGGCGTTCCTCCCGGTCCACCTTCACATTCACGAAGTGCGTGTTCATCGTCGCGGCGATCGCCTCGTTCTCGAACGACTCGTGCGCCATCACGTGACACCAGTGGCAGGCGGAATAGCCGATGGAGAGCAGGATCGGCCGGTCGAGCTTCCTGGCGAGGGCGAGCGCCTCCTCGCCCCAGGGATACCAGTCCACGGGGTTGTGGGCATGCTGGAGCAGGTAGGGGCTGGTCGAGCCGACCAGGCGGTTCGTGCGGGGCGGCATCAGCGGTACCCGGCCCCGGGGTAGAGGAGGTTGATCGCGACGATGAAGACTGGGTTGAAGACGTAGTCGAAGAGCTGCCAGGCGATCAGGATGCCGAGGATCCCCAGCGCCCGGTTGTTCCAGAGGAAGTCCTGGTAGCGGACCGTGGCGGCGGGAGTGAGGAAGAGGGGAACCGCGCCGCTCCCGTCGAGCGGAGGCAGGGGAAAGAGGTTGAGCACCGCCAGCAGCAGGTTGAGGGAAAACACCACGGAGACCACCATCGCCACGCCGGGCCAGACGCCGCCGGCGTTGGTCGTCGCGAGGTGGTCGAAGCCGGCGCGGTCGGGAGGAAGGAAGATCCCCGCCGCACCGAGCAGTCGGATGGCGAGGAGCGCGAGGAGGACCAGCACCAGGTTGGCCGCCGGCCCGGCCAGCGCCATCCAGGCGGCCCGCCGAGG
>Ga0075355_1000115_pt1 | contig 11680 bp, 8 predicted proteins | sample WestPond_Cattail_6_FD_120069 | JGI IMG/M metagenome (GOLD analysis project Ga0075355, IMG submission 120069) | Natural and restored wetland microbial communities from the San Francisco Bay, California, USA, that impact long-term carbon... | ecosystem: Environmental > Terrestrial > Soil > Wetlands...
ACCGCTTCCAGCAGCATGGTGCGCGTGACGGTCTGGCCGGCGCGGCGCGCCAGGAATTCGAGCAGCTGGAATTCCTTGGCGGTCAGGTCGATGTTGCGGCCGGCGCGCGTGACGCGCCGCGCGAGCGTGTTGATCTCGAGGTCGGCGACGCGCAGCGTGCCGACGTGGCGATCATCGCCCGAGGCGCGCCGCAAGAGCGCCTCGACGCGCGCCACCAGCTCGGCGAAGGCGAAGGGCTTGACCAGGTAGTCATCGCCGCCGGCGCGCAGTCCCTCGACGCGGTCGTCGATGGTGCCGAGCGCGCTCAGCACCAGCACCGGCGTGCGCACCCCGGCGCGGCGCAGCTCCGCCACCAGCGCCAGGCCGTCGAGCTGCGGCAGCATGCGGTCGACGATCAGCAGGTCGTAGCGCGCGCCGCGCGCGGCCGCCAGGCCGGCGGCGCCGTCGCCGCACTGATCCACCGTGTAGCCCGCATCGCGCAGCCCGTTGCGCACGTGGCTCGCGGCCTCGGCGTCGTCCTCGACCAGCAGTATCTGCACCGGCTCCTCCACCCCCCGAACGATCCTAACCCCAGACACCGGCGCGGCGCGAATGTTCCCGCGCCGCGCCAGCGCTGTTATCGTCTTCTTCATGACGTCGGTCTACGACCGCCTGCGCCACGACGACCGCGAGCTGACCGCCATGCTGGCGAGCGGCGCGGGACGGCGCGAGCTGGTGGCGGTATTCGGCGCGCCCGAGTATGCGCAGCTCGCCGCCCTCGCGCGCCGCGCGCTGCGCGCGCCACGGCGCCACGCGGCGCCGGTCTACCTGCTGCCGGGCATCATGGGCACCCAGCTCGGCAGCGAGCGTGCCGCGCCCGCGCCGGCCGACCTGTTGTGGCTCGATCCCATCGACGTCATCGCCGGCGGCCTGGAGCGCCTGCAGCTGCCGGACCTGGGCGCGCTGCGCACGCTCGGCGCCCTCACCTACAGCTACCTCGCGCTGCAGCTGCGGCTGCGCGCCGCCGGGCACGCGGTCATCGTGCACGAGTACGACTGGCGCGCGGACCTGCGCACGCTCGCGCACGAGCTCGCGGCGCGCTGGCATGCCGGGTCGGACGCGTCGGTGGCGGTGGTCGCGCACAGCATGGGCGGCCTGGTCGCGCGCGCTGCGCTGGCGCTGCCCGGGGGCGAGCGCGTGCAGCGCGTGGTGGCGCTCGGTGTCCCGCAGCGCGGTTCGTTCGGCGCGGCGCAGGCGATCCGCGGCACCTATCCCACCGTGCGACGCCTGGCGGCGCTCGATCGCCTCCATGACGCGGAGTTCCTCGCACAACGCGTGTTCGCCACCTTCCCGAGCATCCACCAGCTGCTGCCGTGGGCGGGCCTGGGTGCGTCGCCGGATCTATGGGTGGCGGAAAACTGGCCCGCGCAGGGTCCGCGCCCGGATCCGCGCCTGTTGCAAGCCGCGCGCGACTTCGCGGGCGAGCTGCCCGAGCCCGACGCGCGCACCTTTGCGATCTGCGGGGTGCGGCAGCGTACCGTCGTGAGCCTCGGCTTGCACGGGGACCAGTTCCACTACCGCGTCAGCGATGCCGGCGACGGCACCGTGCCGCTCGCGAGCGCGCGGCTCGCGCGCGGCGACAACTACTACGTGCGCTGCGAGCACAGCGCGCTGCCGCGCAGCGCCAGCGTCGGCCGCGCCGTGCTCGACCTGCTGCGGCACGGGCGCACCACGCGCCTGCCCGCCACGCACGCCGCGGGCGCGGAGCGCGAAGTCGTGGTCAGCGACGCGCAGCTGCGCACCACCTGGCGCCGCAAGGTCGACTGGGCCCGGCTCAGCATCGCCGCGCGGCGCAGCTACCTCAACCGGCTCAACAAGGCGCCACCGCAGTACGCCCCGCCCCGTCCTGCGCCGCGCGCGCCATAATGCCCCGTTGACTGATTTGCCTGCGCGCACGGGCGCGGTAGCATCGGGCCAGTCGATCCTGCAGCCGACCATCCAGCGAGGCCCAACCATGGACAACACGAATCCACCCACCACCGTCGCCAGCGTCGTGTGCAGCCGCCGCGGCCTGTTGCTCGCCGCGGCCGGCGGCCTGGCCGCCCTCGGCGGCGGCGCCAGCGCCAGCGCCGCCGGATCCACGCCGGCGACTCCCGCCGCCGGCACCCCGGCCGCGCCGCCACCCGCGGCGCCGACGGGTCCGTTCACGCTGCCGCCGCTGCCGTACGCCGACAACGCGCTCGATCCGGTGGTCTCGGCGAACACGCTCGGCTTCCACTACGGCAAGCACCATCGCGCCTACGTCGACAACCTCAACAAGGCCGTCGCCGGGACGCCCTTCGCCGACATGCCGCTCGAGAAGATCATCGCCGCGACCCTCGGCGTGGCCGACAAGAGCGCGGTCTACAACAACGCGGCGCAGCACTGGAACCACAGTTTCTACTGGCGCAGCCTCCGTCCGCAGGGCGGCGGTGATCCGACCGGCGCCCTCAGGCAGAAGATCGAAGCTTCCTTCGGCAGCGTCGAGGCCTGCCGCAAGGAGCTGCAGGCCGCCGCGACTTCGCAGTTCGGCAGCGGCTGGGCCTGGCTCGCGCTGGACGGTGACAAGCTGGTCGTGACGAAGACCGGCAACGCCGACTCGCCGCTCGGCAAGGGCCAGAAGCCGTTGCTGACGATCGACGTGTGGGAACACGCCTACTACCTCGACTACCAGAACCGCCGCGCGGACTACGTCAATGCGCTGCTCGGCAAGCTGCTGAACTGGGAATTCGCCGCCGCGAACCTCGGCTGACGGGCGCCGCCGCCGCCGGGACGCGGCTCACGCTCGCTGCGGGCGCGGCGCGCGCTTCAGGCGCGGCGCGCGTCGTCGTGCGCCAGCAGCCCCGCGAAGGCCGGCCGGCCCGTGGCTTGCCCGCGCAGCAGCGTCAGCAGCTCGTTCACGCCAGCCGAGTCGCCGAACAGGCGCCCCTGCGCGAGGTCGCACCCCCAGGCACGCAGCAGCTCGAGCTGCGACTGCTTTTCCACGCCCTCGGCCACGACCTGGAGCCCGAGGCCGTGCCCCATGTCGATGATGGTGCGCACCAGCGTGGCGTCGGCAGGGTCATCGGCGAGGTCGCGGATGAACGACTGGTCGATCTTGAGGCTGCCGATCGGGAACTGCTGCAGCGCCGACAGCGACGAGTAGCCGGTGCCGAAGTCGTCGATCGACAGGTGCAGGCCCATGGCCGCGAGCTGGTCGAGCAACTGCACGGTGCGGCGCGGATCCGCCATCAGCGTGCTCTCGGTGATCTCGAGCTCGAGGCTCTGCGGCGGCACGCGGTGGCGCGCGAACAGCGAGCGGCAGTTGAGGATGAAGCCCGCGTGGCGCAGCTGCTTGAGCGAGAGGTTGAGCGCGATGCGCCCCGGGTCGCCGACCGCGCCGCGCAGCAGGTTGAGGTCGAGGCACACGCGCTCGAGCACCCACTCGCCGATCTCGCCGATCAGGTTGTTTTCCTCGGCCATCGGGATGAACTGGGCCGGCGGGATGTCGCCGTGCCCCGGCAGGCGCCAGCGCAGCAGCGCCTCGGCGCCACTGACGCTGCCGTCGCGCAGGTTGACCTTGGGCTGGTACTGCACCAGGAACTCGTCGCGCTCGATCGCGCGGCGCAGCTTGCTGCGCAACATCAGCCGCTCGACCGCGGCCGCGTTCATCTCCTGCGAATAGAGCGCGTAGGTGTTGCCGCCGTTCTGCTTGGAGTGGTACATCGCCGCGTCGGCGTTGCGGATCAGGTCGATGACGTTGTCGGCGTCGCGCGGACACAGCGCGATGCCGATGCTGACCGTCAGGATCACTTCCTGCTGGTTGATGTGGAACGGCGCGCCGGCGGTGTCGAGCACGGTGCGCGCCAGCTGCGAGACCTGCTCGAGCGTCTCCTCGGCCTCGGCGCTGAGCCCGTCGACGAACAGCGCGAACTCATCGCCCGCCAGCCGGCCGAGCACCGCCTCGCTGCTCAGCACGCGCGTCAGCCGCTCGGTCAGCGCCTCGAGCACGCGGTCGCCGGAGGCGTGGCCGAAGGTGTCGTTGACCTCCTTGAAGTGGTCCATGTCGATGTACAGCAGCGCCACGCCCTGCCCGGCGCGGCGCGCGCGCGCGATCGACTGCTGCAGCAGGTGCTGGAACTGCATGCGGTTCGGGATCTTGGTGAGCGCGTCGTAGCGCGCCAGGTAGCGGATGCGGCGCTCGGCGCGCTTGCGCTCGGTGATGTCGCGCGCCACGTAGATGTCGCCGGCGAACAGCGGGTCGGGGCTGGCGATCTTCGAGACCAGGAACGACACCGGGATGGTCTGGCCGGCACGCGTGCGCAGCACCGTCTCGCCGGCCTCGCGCGCCGCCGCCACCGGGTCGGCCGTGGCCGCGGCGGCGGGCGCCAGCAGCTCGGCGACGCGCGTGCCGAGCAGGTCGGCGTCGGCGTAGCCGGTCATGCGGCGCGCGGCGTCGTTGACCATGCGGATGGTGCCGTCCGGATCGGCCACGAACACGCTGTCGCCCATGCTGTTGAGCACGCTGTGCAGGAAGTCGCGGCTGAAGGTGGTGTCGTTGAGCGCCAGGCGCGTGCGCTCGAAGGCGCGCTCGAGGCGACCGAGGTGGCCGGCCAGGTGGCCGCCCAAGGGCTGCGAGAACTCGCCGCGGCCGAGCCGCTCGAGGGCGCCGATCAGCTGCTCGACGCCGTCCTGCAGGCGCTGGCGCTCGCGCCAGGACCAGAAGGCGGCCAGCGAGGCGCCGGCCAGGGTCAGCAGTCCCGCCCCCCACAGCAAGGGCCCGTGGATCTCGGGTCGGATGACGGCGATGGCCACCCAGCCGCCGAGCGACAGGACCAGGGCCAAGGCGGCGACGTGCCGGCTATTGAGCTGCAGACTCCGCACTGCTCTCCCCTGTTCCCCCGGCTTAGAATCATGCCCCATGGATGGACAAACCGCCAATGCCGCGGCGGCCGGCGCGGCGCTGACGCCGCTCGAACTCACCGGGCGCGCACGCACGCACGTGCGCATGGTGGCGCGCTTCGGTTGCGCGCTGCACCCGCTGGCGGCCGAGGCGCTGCAGGACATGCGCGCGGCCGCGGAAGTCGCGGGCATCGAGCTGCATCCGGTGTCGGGCTTCCGTGACTTCTGGCGCCAGCTCGCGATCTGGAACGGCAAGTGGAACGGCGAGCGCACGCTGCTCGATGCGCGCGGCGTGCCACTCGAGGCTGCCACGCTCACTGCGGCCCAGCGCATTGCGGCGATCCTGAACTGGTCGGCGCTGCCCGGCGCCAGCCGCCACCACTGGGGCAGCGACTGCGACGTGATCGACCGCCGCGCGCTGGCGCCCGGGGCGAGCGTCGACCTGCTCCCCGCCGATTACGAGCCGGGCGGCCGCTTCGCGCGGCTCGGCGAATGGCTCGCAATGCACGCGGCGGAACACGGGTTCTTCCGGCCCTACGACGCGGACCGCGGCGGCGTACGGCCGGAGCCCTGGCACCTGAGCTTCGCGCCGGTGGCGAGCGGCGCGCTCGCGGCGCTCGATGCCGCGGTGCTGCGCGAGGCGCTCGCGGACGCCGAGCTGGCCGGGAAGGACATCGTGCTGGAGCGCCTGCCGGAGCTGCATGCGCGCTACGTGGCGGCCGTCGCGGCGCCGCCGGCGGCGGCGCTGGCCGCGGCCGCGTTCAATCGCGCAGCCAGGCCCGCTTGAAATAACCGAGCATCTGCCCGCGCACCTGCGCGAGCGTGTCGGGGTCCGCGGCGTACAGCGGCGGATTGCGCTTGAGCATGCGCCAGCTCTCGTTGCGCAGCACCTGCGCCAGGAACTGCAGGTTGCGGTCGATCGATTCCATGTACGGGTTGCGGCCCTCGAACAGGATCTCGAGGTAGCGGTAGGCGCCGTTGAACTCGCCGTCGAGCCGCTTGGCGCGCGTCTGGGCGACGAACCCGGGCGTGTGCCGCAGCAGGTCGACGCCCGAGGCGTACACGACCTTGTCGGCGCTCGCGTTGCTGTGCGGCAGCGCCATGCCCGCCAGCACGAACTCCGGATACAGCCGATCGCGGCACTTCTCGAGGTAACAGCGGTCGGCCATCTGCGTGATCATGTCGGCGGTGCCGAGCAGGTGACCGAGCCGCACGTCGCGCGCGTCCTTGAGCACCAGCTCGCTGAACGGCACCTCGTAGCCGGTGAAATGCAGCACCTGGCTCGCCGGCTCGGCCCAGGCGCCGAGCCCGATCTGCGGCAGGTACTCGCGCAGGAACTCGATGCCGCGCGAGATGTGCGTGCGCGTGAACTCGGCGCCGTTGCGCTGCGTGGTCTCGTGCGTGCGGCGCAGGTAGCCGACGTCGTGGAACAGCGCCATGATGACCCCGGCCAGCGCGCGCTCGCCGCCGAGCTTCCACAGCGGCTCGACCTGGCGCTCGTAGCCGGCGCACAGCCGCGCCATGGTCAGCGTCACGTCGAGCGTGTGCTGGCGGTCGTGGTAGACGGTGTCGACGCCGGCGTAGCCCGGCGCGCGTCCCGAGAACATGGCGTCGAACTGCGCGATCGCCTGCCGCAGCGGCTCGGTGCCCGTCTCCGGCCAGGTGCTGGCGAACAGCTGCTCGATCGCCTGCTGCACGGCGGCGGGGGAGCTGACGCGCACCGTGTTGGTGATGTCGTAATCGCTGCGCCGCGCGCCGCCGGGGGCGGGGCTTAGCGGCGCGCCGGCGGGACGCACTGGGGCCGGATCTGCCATTGAGACGCCAGTGTAGGACAGCCCCCGGCCTGCTGCCAGCGACCTGCCGCACGGATTTGCGGCCCGGCCGGCGGCGTCCGCGGCCTTATATGTCAAACGCCGGGGTTCAAGCGTCGAGGTCGAAGGTGGCGACGACCGGCGTGTGGTCGGAGGCGCGCTCGGCCAGGCGCGGCTCGCGGTCGATCGCGCAGGCCGTGCAGCGCTGCGCCAGCGCGGCCGAGGCCAGCAGCAGGTCGATGCGCAGGCCCTCGTTGCGGCGGAGCGCGCCGGCGCGGTAGTCCCACCAGCTGAAGGAGCGCGGCGGCTGCTCGAACTTGCGGAACACGTCGCGGAGGCCCAGCTCGAGCAGGGCGCGCAGTGCCTCGCGCTCGGCGGGGCTGACGTGCACCGAGCCGGCCCAGGCCGCCGGGTCGTGCACGTCGCGATCTTCGGGGGCGATGTTGAAGTCGCCGAGCACGACCAGGCGCGGGTGCGCGGCCAGCTCCGCCCGCAGCCAACCGCGCAGCGCGCGCAGCCAGCCGAGCTTGTAGTAGTACTTGTCGGACTCGACGCTCTGCCCGTTCGGCACGTACAAATTGATGACGCGCACGCCGGCCACCGTCGCCGCCAGCACGCGCCGCTGCGGATCGTCGTAGCCCGGCATGTCGCGCAGCACCGCCTCCGGCTCGCCGGCCGACTCGGCGCGCACCAGCAGCGCCACGCCGTTGTAGCTCTTCTGCCCGGAGCAGGCGCTGGCGTAGCCGGCCGCGCGCAGCTCGTCCGCCGGGAAGGCCTCGTCGGGCAGCTTGGTCTCCTGCAGCCCCACCACGTCGGGGCGCGCGCGCTCGAGCCAGTCGAGCAGCTGCGCCTGGCGCATGCGCAGCGAGTTGACGTTCCAGGTGGCGACGCGCAAGGACGCTGTGCCTTCAGGCCGGCGCGGCCGGCGCGATGCCGTGCAACTCGAGCAGCGGCGCGATGGCCGGCTCGCGGCCGCGGAAGGCGACGAAGGCCGCGAGCGCCTCGCGGCTGCCGCCCACGGCGAGGATGCAGTCGAGGAAGCGCGCGGCCGTGGCCGGATCGAAGTGACCCGCGGCACGGAAGGCGGCGAAGGCGTCGGCCGCCAGCACCTCGGCCCACTTGTAGCTGTAGTAGCCGGCCGCGTAGCCGCCGGCGAAGATGTGCGAGAAGCTGTGCGGGTAGCGGTTCCACGCGGGGATGCGCGTCACCGCGACCTCGTTCCTGACTTCCGCCAGCAGCTCGTAGACGCGCGCGCCGCGCTGCGGGTCGTACTCGGCGTGCAACCGCATGTCGAAGAGCGCGTACTCGACCTGGCGCAGCATGTGCAGGCCGGCGTGGAAGCTGCGCGTGGCGATCAGCGCGCGCTGCTTGGCCTCGGGCAACGGCGCGCCGCTCACGGCGTGCTGGCCGATGCGCGCCAGCACCTCGGGCAGCCAGGCGTAGTTTTCCATGAACTGGCTCGGCAGCTCGACCGCGTCCCAGGAGACGCCGTTGGTGCCGGCGAGGCTCGGATAGCCGACGCGCGTCAGCATGTGGTGCAGGCCGTGGCCGAACTCGTGGAACAAGGTGACCACGTCGTCGTGCGTCAGCAGCGCCGGGCGGCCGCCCTGCGCGGGCAGCGAGTTGCACACCAGGTAGGCGACCGGCAGCGTCGGCGCGCCGCCGAGCTGCTGGCGGCCGACGCACTCGTCCATCCAGGCGCCGCTGCGCTTGTGCGGGCGCGCGCACGGATCGAGGTAGAAACTCGCGAGCGCGGCGCCGTCGCGCCCGCGCAGCTCGAAGTAGCGCACCTCCGGATGCCAGGTCGGCACGTCGTTGCGCTCGGCCAGCTGCACGCCGTACAGGCGCTCGGCCACCTCGAACAGGCACTCGAGCACGCGCGCCAGCGGCAGGTAGTCGCGCAGCTCTTCCTGCGAGACCTGGAAGAGGCCCTGCTGCAGGCGCTCGGCGTAGTAGGTGATGTCCCAGGCCTCGAGCGCGCGGCCGGCGAAGGCCTCGAGCTCGGCGAGCTCGGCCGCCGCGTGCGCGTGCGCGGCCGTCGCCAGCTGGCGCAGGAAGGCCACGACCTCGCCGACGCTGTGCGCCATGCGATCGGCGAGCGCGTACTCGGCGAAGGACGGGAACCCGAGCAGGCGCGCGGCCTCGTGCCTGAGGCGCAGGATGTCTTCGATGACCGTGGTGTTGTCGAAGCGCGCCCCGCCCGGGCCCTGCGGCGCGGCGCGCGTGCACCAGGCCTCGTAGAACACGCGCCGCAGCGCCGCGGACTCGGCGTCGGTGATGACCGCCACGTAGGTCGGCTGGTCGAGGCCCAGCAGCCAGCCCGCGAGGTTCTGCTCGCGCGCGCGCTGCGCGGCCTGCGCGACGATGCCGGCGTTGAGCCCCGCCAGCAGCGCGGCATCCTCGACGTGGTGCGACCAGGCGTTGGTGGCGTCGAGCACCTGCTCCTCGAAGCGCGCCTGCAGCAGCGCCAGCTCGCTCATGATCGCCTTGAAGCGCGCCTTGGGTTCGGGCGGCAGCGCCACGCCGGCGAGGCGGAAGTCGCGCAGCGCCCGCTCGACCACCGCGAGCTGCACGGCATCGAGCGCGCCCGCCTCGTGCTCGCGGACGTGCAGGTAGGCGCGATACAGCGCCTCGCTCTGCGCCAGGTCGGTGTGGTACTCGGCCAGCAGCGGCAGGCAGGCGTTGTGGGCCGCGCGCAGCGGCTCGGAGTTCATCACCGCGTTAAGATGAGCGACCGGCGACCAGGTGCGCGCCACGCGGTGGCGCATCTGCTCGAGCGGCACGACCACGCTGGCGAAGCTCGGCTGCGCGAGCGCGCCGATGGCGGCCAGGCGCTCGCGGCACTCGGCCAGCAGCGTGCGCATCGCCGGCTCGACGTGCCGGGGCTCGATGGCGGGGAAGTCCGGCAGCACGAAGCCGGACAGCAGCGGGTTGGCCGGCGGGGCGGCCTGGGCGGTGGCGGCGGGCATTCGTTTAGACTGCCAGAGCCCGGCAACAATGGGAACGGCCCAATGCGGGCCGGATGACGGTGGAATCCAACAGATGGCGACGGACTACGACCTGATCGTGATCGGCGGCGGCAGCGGCGGGCTGGCCTGCGCGCAGCGCGCCGCGGACAACGGCGCGCGCGCCCTGGTGATCGAATCGCACCGGCTCGGCGGCACCTGCGTGAACGTCGGCTGCGTGCCGAAGAAGGTCATGTGGTACGCCGCGCAACTGGCGCAAGGCAGCCACGATGCGCCCCACTACGGCTTCGCGCCGGCCGCGAGCCCGCTCGACTGGGCGACGCTCAAGCTCAAGCGCGACGCCTACATCGAGCGCCTGAACGGCATCTACGCCGGCAACCTCGAGCACCGCAAGGTGCAGTTGGTGCGCGCGCACGCGCAGCTCACCGCGCAGCGCACCGTGCTCGCCGACGGGCAGGAGTACCGCGCGCCGCACGTGGTCATCGCCACCGGCGGCCACCCGGTCGTGCCGCCGATCCCGGGCGCCGCGCACGGCATCACCTCCGACGGCTTCTTCGAGCTGCCCGAGCGCCCCGCGCGCGTCGCGATCGTCGGCAGCGGCTACATCGCGGTCGAACTCGCGGGGATCTTCAGCTCGCTCGGCTCGGCCACCACCATGGTGCTGCGCGGCCAGCATCTGCTGCGGCATTTCGAGCCCTTCCTCGGCGAGCAGCTGCACGCGCAGATGGCCACGGAAGGCGTGGCCTTCGCGAGCGACGCGGTGCCCGCGGCGCTGCAGCGCGCGGGCGACGGCACGCTGCGGCTCGCGCTCGCCGACGGCCGCGAGCTCGGGCCCTTCGACGCCGTCATCTGGGCGATCGGCCGCATCGCCGCCTGCGCCCACCTCGGGCTCGAGACACTGCACGTCGCGCGCGACGCGCTCGGCTTCGTGCACGCGGATGAATGGCAGGCCACCAACGTGCCCGGCCTGTACGCGATCGGCGATGTCACCGGCCGCAAGCCGCTGACGCCGGTGGCGATCGCGGCGGGGCGGCGGCTCTCCGATCGCCTGTTCGGCGGCCAGCAGGAGCGCCGCCTCGACTACGACAATATTCCCACCGTGATCTTCAGCCATCCGCCGATCGGCACGGTCGGCCTGACCGAGGCCGAGGCGCGCGCGCTGCACGGCGCTGACGTGCGCGTCTACGCCCGCAGCTTCGTGCCGCTCTACCACGCGATCACCGCGCGCAAGCCGAAGACCTACATGAAGCTCGTCACCGTCGGCGCCGCGCAGCGGGTCGTGGGCGTGCACATGATGGGCCCCGGCGTCGACGAGATGCTGCAGGGCTTCGCGGTGGCGGTGCGGCTCGGCGCCACCAAGCGCGACTTCGACGACACGGTCGCGATCCACCCGACCTCGGCCGAAGAACTGGTGACGATGCGCTGAGCGCGCCTGCGCCTCAGGGCGTGACGCGCGTGGCGAGATCCTGGAGCGCCGCCCCGACCGCGGACTGGAACGCGGCCACCACCGGCTGCATGCGATTGTCCGTGGCGGCCGCCGAGGCCTCCGCCGTGACGGTGGCCAGTATCGCGCGCTCGTCGCGGCGCCCGAGCGTCGCCAGCAGCTGCACCTGCACGACCGGCGCGCCCGCGCCTGTATAGACGGCCTGGCAGCGCCTGATCTCGAGCTGCAGCACCAGGTCGGCGGCGAAGGCACTGGCGTCCGGCTGCACGCTCTTGAACTTGCCGGAGGCGCGCAGCGCCTCGACCGCGAGCGCCTGCAGCAGCTCCGGGAGCGGCGCGGGCCAGCGGCTGGCGGCGTAATAGTCGAGCCGCTGGCCGTCGCGCGCCAGCGCGATGCTCGTGGTGTCGAGGCCGGGCGCCGCGAGCGGCCGCAGCACCTGCAGCGTCGGCGCCGCGCCCGCCGCCGGCGCGGCGGCGGCGAAGCCCGGGTCGAGTGCGTAGACCTGCACCGCCGGCGCTTCGCTGTGGAAGCTCGCGCACCCGCCCGCGCCCAGCATGGCA
>Ga0075355_1000116_pt1 | contig 11646 bp, 9 predicted proteins | sample WestPond_Cattail_6_FD_120069 | JGI IMG/M metagenome (GOLD analysis project Ga0075355, IMG submission 120069) | Natural and restored wetland microbial communities from the San Francisco Bay, California, USA, that impact long-term carbon... | ecosystem: Environmental > Terrestrial > Soil > Wetlands...
GATCGACGCCAGAATCCTTCGAATGTATCGAAACATGAGAGTCCTGTTGTTTCCTCTGCAGCTAGGATGCCACCTCTCATGCTCCCGAACCGGACATTCCCGGACCTCTAGCCCATGGTGTGAATCCTCACCGGCTCAATCTTGTACAGTACGCGCTCTTCGCCCGGCTGGGCGAATGGATACTTGTCCTGCCCCAGATATTTCTTCGCCATCTTGTCGATGTGGGAGTCAGCGCCATCCTGAGTAATATCGGTAACCTTGCCGCGAACCTCCAGGTAGCGGTAGGGGTTCTCGGGATCCATCAGTGTGATGGCGACCCGCGGATCGCGGCGCATGTTCTTGTCCTTCTGACGGCCGAGGGCCGAGTTAACGACGACCTTGCCGTTCTCGTAATCGACCCACACCGGCTGGGTCTGAGGACTGCCATCGGGCATGAGCGTGGTTAGAAATCCGAAGACTGGCTTGCTGAACAAAGCCATGTAGTTCTCAGGGATGGAAGCGGCCATAATGATTTCTCCTTGCTTGAACTTTGAAGACCAACCGGCAATTGGATTCCCGGGACATTCTACGGGTTCACAACTCACCATTCCAAACTGCGGGCAAAGAAAGCCCAGGAAGCGGAGTTCCTGGGCGTGGTAACAACGTCGTTTGGATTAAGCGCCGGCCGGCTGCCCCTGCGAAGCCTTCTTGCCGTGATGCTCCTCGGCCACGATGTTGATGCACTCTTCCAGCACATCCATGGCAATGTCGGCCTGCTCTTCGCTGACAACCAGCGGCGGCGCAATACGGATCGTATTTGGACCGCAGCCCAGCAAGAGAACTCCGCGCTCGAAGGCCAGTTCGACAATGCGATCGCGTTCGGCACCGCCCGGAGTGCGCGCCTGCTTGTCGGTCACGATCTCGATGCCAATCATGAGGCCGCGACCGCGAACGTCGCCAACCACATCAAGACGGTGCGGCCAGTCGGCCAATCTCTTCATCAGAAGATTGCCAATCGTCTCGGCGTTCTTGATGCCCTCGCGCTCCAGCACGTTCATCGTTGCCAGTGCAGCAGCGATCGATACCGGATTGCCGCCAAAGGTGGAAGCGTGCGAGCCAGGTACCCAGTCCATGATCTCTGCCTTCGACATGGTGATGCTCAGCGGCATGCCGCTGGCGATTCCCTTAGCGCTGCAGATGATGTCGGGCTCCACGCCAGTATGCTGAACCGCCCACCATTTGCCGGTGCGGCCTGCGCCTGACTGCACTTCGTCGACCACCAGCAAAATTCCGTGACGATCACAGATCCGTCGCAGTTCCTGCATGAAGACAGTTGGGGCGACCACGTATCCACCTTCGCCCTGGATTGGCTCGACAAAGATCGCGGCCACCTCTTCCGCAGCCAGCACGGTCTTGAACAGTTTGTCTTCGATGTAGCGCGCACAACCCAGCGCGAATGCCTCGCCATCCTGCGTGCTGCCTGAGCAGCTGCGATAAATATCGGGATAGGGCACATGGGTCACGCCCGGAACCAGCGGAGAGAAGCGGCGCTTCTGCTGCGGCTTCGAGGCAGTGAGAGACAGCGCGCCCATGGTGCGTCCGTGGAACGCGCCCAGGAACGCTATCACCTGCTGGCGCTTGGTGTGATAGCGTGCCAGCTTCAGCGCGCACTCGATCGCTTCGGCGCCAGAGTTGCCGTAGTAGAACTTGTGCGGCCCTTTCATGGGTGCCACTTTCGAGAGGCGCTCTGCCAGCTCTACCAGCGATTCGTAATAAAAGTCGGTGCCTGAAATGTGAATCAGCTCAGCCGCCTGCTTCTGGATTGCAGCAACGACTTCGGGATGGCAGTGGCCGGTGGAGGTGACGGCGATTCCCGCGGCGAAATCGAGAAACTCGTTACCGTCGACGTCCTCAACGATGCAGCCACGTCCGCGTTTTGCCACCAGCGGATACGAGCGAGTGTACGAAGGCGAGATGTAACGTTCATCGCCCTCCAGTACGCGCCGGGCATTGGGGCCGGGCAGCGCGGTGATGATCTTCGGTCCGCCAACGTGAGTGAGTGTTTTCGTGGACATGGTCTTCTCCTGTGAATGGCTGGTGCACCAAAGGGTGCGGGATTACTCGTCTGCATTCGGATCAATGGTCGCGATCATCGGGATTGCGATGGCAACCACGATTCCGATCGCACTTAGCTTTGCAGAAGAAGAATTAGTCGCCGGAGAAGAGGTTAGGACGCGCCATGCAGGGAGCCAGCTTGGAATCAGCGCGCGCCGATACAGGACGGGACCACGGCTCGCCAGAGCAGCACACCGCACCGAGACGGGCCCGGTCGGTCGAGCGAGAATAGGCGACTTGGCGGAACATGATCCACTCCTACCTAATTATAGGCAGCTTCTGCGTTCCTCGTAACCCCCAGCCACGTCTCCCGGGAGCTATTTGTTCTTCCACAGTCGATGCGGTAGCAAGTAGGTGAATCCAAAGAACTCTTCCCACTGCGTGGAAGTGTTGGTGAAGCCGTGTTCAAATCCAGCGTCAAATACTAAATTGTTGCGCGCTGCATAGGAAACCGCCCACAACAATCCCACGGTATCACTGTGCAGAAAAGGCTGGGTGAAATGCCAAACCTCGGCCTGCCCGGTCAGCTTCCACAGCGGATGCGAGACCGAGAGCGTTTGCCCATACTGGGTGCGGCTGTCGTTGACGACAGTCTGCTGATTAAAGAGCCCGTTGATATCGAAGTGAAAGTTGGCGGCGTTAGTGCTCAACAACACGATTCCTGAATTCGTCGGAGTTCCAATGTCAGTGTCGGGGACAGGGGAACCAATCACCTCGTGCAGATAACTGATTGCCAACGTGGTGTTGGCATCGCCCGTGCCCAGCAGCACAGTTTGAAAGCCGGCACTCATTCCTCCGAAAGAGGTGTCGTCGGTTTCACCGGTGGCTCCTGCAACTGGGTTTAGCTCCAGGATGAACTGCAGTCGAGGGTGCACCGTCAACTTGGTGACCTCATTGACGTTGGCGAAATTAGAAAATTCGGGCGAAGTTTGCGCGAAGAATGCTCCGGTTTCAAACTGCAGATAGCCGACTGGCGTCAGTGTTGCCGGCGAAGAGACGGTAGGACGAGCCGGATTGGCTTCGGGGATGGCGGCCGGTGTGCTCTGTGCGAACGCCGTCAGCTCTGCCAACAGCAACCCAGCGAACAGCGCACACCGCAGGTCTCGGCACCTCGGCACGAACGACTGCTCGCTTGCACCTCGTGCGTAAAGGCGCTTCAACTGAATCAACGTTCTCTCCCGCTGAATGTTCGAATCTTACTCTACCCTCATATCCGCAGAAGAACCATTGCCAACAAGGTGGAGCGAAGGCTGGCCTCTCTTCCCACCACCAGCAGTCACACAATTGTATGTATGAACATCTTCAAGTACTCTTCAGCCGCGAATTCGGCATACAATGTGGCAGCTTGGCGCCAGCCTTTCGACGCCGTGCCGTGTAATGCCATGGGCCTAGAAGACGTTCCAATCGCGTTCTTCAGTTACTGTCGCGAAGACTCCGAGTTCGCGCTGAAGCTCGCTGCCGACCTGAAGGTAGCGGGAGCTTCGGTGTGGATCGATCAGCTCGATATCGAGCCGGGCACACCCTGGGACCGTGCAGTGGAAGATGCGTTGACTAACTCCCCACATATGCTGGTAGTGCTCTCGCCTGTCTCGGTAAAATCCGACAACGTCCGAGATGAAGTTTCGTTTGCGCTCAGCCGCCAGAAGCGCGTCATTCCGGTTCTGTATCGCGACTGCGACGTTCCCTTCCGCCTGGCGCGCCTCCAGCACATCGACTTCCGGGCTGATTACGAGAGGGCGCTGAGCATCCTGTTGCGCGCGCTGGGAGTTGGGCGTGCGCCGCATTCGCAGTCTCCAATCTTAGCTGCAGCAGCGGCCGAGATTGTTGTGTCTCTTGTCGAACCCAAGGAGCAAGCGCCACAGCAAAGCGAGGCGGAGGACCACGCCAGCCAGGAGCAGTCACGGCGCGAGCAGCGGGCGGCCGAACAGGCGCGCCTCGAGGCGGAAGCACGTCTGGCGGCGGAGCGGGTGCGGTTGGCACAGCAAGAAAAGGAGCGCCGCGAGGCCGAAATCAAGGCCCGCCAGGAGCAGTTGCGGCGCGAAGAACAGGAGTCGGTCGAGCGCAAGGGACTGGTCCTCGAGCCTGAGCCGAAAGCGTCGCTGAAGATGCCAGAGGCGCAGCCTCTGCCACCTCAGATCACGATCAGTGAGCCGCCCGCGCCGGAGTCTGTGCCCATCGCCGCAGTTGCGAAACCGATGGCGCGCCCTGTTGCCATTGATCGGCCAAGATCGGCTGAGCCGGAGACGCGAGTTCCTCCGCCGCGTCAGCCACTGAGTTCGGCCCCGAATTTCGCGTCGCCCAAATATCTGGCTGGCGGAGCGGCGATTGTGGTCGCGCTGGCACTGGTCATCTTCTTGCTGGTTCACCGAAGCGGGACGCACGCTCCCAGCGACAGCAAGGTTGCAGAGAACACGTCTGCCGAAACCGCCGCCATTCAGCCGGCAGGGCCTCAGACTGCAAGTGGGATCAGCCCTTCGGAACCTGCACAGGCGTTCCCCTCTGCCGCTCCGGCGAGCACGCCGGACCAGGATAAGGCCAAAGCTGAGACCAGCCCTGCGGCGACCGGAAACGACTTGGCAAAAGTTAAGAACCAGGCCAGGCCTGGGGCTGAGTTGTCCGACCTAAACTTGGCAGGCAGTAATCAGCCACTGAACGCTGCCAACGCGGCAAACCTCTCCAATGCCGCCACGACTTCCAAACGCGTTCGTCTTACGCAAGGTGTCTCGCACGGAATGTTGATGTACGAAGTAGCGCCGAAGTATCCACCCCTGGCGCGTTCCGCGCGGGTGCAAGGACAGGTCGTTCTGGACGTGGTCATCGGCAAGGATGGCAGCGTTTCTGACATCAGAGCCGAGAACGGCCATCCCTGGCTGATCCCTGCGGCCATCGATGCCGTGAAGCATTGGCGCTACAAGCCCTATAAGATCAACGGCAAGCCGGTCGAGGTGGACACCAAAGTCATCGTGAACTTTACTCTCACCAATTCCTGACCAATTCGCCTACAGTTGCCGTTCGAAAACGATCAGAAAAGTCAGGTCCAGAACCAGTAAGGCACCCCCACCGACCCACTGCGCCCAGCGTTTCGGCACCAGGAGAGCGAGCAGTATGGGAGGAAACATCGCCAGCGATGTCAGGCTCTCCACACTCAGACGCGCTGCCGATGGCGATGGAAAAACCTGGTTACCAAGAATTGCCAGGCATTCGCACACAAACCATGCCGCAAAGTAAGTCCGGCGTTGCCGCCAGTAGAAGGCCTCCAGGTCAATGAGCTTGTCGCCAAACTCCTGGGGTGCGGACAGGGTGCTGATGAAACAGACGGACAGGGAGAACAGAAAAATCACGGTGATGGGCAGGAGGCGCCAGTCGGTGGCGGTGCGCAACTCCCACATGGCTAGCCAGTTGGCGTAGACCAGCAGAATCGCGTTGGCCATAGCGAGAGCAGACAGGCCCGAGTACGCGACCCTCTCCCGTGCTGCTATCAGCGCGCTGATACGCACCAGCAACTGCGCCAGCGCCACGGCGAAAACAAACGCGACCAAAGTAAGGATGTGGTTAAACGCGGACATCAACTCTCAGCTTACTCGAAGGCAGTTGCCCTGCTGACACGAGGCTAGGTCTACTGTGCGGCTCAGAGCAAGTGGGGAACGCCGCGTCCGACCCGTGACGCACATCACAAAGAAAACTTGTTGTACGCTACCTTGTTTTCAAAGACATAGCGCACTTTTGTATCGCAAATGATTGAGCCCCAGAGGGTTGCAGGTACTTAACAGATTCCAAAGGCTTTAGAATCCGCCACTATTAGTCGCCAGCTATCTCGGCTGCCAGCTATGAGCTGATCGGCAGCTTCGAGCAACGAGCCCCTAGCTTTAAACTGCCAGCCAAAAAACTTGGACGCGATGGAACGATAAGCTTCTTACGTGCGAACGCTAGCTTTTGGCCCTCTAACATACAGCTGATAGCTGACAGCTCGCCGAGCATGCCATTCGCTCGAGAAAAAATGCGATTTGCGAATCCTTGTTTTCATCAACTTAGCGTGCATTTCGCATGCAAAATCTTGAGCCCGCGGGACTTACAGGCAAAATCTAGATTTCAAAGAGCTTAGGGGATTCGCCCCGCAGGAACACGCTTCGCTGTCCTGCCAGACAAGTTTATGAGTTGCTGAAGCGACGCGCAGAGAAAAAACACGGGCAGAGGTTACGAAGGTGGCGGAGATTCCCAAAATGGGAGCGAAAGAATCGATCATCTCGAGGAGTCTTGGGCCACCAGCCTCACTGGCAGGTAAGTGGTGGCCCATCCGGCTCACGGTTTCCACACGAACCCGTGACAAGTAATCGCGTCACAGTAGTACCCCATGACGGTTCCGAAGTCATTGAGACCGACGGGGATCGTTCCTTGTCCGGAGTCGGTGCCGGCACCGGGAATATCAAACGTAGTGATATTTCCACGCCTGCGGACAAAGCCGTGGTACACGCCGCTGGGATCGAAGTAGTCTCCGGTGATCTCGCCCCAAACATTATTGTTTGTTGGTTCGGTGCCCGATGCTCCCGGTACATCGAAGGCCGTGAAAGAGCCGTTAGAAGCTCGCACAAAACCGTGCTCAGTGGAGACCGTGTCCACGTAAAGTCCGATGACCTCGCCTTCCAGATTGATGCTGTACGCATAGGTGCCATTGACGGCGCCGGGGGCGTCGAACGTGACGATCTGGCCACTGGGTTTGCGCAAATAGCCGTGAAAGATGCCATCTGCGTCGACGAATTGACCCGTGACGATCCCAAATGCGTTGATGCAAGTGAAGTAGCAACCTTGGGAAGGGAGCGATTCACCAGGAATGTCGTAGCTGGTGAACTTTCCGTTAGCGGTACGCAGAAAGGCATGACGGACGTTGCTTGGGTCGCGATAAACTCCAACCGCTGTGCCCTCCAGGTTGATGCTAATGAGGATTGTGCGAATTGAGCCGGGGAAATCCACCTTGGTGAAGTGCCCGCGATAGTCGCGCAGGAAGCCGTGAACGTGGTCGGCGGCGTCAGAGTAAGCGCCGGCGATGGTACCGAACACATTCATGCTAAGGGCTTGCGTGCCGATGCTGCCGCCTGCCTCCGGAGCGTCGATGGTGGTGATGTGGCCTTGCGGCGTGCGCAGGAACGCGTGGGAGATACCGGCCGCGTCGATGCTAAAGCCCGTTATCGTGCCATCGTCGAGAATGACGGCGGGTTGTACGACGCCGACGGCACCCGGCGGGTCAAAAGTGGTTATCGTCTGTGCAGAAGTTGCAATCGTAATCGCCAGAGCGGTGACAAGAAGGGTGAAAAGCAGAAGCAAGCGTTTCATTGGCATCCTCACGGTCCGAAGCTTAGATTTTGGTTTGCTTCGAGTGAGGCTGAGTGTGCCGCTACTGCTAACTGGAGTCGATGCGCCAGCGGTCATCCGCGGATAATTTGAAAGTCATCCCGGTAAGTGGTTGAGTCTGCTAGCTCATTGATTAAAGGTGCTAGCCATCGCTCAGGACCAGTAGTACCATCGCCTACACTTCAGAAGCAGGTGATGGAGAAAACCCCGCAACGCCGGGTGCGTTTTGGCGACTTCGAGCTCGACCCTCGGGCCGGAGAGCTACATAAGAACGGCCGGGGCACGGTGCTGCAGGAGCAGCAGCTCAAGGTCCTGCTGATGCTTGTAGAGCGCGAGGGCGAGATCATCACTCGCGACGACATCAAGAACAAGCTCTGGCCCAACGACACCGTGGTCGAGTTCGACCACAGTATCAACAACACAATCAGGAACCTGCGGCGCGCGCTTGCGGATAACGCGCAAAACTCCAAATACATCGATACCATTGCGCGCCGCGGCTATCGGCTGATGGTGCCGGTGGAGTGGGTTGCGGCGGAGTCGGCCGCGGCAGATTCGGCGGAAGAATCCTCCGGCGATTCGTCGTCAGACGCAGGGGCTGAATCGGGCGCGCTTCCGAAAGCGAAGCTGGAGGTCGGTCGCCTCACCGGCAAGGTCGTCTCGCACTACCGCGTGCTGGAAGTCATCGGCGGCGGAGGCATGGGGCTGGTCTATCGTGCCGAAGATCTGAAGCTGGGCCGCGCGGTGGCGCTGAAGTTTCTGCCGGAAGAGGTGGGAGACGACGCCAAGGCTCGCGAACGCTTTGAACGCGAGGCGCACGCGGTTTCATCGCTGAATCACCCGAACATCTGCACCATCTACGATTTCGACGAGCATGAAGGCCATCTCTTCATCGCGATGGAATTGCTGCCGGGAAAGACCCTTCGCGAGCATCTTGCCGATGGGCGATTTCGACTGAGTGAGCCAGACGGGCTAGAGATCGCGATCCAGATTGCGTTGGGGTTGGAAGCCGCGCACGAGAAGGGAATCATCCATCGCGATATCAAGCCGGCCAACATCTTCATTACCGAGAAGAATGTCGCCAAGATTCTGGACTTCGGGGTGGCAAAAATCCTGGCGGCCGACACTTCTGAATCCCACTCAACCAAAAGATGGTTGAATGGGGCACCCGAGGAGCCTTCCAGTACCGTCAGCTTCAGCGAGACGTCCGCCGCCGCGGCTCCTGCTAGAGAGACCGCCCTCACTCTCACCGGGACAGAGCTTGGCACAGCCGGATACATGTCTCCCGAGCAGGTACGTGGCGAGCAACTGGACCTGCGCACCGACATTTTCTCCTTCGGGCTCGTCCTCTATGAGATGGCTACGGCCCGGCGCGCTTTCAGTGGCGAGACGGCTGTAGCGGTTCGGGATGCAATTCTGAACGACTCACCGGCTCCCGTGCGTGAGCTGAATTCAACTATTCCGGCAAGACTGGTCGCCACCATCGATAAATGCCTGGAGAAAGATCGTGAGCGACGATACCAAAGCGCCGCAGAGCTTCGCGGAGCCTTGGAGGATGTGAAGAGAGGAGCGGAAAACAAAGCTCCTGGACGAATCCTTGCCGCATGGATAACCGGCGTTCTGGTGCTGGGTGCCATCGGCGTCGGGTTATACATGCGCCGCGTCTCTGACGCCTCCCGCCCGGGCTCAATGTCATCATCCTTGCAGGTGCGTCAACTGACTGAGAGCGGCAAGTCATATCGGGTGGCCGTGACTCCTGATGGCAGCTACGTCGCCTACGTAAAAAAAGAAGCCGATAACTATGAATTGCGTCTGCTGCAGGTTGCCACCGAGCGTGACGTCCAGCTTCTCCCCGGCGCGCCTCAGCCGATCCACAGCCTTCACTTTTCTCGGGACGGCAACTTCCTGTACTTCCTGCGTGTATTGGATCCGGCAAAGGATCCCTATGCTTCAGGAGTATTTCGAATTGGTACTCTTGGCGGACCAGTAAGCACTTTGGCGACGGATGCACGCGCCATTGATGATCGCTGCAACAGCGTCACGGTGTCGCCGGACGGGAAGCAAAAAGCTTATATCGCGCAAACGGCAAGCGAGTCTCTCATCGTAGCCATCGATGCCGACGGTTCCAACCGTCGCGTCCTTGCGAAGCGTCCCGTTACAGTAGCCTTCTGGTTCGTAGAATGGTCGCCGTCGCAGGACGCTCTTGCTGCCGTTGCCAATTTTGAGGACTCCATGGCGCTGTTCAGGGTGGACCTGCCCGCTGGCTCGTTACGAAACCTGAGCGGCACTGACTGGACGATCGGCCAGCCTGCGTGGAGTTCGGATGGTTCTACCATCTTCGCTCCTGGACTAGAGAAAGACGGGACGATCATGCAGATATGGGCATTTGACGCACGTACTGGAACCCACAGAGCATTAACCTCAAGTTCGACGTGGTATTACGAGTGGACCCTTTCCGCGACGGCCACTGGCGATTTGATTGCGAACACGTTTTCTGCAGACACAAACCTTTGGACTACGGATCACTCTGGAAGGCTGGTTGCGATACCGACCTTACGGAGCGAAGGGTTTGTCAGCGCGGTTTGGGTAGACAACCGGATTGTGACTGGCACCACTTCCGAGATGGTGGTGCATGACCCAGATGGTGGCAACCCCACCAAGCTTCGGTCTTATTCATCACTTTACCGGCAACTTGCCCGATGCGGCCCTGACCATGTTGTTTACTGGGCGAGTGACGCCAAACGCAAGTCCCACATTGCACGCACCGACATTACTACCGGATCGTCGTCCACGCTCACGGACGGCCCCTTCGAGCTTCAACCCTCATGTACCGCCGACGGTTCCACACTCGTGTTTGTTCATTGCTCGGATAAGGGGGACCATTGTGCTCTCACTCGCAAATCTCTCGATTCCGGACAGTCACTTGAGCTGTATCAATTCGATCCAGCCGACGACATCTCGGAGGACCAGAGCCCGAGTATTTCGCCAGACGGGGAAAGCGTATTGTTTCCGAGATACACACAAGACGGAGATCCTTACGAATGGGCAGCTATCGTTCCCGTCGCGGGCGGAGAGGTGAAGAAGCTTAGAATGCCAATCCCCGCCAACCAGGCCATCCGATTTCGATGGGCAGCCGATGGCCAGTCGATCCTGTATTCCCGAAATGAAGGGGGAGTAGCAAACATCTGGTCGATGCCGCTCACAGGTGGCGCTCCCAAAAAAATCACGAATTTCGATACCGACCAAATCATCTTCGCGTTCGACCTGTCCCCGGAAAATCGCCTTGTCATCTCACGAGGTAACTGGATCAGTGACGTGGTCCTTATCAAGAACGTAAGCGATGGAGCGGGCCAGCCACCAGCCAGCCGCTAACTAGCTCAGAGACAGTCGTCCAAGCCCCAGCACCATTCCAGTAAGCCCAATTAGTTGTGGTGTGGCCAAATGTGTCCCACTAGTCGGCCGCGCATGACCGCACGGTGAACTTTTCCACAAAAGTGTGACTTTCTGCTTGACAGGCAACAGCTTAGGAGTAAACTTTCGTCCAAGTGGTAAATAGTGGGAGACGGTGGTAAGAACAATGCCTCCCGTGGAAGCTTAAGCCGTAAATGGTTCTTTTCGCACAACGCGACTCGCAACCAGACCGAAGCAGCCACATGGAGCGCAGTACAGCGGTGACCTCCTTATCCCCAGAAAGATGTAAGCGCCGATGTTTCGCGGCACGCATTTAACCCGGCTCGACGACAAAGGGCGCCTCAAGGTGCCGGCGGAATTCAAGCGCCTGCTCGACGAGCGTTATGGAGCTCAGTTTTACATCACGAGCTGGGACGGGAGAAGTGCCAAAGTTTATCCCATGGAAGAGTGGGAGGCGATCGAGCGCAAGCTGGTCGCGCTGCCCACTTTCAATCCGGCGAAAGAGAAGTTGCTGAAGCGCACCAGTTACTTCGGCCAGACGGTGGAGTTCGATGGACAAGGTCGTCTGCTGCTGCCACAGATCATTCGCGAGTCGGCTGACTTGCGGGGCGAAGTGGCGGTATGCGGACGGTTGACTTATCTGGAAGTTGCGAACGCGGAAGCACTCCGCAAGGAAGTGCAGGAGCCGTTTACCACCGAAGATGAAGAGACCCTGGGCGGGTTGGGCATATAGCGCGGCGGGTTCCATTCGCGATCTCGATTGGGGAGTGAATGGACAACGAGTTTCGAGCAACGGAC
>Ga0075355_1000117_pt1 | contig 11637 bp, 14 predicted proteins | sample WestPond_Cattail_6_FD_120069 | JGI IMG/M metagenome (GOLD analysis project Ga0075355, IMG submission 120069) | Natural and restored wetland microbial communities from the San Francisco Bay, California, USA, that impact long-term carbon... | ecosystem: Environmental > Terrestrial > Soil >...
AGGCCGCCGCCAGGCTTGGGTACTTCACGGATCGCCGGCTGTGGCTGCCGACGGCCGTGCCGTGGAGCGTCGGGCTTTGTCACCTTTTGGGATACTACGCCGCAGAGGGATCTGCATCGACAGGCTTCCTACAGTTTTCGCTGCACCGCACCAAGGATGCCATTCCCGTGCGGCAGATCACGGAGGCGCTTCAAGCGGTCTTCGGTCTGCGTACTGCGATGCAGCGCAAAGGCCCGTCCGGCCTGAACCTGAACGTCTCCTCCGCCATCCTGGTGAGGTTCTTCAAGTCACAGTGCGGCGCGGTCGCAAGGCAGAAACGTCTGCCGGAAGCGATCTGGCTGCTGCCTCGCGCGATGAAAGTCGCACTACTGGAGGCGCTCTTCCGTGGCGACGGGCACAACGGAAAAGGCTCCCTGACGTTTGCGACTGTCTCTCCTGTTCTGGCATTTCAAGTTCGAGATTTGCTGCTGTCGATTGGCGTTCACGCAAGCGTGCGCCCGAGGCGCCTGCCGGTGCGTCGTCGGGGACGACTAACGCCGGTACGGGCGCATGGAAAGATTCTGAAGTCTACATCATTGCGGTGGTCTGTGGCAGTGCACGGGGACCACCTCGCTGCGTTGTGTGCGGAGCTTGGATTGCCCTCGCGCCACTGGGCAAAGACCAACCGGCGAGGCAGCAAGTTCGTGCGCTGCGAGGCGCTACCTGGCGCGTGGTATACCCCCATCAAGTCGATCAAGTCGCACCGGTCAAATCAGAGCGTGCACGATCTACAGATCAAAGGATCCTCCGAGTCCTTTACGGCTGGAGGTCTTGTGGTGCACAACTGCCCGCTGGAGGCGCTCGCATGCGGCGTGCCGGTCGTCGCGACCTCTTGCACGGGCCACTCGGAGTGGCTGCTACCGGGGCTCCCTGGTGCCGTCGTCGTGCCCCACGGCGCGGACGCACCGATGGACGACTTCCCGGGCTCGGTAGCGCCGACGGTGACCGCCTCTGCGATTGCAGACGCGCTCGCGCGCGCCTACGCGAACTGGCAGTCGCTGACCGACGCGGCGGAGACGAACGCATCGGCGCTCGGTGCCGAGTGGTCGTGGGAAGCAAAGAACGTCCCGGCGATTCGCCGGATGATCAAGGAGACAGAGGAACATGCCTGAGCCGCAGGACACGCAAGATCAGGACGCACAGGTCACGGGGGAGCGCCCCTCGGGCTGGTTTGCGTTCAACGAGAAGCCGGTGATGCTGCAGCTGCGCGAGCCGTACATCGGCGTGACGTACGCCATGCAGCCGTCCATCGATTCGTCGTCCGGCGGCGTGCGTGCGGTGCCGGTGCTGAGCGGCGTGCTGCACGTGGAGCCCGACGGCAGCGGCGGCGTCATGCTGATCATTCAGATGCCGACGGGCAACGGAAGTGACTTCGCGATGGTCGCGCTCAAGCCCGCCGACGTGGTCTACGCGACGCACATCCACCAGTCGCTGATCGTGCAGCAGTAGCCGTGATCTCGAAGCACCGCCAGAACGGCTTCCGGGCCTGGCTGGCGGGGCGGCTACTCGGTACGAAGTACGCGACGTCCCCGCTGGCTGATGACGAGATCGACGCTGCAGCAAAGAAGCTCGGCGTCGACCCCGATCTGCTCGTAGAGGTGCGGGCGGAGGCGCGCATCGCGCTGTACCAGAAGGGGCTCGCGCCGCCGATCTCGAACAAGCCGCGCTCGCCGCGCTCGCCGTACTCGACGGAGCCCCAGCGGCGACTCTACCAGTACAGGATGTGGATGCCCCGCGGCATCGCGAGGGTGTGGGAGGCAGAATGCCAGCTGCGGGGGGTGCGCGGACCGGCGCTGCTGCGGAGCCTGGTCCACCACTACCTCCTCGACACGAGGGAGCCGGCGCCGGAGCCAACGTGGCGATGGGAGGGCAAGCTGTACTCGTTCGACCGAGAGAAAGACCTGGAGGAGCGCGCCACGCTGCCTCACGGCACCAAGCGCGCGCTGATGCACCGGTCGAGGCTGCAGAATGTGCCTGCTTCCGCGGTAGTGCGAGCCCTCATGCTGGAAGCCATGCACGGGGAGCACCGAGCTTTGCCGCCGCTGCAGGCCGCCCAGATGTTCGACGACGAGAGCCGCTACTACTTGGGGGATTCCGGTCGCGCTTGACCGGGGCACAGGGCAACCGGTAGCCTTCCGGGCATGGCGTTCACCGTTGCTGGCCAACGAGCCCGCGTCAAGCTGACGAGCGCGGCATTCACCGGCGCGTTCGGGCTGCTGCAGCCGCAGCCTCCGCTCATCGGGGTGGTGACGGACGTCACGGGCACGACGATCACCGTCGACATGGGCAACGGGACCGCGATCGTCGAGGACGCGACAAACCTCGACGAAATTGGCGACGTCACGACGCTCGATCGCGACATCTACATCGACAAGGTCGTGAACGGGTGGATCACGCCGCCGTCCCCGCCGGCCGCAGGGGTGTCCTACTCGTCGTCGTACACGGGGCGCGTCGTCGACGTCTACACGGTGAACGCTGCGGTGTACGTGCTGATCCGGTCGCTCCTCAACGGGATGTTCTACGAACTCCCGGACGCGAACATCAACGTGCTGGCGAATCGGTAAGCCCATGGCAATCGGAGACATCGTTTCTGCTCGCATCTCGCAGTCGTCGCCCTCGGCGATCCAAGTGCAGCCGCCGCACTTCGGAAAGATCACCGCGACGCCCATCGGTCCCCTCACCGTGAACCAGACGATCCGGTGGGACAACGCGCTCGAATCGACCGTGTCGGCCGCCAACGCGGCGAGCCTGTTCCTGGACGTGATCGAGAATGCGGACCAGCCCACGCTCGACGAGTTCCTCGGCAAGACGGTGCTGCGCATCGCGCCGGGTGGTCCCGTGACGAGAGATCCGGCCGGCGGCACGTCACGCGAGTTCGTGGGCACGGTGGTGGCCATGTACCGACGCCGACCCTTCGAGGGCGCCCCGGGATCGGGCAACATCTTCCTGCTCGTGAAGTCGGGAGACCTCTTCTTCGAGGATCTCGCCACTCGGTTCGCCGTGCTCACCGATCGGTGAACAGCAGCGTCATCGCCGCCATCATCCGGATGGCCGACGGCAGTGCGCGCTCGACGTTTGCGATGTACTCGGAGCCCGCAGCGAAGGCGCCGCGGGTGATGTAACGCGGCGGCGGAGCGTTGCGGTTCAGGTCGTCCTCGTCGCCCTCCTCCGTCTCGAAATCCTCGGGCTCGCCGCTGCGAACCATCAGCTCCTCCATCATCTCCTCGACCTCACGCACGCGCTCGTCGTACGCGCGCTCGGCCTCGGTGGCCGCCGACTCATCCTCCTCGGGCTCCCCGATGGTCAGGTGCGTCTGGGGAGCCTGGCCCGGCTCCACGACATGTACCCTGGCGCGCCCTGGCGCTCGGACCTCGGGGACAGCTGCCGGGCGTGCCGCCGGCTGGGCGGGGCGCGGACGCTCCTCAGTTGCTGGCACATGCTCACGCGCCGCTGCGCTGCCGCGTCTCCGGATGACCATACCTGCGGGGCCCATGCTGACGACCGTGCCGGCCTTCACCTGCTTCGCTGCCTCGGCCACGGCCTGTTCCGGCGGGGGCAGAGCGATCTCGGCGCGGAGCGAGTCGGCTACGAGCGCGGCCTCGATGACCTCGTTGGCGCTCTGCCGGTCCAGGCCCTCCTCCTGCCCGAGCAGGCGAAGGGCAGCCTCGTCCTTGTCCTCGGCGAGCCGGACGATGCGCTGGCCCGTGCGGCGCACGCCTTGGAGCCACACGAGACGCGCCTGCTTGCCCTCGGCGATCTCCTTCGCCATGCGCCGCTCGATCTCCTCGGGGCAGGGGAAGATCCAGGCCATGTACGAGAGCATCACGGAGTAGAGCAGGCTGTACTCGGACGATCGCTCGGAGCCGCGTTCGAGCGGGATGCCGTGGCGCTTCACGTGCTCCCACATGCCGCGAGCGGCGCGGCGAACGACGCACTCGGAATCCCTGCCGTCGTAGCGCTCGGCGAACTCCTCACGGAACTCCGGCGTGTGCGAGATGGTCTTCTTCGACATGTCGAGCCGAAGCGTGTCCGCATCGAAGAGCGCGCTCTTCAGCACGTTCGGGTCGATCTCGGAGACGTCGGCCTCAGGGAACGCCATCGCGAGCAGCTGCTCGACGCTCGCCTTGCGGCTCTGCCGTCGCTGCAGCCTTCCCTCCTTCAGCATCTTGGCGGGATCGGGGACGCCAAGCTCCGCGAGCTTCTCCGTCGTGAGCTTCAAGATGTTGCGGAGCGGCGTGCGGTCGGCGCCGATGGCGTCGCGTAGCTCGTTCACCGTGCCGTAGTAGCTGTCGAGGAGCGCCCGAGCTTCCTTGATGCGCGCGGTGCGCTCGTCGCTGACGAACGCGGCCTCCGCCTTGATGGCCTTCTCGCGCTCGTCCGTGAGCTTCTGGCCTGTGACGGCGCCGATCCACTTCGAGAACCACTCCCACTCCTCCGGGCTCTTGTCGTAGATGTCGCGCACGGGGTCGTCGACGATGAACCACTCGGGCAGGTCTTCCGCCGGGCTGATGCCGACGACGGATGCGTCGCGCCACGCGCGCTGGAATGTGCGCCACTCCTCCGGATCGATCTCGTAACCCGACTCGACCCCGCGCAGGCGCGCGATGTCCTCGAAGGCACGCACGGTCGCGGTGTAGCGGCCCGCGTTGATCTCCAGCCACGTGACGAGGTACTGCTCGTCGTGCGCGCGGATGTCCTTGCCGAGCGTGGCGGGCGCATCGAACGGCACCCAGCGGTACTTGTTTCGGGTGACCGTCTGCAGCTGCCGCAGGATGTGCAGAAAGGAGCCCCACCAGCGGTCGAGCCCGAACGCCTTTGTGGGTGCCGAGTGGAGCCACCGCGTCCGCATGTCGTCGATGGCGTCCCAGAGGAGCTTCGCATGCTGAGGCGCGAGCGCCGGGTCGGTCTGTGCCGGGGCGAGAACAGGGATCGGGGGCACGTACACGGAGCGCCCGTCGCGCAGCACGACCTGCACCTCTCCGTTCGCGCTCGCCGAGCCGATGGCGAACCAGGGCAGCAACGAACCCTCGCCGATGCCGTAGTTCACGGGCCACGGGTCGTAGTTCTTGCGCAGGAAGGCGTTCTGCTGCACGAGGTCGCGGTGCACGGCCGACGCCGGCATAAGCTCGGCCTTGCCGGCGATCTCGACGATGACCGTGCGCTCCTCGCCCTTCTTGCGACGCGGCACGCTCACCACGGTCCCGCGTCGACCGGTCTTCGTGACGACGACCGCGACACCCTTCTCGACGGGATCGTCGCCCGCGAGGTTTGCGAGACGACTCTCGCCAGATGGCTTCCGCACGTTGAGGACCGTGAAGGCGATGGGCTCCTGCTGCGCGAGCCGCTCCTCCTCGGTCTGTGGCCCGAGCTTCGGGGGCGCGTGACCTGCGTACGCCTCGATCGGCGTCGGAGGCGACACGCCGTCTCGCATCTCCACCGGCGGCACGACGTCGCCCTCGGGCGCGGTGGCGACGAGCCGCTCCTCCTTCGGCACCACAACGTCGGGCGCGATCCTTGGAGCTTGCGCTGGGAGCCCAGCATCCCTCTCCTCGCGGGCCCGAGGCGCCTTTTTCGGCGCCGGCCGCGGACGCTCCGGCACCTGCACGCCGTGCGTCTGGACCACCTTCGGCTGCGGGGGCTGCGCCGGCACATGCGGCGACGGTGGCACCGGCGGCTCGCGCACGGCGGCTCCAGCGATGTAGCTGAGGATCTCGTCCTGCCCGGAGAGGGCTTCCGTGGTCGTCTCGGGCTCGACGTAGCGCTCCGTGGTGACGATGGAGTCGTGTCCCAGAATGTGCTGGATCTCCCGCAGCGGCTTGCCCTGCTTCGACATGGCCGTCGCGGCGAAGTGGCGGAAGGCGTGGCCGTGCACGAGCTTCACCTCCTCCTCGGTGAACTCGGCCTTGCGCGCGATGCGCTTCAGCATCGCGTCGAGTCCGTGCCGGCTCATCGCGCGCCGGTAGTCGGGACGCACGTTCGTGTTCGGCTTGAACTCCTCGTACGAGTGCGTCGAGTTGGCGCCCCAGAAGTTCACTGGAGGGAACAGGGGCGCATCCGGCTGCTCAGCGAGCGCCTTGTAGCGCCACGCGGGCGACGTCGCCGGCAGGTAGTGCGGTCGCCGCGGGTCGTCGCTCTGCATTCCGTCGAGCGCAGCGTGCCGCGCAAGCTCGGCCTGGAAGGCGTACAGGGCCTGCAGCGCGTACGGCGGGTACGGGATCCGCTGCCGGAAGCCGCCCTTGCGCACCAGTTCGACCGTCGGCGGGTTCGCGCGAGCATCGAACCACCCGGGCCACCGGAGCGCCTCCGACGACGGGGGGATGCCGCGGCGCACGCGCGTCGTCTCGGTGATGCGGGCGCCAGTGAGCACGAGGAACCAGAGCAGCGCCGCGTCGCGCTTCTCATGCACAGACGGGCCGTCCGCCGCGCGCAGCAGTCGCTCCACCATCTGTGGCGTGAGGCGACCCTTGCGCGCCCTCGCCGCGCGGGTGTCGGCGGAGTGTCCGCGCCGCACGCGGTGCGCGAGATCGGAGAAGATGTTGTACCGGACGAAGCCCTTGGCCGACGTCGCGTTCTCGCCCTCTGCGAGCGCGTTCCAGAAAGCCGCGAGCGCCGCGAGTCGCTGCAGCACCGTGGAGCGCGACACGGGACGCGGCACCGGCATCGTGTACGAGAACACATCCTCCAGCGGGACCTCGCGCTCGACGCCGTCGATCGGCATCCGCACCGTGAAGACCACGACGCCGATCAGCGAGTTTTGCTTGCGAAGCTCGTCCATCGTCGGCGAGCGCACGAGCAGGTCATGCAGCACCATTCGACCAAGCTCGCGGTGGAGCCATCCGAGGTCGATCTTTGATCGGTCCGAGCGCGACGGATGTGCTGCTACGAGCCACGAGGGCGCGCGCGCAGCAATCGTGTGGATGTCGGTGGAGCCGAGTGCGCGAACGATCTCGTAGAGCGCGAGCCGCTCGGGCTGGTCGCCGTCGCGGAGGCGCTCCCCTTCGAGGGAGTACGGCCGCGTGATCAGCCACTGGACGTAGTCCTCTGCGTCCTTCCGGGTGACCTGTGGCGGCGGCACGATGCGCCCGTGCTTCGTCGCAAGCCACTCGAAGAACTCGGTGAGCGCGAAGGCGTACGTGCGCCGCGTGCCGGGCGAGTAGCCGCCCATGTACGGCTCGTAGGTGGAGCCGGCGTTGGCCTGCCCCGTGAACCTGGAGACGATGGCCTGGTACCGCGCCGCGGCCTCCGGGTCGCCCTCGGCGAACGCCTGGACCCACTGGGCCACCGCCTCGGTCCCGGTCTTACCCCGCAGTACAGCTAGCTCGGAACGGTTCGGCTTCGGAGACATCGCTCGTTAGCATAACCGCGGCCCCATTCCCTTCCAAGCGCCCCTCGGGTATCCTCCGTGTTCGTGTCAGCGAGTCGAATCGTCGGGGATCTCTACGTTGGCTCCGCGCCGCCCCCTGGTAACTATGCGGATCAATTCGATGTTATCGTACTGACCGCCGATGAATACCAGCCGGCCGCGAGCATGTTCCCCGACGTGCGTCTCCGACACCACCCGTTCGACGACTCGCCGGATCCGCAACCGCGGGACCTGATGACGGCCTGGACGGCCGCGGAAGCCGTCGCGCGGGACATGCGGCGCGGGCGCCGCGTGCTGGTGTCCTGCCGCCTGGGCAGGAATCGCTCGGGGCTCGTCGCGGCGCTGGCTCTGCACCTCGTGACGGGGGAGTCCGGTGCCGCGGCCTTGGCCCTGGTGCGGGAGCGGCGCATCGACGACGTCGGCGTCCACGCGCTCTCGAACCGAGCGTTTCAGCGGCTCCTGCGCAGCCTGCCAGCGGCCTAGGGCGGTGAGCACACGAGGCCGCCGGACAGATTGCCGCCCGCGCAGCCGCACGTGGGTGGACTGCTGAGGACACAGCAGGGGTAGGCGCAGCGGGGACATTCGAGGCTCACGCCGCCTGCGCAGGTGAGCTTGATGGTGGTCGCGCCCCCGGCGCCCGCCTGCCCTCCAGAAGCCGTCGTGCCCCCGGAGGACGTGCTGCCGCCCCCCCCGGTCCCTCCGGTCGCCTGAGCGCCCCCAGAGCCCGTCACGCCGCCCGTATCGGTGCCCCCGCCGCCGGACCCTCCCGTCCCGATGGCGCCCCCTCCCGAGTCGCCAGCATATGCCCCGGCCGATCCGGAGCCTCCGGCACCGGCGTCGCGATCCACACTGGATCCGCCAGATCCGCCAGCATGTGCTCCGGCGTCCCCGGGTTCCCCGGGTTCCCCTCCCGAACCGCCAGCATATGTCCCGACGGTACCGGCATCGGGCTCCCGCACGGAGCCCCCGTCATCGTGCGGGAGACTGGTGCTGTCGAGCGCCTCCTGGGCGCTGGTGAACTCGGCGCCGCTGCAGCCGGTGAGCAGCAGACACGTGAACAGGGTTCTGGTCTTCATGGTGTGGTCCCTCCTTCGGTCGTTTCGTTTCATCAGCCCGGCACGACGGAGATCGTTCGGAGCGTCTGGCCGGCGCGCTGGATCTCGACGATGACGCTCTCCTGCAGAAGCTGCTCGGCGATGATCTCGGCCAGCTGCACGATCTGCGACTCGAACTCGTCAGGGTCGGTCTCGAAGTCCGGCACGTTGAGGATGATGATCTGCGCACCCTGCTCGTCTGCGACGGTGGTGTCACCCGCTCGCTGGTGCGCGTACACGCCGCGCTGGTACAGGAACGAGGAGTCGGGCGAGCCGACCTGCTCGGTGCGCACGCGCTTCACGATGGGGACGAGGTCGTCCATGGTCCAGCGCGGCTCGTCGCCGACGTTGAAGCCGACGAAGATGCGCGCGGCGTAGAGCGGCGCGTCGGTCTGCCAGTCGCGCTTGTTCGGCTGCAGGTCGGGACCGTGCGAGCCAACCGCGCCGTTCGGCTCGAAGAAGCCGACGTTGCCCCGGTAGCGCCATGAGAAGCGACTGAGCTTCGCAGGAACAGACCGGTACCGTCGTTTCGTTGTCGTCATGGTGTTGTTCTTTCAGTCGAGGTTGAAGGCGTCCTCTCCACGGAGACGCCCGCGCTGCACGCTGTAGTTGCGAACGGTCCGACGCATCTTCGCGATCCAGGCTGGATCTTCGGCCACCGGCCCGCGCCTGTCCAGGTACGCCTTCATGCGCTCGACGATCGGCACGGTGCCCTGCACCGGCATGTGTGAGCCGTTGGTGTCAGCGAGCATGGTGTCGAGCAGATCACATGTCGTCCCGATGATTCTCGTGATCTCGTCGGCCTGCGCCTTCGCCTCCTGCTCAGCCAGCTTCTTGGCGGTCGTCTTCCTCGGCATCGTCTCCCGTTCCTTCCTCGGTCGAGGGTCGCCCCTCGCTCCGCTTCCGTGCCAGCACATTCCCGTTGTACCCCGGCGGCCTCGCGACCTCCCGCAGCTGGTAGTCCGGCGGGAACGCGACGTACGCGCGCGCCTCGCGACGGTTGCCGTGGTCGTCGAGGTACCTCATTCCGCGCAGCGCGAGCACGTGCTCCTTGTCGCGACAGAGAGCCAGTGCCCGAGCCAGGCGAAGCTCGTCCGGCTTGAGCAGTCGCGGATCTCGCCCGACGAGCCGCTTCTCCAGCTTCGCCACCGCCCCCGGTCGAGAGATCATGTAGTAGCTCCGACCGGGGTCGCGCGTCAGCCGATAGTAGGCACCGACGCGCGCGTCCTTGGCCGCGACGCTCACGCCGAGCCGCCCTTCGACATGGGCCTGAGGTCGGACATCGGAATGACCTCGATGGCGCCAGGACGCACCGAGTTTTCCATCGCCCGGACGGTGACGAGCATCTCCTCGTACTCGTCCGGGAACTGGTGCTTCAGCATCGCGAGCGCCATCTCGCGCGCCGCGAACAGAATCACCAGCTGAGTGATCGGGTGCGTGGAGCCACGCTGCCCCATGCCGTCGAGGCACACGGTCGCCGCCTCCAGCACAGACTGGATCTCGCCCCTGCTTGCGTGAGCGTGCACCGAGCGCAGGTGGATCTCGCGGCTCGCAAGCATGGCTCCAGTCCCGTTCGCGTCGCTCGCGTGCGCAGAATCGGCGAATAGCTCCGCCGCGTCCGTCTCGCGCTTGTCCAGAACACCGTCGTCCAAGATTGCGACCCGAAGCGCGTGCCCCGCGAGCCGCAGCGCGCTCAGCGCCAGGCCCGGCTTGCGCGAGGATCCGACCGCCGCCGCGAGCACCGCCTGCATGGTCGCCGTGATCTCCTTGGCAGCCTCGTCTTTCACCGCGTCGTCGTCTTCGAGTCCAGCCGCGGGCTCGGCTCCGTCGAGCGTGAACGGGCCTTCCTTCTTCGTGGTCATGTGTCCTTGTCTCCTTCCCAGGCGTCGATGTCGAACACGGTGGGGTCGTGCCCCAGGTTAGGCAAGCGGGAGCCCGGCTGCTTCGTGCCTTTCACGAGGTCCGAGACGACGGCCTCGCTAAACTCGATGTTGCCGAGACGTAGCTCCTCCACGTTGGTGAGGCGGTCGAGCGTCAGGAACGCATCGCGCACCATGAGGCGCTGCGCCTCGTCGCGGCCCGCGGTGCCCATCAGTGACTTCGCCGCGTACAGACCCACCATGCGGCACGCCACGGCGGTGAGGAACGGCGACGGGACAGGCTGCATCTTGCCGAGCGCCACGATCATCACCTCCGCCAGCGCCTGTGCCGGCTCAGCCATGTCGGTGAGCAGCCGCCGAGCCTTGTCCTCGTCGGTGCTCACGCGGACCCTGTTGGCCCCGCGTCTGCTGCCGACGCAGCGACACATGCCATCGGGCTCGCCCACGGGCAGGCTACGCAACTCTGGTAGGTGCCCACGCCACGCCCGGTGGTCAGGCGCGGGTCGACGACGTTCACCTTGATGATGGCGATGCGCGCGCAGCCGCAGTGCGGGCACCCCGGCACGTCCTCTAGGAGCCGCTCGAAGCGCGGCGCCCCTTCGACCTTGATGTCTCCAAGTCCATAGTCGCGAAGTCCCATGATGCTCTCCCTTGTGCGACGAGATGGTCGTCGCTGTGATTCACGCGGCCCACGCTTCTTGCGTGACGCCACCGCTGAGCAGCGGCCAGCCGCCCTTGAAGTCGTCGATGAGCGAGCCCCCGTGCTCGCGGTCGAGCACGTAGTCCAGCACGTACTGGCGCGAGAACGTCACGCCGAAGTAGGCGCGCTCGTCGTTCCATTCGCCGAGCACGCGGTCAGCAAGACGTCCGCGCCCGAGCGGCGCGCCGAGTCGCCAGGTCGTGTCGATGACGTGCTTGCCGTCGAGCAGCAGCCAGCCGTGCATGCACGGAATGTATCGCCAGCCGTAGCCCTCGCAGTAGGTCAGTCGGCGCTCCGGGTCGTGCCCGCCGAGCAAGAGCATCTGCGAGTTGTAGAAGCACTGCCGCATCGGGAACGGCCTGCCGTAGCGCTTGGCGCAGCTGAGCACGTACGCACGCTGGTCGCGAGTGAGCGCCGCGGGCGCGCGCTCATCGCCGTGCTTGAGGACGAAGTCCTCGAAGCAAGAGTACGGCTGCCCGGCAGGATGTGTCGCGTAGCCGGGCAGATTCACCAGGGCTTCCAGGTACGGGCGCAGGGCAATGGTCATGTGCTCTCCTTGGG
>Ga0075355_1000118_pt1 | contig 11505 bp, 12 predicted proteins | sample WestPond_Cattail_6_FD_120069 | JGI IMG/M metagenome (GOLD analysis project Ga0075355, IMG submission 120069) | Natural and restored wetland microbial communities from the San Francisco Bay, California, USA, that impact long-term carbon... | ecosystem: Environmental > Terrestrial > Soil >...
AACCTGCTTCCCAAACTGGGCACACCGACCCTTGACTGGAGTGGTGGCGGCGGTAACGGCATCCACTACGACCATTGCTGGGCCGACAACGTGTTAGGCAAGATTCCGTTCAACCCTGGACCGACCACTCAGCCGTTGAAGATCCTGAGCACGAGGACGATCAGCTATTAACGAAGAAGGCATCGCAAAATGAATCCATTTGTACTCGCAACGCTGATCGTGGCCGTGGTCGCCCTTATCGGGATGATCACGGCCACGGTGCGCAACGCCCGCAAGCTCAAGGGTTACGAAGAAGTCGCCGCCGATGCCAACGCTCTCACCAAGAAACTGGGTGGTGAATTGTTCCGCGACGGCGACGACCTCGTCATGTCCGGCAATTACCAGAACCTGCCCACCATCATTCGCCTTTCGCATGCGGAGAACACTCCCGGCGTCAGCATTGAAGTGAAGGTTCCGGCCCGTTTCAGCTTCTCGCTTACGCCGCGTCAGGCACCTGTGATCCCCGAAGGGGTCGGCGTCAACGTACCTAACTTGTCCACGAACTTCGTGGGCCGCACGAATAGCGCCCTCGAAGCCAACCAGTTAGTCGGTTCGCCTTCAGTTCGCAAGGCATTTGCCGCCATCTGCATCTCGCAGAAAACATTTCTGGAAATTGCTCCCGGACGCCTGCTCATCAGCGAATTGCTGATCCCGCAAAACCTGCTGGATCGCATCGCGATGGAGTTGCAGGCCGCGTCCTCCATCTCAACCGTGTTGGAGAAGTTCCCCGGCGCCGACGAGCGCAAGCTAGTACTCGTAAAGCACGACCGCACTTCGTGGGCATTTCGCGCAGCGCTGGCGGCGGGCATCATCGTAACCATCGCCGGACTCGCCCAGAACGCCGTCAATGCATCGAACAAGCCCACTCCTGTTGCGGCAAAGGAAATTGCGTCTTCCATAGCGCGTAATGACGCCATACTGATCACCAAAATCCAGGACTGGCGTCCCGCTGACGAAACCGACTTCGATCCCGCCTTCAAGTCGTGGGTGCAATCCTACGGCGTGAAGCCGACCAACGCCCTTGATTTCAGCGCCGATACCTCCCGCAACCGCGACGACAGGGTCTACTTCCTCGTCAACGACAAGGGCCAGAAGCGCGTCGTCGCCATCGTGGACCATCGCGTCGCACTTGATTCGATCTTCGACAACGCCGCCGGAGTCACCATCGTTCCCATGGACTCGATCAGCAAGGTCGAGTGGCCAATGTCGCGAGCTCCCTTCAAGGAAGTCCCCGGTGACGGCCTGCTGATCGTACGCGACATGAACGACAAGGATGGTGCCACCCTGCTCTTCTTTGGTGACCATGGACATCTCTCTGGCCAACCGCAGAACTACCAGCACCTCGATATCCAGCAGTAGCCTTTTTTTACGCAAGCAAAAGCCGGTCATCGCTGACCGGCTTTCGTGTTTCGATGATTGCGCTTACTTGCTTTCCGATTCCTTATACATGTACTTGATAGCTTTCTTGTAGATCAGCAGGTTGTTCTTCCCTTCACGGGTCAGCTTGATGCACGCTTTGTCGTACCACTCGATTACGCCGTGCACGGCTTCGCCATCCCGCAGGACAACCACGAGCGGCGTCTTGGTTTGGATCTGTTTCTGGTAATAGAAATCTTCGGCGTGGGTCTGTTCGGCGGGAGCAATCTTCTTACCGGCTCCGTTTGTCCGTTCCCGGCGTTCGCCGTTGTCCGTTCGCGGAGGCGCGTCGGTGCGCGTGCCGCTGGCGGCAAGCGTTGGACGGATCAACTTACGGCTGGTGAACGTCTCAGGCTCGGGTGCCCTGCCTACTGCGGTCGAATCGAATGAATCTTTCACGGCGATACTCTGCCTCCCCGGGCTAAAAATGCGCTCTGCTATGCGGAGCGCGCGGAAACCCACGATGGTGCACGATTACGAGATGCAAGAGTGTCACTTTCGGTGAGCTTGTGCCTACCGTATCACACTGTTGCCGGAGCGGCAATGACGGTTGCCCGTGTTCTGGTACTGGCGTAACTAGGCGCCCTAACGTTCCAGGCTGGTGGCAAAAGAATCCAGCGAGAGCGACCGCAAAACGTTTCGCCTCATCCCCGTTTCCACCTCATGCAACCGCTGCGCAGCCAGCGTGATCCACTCGAAGCTGAGCCCCGCTGCCAGACGATTCAGTTCGGGCGCGATATCGGTGTTCCGCACCAGTTGTGGCGTGCCTTCCTTGATGAACAACAAATCTTCCAGGACGGAATACGCCGCGCGTATCAACTGCTCCGTCTTGTCTTTCCCTTCCGCCCCGGCGCGATAACTCTCTGTGGTGCGGAACAGCGGTGAATGATCTTCGTTTCCCACCGCGGCACCAAGCAGCGTCAGCGCATCTTTTCGCGCCGCCGTGTAGCGATCGAGATCGAACGCGCCCGCCTTGCCGATAGCACCGCCACACAGGCGCGACACGAGTCCGCGCGTCGAACCGGTCCAGTCCGGACGCTTCTTCGCCAGGTATTGCTCCACCTCCCCTGCCGAGAGCGGAGCCAACGTCACCGTGATGCACCGCGAGCGGATCGTTGGCAGGAACTCGCCGGGATTCGTCGTCAGCAGGAACAGCGTTGCAAACTCCGGAGGCTCCTCAAGCACCTTCAGCAGCGAATTCGCCGCCTCTTTCATGAATGCCGAGTCGGTGAAGATATATACCGCGAGGTCGCCCTTCCGCGGACGCCGGTACATCTGCCCGATCACGTGCCGCACCTGGTCCACCTTGATCATCATCTGCGGCGGATCAGGCGGAATAATCAGCACGTCCGAGTGCGTCTGCACAAAGATGCGCGTTTCTTTCTTGTCCGTCTCGCGCAGGTTCTCGCGCGCTTCCACGGCTTCGGCGAAACGCGCTTCCAGATCATCGGCCTGCGCAATTTCCAGACAGTTCTCGCAATGTCCGCAAAAATCAGGCTCGCCGGTCAGCGGAGGATTCTGGCAGTTCATCGCCTTCGCGATCATCTGTGCCAGCGTGTACTTCCCCGAGCCCTCCGGCCCGGAGATGATCACCGCATGCGGAAACCGATCGCGCGCGAGCATGCCACGCACCAGGTCCACCGTCGCCGGATTGCCATGAAAATCACTGAAGCCCATAACTTTTGACTTTACCCTTTATACTTTACACTTTCCTTTGGCCCGCAAATTCACTACCGAACAAGCGCGCGCGCTCGCCGACCGCGTCAGCTACTATCGCGACCTCGGCATCCATGACTTCTACCGTCGTAGTGGATCAGCCGATATCGCCTTCGACTCGGTTGTTGCCGAAGAAGTTCTCGAGCCGTTAGAAGCAGAACCGGAGCCTCCCCTGCCAAAAGCCGCTGCCCTAGCCAAGTTTCCCGAAGCCTCGATAAAAGATCCCATCGCCGCCCTGCGCGTCATTCGCGAAGACATCGGCGACTGCACCCGTTGCGTCCTGCATAAGCAAGGACGCAAGCAAATCGTGTTTGGCGTCGGCAATCCCACGGCCGACCTGATGTTCGTCGGCGAAGGCCCCGGCGCCGATGAAGACGAACAAGGCGAACCCTTCGTCGGACGCGCCGGACAACTGCTCAACAAGATGATTGAGGCCATGGGCCTGAAGCGCGAAGAGGTCTACATCGCCAACGTCGTGAAGTGCCGTCCGCCTGGGAACCGCACGCCCGAGCGCGATGAGTGCGATACCTGCTCGCCGTTCCTGTATCGCCAAATCGACGTCATCAAACCGAAAGCGATCGTCGCCCTTGGCGCCGTCGCAGCCAAAAACCTCCTCGGCCTCAACGACACCATGGCCAACATGCGCGGAAGCTGGTACGACTACCGCGGCACCCAACTCCGCGTCACCTACCACCCAGCTTATCTTCTCCGCGACCCTCGCCAGAAGGGCGAAGCGTGGAAGGACTTGCAGGAAGTGATGAAGTATCTGGGGCTGGAGATCAAGAAGCAGGCGGACTAATCGCCCATTAAGGCCGGATTATCGATGTGATCACGTAGGAGCACGCATGGCTGACACCTTCCGCAGCAAACTCGCATCCCTCCCCTTCGCAGAGAAGATCAAAATCCTCGAACAACTCCGGGAACGCGAGCTCCTCATTGCCCTTGTCCGCGAAAAACTCAAGGCCCGGACTCAACCGGAGTTCTCCAAACGCAAATCCCGACAGCCACTAGCCACCAGCCACTCGTATACTGAATACTGGCAACTGGTTACTGGCTACGGTCTTTATGAGTAACGGCAGAAATCGCACCTTTCTCTGGATCATCATCGGTGGCGGCGTATTCTTCGTTTTCCTGCTCGCCGTCTTTGCGCTCGTCTACTACACCGTCCGTAACAACGAGAACTCCACCGAGGTCCTGCGCTCCGGTTCCGGCGGCAAGATCGCCGTCGTCGACCTCGAAGGCGTCATCGTCACGCCCAAGGACACCGTCAAGCAGCTCAAGAAGTTTGCCGACGACGATTCCGTCAAGGCCATCATTCTGCACATTAACTCTCCCGGTGGAGGCGTGGCCGCCTCCGAAGAAATCTACAAACAGGTCCGCCGCATTCGCGACGAGAAGAAAAAGCAGATCGTCGTTTCCATCGAAACCGTTGGTGCCAGCGGCGCCTATTATGTCGCCTCCGGGGCCAACAAGATCTATTCCGACAATGGCTCCATCGTCGGCTCCATTGGCGTGATCATGGAGTGGTATAACTACGGCGACTTGATGAAGTGGGCCAAACTGAAGAACGTCATCATCAAGACCGGCGAGTTCAAGGACACCGGCAACCCCGCCCGTGATCTCACCCCCGCCGAGCAGGAATACCTTCAGGCCACTGCCGAGAACATGCTCGGCCAGTTCGTCGCCTCCGTCGCCAGCGGCCGCAACCTCAAGGTCGAAGACGTGAAAAACATCGCCGACGGCAAGGTTTGGACGGGCGAGCAGGCTAAATCTATGAAACTAGTGGATGAAATTGGCGACTTCGAGACCGTCGTCCAGCAAACCGCTAAGGCCGTGGGCATCAAAGGCGAGCCGACCTTGGTCCGGGCCGAAAAGGAAAAGCGCTCCCTGGCCGACCTGCTTTTCGGCGATGCCTCCGAGATTTGGCCCAACCCCGCCAAGCTCATCCAGAGCAATCCCGGGTTTTACTATCTTTGGAAGTAACCGCGGGCGGATTCGAAAAAAGTTTGTCCCAAAGCACCTGAGTCGGGTATAACTATCTGAGAAATCAGCCCTTTAGCTTTACGGGCTCCAGCAAACGACCCGGCGATATGCCTCCTTGCTGGTGAAATGAATTCAGCGCGAGAGTGCACACATGACCAAGGCCGATTTGATCGAAGAAGTTTCCCGTCTTGCGGATCTCACCCGTAAAGACAGTGAAATCATCGTCGAAACCATCTTCGAGAGCATTGTGACATCGCTCCGGGCGGGCGACAAAATCGAGATCCGCGGCTTTGGCAGTTTCCGCACCCGCCAGCGCAAGCCGCGCGTCGGCCGCAATCCCAAAACCGGCGATCGCGTCGACGTGCCGGCCAAAAAGATCCCTTTCTTCAAGCCCAGCAAAGAGTTGAAGGATGTGGTGAACACCAGCGAAGCCGCAGTCGCCAAAGGCGACGGCGACTAAACAAGTTCAGTTTTGACCAAGACGCGGGCTGCGGTCCGCGTTTTCTATTTGCGGATCCCTATCGCCGCCATCATTCGCCCGGTCTTCCCAAACTCCACCCGATGCGAAAACAGCAGGTCGGTCCGACAACCGGTGCACAGGTCGCTGATCCAGATGTTCTTCCCGGGAACACCAGCATCCACCAGTTGCCGACGGTTCGCTTCAAACAGGTCGAGATGCAGCTTCGTTGCCGGAGCACCATGACCCGGCGCCCGCTGATTCAAAAACAGCAGCGGATACTTAATGTGCAGCGCATTCGAATCAAACACTTCATCGAATAACTCATTCGCATACTCAAACTGTGCCCCAAAATTGTCGCGAAACTCTTCCGACACTTCATAACAGCACCGCTTGATGCCCGGCCCGATCGCCGCCACGATGTCCTTCGGCTTCGAGCCGAACTTCGCCTGCATCTCCCCGACACCCTTCTCCACAATCCGGGCCAGCGTACCGCGCCACCCTGCATGAAACGCACCCACCGCCTTCGTTTTTTTATCGGCCAGCAGCACCGGTAGGCAATCTGCCGTGCGTACCGAGATCACAACCTCGGCCAGGTTGGTAAGCAACCCATCGCCGGTTAGCGGATGCTCGGGGACTTCGGTGATGTGATGAATCACCGCCGAATGAATCTGCTTGGCCGTCACCAGTGGCCACGTATCGCGCCCCTTGATGGCATTGATCGCCCGCAGAAAAATCCGCCGGTTCTGCTGCGTATTCTCGCGCGCATCTTCCTCGGTGATCCCGAGGTTCAAGCTGTCGCCGCCGTAGGCCTTAGACACGCCTCCATGCCGGGTGCTGAAACCATGCGCCAACCAACTGAGCGGCTTCAGGTTAGCGGCTTCAACCACATTCGGACGCGGCTTGCGCAGGGTTATCGGTTTGATTTTGGTCGAGGTCTGGCCCACAAATTGATTGTAGCAATCCGCCTTTTGTCATTCCGAGCAGCACGAGGAATCCCTTCCGCCAGTAGATTACCCCAGGCACTCACACGCCGATTGCCGCCCCCAGTCCCTCTCATTTACACTCATCTGTTCCTATGTACGCAGAATTCACTACTACGGACCGCTGGTCGGGCGAGAAAGTTCACTGCGCTTATCAGGCTCTTATCGTCGCCATTGCGACTCGCCACGCCGATGCGGTTGATGTCAAGTTCCTGGCCAATGGACAGCCCGTTTGGATCGCGCTGCCTCATCCGGCCTGGGTGGAATACAACCAACGAACTGGACAGGTGATCACCGACCCCCTTGCGGTCGAGATCGCCGGCCATTACCTCAAATGGGCCATCGAATCAGGCGAAACCGGCCGTGAGATGTACACCCTCACCATCGACGAAACCTTGCATCACTTGGAAGCCGTTCGCAAACAATACGAGAGCCGTAAATCGGCGTGAAGCTTGAGCCGGCGAAGACCGGACATTGAAGACCGGGCATTCAGGGTCCTTGCATCCAAGTCACAGGTACATGTGACATACAGCGCTATCCAACCCGCCAACCCCTGCCACACAATCGCAGGACTGTCTGTCGGGCCGACCCCGGGACCCCGGCGCTCGCTTCTGCGCCTTCAGTGCTGCGAATACACTCATTCACCCCAGAAGGAAATGTCTTTATGACTACCGTCACCGTCGAACTTTCTACTCCTGGCACAAAGTTGAAAAACCAGAAGTTGGCCCAATGGGTCGAACAGATTGCGCAACTCTGCAAGCCCGACAACGTTGTCGTCTGTGACGGGTCGCACGAGGAATACCAGGAAATGCTGCGTCTCATGATCCAGTCCGGCACAGCCATTCCGTTGAATCCGGCCAAGCGTCCCAACAGCGTTCTTATCCGTTCGAATCCCGCCGACGTCGCCCGTGTCGAAGACCGCACCTTCATCTGTTCCGTCCGCAAGGAAGATGCCGGTCCCACCAACAATTGGGAAGCTCCCGCGATCATGAAGGAGAATCTCACCAGCATGTATGCGGGATCCATGGTCGGGCGCACCATGTACGTCATCCCGTACAGCATGGGCCCGATCGGTTCGCCGATCGCGAAAGTCGGCGTCGAAATCACCGACTCGCCCTACGTCGTCGCCAACATGCACATCATGGCTCGTGTCGGCACCCGCGTGCTCGATGTGCTCGGCACCGACGGTGACTTCGTAAAAGCCCTGCACTCGGTCGGCGCGCCGCTGCAGGCCAATGAACAAGACCACACCTGGCCGTGCAACGCCGAACATAAGTACATCTGCCACTTCCCCGAAACCCGCGAGATCTGGTCGTACGGCTCCGGCTACGGTGGCAACGCCCTGCTCGGCAAGAAGTGCCACGCGCTCCGCATCGCCTCCGTGCAAGCCCGCGACGAAGGCTGGATGGCCGAGCACATGCTCATCCTGAAGCTCACCAATCCTGAAGGCCGCGTGAAGTACATTACCGGCGCGTTCCCCTCGGCGTGCGGCAAAACGAATCTTGCCATGCTCATTCCCACCATCCCCGGATGGAAGGTGGAAACCGTTGGCGACGACATCGCCTGGATGAAATTCGGCTCTGATGGCCGTCTTTACGCGATCAATCCCGAGTACGGATTCTTTGGCGTCGCGCCCGGCACCAGCATGAAGTCCAACCCGAACGCCATGCTGACCGCCACGCACGATTCGATCTTCACCAACTGCGCCATGACCCCTGACGGTGACATCTGGTGGGAAGGTATGACCGACGAGAAGCCGGCGCACCTCACTGACTGGCTGCGTCGCCCATGGGCTCCGGGCTCGCCGCGCAAGGCCGCGCATCCTAACGCGCGCTTTACGACCCCAGCAAAACAATGTCCCGTGATTGCTCCGGAGTGGGAAGATCCGAAGGGCGTGCCGATCGATGCCATCCTCTTCGGCGGACGCCGCGGTTCCATCGTTCCGCTCGTCACCGAGAGCTTCGACTGGCAACATGGCACCTTCCTCGGCGCCACTGCCAGCAGCGAAACCACCGCCGCCGCTGCCGGCAAGGTCGGCCAGCTTCGCCGCGACCCGATGGCCATGCTGCCGTTCTGCGGTTATCACATGGGCGACTACTTCGCTCACTATCTCAAAATCGGAAAAACTCCGGGCGCAAAGCTACCGAAAATCTTCTACGTGAACTGGTTCCGCACCGACGAGAATGGCAAGTTCATGTGGCCCGGCTACGGCGAGAACAGCCGCGTCCTCGAGTGGGTCTTCGACCGTTGCGATGGCAAGGCGAATGCTGTCGAAACCCCCATCGGCCGCCTGCCTGAACCGAAGGACATCGACACCCGCAGCCTCGACATCAGCCAGGATACGCTCTCGAAGCTGTTGAGCGTCGACCTCGAAGGATGGACGGCGGAGGTCCCGCTCATTCGCCAGCACTTCCAGAAGTTCGGCGACCGCCTGCCAGAAGGCATGACCGAAGAAGTGAACAGACTTGAAGCGCGGCTGAAGGCGGCCAAGAAGTAGCGGATCGCTAAACACAACGAGCGCCGGATTTTCCGGCGCTTTCTTATTGATTGCGGTCGCGATCTGCTACCTTAGTTATTCGGGGTAGTTTGTTTTTCAATTACCAAATTTCGAAATTACCCAATCACCAAATTCCGTCATGTTTGCCCGCAAGCTAAAAGTCGAATTCGAAGATCACGGCCAGCGCCAACCCTGCCCCCTCAAGTGGCTCGACAACTTCGCCATGCGCAACTTCACCAACGATCCCATCTTCGACGACACGCTCCCCGTCTCTGACGGAGTCCTCGAAGTCGGCGCGCGCGTGCCTCTCGACCGCCTCCAGCACGACATGGAAGACTGGTTCCGCCGCAAAAGCTATTTACCGAAAGAGGCTGTTCTCGTCGTCACAGAATAAGCCTGTGTAGCGCGGACACTCCTGTCCGCGGCTTTTGATTTTGACCTTGCCTTTTTTCCGCTCCTGCACCCAATCCCCCCTCTCCCGTATCTAATTCCATATGCCCGAAAAGATTGAGAAAATCCACAAGACCGAAGAAGAATGGAAGCGTGAACTCACGCCCGAGCAGTACCACATCCTGCGCGAGAAAGGCACCGAGCGCGCCTTCACCGGCCAGTACACCTTCAACAAGGACAAAGGCACCTACCACTGCGCCGCCTGCGGACATGAACTCTTCACCTCGGAAGAAAAATTCGACTCGCACTGCGGCTGGCCCAGTTTTTCTGCGCCCGCCGATCAACAAGCGATCGACGAACACGACGACCGCAGCTACGGCATGCGCCGCGTGGAGGTCACCTGCTCCCGCTGCGGCGGACATTTAGGCCACGTCTTCGAAGACGGTCCCGCACCCACCGGCCTGCGCTACTGCATCAACTCACTGTCCATCGCACTCAAACCGGAAGACCAAAAATAGAAAAAGCGCCGTTCATCGGCGCTTCCCTAATCCCTTGTTCACGGCCTACTTGCTCTTCGCCGCTTCCACCGTCTTGTCCTTCGTCACCTTCAGGATCATCAGCACCTTGTCGTCCACGTGCACGCCCTCTTTCGAATGCTCCTTCACTTCGGCGAGCACCGCTTCGATGATCTGGTCCGCGGTCTTATGACGATGTTTCGCCACGCATTGCGCGAGGCGGTCGTAACCAAACTCGTCGTCGTTGACATCGCAAGCTTCGGTGATGCCGTCCGTGCTGGTCACCAGGATGTCGCCCGCATTCAACTTCGCCGATCCGCGCGTGTACTCCGCCGTCGGAAACAACCCGACCACCGTTCCGCCATCCTGTAGCAACTGGTACTCACCGGTCTCGCCATTGATGAGGATCGGCGGCACATGTCCGGCATTGATGTAGTGCAGTCCATTCCGCCGCGTATCGACCAGTCCTAAGAAGATACTCAAGTACTTCCGCGACTTCGTGTCGTTGTACATCATTTCATTCAACGACAATGCCAGCACTTCCAGCGAGTGCAAATGCATCACCAGCGCGCGCAGTGTCGCCTGCAAGTTTGACATCACCAGCGCCGACGACACGCCCTTCCCTTCCACGTCGGCGATCACCAGCAATAGCGACTGTGGCCCCAGGCTGAGGAAGTCATAGTAGTCGCCGCCAACCTCATAGCAAGGCTCGTTGATGACCGCTAACTCGTATCCCGGTATCACCGGCGGAGCATCCGGCAGCAGGCTGCGCTGGATGCCGCGTGCCATCTCCAATTCCCGCTCCAGGCGCTGCTTCTCGAGCGCATCGCGATGCAGGCGCGCGTTCTCCAGCGCCATCGCCATATGGCCCGACAGCTTCAGCAGGAACTCTTCATCTTCCGGCGAAAACTTCCCGGCCGGCGTCTGGTTCAGCAACTGGATAACGCCAACGATATATCCCGCCGCATGCCGGATCGGCACGCACAGCAGCGACTTCGTCTTATACCCGGTCTTCTGATCGAAGCCCCGCTCGAAATAATCGAGCGTGTAAGCGTCTTCGACATTAATGATCTCGCCCGTCACCGCTACGCGTCCGGCCACCCCGTGCCCAAACGGCACGCGAATTTCCTGGTGATCCAGTCCCTGCGCCACGATCGACCACACCTGCTTGTTCTTGCTGTCGACCAGGAACACCGTACCGCGATCCGCCTGCACCTCGGTGCGCGCTATCTTTAAAATAAGCTCCAGCAACTCCGCCAGATCAAGCGTCGAGTTCAACAACCTGGTCGCTTCGAATAGCAACGACAGTTGCGTAATCGTCTTCTGGTTCTCGCGGTCCGTAAGCAACTGGTGCAGTGTCGCCGCGCCAATGTGCCCGCACAATTCCCACCACTGCAGCAACTCTTTCGTTGCCGGCTTACGCGTGTAGTTCGCGCACACACCCACAAACTTGTCCTTCGCCATCATGGGAAACGCGCTGACATGCGTCAGGCCGGTACTCGCGCCGAA
>Ga0075355_1000119_pt1 | contig 11491 bp, 13 predicted proteins | sample WestPond_Cattail_6_FD_120069 | JGI IMG/M metagenome (GOLD analysis project Ga0075355, IMG submission 120069) | Natural and restored wetland microbial communities from the San Francisco Bay, California, USA, that impact long-term carbon... | ecosystem: Environmental > Terrestrial > Soil >...
CCATGGTCGCATGTATTCTGCAAGGCGCACACATCGTACGCGTACACGATGTGAGAGAATCGGTCGAAGCCGCCGCTGTTGCCGATGCGATACTCGCCAGCAAATTGGCCGCAGGCAGCTGAACATACTTACAGCAAGGCGACGTGCCCGCCGAAGCTTTGCATCTAAACTCAAAGCGTCCCCCACGCCAATCGCACCCGGCTCGCCCGCCAGGGTCCCAGCACACAATCTATGGACAAACTCGAGCAATTGGCTTCCAACCCGCGGGTCACTGTGCGCCGTCGCGGCGCACCCGATGCTTTAGGCAAAACCGTCGTCTACTGGATGCAGCGCGCCCAGCGTGCGCTCGACAATCCTGCGCTCGACCTGGCCGTAGAGGTTGCCAACGCTTTGCATCAGCCAGTGGTGATCTTCTTCGCGCCAGTGCCGTTCTATCCTCATGCCAACCTGCGGCACTATGCGTTTCTGGAGCAGGGAATCCCCGATATCGCAGACCGAGCGCGCCAACGCGGCATTGGCTTCGTGCTGCGCCGCTATCCCGATCACCGTCTGCCCAAGTTTTGCGAGGAGGTAAAGGCGTCAATCGTCATCGGCGACGAAAACCCGTTGCGCGAGCCCGGCCATTGGCGCGAACTTGCGACCAGAAAACTCACAGTACCGCTCTGGACCGTCGATGCCGACGTGGTCGTGCCGTCGAGGCTGTTGGAGAAAGAGCAATACGCGGCGCGAACCATCCGGCCCAGGCTGCAGGCGAAGTTCGCTGCGTTCCTTCAGCCGCAAAAGAATCCTCGCGCCAAGGTCGAATGGCACAAGCCGAACGGCCTGCAAGCCCTTCGCGACGATGGTTCGTTCTCCATAGAAGAAGGTTGGAAGCTCGATCGCTCGGTCGCGCCGGTCGACTCCTTTCGCGGTGGAACCAACCAGGCGTTGAAACTGCTGCACGACTTCGTGATCCACAAACTCGCGCATTATTCCGAGCGTCACGGCAAGCCTGAGGTGGACGGCAGCAGCCGCCTCTCGCCGTATCTGCACTTCGGGCACATCAGCCCAATCACGGTGGCGCTGGCGGTCGAAGAGTCCAATGCTCCGCGCGCGGCGAAAGACGCCTATCGGAATGAACTCATCACCTGGCGCGAACTGGCCATTAACTTCGCGCACTTCAATAAGCTCTACGATTCGATCGAGAGCGCGCCTGACTGGGCGCACCGCACCCTTGCCGAACACGCCCAGGACAAACGTCCCATCGTCTACTCGCGTGAGCAACTGGAAGCCGCCGAGACCCACGATACCTTATGGAACGCAGCGCAACTGCAAATGCTGCACGCCGGATGGATGCACAACTACATGCGCATGTATTGGGCAAAGAAGATACTGGAATGGAGCCCGTCACCACAGCTCGCCTATCAGACTGCGCTGTATCTTAACGACAAGTACTTCCTCGATGGTCGCGATCCCAATGGCTATGCCGGAATTGCCTGGGCAATCGCGGGCAAGTTTGATCGGCCGTGGTTCGATCGGCCCATCTATGGAACGATTCGCTACATGTCCGGAGACGCCGCGCGCAAAAAGTTCGATGCCGACAGTTACATGGCGCAGATGTCGAAGTTGGCGGCGCGCGACCTGCCGCAAGCGACCCTATTCGAGTAGCGAGAAAATACTTCGGCACTCCTCGTTGCCCTTATCGTCGTTTGCTGGCGGCTGGCATCTTTACGGCGCGACGCGCAGACTGATCGCCAGCGCCACGGCCCATACCACCAATCCTGCAGCGCCCACTCCGAGGTACAGGTTTCTTTCGTGGGCATTGTGCAGCGTAGGTAAGGGAAGCGGTGCCCCCATCGAGCGGTGAAACCAGGCTGTCAGAAATCCCCCAAACCCGATCAGTGCCATGAACCCACCAAAAGCGAGCCCGGCAACTATCAATATGAAACCCAGGTCAAACACGGTTCACCCCAAAGCTAAACCTACCCTACTGCCGGCGCGTCGACATTGACAAGGCCGCTTGCTAAAATCCCGGCAAAGTATTCCGGAGGGCGGTATGAAGCGAGTCACCGGTCTGGGTGGCGTTTTCATGAAGTGCAAGGATCCGGATGCGATGTACGGCTGGTACGAAAAGCATCTGGGCATCGTGCCCGAACACGGAACCGTGTCTTTCAATTGGCGCGAGACCGAGGATCACGAGAAAACCGGAACCACGGTGTGGGCGTTGTTTCCCGACAACACAAAATATTTCGAGCCCAGCCGCTCCCCCTTTATGATGAACTTCCGTGTTGAAAATCTCGAGCAGCTTCTCGCCGCCCTGCGCGCGGAAGGCGTTCAGGTCGATGACAAAGTCGAATCCCACGCGTACGGGAAATTCGGCTGGATTATGGATCCCGAAGGCAATCGAATTGAGTTGTGGGAGCCCCCTTCCGATTAGCCGTCGCTGCCATAATGTTCAATTGCGGCTCACCGTGCAAGTTTGTACTACGCACGTAGTTGACGCGTTGCGGTTGTGCGCGCTAAAGTTCGAACGTCTCGACTACTCTGCTCATCCAGGTCCCCTATCTTGGAGAAAACTCCAACGGCATCCGAGGCGCTTCGGCTCGTTGCTGCAACCCATTTCGTAAAGCAAAGGAAATTGCACTTATGATCAAGCCCAAAGTCGTCCCTCGTCTTCTCACCGGCGGCAGTTTTGTCCTGGTGCTTCTCGTCTTTACCCTTGCAGCCGTTACCTCCGGGTTCGCCCAGAGCGCGAACCTTCTACAGCTCAGTTTTGATCCCTTCACCAATTCTTCCAGCCAGCATCAGACCGAAGTTGAGCCTGGGGCGTTCGCTTATGGCAATACCATCGTGACTGCATTCCAGACGGCCCGCATTTATAGCGGCGGCGGAGCTGATATCGGCTTTGTAACCTCTAAGGACGGCGGTCAGACTTGGACTCAGGGACAGCTTCCGGGCCTTACTCAGTGGTATCAGGGCGGCACCAACTCGGCCGCCAGCGATGCCTCTGTCGCTTACGACGCCAAACACGGTATGTGGCTGATTTCTACGCTGCCCATCGGCAATAACACTCTGGTGGCGACCAGCCGTTCCACCGACGGCCTGACTTGGTCTAATCCCATCTATGTCACGACCACAATCGGCTCCGACAAGAACTGGATTGTCTGCGACAACTGGCCGAGCAGCCCTTATTACGGCAACTGCTATACCCAGTGGGACAGCCCCGACTACGGCGACCTGTTGTACATGAGCACCTCAACCGACGGCGGCGCCACCTGGGGGCCGGCGAAAACCAGCGCAGATGGTGCCTACGGTATTGGTGGCCAGCCGCTGGTGCTGCCCAACGGCACCGTTGTTGTAAGCTTTGCTGACTTCGGCGGTGGCATGAGCGCTTATACTTCCACGAATGGCGGCGCAAGCTGGGGTTCTTCCCTTACTATTGCCAACGCTCCCAGCCGCAGTGAGAATGGCGGTTTGCGCAGCGCCGGATTGCCCTCGGCCGCGCAGGACGGTGCCGGCAAAATCTACATGTCATGGCCGGACTGTGGCTTCCGCAGTGGTTGTGCGGAGAACGACATCGTTTACAGCACTTCGACCGACGGTGTGCACTGGACCGCAAAGTCGCGTATTCCAATTGATCCGGTGACCAGCACGGTTGACCACTTCATTCATGGCATTGGCATCGACCCCAACACCGCGGGGAACTCGGCTGCCATCGCAGTCAACTACTACTTCTACCCCAATGGCAACTGCGGCAACAATTGCAGCCTGCGTCAGGGATATATCCAGTCCAACGATGGCGGCCAGACCTGGTTTGCGCCAACCCAGCTCGGTGGCCCCATGCAGCTGACCTGGCTGCCCAACACCTTCTCGGGACGCATGGTCGCCGACTACACCGCAGTAGTGTGGTCCAACGGCAAGAGTTTCCCGATTTTTGCCTTGGCTTATCCTCAAATCTCCCTCAACGTTCCCTTCCGGCAATCTATGTTCACGCTCAAGCGCAACTTCCAGATGCCTGACAATGGAATCCGCGTTACCGCGGTAAACGATAAGGAGATTCCGGGCGTCAAGGGGACCCGGGTCTGGGAATACTACGACCTGGATCACAAATACCCGATTCGTCCCGGAACCGTGCCGGTCCCCAGCGGTCCCGACGAGGACTAAGATTTCGGACCTGCAAAACTTAAGGCCGCTGAGCAATCAGCGGCCTTTCTTAAGTTCAGATCAAAGAATCAGTTCGAAGCTTCGTTACTCTTCCCACCGCTTAAACACCAGACATCCGTTGGTTCCGCCGAAGCCGAACGAGTTCGACATGGCGTATTCCAGCTGCGCCTTGCGCGGCGTATTGGGTACGAAATCGAGATCGCAGCCTTCACTTGGATTGTTGAGATTGACGGTGGGCGGAACAATCTGGTTGCGCAACGCCAGCACCGTGATGCCCGCCTCCAGTCCTCCCGCGCCCCCCAGCAGATGTCCCGTCATCGACTTGGTAGAGCTGACCAGCATCTTGTATGCGTGTTCGCCGAAGGCGCGCTTGATCGCCCGCGCCTCGATCTCGTCCCCCAGCGGGGTTGAGGTTCCGTGGGCGTTCACGTAGCCAACCTGCTTCGGCTCAATTCCCGCATCGCGCATGGCGTTGCGCATCACCCGGAAGCCGCCTTCTCCATCCTCCGCCGGTTGCGTGATGTGATACGCGTCGGCACTCATGCCGTAGCCAATCACCTCGGCGAGAATTGTCGCGCCGCGCCGCCTGGCGTATTCCAGTTCTTCCAGAATCAGGATACCGGCGCCTTCTCCGATGACGAATCCGTCACGATCGCGGTCCCAGGGACGGCTGGCGTGCAGCGGATCATCGTTGCGCGTCGATAAGGCGCGCATGGCGGCGAAGCCCCCCACCCCCATCGGCGTGATCGCAGCCTCGGAGCCGCCGGCAATCATCACGTCGGCATCGCCGTACTTGATGATGCGTGAAGCGTCGCCAATCGAATGCGCGCTGGTGGTGCATGCCGTGCACGTTGCCTCGTTCGGGCCCTTGGCGTGGTGCCGCATGCTGACCTGGCCTGCCGCCAGGTTCACAATCGCCGAAGGAATAAAGAACGGTGAGATCTTGCGCGGGCCGCCATTCAGCAGGTTATTGTGCTCGCGCTCGATCACATCGAATCCGCCGATGCCAGACCCGATGGAGACGCCGGTGCGTTCCGCCATCTCCTCGTTTTCGACCTTGTAGTTGGCCGATTGCAGGGCTTCGTCAGCTGCGGCGATGGCAAGGTGAATGAAGCGCGCCATCTTCCGCGCTTCCTTCTTCTCGATATAGCTCAGGGGATCGAAGTTCTTTACTTCGGCGCCGATCTGGCAAGCGAAGTTGGTGACGTCGAAGCTGGTAATCCGCTCCACGCCGCTCTTGCCGGCCAGCAGCGCCTGCCAAACTTCCGGAGCGCTATTGCCGACGCCGCAGATGAGTCCGATGCCCGTTACGACGACGCGACGCGGCAACCTACTTGGTTCCTTTTGCGTGAGCATTGATGTAGTCGACCGCATCCTTCACGGTGCGGATCTTCTCCGCCTCTTCGTCTGGTATTTCGATGTCGAACCCCTCTTCGAATGCCATTACCAGTTCGACCGTGTCCAGGGAATCCGCCCCCAGGTCGTCAACAAACGACGCATTGGCAGTGACTTCGCCCTCGTCCACTCCCAGCTGCTCTACAATGATTTGTTTTACCCGCTCGTCTACGGATGCCATGTTTGCAAGGCTCCTTCCTGGATTGTGCCGGCTTCACACTGAATTTGAGGGACAGCTTTACTTGCTTGCTTTCGCATGTTGCTCAATATAGGAAACTGCATCCTGCACCGTGCGGATTTTCTCCGCATCTTCGTCAGGGATCTCGATGTCAAAGGCCTCTTCGAAGGCCATGACCAGCTCGACCGTATCCAGCGAGTCGGCGCCAAGGTCGTCAACGAACGAGGCTTTCGCAGTCACTTCCGCCTCGTCTACTCCCAGTTGCTCCACAATAATCTGTTTAACCCGCTCTTCGGTCGATGCCATGTATTACCTCTCTTGCCGCGTCATGCGGAAACTTATTAGTGTAAATGTCGCAGGGAAACCCTGTAAAGAAAGCCAAGTTGGTTATTGATAAGTGCGAGTCTCAAATGAAGCAGCATCTCCGTCCGGGAGACTCGACTCATCCTAAACGGCAACTTCAACAATGGTCAACGCAAGCCTTTACATCCTATTCCAGCTCCGTTTTGGATGCCCCCACTTTGGGGCAAGTTTCTCGTCCGGTCGTGATAGAAAGGCATCATGCGTGCCGTAGTGCAGCGGGTAAGCCGGGCTTCCGTCAGCGTTGATGGCGCGATTACTGCTGCCATCGCGACTGGCCTCTTGGTATTGCTTGGCGTGGGCCATGAGGATCAGCGATCTGACGCCGACTACCTGGCGGATAAGATCGTTGGCCTGCGCATCTTCGAAGACGCAGAGGAAAAGATGAACCGCAGTGTTGTTGATGTGGGCGGCGCCATCCTGGCGGTCTCGCAGTTCACACTGTATGGCGATGTCAAGCGAGGAAAGCGCCCCTCGTTCGACGCGGCAGCCCGGCCTGAGCCCGCGCGAGAGTTGTATGAATACTTCGTGAATCGCCTTCGCACGCTCGGCGTAAGCTGCCAAATCGGCGTATTCCAGGCCAACATGCAAGTCGAACTGGTCAACTCCGGCCCCGTCACAATCCTCATCGACTCCAGGAAGCAGTTCTGAGCTGGCCGTGCGCGTGGTTGTGCAACCCTTCTCTCGTCCGCGAGCCTGAACCACCGCCTACCCGCGCACTTTTTCCACCCGCTCCTGTACCTGGGATACAAACTTCGTATCGCTAATATCGCCCAGGTTGATCTCGACATTCGCCAGCGCCCCATCGGCCGCGGCCTTGGCTAACCCAATCCCCACCGTGATATCCGATGCCATCTTTGGATTTGTAACCGGTCGCAGCGACTCCAAAATGTCACGCGTTTCGCGCGCCTGCTCGGCCACCTTCAGCGGAATCTCCGTCGCGCCCTTCAATGCCGCATCCACCTTGGCTTGCGCCTCGGGATGATCTTTCACCTTTTTGAACGCCGCCATTACTTCGTTGAATGATGCTGCGTCGGCGTCAATCGCCGCCTTGAACGCCTCACGCAGTTCGCTCAACCGCGCGATGGTGTTGCTGAGCTGCGCTTCGTATTGCACGTAGGCCTTCTTGCCGCGCGACATCCCTGCCACCATGCAGCCCAGCGCTGCCGCCATGGCTGCGGTTGCTGCCGAGGCACTGCCACCACCCGGGGCCGCCGTCGGCGCGGCCAATTGCTCCACGAACGGCTCCACCCCGGCGCGTAGGCCTCCCACCGCCATCTTGCCGCTCATCACCGCTGCCAGGCGGTTCTCTAGGATCAGCGACGAATCGAAGTTCTCAATCTGTAGGAACCACTCTGCCGCGTCTTCCAGCGCCTTCTTCGGAATCAGCCCCACGATCTCGCTCGACAATGGCATCACGCCGTAACGTGCGGCTTCGCGCTTCACGTATTCGTAAACCCGCGCAATCGGAGTCTGGTCGGTGTCGGTCAGGTTCATCGAAACCTGCGCCAGCCCCCGCACCGGAACGCCCATGCCTTTGACATAGCGCAATCCGCCATTGGAGAAGCGCACCGCTTTGCCAATCTTCTTCGCGATGTCCACGTCGGGCGTGTTGAGGTACACGTTGTAGGCGACCAGAAACTTGCGCGCACCCACAATCGTCGCTCCCGCCGTGGGATGCAGCTCGGCGTTGCCGAAATCCGGCTTGCGCGCGGGATTCGTCTTAATATCCTCGCGAATGCCTTCAAATTGCCCGCGGCGAACGTTCTCCAGATTTTGCCGCTCAGGTTTCTGCGCTGCCGCTTCATACAAGTAGACGGGCACGCCGAAGCGCTGCCATATCTGCTCGCCCACCCGTCGCGCCATGGCGACGCAGTCCTCGATGGCGAGCCCTTCGATGGGGATAAACGGTATAACATCGGTTGCGCCCAGCCGGGGATGCGCGCCATTGTGCTTGGTCAGGTCGATCAGCTCAGTAGCTTTGCCGACGCCGCGAATGACGGCTTCTTCCACCTTCGCGGGATCACCCACCAGGGTGATGACGCAGCGATTGTGGTCGCCATCCATCTCGCGGTCGAGCAGATAGACGCCGTCCATCTTCATGGCTTCCAGAATGGCGTCAACTTTGGCCTTGTCGCGGCCTTCAGAGAAATTAGGAACACATTCGACGAGTGCAGGCATAAGCGTCGAGGATAAAGAAGGCGAAAGGGAGTGGCAAGGACGGAGAGCACAGCGCGCGGTGAGTTTCAAGCTTTCAAGTTTCGAGTTTCAGGTTTGCAACTCTGGCTCACCGCAGGCGAGGGCACGCTCCTCGAGAAACCAGCGATATTTCGGACTCACGGATCACAGCCACAGAGGCTTTGATCCGTTCGTCTCGAAACTTGAAATCCGAAACTCGAAACGAGTCCTTCGGTTATTTCTTCAACGACTCCAGGTACGCCACCACTGCTTCCGCGTCCGTTTTGTTCATGTGATACGCCGGCATGGGAGGCCGCGCCGGCTGCCCATTCGGCGCCAGGCCAGTCATGAAGAACTGCACCGCTTTCGCGTGGTCCCAACCCGGCAATCCGGCAATGTCGGCGGAAGTATCTGCCCACACCGGCATGGGAACCGTCGGCGCAAAGGTCAGCTTCGTGCCCTGCAACCATTTACCCTCAACGAACTCGCCCTTCTCGTTCATCGGCGTATGGCAATCGCCACACTGGCCGATAGCTTTCACCAGGTACTCGCCATGCCCCACCATCGCGCTTTTGCCTGCTGACGCTTTACCGGAACCTGCGCTGCTGTTGAGTGCGACACTACACAGGCCTGCCGCAACCGCACCTGCAATGAGCAGTTTCTTCATCGTTTCTCCTGAGATTGATGTTTGCTGCAGCGCGGCCCCGAAGAGCCCTGCATAACGGGATACCTTGTTTGGTTCCGCGAAACAGGGAAGGAGGATCCAGTCGCTTCCAGCGAAGTGCCTGATTGTGCAGCAGAATGATTTCCGATGTCAATTATCGGCGACGGCTACTGGATAAGGCTACTTCGTCACCATCGCCGCGACCAGCGAGTGAAATATCTTCACCCCGTCGGTCATGCCCAGCTCAGGCTCTGCTGCACGCTCCGGATGTGGCATCATGCCCAGCACGTTGCGGCCTTCATTGCAGATGCCGGCAATGTTTTCCAGCGAGCCATTGGGATTCGCCTCCGCCGTGACTTCACCCTGCGGCGTGACATAGCGGAACACGATGCGGTCTTGCTCTTTCAATTCGGCCAGCGTGTGCTCATCGCAGACGTAGTTACCTTCCATGTGCCCAATGGGAATCTGCAACACTTCGCCTTTGGTGAGCTGATGCGTGTACGGAGTATTCGTCGATTCCACCCGCACATGCACCGGCTTGCAAACGTATTTCAGGCCGGCGTTGCGCATGAGCGCTCCGGGCAGCAGGCCCGACTCGCACAGGATCTGGAAGCCATTGCAGATGCCGAAGACCAGCCCTCCCTCGGCGGCAAACTTGCGCACCGACTCCATCACCGGAGAGAACTTTGCGATCGCCCCCGTGCGCAGGTAGTCGCCATAGGCGAAACCGCCAGGCACGATGATGGCGTCCACCCCCTTCAGGTCCGGCGAATCGTGCCAGAGGAATGTAACCGGCTGCTTCTCGACCGTTTCGATGGTCCAGTAGGCATCGTGATCGCAGTTGGATCCGGGGAAGATAATGACGCCGAATTTCATAGCGAGAGCGTTCTCCGCGGGAGGATACTTTCAGTTTAGCATTGGGCTTGTAGCTCACTTCGGCCCGGATACATCCAATCAACATGCAGGTTTCGCGGCACATCCACATTACAGGCCTGGCGCTGAAGCAATGGTTCATTGGCCAGTGCTACGACTCCGCCTGTGTGGGCCTGATGTGGTGGGCCGGCCTCACCTTTCTGCAGGTGCCGTTCGCTATTTTCTGGGCCCTCCTGGCCACTCTGTTTCAGTTCATCCCGCAGTTTGGGCCGGTACTGGGTGTAATCGGCCCCCTCATCGCCGCCGCCTTCGTCGGGTGGGACACCGCGCTGTACGTCCTGATTCTCTACGGCGTAATCATCGTCGTCGACGGGCTCATTTTGCAGCCCATCATCATGCGCCGCCAGACCCGTGTCCCCATCTGGGCATCGTTGTTGATTCCCATCCTGTTGAGCCTGGTCCTGGGGTTCTGGGGCTTCGTCATCGCCGCTCCGCTGTTGGCCATCGCCTTTGCTTATCGCGGGCTGGCAAAGAACCGCGTCCGGCCTGGCGTCCCTCAGCAAACGCCGCCGGGACACGTCATCACCGGAGGCGTGCTGATCTCGCCGGAAGAATCGCAGGCGCAAATGCCAAGGCAGAGTGAGCGACTTTGACAATGTGACACACATTACGACCATGCCCACCATGAACCTTCGGCAGCTCCGCGATACCCGTCAGCTAAAAAACTGGCTTAAAGCCGGAAAGACGGTCGAATTGCGCGAACGCGACCGCGTCATTGGACGAATCGTGCCTGAGCGTCCCCAGCCCCAAGCCGTCGAGTGGCCCGATTTCGAAGCCAGGGCGAAGAAGATCTTGGGTGACCGGGTTCTACCCAATGCGGTGTTGGAGGAGCGCAGGAGTTCGAGATATTGAACGTCTATGCCGACTCCAGCTTTCTCGTTTCGCTGTATGTCACCGATATCCATTCCCATTCAGCTCATCGCCTTATGGTTCGGCGCCCAACGATGTGGCTCACGCCGTTCCACCGCGTGGAATGGGAGCACGCCATCGCTCAGAACTTATTTCGTCGGGCTTTCTCAAATCAGGAGGCCATGCAGTTCCACTCGGACTTCGAGGCCGACCTGCGAAACGGAATCTGGACCGAAGTGGAAATTCCAGAGGTTACCTTTGAAACAGCCAGTAAGCTTGCGCGGAAGTATGTCCCTCGTCTCGGTTGTCGCACGCTCGCTACCCTGCACGTCGCGTCGGCTCGTGAACTCGGAGCTGACGAATTCTGGAGCTTTGACGAGCGGCAACTCAAGCTCGCGCGTGCCGCTGGTCTGAAGGCTACGTAAATCCCATTCTCTCCCCGTTTTCCACACAGTTCACCGGCTGCAAGCACCTCCCCGGCACATAAAATAGAAGTTCGTACCCAACCATGCCTGAATTCGTTCACCTGCACCTGCATACCGACTTCTCCATGCTCGACGGAGCGTGCTCGACCGAGAACCTCGTCAAACGCGTAAAGGAACTCAAGATGCCCGCCGTCGCCATGACCGACCACGGCAACATCTTCGGAGCTGTCGAGTTCGTCGACGCCGCCAGAGAGGCCGGGGTCAAGCCGATTGTCGGGTGCGAGCTCTACATCTGCAAGAAAGAGGACCACCGCGCTTCGCCGGAAGGCGACAGCTATAACCATCTCATCGTGCTCGCCGAGAACG
>Ga0075355_1000120_pt1 | contig 11407 bp, 9 predicted proteins | sample WestPond_Cattail_6_FD_120069 | JGI IMG/M metagenome (GOLD analysis project Ga0075355, IMG submission 120069) | Natural and restored wetland microbial communities from the San Francisco Bay, California, USA, that impact long-term carbon... | ecosystem: Environmental > Terrestrial > Soil > Wetlands...
TACGCGATTGTGCTTCAGAAAATCTCCGGCGATAAAGACCCGGTCACGCTGACCATGATCTTGCAGGAGATGGGCGGAAGCTGGAAGCTCGCCGGCTATTATCCGCGGCTGAACGCAATCGGAGGACATGATGGCGAGTGGTACCTGACGCAGGCCCGGCAGTACAAAGCTAAGAACCAGCTGCATGATGCCTGGTTCTACTATCTGACAGCGTGGGATTTGATGGCCCCGGTGAACTTCATGAGCAATCCTCAACTAGACAAGATTGCGCAGGAGATGGAAACGACGCGGCCTGGGGATTTGCCGTCAGAGCAAGCACCGATGAGTCTTTCGGCTAACGGCAAGGTTTTCAAGATTACGGAGCTGGCGCCGGTGCCGGTGGGCAGCGATTTGAACCTGCGTGTCCGTTACCAGACGGCGGACGCTTCGAATAGTGCGCTTGCGTTCCAGGACAATATGGCCGTCATCAAGGGTATTGTGGCTAAGTATCCCGAGGTGCGTGACGCGTTCAGCGCTGTAATCGCACGCGCTGTGGATAGCAGTGGGCACGAATATGGTTCGCTGCTGGCGATGAAGGATGTGAAGTAGAGGAACGGAGTTTATCGGCCGCCCTTGCCCAGTAACAGGATTTTGAGGGTGGCGAAGAGAATGTATAGGTCCAACCCGATCGACATGTTCTTGATGTAGAACAGGTCGTAAGCCAGCTTTTCCTTGTTTTCTTCCAGCGTGGCATTATAGCCGCGATTGATCTGCGCCCATCCCGTGGCTCCGGGCTTCACCAGCCAGCGTTCTTTATAAAACGGGATCTTGGCAGCGCATTCGTCTTCCTGCTCCGGAACAAACGGCCGGGGGCCCACAAAGGCCATATCGCCTTTGATGATGTTAAACAGTTGCGGCAGCTCGTCGATACGGCTGCGACGCAACCAGTGTCCAACCGATGTGACACGGGAGTCGCCGTGCTCGGCCGGCTTTAGCTCCATCTTGTCGGAGCCGTCATACATCGAGCGAAACTTATAAACCGTGAACAATTCACCATGTTCGCCCACGCGTTTCTGCTTGAAGATAACCGGCCCCTTGGAATTGAGTCGAATCGCAATCGCGGCAATCAGCATCAAGGGCGACGTGAGGGCGATGGCGACGCCGCCGAGCAGCAACGAAAAGAGACGCTTGTAAAGACGAAGGCCAGCCGGGACATGGAACCCGGGAGAGAACAAGAGCCAGCTCAGGCGGAGAGACTCACGGGGCATCCTGCCGGTGACGGATTCGTAGTATTCGGGACCGTCCTGGATCTGGACACCGCTGGCCTTCAGCTTGAGCAGCTCCTCGACCTTGAGGCGTCCGCGCCGATCACCCATGGTGACGACGATCTTGCGAACTCCCTCGCGCTTAACCAGTTCCGTGAGCTCGGAATTGTCATAGGACGGAATACCGGCGACGGGGCAGGTGCCTCCGACGAAGGCGGCGATGCGGACTCCCAGTTCAGCGCGCCGCCCGATCTCCTCAATCAGTGGCTCGGCCAGTGGGCCGTCGCCATAGATGACGGCTCGTTCAGCAAACCGGGCAGAACGGTTGAGGACAAAAAAAAAGCTGCGCCACAGCGGCACCGAGACCGCCATGAAAATAACGCCCACCCACAACACGTCACCGCTGAGCTTGATTTCAGGGAAGGTGTAGTAGAGGACCGCCAGCGCCACGAAGGTGCAGCCCAAAACGCCGACCAGTCGGGTGAGTACCTCGCGGCGGTTGGTGAGGACGAAGGTGTTGTAGAGGTCGAAGTAGTACATCAGGATCAGAAAGACCGCCGCTACCAGGCCGATCCTCCCGATTCCGTTTTCATAAAGCAGGTAGATATCGACGTCGAGAGTTGTTCCCGTCCTTAAGACCACCGCCAAGACAAAACCGAAAATGACCAGAACGGTTTCCGTTACGGTCAGCAGCAATGTCCGGGTGGGGAAATAGGCGTTGAACAACCGAATCATGCAGTAGCCGCTTTCCCCTCGTCTCCACCGGCCGAATGACGGCCCGCCTTCTTGTCGTAGTAGGAGTAGCCACCGAACTGCTCATAGGTGGCCTGGGTCGAAGCCGCTTCATTGAAGACCAGCCCGAGCAACTTCTTGCGCTCGATGGACTCCAAGGCCTTGTTGAGCATCTTGCGGCGGGTGTGTCCCTCACGAACAACCACAAGGACACCGTCGCTGAGGCGCGCCAGCGAGGCAGCGTCGGCCATGGGCAGCATGGGAGTCGAATCCAGCAGAACCCAGTCGAAGTGTGCCGACACGGCCTCAATCATGTTGGCAAACTCCAGCGACTCCAAGATCGGCAGCGGCTCCTGCAAGCCTTCGCCGGCCGACAGGAACCACAGCGGCAGATCGCCGACCTTGTAGAGAGCGCTCTGAATCGAAATCCGCCCGTTATGCCACTCCGTTATGCCGGGCATGTGCCTGGACGAGAGCAGGGTGCTGGCGGTGGGGCGGCGCAAATCAGCTTCGATGAGGAGAACGCGCTCACCGGGGCGCTGAGCCAGTGCGATGGCAAGGTTGACCGCAACCACCGACTTGCCTTCGTCCACCACCGCGCTGCTCACCAGCAGCTTGGAGAGGGGGCGCTTGTCTTTCATGTGGGCCAGACGAGTGGCCAGCACGCGAAACATCTCCGAGCCAGCACCGTTCGGCTCGCTCAAGGAGACAATGCGCTGTTCGGGTGTGGGGTGGGGACGTAGGACACGCTCGGAAGGAACCGAGAGCCAATCGGCAGGAGCCTGTGCCGCAGCGGCTGCGGATCCAGGCGAGGCGTTTTCTATTGCCGACGCCAGGGCCTCGGCTGGAACAGGCTGGTTAGGCGTTGCCGCCCGCGATGATGGACTTTCTCCCTGGGAGCGTTGCAACGCGTCAAAGATTCGGCTCATAGTTAGGCTCTCCTCACGGCATTAGACGATATGGGCTTTTCCAGATTTTCATTCTCTACAGTACGCAGTGCCCGGAACAGCGAGCGCAACAGGCTGTCTCCGTTGTCCTGGCTTTCGCGTGTCGAAACGGTGGTTTCTTCCGGCATGGCAGATGCTGGCGTCAGCCGGAAGTCTGCTGCAACATCAGCAATGATGTCCGCAGTTACCGGCCTCTGCTCGCGGGCATAAGCGCTGACCATGGAATTCTCGCAAAGATTGTTGATGATGCGCGGGATCCCGCGCGAATACTCGTGCAAGGTGGACAGGGCGTCATCGGCGAACACCGGGGACGTCGGATTTGCGCCGGCGCGCTCCAGACGCGACAGCACGTAGGCCCGCGTCTCCTCTTCCGACAGCGGCAAAAGCTGGCAGCGCAAAGCGATGCGCTGCTTCAACTGGCGCAGGTCGGGCGATTCCAGGACCCTGTCCAACTCGGGCTGCCCCAGAAGCACGATCTGCAACAACTTCTGCTGCGATGTCTCCAGGTTGGTCAGCAGCCGAATCTCTTCCAGCAAGTCGGGCCGGAGATCCTGCGCTTCGTCTACCACCAGCGCCGTAATCAGTCCGCGGGCGTGGCGCTGGATGAGAAAACGATTCAAGTCGAGCAGGATTTCCGTCTTGGTGCGCCCGGCATAGGGCAATCCAAGATCGGCCATGATGTACTGAAAAAACTCCGTGGTCGACAACAGCGGATTGAAGACATAGCCGAAGGCGATGTTGCCTTTCCGCAGTTCAGCGAGGAGGCAGCGTACGAGCAAAGTTTTGCCCGTACCTACCTCGCCGGTGATAACGATGAAGCCCTTCCGTCTTCCCACTCCATAATGGAGGTTGGCCAGCGCCTCGTTATGCCGGGGCGTGGGATGGTAGAAGAAAGGATCTGGGCTGATCTCGAAAGGGTTTCGATTCAGCCCAAAGAATTGCTTGTACATGAGCTAGCCCCAGTAATACGCATAGAAGATTCCGGTGGGGATGATGATTACCACCAGAATCGCTGCCACCAGCGCAATAATCGGCTTTCGCCGTAAAGCCTTCATTTCCTCATTGGTGCGAATCGGCGGAATCTCCGCCAGAATCGGCAGAGGAGTGGTTTCCGCCAGGTCCTGCTCGTTGCGGATGCGATCGTCAACATACTCGCTACCGGCGCCGAACAGGACAGCCAGGCCGAGTCCCACCGCCAAGCCCGCCAGCGAGAACCGGAAGCGATCGGGGAACGAGGCCTTTTCCGGCAAGCTGGGAGGATCGATGATGCGGAAGTTCTCGCCCTGCTGTTGCCGCTGCAGATTGGTGGCCAACGCGGAGGCGTTCTTCTTGTCCATCAACTCCATGTACGCCTTCTGCGTGGTCGCGTAATCGCGGCTCAGGTTGAGCATTTCAGATTGAACCGTCGGGGTACCGCCCAAGTGCGCCTGGAGTTCCTGGAGCCTGGCTTCGATGGACCGGATCTGCGCTTCGCGATTCTGAATCTCCATCTTGTTGGACTTCAGTTCGCTCTGGATCTGCATGACCGGAGCCATGGCGGCCAACTGTCCGGGAGTAGTTCCGGTGCGGATATCGCTCAGGTCGGCCGTATTGTCGCCGCCTGAGTCAGCGGAACCGCCCCCTGCCGCGCCCTTATCGGCGGGGGGAGTGGTTCCATTGGCACCGGTGGTAGCTGCCACCTTGGCCTTGTCGGACTTGTTGCTGGCATCGGGCTGATCGATGTCGCCATTGATCTGCTTCTGCTTCAGAGCTTCAAGGTTGGCGATGGTATCTTTCAGCTTTTTGACGTCGGGATAGTCAGGGGTATACCTGGCCAGCATATCGGCCAAAGCCGTCCTGGCGCCTTCAATCTGCTGATCGATCGACTGCGGGCTGCCGCTGCCGACATTATCGACGCCAGCTGCCTGGTACTGGGCCAGCAGCGAGGTCAAATATGCCTGCTGCTGCATAGCGCGGTTGCGGGCCTCAATGGCTCCCGACAGTTGCTGTTGCGCACCGTTCATCATCTGAATGTTGGCCTGCGCCTGCTCCGGCAGTTCTCCCGCATGCTGTTTCTGGAACTCACGCATGCGGTTTTCCTGCGCGGCCAGCGATTCGGATGCATTCCTTAGCTGCTGGTCGAGGAACTGGGTGGTGCTCTCCGACATGGCCTGACTGGCCTTGACGTTTTCGTCGATGAAGTACGACACCATGGAGCTGTTGACCTGCTGCGCCACTAAGGCGTTGTCGCCGGTGTACTCCAGCTTGAAAGCGGTGAGCTCGCGCTTGCCGAATTCGTCAGGCGTGGGCGTCTGCACCAGGTCGATCTTGATGTCGGCGCGCATCTTCTTCATCTTGTCGTCGGCAGTTGAAGTCAGGACGCTGTTGTACAGGTGGTACTTGTCGATAATGCCAAGGAGCCGTTGACGACTCAGAACCTGCTGGGTAATCGATTCCAACCGCTCACCCATCTCGACCTTCACGTTGGCGCGGACAAAGGTCTCCGGCACCTTCGACTTGTCGATCAGGATGACGGATTCGGAGGTGTACTGCGCGGGGATGATCCATGCCGACACAAACACCAACAGCCAGCCGATGAATAATGGTCCGATAATCCACCACTTGCGGCGGCGTACTACGGCCCAATACTCATCAACGCCTCGAGCTGATTTCTGCTCTTCAATTTCCTGCATATGTTCTACCGTCCAAGTGGGTGATTCCAGTTGTACTGGAGTGAAACCTGAATTCGGCTGTCGTTGTAAATGGGATAGGCATTGACAAAGTAAATGTTCTTCTGCGTCTCCCGGATGTAAAGGTAGGTCAGATTGGCCTGTATTGCCGGCGTGATCTGGCGAGTTAGCTGAACAGCGGACTGCAATATCGAGTAGGTGCGATTGGGGAAAAGCTGCTTGTTAAGATTGCTGGCCGCGAACGAGGCGTTAAATCCGTAGACGAAGCTGACAACCCCATCCCACCGCGCATTGATCTTGCGGCGATAGGCGGCATTGGCGTTGTACACGGTGGTGGTCGCCAGCAGCCCGCCGCCGTCACTCACCTGGCGAGACGCGCCCAGGGTCACGGAGTCGCGATAGCCTTGCCATCCGATATTCATCCCGAACGCCGGTACCCAGTCCTGCTGGTAGAGGATGACGTATTGATTGAAGTAAATAATGATCGTCTTGGCGGTAATGTATTCCGGACCCGCCCACCCTGAAACGCTCCAACTGCGGTTCAGCTGATAGTTAATGAAGCCCTGGATGGCACTGATGCCGGAGCGCTGCTGGCCATGCGAAAAGTCCAACGACGTCCAGCTATATCCGCCTCCCACCGCCAACTGCGCACTCAGCCGGTGGGAGTAATTGGCCCCTCCCGAGTAGCTGATCATGTTGTAGAGGCCACCCTGGAACGAATAGTTCGTGCTGTAGTTGCTGTAGCGACGAAATGATTCGCTGCCGGTGAACGTCAGCGTGTCGTACTTGCTGATCTGGTACGCCACATCCACATTGCCGAGGTTCTGCTCGGTGTTGGCAAAGGGAACGTACACGTTGGGGTTCGGATTGTCGGGAGTAGGCTGTCCGATGATGGTGAAGTAAGAGCCAAAGGGATCGGCGGAATAGCCGTAACGGTCGGAGATGTGGGCCTGCCAGCGCGACGCAACCTGATAGAGGATGTCGGCACTGCCGGTCTGGGAATAGGTATTGGAATTGGAGAGTTGCTGATAGATTCCCAGCCCACCGTCGTAGGAGAAGTTCAGAGCCATTTTGGGCCGGTACTGCGAAAATCCGATGTGCGGTCCGATCAGGTACGACGCCTGCGACAGGCGCTTGGTGGCAAAGGTTGCAATGTTGGTATCGTAGGCCCCCTGAACCGTCATGGCCAGATTGAGGTTGGAGTGGCTTACCGCCTCATTCAGGAAGTTCAGGGACTTGCCCGGATCGACTTGCGTATATTCCTGCTTCGGGCCAGTGCTCTGCGTCGGCTCCTGCGAGCTGTCAGGAGCGGGAGCAGGAGCCTGAGCAGACGGGGCTGACGACGATGACGAATCGTCCTGCGCCCACGCGCCCCCGGCAACTGCTACGATTAACACCAGAAGGTACAGCCCGAATCGGCGTTTCATCACGTCCTCCTCTACGGGACTACCAGGGTGTCACGTGGTTGCAACTCGATATTCTGACTCGCATTCTTGCCCTTGATTACGTTTTTGTAATTGAACGGCAGCCTTACCTGCTTGCCGTCTGCCTCTGTCCGTAAAACATAAACCTTCTTGACCTTGGCGAAATCACGGAAACCGCCGGCCAGCGCGATGGCATCTAAAACGGTCATGCGGCGCGTCAGGGGATAGTATCCCGGCTTCAACACCTCGCCGACAATATTGAAGGCGATGCTGTTGACCTGGGTGACGATGACCGTGACCTGCGGATCGGCAATGTACTTCTTCAGGTCGTTCGTCAACTGCTCTTGCAACTGCAAGGGAGTCAACCCGGAGGCCTTGACATCGCCCAGCAGGGGCAGGGAGATCATGCCGTCGGGACGGACCGGCACCGAGCGCGACAATTCCTGTTCTTTCCAGACATTGATTGAAAGCACGTCTTCGGCGCCAATGACAAAAGAATCGAGTTTAACGGGTGCAACGCGCTGCGGAGGAGTATCGGGACTGGAGGGCTGCGCCTTGGCGACATCCACCGGCGGGTTGCTTGTTGCAGGCTGCGAACTATCTTGCTGGGCGCTGGCCCGCGGCACCAACGGGCTCGCCAGGATAAGGAATGCCAGAACCGCTAACCAGATTGATTTCGAACTCTGTTGCATGATTTTTCCTTTTGTATTTTTCAGCCCTGCGCCTTGTCTCCACTTGATTTCGGCGCAGAAAGCGAGCGTCGCGTCGGAATTCCCACGTCCTTAAGTTTGTAAAGCAGCGCGCGATAGCTGATATCAAGCGAACGCGCCGCCTTCTTGCGATTCCAATTATTTGCGTGTAAGGCGTTAAGAATGATCTTGGCTTCGATCTTACGCACTGTTTGACGGGTCAGCTTCTTCAACGAAATCGGCCCGTTGAAAACAAATCCGTCCAACGACTCGGTTTCGACCGGCTGAAGTAATTCACTGAGGATGACGTCCTCTGAGCCCATCACGACATATCGCTTGATCAAGTTCTCCAACTGGCGTACGTTGCCCGGCCACGCATACCGCTGCATCTTCGCCAGAAGCGCCGGACGCAACTTCGGCGCGCACCCGTTCAACTTGTCATTGTAGTACTGAAGAAGATATTCACAAATTACCGGCAAATCAATAGCCCGCTCCCGCAAAGGCGGCAAGTCGATGGTCATGGCCGCAATGCGATAGAACAAGTCCTGACGAAACCGGCCATGTTCGATCTCGGCGTACAGGTTGCGGTTGGTGGCGCATACAATCCTGACCTCGACCCGCTTGTCTTCCAGCGCTCCGATGCGGCTGAACTGGCCTTCCTGCAGCAGTTGCAACAGCTTAGCCTGCAAGCTGGCATCCAGCTCCGATATCTCATCCAGGAAAAGCGTACCCCGGTGCGCCATTTCGACCCGCCCCGGCTTGGTACCGTAAGCCCCAGTAAAAGCACCCTTCTCGTATCCAAACAATTCACTTTCTAGGAGCGTGCCGGGGATTGCGGGACAATTGACCTTAACGAACGGGCCCTTGGCCCAGGGCGAATAAGCGTGGAGGAGGCGGGCGACAATATCCTTGCCGGTACCGCTTTCGCCGGAGATCAGCACCGAGATATCGGACCCGGCAACCCGCTCAAGCCTGCGGCGGACATCCCGCATGATGGCTGTCTGCCCAAACATGACGGAGTCGGGCGGTAATGCCAGTGCCGCAGTTGCACTCTCATTGTTGGCGCTCGCCAGCAAAGTACCCCCGGAGTCCTTTTCCGAAAATTTGGAACTCGTACCAAGGAATTGCATTTCTCGCCCAAACTCGGGTCAGAATCGGGTCAAGTTGCAATTTGTTTGTAAGCCGATGAACCTGAGTAGATTAATCTACCACAGACTCTGGTTGGTGCAGCTAAAAAATCTCCGATTTCAAACCGTAGTACCAGTGCTAAATGAAAACTCTTTCATCTTTGTGGAGGCACTTGGGGAGGACAATCAGTGCACTCTGGCTCGATCCACTCCGTCGATCAATGGGGGTTTGAACTCAAATCCCACCAGGAAGTACTGGCGATCTGGAACACAGCGCAAGACTTTAGCGTGCAGAAGCGACACTGATCGCGGAAGTTGCGCTTTGTTGACCAAGGCCACGGGAATCTCGAGCCGTACGTTGGTGCCGGGATCAAGGTACTGGCGGCTCGCCAGCAGTGCGCCGCCGGCCGACAAATTCAGGGCAGAGGCGAACTCCAAGAGTTCCTGGCCGCTCTCCTGGTCTGCCCTAATGAAGAAGGGAACGGAAATCGGCAGGCGATCCCACTTCCGGCGCTCCTGTCGTTCCGCGTGCGACGATGCGTGCTGTTCGCTGTGCTGCAAGTTGACCTCGGTTCGTCTCGTGGAGAAGCAACTGCGTTGCCACTCCCGCGACCGCAAACTATACACCATTCTTCAGGAGCGGCGCCTGCTACGTTTCGCGTGAGGTTTGTCGCCCCAACTCCGAACTGCAAACTCTTGCACATTCTGGGCTGCCTACGGCCCTGGGCAAGAGTGCACCGCTAAACCATTTCACCGGGATTGCCGAGAGAAAATACAAGCCTCTTTCGGGGCAGTCGTAAAAGACTTTTAGGAGGAGAGCAGTGGCCATAGTTTATGCCAATTCCTCCTGCGTCGCCAGTGAAAATCGAGTCCTTCAACTCGTGGACGACGGGGAACAAGCTGCCGACTTCCGTGCAGCACTGGCCGCCGCTGCCCATGAACTGAAAACCCCACTGGCCGTTATGGACGGCTATCTCAACCTTCTGTTGGCAAAAAAATTGGGTCCGCTCAGCGAAAAACAAGTCGCGGTACTGACCGACATACAGGCGAATGGGCTGCGTCTCTCAAATTTCGTGCAAAACTTACTGGCCTACAGCTCGCTTAAAGTCGAGCGCCTGGCGATGCAGTATCAGGAAGGCGACATCAATGGATGCGTACAGGAAATCGCAGAGCTATGGTCGCAGCGCTTCCTCGATAAGTCGATCGCATTTTACTTCCTTCCCTGTGAAAAATTGCCCATCTTCTGCTTCGACTGGTTCAAGGTGCAGCACATTATCTCCAATCTGTTGGACAACGCCATCAAGTACACGGCTGCGAGCGGCACGGTGTGGCTTCATGTGGAACCGTACTTCTGGGACCGCAGATCCGCAAAAAACAAGCCGCAAATTGAGCGGCGCCGAGCGGCCAATCGCGCCGCAAACTGCTGCCGCATCTCGGTTGCCGACACCGGGCCGGGCGTACGGCCGGAGTTTCAGCAGGAGATCTTCGAGGAGTACTTTCGCTTGACTCACGAGGGCTCGCACGCGGACGGATACGGCATGGGGTTGGCTATCGCTCGCAAACTGGTGCAGGCCGCAGGCGGCAAGATATGGGTCGAGAGCGATCCCGGCCACGGCAGCAAATTTTCCTTCTTACTGTTGCTCAACCCGCAACCCCTCAGACGCGAAACGCCATGAGCGCGGGCAACATACTGATCGTCGATGACGAGCCCAGTATGAGGAAGTATCTGCAAACCGCCCTCGAACTCGATTCTTATCACGTAACCGCCGTAGCCTCCGGCGAGGAGGCGCTTGAAAAAGTGCGGCAGAAGCCTCCCGACGTAGTGCTGCTCGACATGGTGATGCCGGGATGGGATGGGCTGGAGACACTCAAACGCATACGAAAAGCCAGTCCGCTCAGCCGAGTGGTCATGGTCTCCTGCGTCCGCGACACCCGCAAAGTCGCAGAGGCAATGCGCCTGGGAGCACAGGATTATCTCGCCAAGCCGATCCAGAAGGCTGAGATGGATGAGGTGCTGCGCTTCTGCTTGCGGCACTCGGCGTCGAATTCGCCGGAAGCCGGAAAGGCCATCGACCTTGGCGACGGCGTGCTGTTTTTTTGCGCCACACCACAAATGCAGCATCTTCGGGCGCAGGCGGTGCAGGTTGCGCGCTTCGACTTTCCGGTGCTCCTGCTGGGCGAGAGCGGCACAGGGAAGGAAGTCCTGGCGCATTTGATCCACAAATCTTCAACGCGCGCGAATCGCGTCTTTCTGAAGGTGAACTGCGCGGCTGTGCCCAGTGAGTTGCTGGAGAGCGAATTGTTCGGCTACGAGCCGGGAGCGTTTACCGGCGCTACTAAATCCAAGCCTGGCAAATTCGAGTTGTGCGACAAAGGAACGCTTTTGCTCGACGAGATCGGGGAGATGTCTCCAGCCCTACAGGCGAAGCTGTTACAGGTGCTTCAGGATGGCCAGTTCTGCCGCCTGGGCGCGCGCCGATCGGTGCAGGTCGATGTCCGGGTGTTGGCTGCGACCAACATCAATATGGCGCAGGCGATCGCAGAGAGGACCTTCCGCGAGGACCTGTATTACCGA
>Ga0075355_1000121_pt1 | contig 11407 bp, 8 predicted proteins | sample WestPond_Cattail_6_FD_120069 | JGI IMG/M metagenome (GOLD analysis project Ga0075355, IMG submission 120069) | Natural and restored wetland microbial communities from the San Francisco Bay, California, USA, that impact long-term carbon... | ecosystem: Environmental > Terrestrial > Soil > Wetlands...
TCAGTCCTGCAATTCCGTCGATTGGCATCGACCGCCGCCAGAAGCCAAAGGCTGGCGTCCCATTGACCCCCGCCTCCCGTACGCTTCGCCGCGTCTTGGAGCAGGCTCGTCCGCTCTGGCCGCACCTTGTCGGCGTCCTTCTACTTACCCTCGTTTCCACGCCGCTCGCGCTCCTGCTGCCGTTGCCTTTAAAGATGGTTGTCGACAGCGTTATCAGCCACCAACCCGCGCCTGCCCTCCTCACTCGCTGGCTCCCGCCGTCGTGGATCAACACTCCCGGCTTGCTCATGATCGCGGCCATCGCAATGCTTGCCATCGGCGCGCTCATGCAGATCCAGGTGCTCTTCAGTTGGATGCTCCAGACCTACACTGGCGAGCGCCTCGTTCACGACTTCCGCTCCCGCCTCTTCTGGCACGTGCAGCGGCTGCGCCTCTCGTTCCACGACCGTCGCGGTACCAACGACCTCGCATATCGCATCCAGCACGACGCCCCCGCCATCCAACTCGTCACCATCCAGGGCGTCATCCCGTTCGTGACTTCGGCCCTCTCTTTTATTGGAATGGCCTACGTCACCTCCCGCATGGACTGGCAACTCGCGGTCATTGCCTTCATGGTTTCACCGGCGCTGATTCTTCTCTCTCGCGCCGCCAGCCGCAAGACACACGAAGGCTGGCACGAAGTGAAGGAACTCGATAGCTCCGCCATGTCGGTCCTCACCGAAGTCCTCGGATCTGTGCGCCTGGTCAAGTCTTTCGGCCGCGAGCAGGACGAAGATGCCCGTTTCAATTCGCGCTCCAGCTTGCGCATGAAGAGTCAGCTCCGCCTCGCTGCCATCCAGGCCAGCTTCTATTGCGTCACGGCGATGCTCATCACCCTCGGCACCGCGGCCACACTGTGGGTCGGCGCCAAGCACGTTCAGACCGGCGTCCTCACCTTGGGCGAACTACTCATCGTCATGGCCTACATGACCCAGCTCTACGAGCCGCTGCGCGTCATGGCCAACAAGCTTCCCGAACTACAGGCCTCGCTTGTCAGCATCGAGCGCGCATTCACGTTGCTCGACGAAATCCCCGAGTCGCTCGACCTGCCCACCGCGCGTTCACTCACGCGCGCCACGGGACAAATCGAATTTCAGAACGTCTCGTTCGTCTACTCCAACGGACGTCGTGTCCTCGACAACGTCTCCTTCACCATCAAGCCCGGCACCCGTGTCGGCATCCTCGGACCTACCGGTTCCGGTAAGAGCACTCTTCTCAGTCTGCTCACGCGTTTCTACGATCCCACCGAAGGCCAGATCCTTCTCGACGGCGTTAACATTCGTGACTACCGCCTGTCCGACCTTCGCCAGCAGTTCGCCATCGTCCCGCAGGATCCCGTGCTCTTCTCGACGTCCATCGCCGAAAACATCGCCTTCGCGCGACAGGGACTGGGTGAAAGGGACGTGATCAAAGCCGCCCGTCTCGCGCACGCCCACGACTTCATCGCCCAACTTCCCGAGGGCTATCAGAGCCAGGTCGGCGACCGCGGCACCTGCCTCTCCGGCGGCGAACGTCAGCGCATCGCCATCGCCCGCGCCTTTCTCAAAGACTCGCCCATGCTTATCCTCGACGAGCCCACCAGCGCCGTTGACTCACGCACCGAGTCACTGGTCATGCGCGCCACCGACGAACTGCTCGCCGGACGCACCAGTTTTATGATCGCCCACCGTCTCTCGACCCTGGAACACTGCGACATGCTGTTGCGCTTCTACGACGGCAAGTTGGAGGTGATCACCGAAGACGTGCGTGCCTTCCTGCGCCACCTCGCCGCCACCGAAACCGGCTTCAAAGTCGAAGAGTTAAGCCAAGACGACCTCCGCAGCCGCACCGCCTTCTTCGCCGAACCCGCCAACGGGGTTATGTAGCACAAGGGTTATGTAGCACAGGCATTCTTGTCTGGGACCGATGCGAAGCATCGGAGCTCTGCTCTCAAACCAAGAATGGAAAAAAGACAAGAGTCGGGCTGCAGAAGGTATATCTGCAACGCTTACGCTGCACCCGGCTGGCATGTTTACTCTGTGGTAAACATGTTAGTTACATCGTGTAAGTCCTTTAGATTCGATGGCTACATCCCGTAAGTCCTTTGTTTTCGATTAGCACCCGGGGGGGCCCCCTGCTGACTGATTCAGATCGAGGACATTGAGAGAGGAGGTGGGTGCCGCAAAAAGCTCGGATACCGAATACTAATAACTGAGAGCTGATAACTTTTTTATACTTAACTTACTTTGATCATCTATCACGCATTCTTAACCGGCCTGCTTTGGATCGGCTTCATCGGCTTGATGTGCAGCACCGGCTTTTTGATCCTCACGCTCTTCTCAGTCCTGCGCCTCATCTCGCGCCCCAAGCCGCACGCCAACAACTTCACCCCGCGCGTCACGCTCTTGAAACCCGTCTGTGGATTAGAACCCCGCCTCGACGAGAATCTCGAAAGCTTCTTCACCCAGGACTACCCGGCCTACGAGATCATCTTTGGCGCCCGCAACAACGACGACCCCGCGCTCCGCATCGTCGAGCGCCTCCGCGACAAGTACCCCATGGTCCCGGTAAAGGTCGCCTTCTCCGGCGAGCCGCAGCACCCCAACGCCAAGGTCTGCTCCCTCGTCGAGATGATCAAGCTCGCCACTTCAGACTTCTACGTCATCAGCGACAGCGACGTCCACGTCGAGCCGAACTACATCCGCGAGATCATCGCACCCTTCGCCGACCCGAAAGTCGGCTGCCTCACCTGCCTCTACCGCGGCGTCCCCACGGGCGGACTCTGGAGCCGCCTCGAAGCCCTCGGCATGTCCGTCGAAATGACCTCCGGCGTCGTCTGCGCCAACCAACTCGAAGGCATGAAGTTCGCGCTCGGCCCCACCATGATCGCTCGCCGCCAGGCGCTCGAGCAGATTGGCGGGATAGGCACCCTCGTCGACTACTGCTCCGACGACTACCTGCTCGGCAACTGGATCGAAGAGAAAGGTTGGAACGTCGTCCTCTCGCACCACGTCATTGACCACGTCGTGCTCAATCGCAACTTTAGGAACTCCATCCTGCACCAGGTCCGCTGGATGAAGAGCACGCGCTTCTCCCGCCCGAAAGGCCACTTCGGCACCATGCTTACGTTCGCGATGCCGTTCGGGCTGTTAGGTGCAATTGCGGCCCTGCTGCTCGGAAAGCCCGTCTTTGCGGCGGAAATCTTCGGCTGGGCCGTGCTCAACCGCATGATGCTTTCGATCGCGACCGGTTGGGCCATCGTCCACGACCCGCGCTCGCTCAAACACTGCTGGCTGTATCCGTTGCGGGACCTGATGGGATTCTTCTTCTGGGCTGCCAGCTACGCCAACTCTGAGGTCCTCTGGCGCGGCGAGCGTTATCGCCTCATCATGGGCGGCAAAATGGTCCGCATTTCCGAACTGAAAGACCATTCACGGGCGGTTGCTATAGACGACCTTGCCTGAACTCTCCGCGATTACATGGATGTTAGTCAGCAGCTTCTCGACCTTGGCCACATGCTGCGGTGGAACAAACAAGAACACGCGTTGCGATGAACTCCACGCCTTCTTCAGGTCGCTGTCTTCAAGGAAGATCTTCGGCGCGTCCGGAAATGTCGAGCCGAACCACATTGACGTCGTATCGCCGTCAACAAGGAGAATCGGCCGCTCCAGGTAGAACAGCAGCGACGACCCGAACGCCTGGTCGCCATAGATCATCACCTTGTCGCTCGCCTTGGCTTGCTCGGAAATCACCGTCGCCAAGTCTTTCGACGACAAATATGGTCCAAAGCGATCTAGTGCAACGTGCGCGGCAATCAGGAACAATCCCATTCCGAGCGCCACCGCCCATGTCGCCGCATAGTGCTTCCGCTTTACGCGCAACGCCAATGCCAGCAGCGGGAACACGAGCATAGCAATCGCCGCCAAAGCCGCCGGCAAGCGCAACGCCGCAAACGACGAACTAGTGAGGTCCAGCGCATGCGACATCGACAAGGTGTCATTCGCCAGGTTGTGCCTCAGTACCGCCCCGATATCCGGCACGTAAGCCAGATGCCGCGATGTCCAAAGCCCTGTGATCAACGCAACCGCCGCCGCCAGCGCAACGGCCGCAAAGGCCGCCGTCATTGCAATCAGCCACTTGCTCTTCGGGTTTGTCTTTTCCTCGCGCGCCAGCGAACTCGCCACCAGCATCAGCAACGGCAAATACGCCGGGAATGTGTAGTACTCCTGGTTCGTCGAGAACGAAAAGAACACCAGCAGCACTCCCGCCCAAATCCAGCACATCAGCCGTGTCTGCTGTGCGAACCTCGCATCGTTCGACTTGCTGAGATCCCGCCGCGCATCCCGCACGATCACCGGAAAATAGGCGCTCCACGGGAACAGCCAAACCAAATGCAGCGTCCAGTACAACACTGGCGGAAGCTTGCTGTAGTCCTTTGGATACCGCTTCCCAAGGAACCTGAGCACGTGCTCATTAATGAAGTAGAACCAGAAGAAGCGCTCGTTCCGGATCCCCGCCAGGATGTGCCACGGCGCGGCAATCGCCAGGAACAGCAGCAGTCCCGAAAACAGGCGGAACTCGCGCCATCTCCGCCACTCGCCGCTCACGGCCAGGAACAACACCGCTGTTCCGCCAACCACCACCAGCGGCAGCAATCCCTTGGTCAGTACCGCCAACGCGAGGCTTGCGTAACCTCCGTACCATCGCCAGAGGTTCCGGGTCTCAAGTGCGGTAAGGAAGCAATATAAGGATACGGAAATGAACAGCCCCAGCAGCGGTTCGGGAATTTGCATCCGGCTGAACAGATAGAATCCCGCTGTCGTCACCACAAACAGCGCCGCATAAACTCCCGCGCGTTCCCCGAACGCTCTCCGACCCCATCGCCAAGCCAGCAACGCCAACAGCAACATTCCCAAGGTATCCGGCAACCGCGTCGCGAACTCGTTGACGCCGAACACGTGATACGAGATCGCGTCCAGCCAGTACAGCATCGGAGCTTTCTCGAGATACCGCACGCCATTCACGTGCAACGTCACCCAATCGTTAGTGACATACATCTCGCGCGCGGCTTCGGCGTGCGTCGAATCGGCATCATCGAGTAATGGAGGAGAGAACAGAGACCCCGCATAGACGGCGAGGAACAACAGCACGACCGCCCAAAGCGATCGTCTGTAACTGGGAGAAGGCGCGCTGATTTCCCGCGCCTGCAAATCAGGACTTGCTGTTGTCGTCAAAACTTACATCCTCACCTAACGAAGCAGCAGTCCTTTCATGGTAACAAGGAAACCGCTCAAATATCCCGACCAGCACGCCATTCCACGCCAGCGTTCAGGCTCGCCAGGTACATGCGATGGAAGTGATGCAGGCTCTTCTCCTGCTTCGCGCTGTAACGCCCGCGATCATAGCTCTGCGAGCGCAGGTTCTTCTGCACGACTTCGCAGATGCGCCCATCTTCCATCTGGATCTCGTCGCTGAACTTGTACGTCGTCTCCGGCGCGTCGGTCTTTAGCCGCTCTTCGTCGAAGAACCACAGGAACATCGCCACACACCTTTGATGTCCAATCGGCAGCACGATATTCAAAGACATGTTGTCCGGATAACAATTCAGCATCCAGTTCGGGTAAACCCAGTAATACTCGGCAGCCATCTCGCCTTCGCGCTGCTTGTAACGCCGGTCGACGGTGTTCTCGTTTTCCGGCCCACGAATCGGGCTCGTCTGCAGCGAGTAGTGATCGAACAGTCTTACCTCATAGGCGGAGTAATCCAATTCGCGGTTCAGACTCGGATGCACACTCGGCAGGTGATATCCCTCCATGTAGTTGTCGATGTACACCTTCCAGTTGCAGTCCATGACGTAATCTTTCCGACGGAAGAACCGCAAGCGCTCCAGCCCAAACTTTTCGGCCTGATGCGGAAGCTCACCGAGCCACCGCTCCAGCGGCTTCGCCTGCGGATCGAGGTTCACGAAAACCAGTCCACCCCACTCCGCGACCTGCACCACACGCAACGAAAAGTCTTCATGACGGAAGTCGCACACGCCGTCCATTTCCGGCGCGTTCAGCAGTCGTCCATCGAGCCCATACGTCCAGCCGTGATATCCGCAGCGGAAGACCTTCCGATTTCCGCAGCCCTCGGCTGGCGGACCTGCCCGGTGCCGGCACACATTGTAGAAACCCCGCAGTTTCCCATCGGTTTCGCGCACGATCAACAAAGGCTCGCCGACCAGGTCGAAGGTGAAGTAGTCGCCCGGCTTCGCAACCTGCTCGCGATAGCCAACTACCTGCCAGGTTTTCCAGAAGATGGCGTGCTTTTCGCGCTCCAGCGCTGCCTCGTCGAGGTAGTACGACGACGGCAGCGTATGCGCCTTGCCAACCTCCGGATCGAGCAACGTTCGATTGCTGTTGACGGGTTCCTTCATTCTTCAGTAGCCTCCCCGAATCCGACCGATTATAAGGGCAGGGAATCGGCGACCTTTTAATGCAAACCCAATCGACCTCGGAAGCGCCAACGTCTACCAGCACGCAGCCGTCTCCCGGGCTCGTTCGCGGACTCTCCTATACCGATGCCGTGCTCCTCATTATCGGCGGCGTTGTTGCAAGCGCCATCTTCCTGACACCGTCCGACGTAGCAAGCGCATTGCCTTCGCCGGTTTGGTTCTTCTTTGCCTGGATCGCCGGCGGAATCGTCTCGCTCATCGCCGGACTGGCCTTCGGAGAACTTGGCGCCATGTTTCCCGAAGCCGGCGGACAGTACGTTTATTTGCGCGAAGCCTTCGGCGATTTCTTCGCCTTCCAGTACGGATGGCTGATGTTCGTCGCCGGCTCCAGCGGCGGCATAGCGTCGATCGCCGTCGGCACAGCGCGCTTCCTGGGGCGCGCCGTACCAACTCTCGCCGCGGATCGCATCCTCTTCTCCGTTCCCGGACTCACCTGGCACGCAGGGCACATCGGTTCTCGCCCGTGGAGCTTCACCACCGGCGACCTGATCGCAACGTCATCGATTCTGTTGTTAACCTTCATCAATGTTCGCGGACTGCGTCCCACGGTGATCTTCCAGAACATCTCGACCTGGCTGAAGTACGCGGCGTTTGCGGCACTCCTTATTTTTGGACTAACCATCGGGAAGGGAAGCTGGTCGCACTTTACGCTTGAGGGCATCGGCACTCCCTTTCACGCCGGGGGCTTTTACCCGTTCATGTCAGCGTTGGGCGTTGCCTTCATCGCCGTCTTCTGGACCTATGACGGGTGGGTTTACGTCTCCTGGGCGGCGGGTGAAGTGCGCGACCCTGAGCGCAGCATTCCGCGCTCGCTCGCGGTTGGCATCGGCATTGTGATGGCGCTCTATATCGCGATGAACATGGTCTACCTCTACGCCATGCCACTTACGCAGATCGCCAATGAGAGTACGCTCGCGCCTGCGGCCGTTGCACAACTGTTTTCGCCTGCCACGGCCATTTTGTTTTCGCTGCTGATTGCCATTTCGGCCCTCGGCGGCACCTCCGCGTGCATCCTAGCCGGCGCGCGCATCAGTTATGCCATGGGCCTTGACGGCTTGTTCTTCAAGCGCATGAGCGATGTCCATAAGCGTTTCCGCACGCCGCACATTGCACTCATCGCGCAGGGCGTCTGGTCGGCGGTCATTGCGCTCACCGGAACCTACGATCAGCTCTTCACCTACACCATGTTCGGGATGGTGCTGTCATACGTGGCGTGCGTGATTGCGTTGTTTGTTCTTCGCCGCAGTCGCCCCACGCTCAAGCGTCCGTATCGCTGCTTCGGATATCCGTGGTTGCCCGCAATTTATGTTTTGCTCATCGGCGGATGGATCGTCAACACTATCGTCGAGCGCCCGAACGAAGCGTACTCGTGCATCGCGGTGATGGCGATCGGAGTGCCGGGATATGTGTACTGGAAGCGTGCGGCGGCGAAGGCTTAGCGTTCTTTGCTCCTTTGCAAACTTTGCGAGGAACGACTATCTGTCCAGTGCTAAGCTTTCGACAGTGTCTATCGCCTCTAACCTCGAAGCTGTCCGAGCGCGCATCGCTGCCGCCGCGCGTCGCTGCGGTCGCAATCCAGACGACGTCTCGCTCATGGCTGTGTGCAAAACGTTTCCGCCCGAAGCGATTCGAGAGGCCTTCGCCGCCGGACAGCGCCTCTTCGGTGAAAACAAGGTGCAGGAGTTCGACGGTAAATCCGCTGCCGTTGCCGATCTTCAAGACGCCGCGTTCCACATGATCGGACACTTGCAATCGAACAAGTCGCGTCGCGCCGCAGAACTGTTTCATGCGATCGACTCAGTTGACTCTGTGAAACTCGCCGAGCGCCTGAATACTGGTGCTGCCGAACTGAACAGAGTGCTGCCCGTCCTGCTCGAGATCAATGTCGGTGGCGAGGAGGCAAAGTCCGGCATCTCGCTTGACTGGACTGAAGTAGAACCTCTCCTCGCCAACGCCGTGCAATGGACGAACCTCGAAATCCATGGACTCATGACGGTTCCACCCTATACGGAAGATCCGGAAGGGGCACGCTCTTACTTTCGGGAAGTAAGGGAACTGCGCGACGAGATCGCACGGCGCAACTTCCCGCGCGTGCAGATGGACCAACTCTCGATGGGCATGTCGCACGACTTCGAAGTCGCGATCGAGGAAGGGTCGACGTGTGTGAGGGTGGGAACGGCAATCTTCGGTAAGCGGACGTATTTTTGAGTGGAAGTGTACTCACGACATGACATCTTCCGAAGCTTTAGAGTTCGTCGCGAACAGGATTGAACGGCAGGCTACGAGTGAAGGTGTATCCCTTACTGAAGTCGAACGAAAGATGCTTCGGTGGAGTGAAGTCGAACCGGGAGCTTGCAAAGAGATGGATATCTCCGAACGCTTCGAACACGAATTCGATGTAGACGAATGGGAAGAGAAGATCGTTGAGTTGGCCAAACGAGCTTACGTTGCTGACGACAAAAGTCCTGTAACCGCTCAGTTTTGGGCGGATGCAAGAATCGCGTTGCGTGGGCATGATTACTATCTTCTTACGATGACGCCGATGATGTCTGGACCATCAGCAGAGACATCTGGGGTGTACGGCTTCATACTGAGGTGCGTCACAAGGTTGTTGAGCCCTAGGCCTTGATGATTTGTCTATGATCCCCATCCGCGACACCGCTTCTGGCGCGACTTTCAGCGTGAAGGTTCATCCGCGGGCAAAGAAGGATGCCATCGCCGGAATCGTTGGCGACGCGCTGAAACTCGCGCTCACCGCCCCGCCGGTGGAAGGCAAGGCCAACGAGGCGTGTATTCGATTCTTTGCAGAATTTTTGAGAGTTCCGCGTTCGTCGGTTACCATAGCCGCCGGTGAAACCAGCCGCAATAAAGTGATCCGCGTGCAGGGCCTCACGGCCGCGCAGGTGGAAGAACGTTTGCAGTCCGCGGTGAACTAAGCCGCGCTGCGGGAGAGCACCTTGAGCGTTGCGCAACGCTGGCATGAAATTCGTGGCGGGTTCGAGCGGCCTTTCTGGGTCGCCAACATCAGCGAAATCTTCGAGCGACTGAGCTATTACGCCGCATTCGCATCGCTCGCTCGCTATCTGCACGAAGGCCTCGAACTACCGGTCGAAACCGCTACCTCTCTTGCCGGACTTTTCGGCGGAGCCGTCTGGTTCCTTGCCATTTTCGGCGGCACCGTTGCCGACCGCATGGGATTCCGCCGCGCGCTCTCGCTTGCGTACTTCATTCTGACCTGCGCTTACTTCCTGATGGGCTCGTTCGGAGCCCCGTGGATGGCCGGTGTTCGCCACGCGGTTCCTATCGTGCCGCTGGCGGCGATCGTGCTGCTGCTGCCGGCATTCGGTATCGCGCTGGTGAAGCCTTGTGTGGTGGGAACCACCGCCCGCGCGTCGAAAGAGAACGTCCGCTCGATCGGATATTCGATTTACTACACGCTGGTGAACATCGGTTCGACGGCCGGCCCGTATGTTGCGTCGACGGTACGTAAGCATCTCGCGGTGGAGAAGGTGTTCATCATCGCCTCGATCAGCGTACTGCTGATGTTCTTCGCCGTGCTTATCTTCTTTAAAGAGCCGCGCCGCGAGGCCGGGCAGGAAGTGCCGACGCTGTCGCAAGTCGGGCGCAACTTCGTCACGGTCATCACGAACTGGCGATTCATGCTGTTTCTGCTGATCTTCTCGGGATACTGGATCGTTTTCTGGCAGCAGTACATCATCCTGCCGATTTATATTCACGATTACGTTAGTCCCACGGCCGACACGGAGTTAACGCTCATCGCCGATCCGCTGATCGTCATCTTCTTTACCGTGCTGATCGGTTTCCTGACGGCGAAAATACGCGCGTTCACGGCGATCATCCTGGGCACGTTGATCTCGTCGTTCGCCTGGCTGGTGGTGATCGTTCTCCCGAAGAGCGCCATGTTCTTTAGCGTGGGCAGTTCGGAAATCTGGGGGGTGGCCGTGATCGCGCTGATGGTGCTGGCGTTGGGCGAGATCGTCCAGTCACCGCGCTATTACGAGTACATCTCGCGGCTTGCGCCTCCGGGACAGCAGGGGACGTACATGGGCTTTGCCTTCTTGCCCATCGGCATTGGATCGCTCTTCGGTGGCCGGTTCGCTGGCGCGCTGCTGCATCACTTCGGCGAAGTGCAGCACAAGCCGAACATGATCTGGGTGGTTGTTTCCGGCGTTGGTCTGCTTACGGCCGTGCTGTTGTGGATCTATGACAAGACGCTGCGCCCGAAGCAGCAGGACGAGGCGAGCGCCAGCTAGTGGTGCGACAAAGCGTGCGTCACTGCACTTTTTCACTGGGATGTGTATCTTCCGCAGAACGTCGGTCGGTTAAGCTGACATATTGAACTGACGAGCCGCATGAGAAAGACTCCCGCCTATATCGCTGCCCACATTCGCCGCGTGCTCCTGAATGGCGCGTCGGCGCCGCACACCGAAGAGGTGCAACGGTTCTTTAAAGAAGAGATCCAGTCGCGCGGGTGGTACACCGACGAACTGCGCAAAGTGGCGGTACGTTTTCGTAAAGCGATCCTGACGGATTGCGATCAGGCATTCCTGCTCAGCGTCGCCGACAAGCTGTTCCGCGGGCGGATTCTGGAAGAAAAGGCCTTTGCGGTTCTTATGCTGCAAGGCGTGCTTCGTCAGTTTGGCGAGGCTGAGTTCAAGTTGTTTTCGTCGTGGCTGCCGCGCGTGAGTACGTGGGCTGATCATGATGCGCTGGCTTCGTATTTGCTCGGCCCGATGATCGCCACGGAGCCGAAGCGGGCGCGCGTGGTGTTCACCTGGGCGAAGTCGAAGAACCGCTGGCTGCGACGCGCGGCTGCGGTGTCGTTGATCCGGGCTATTCGCGAGCAGAAGTGTCGGGGCGAAGTAGTGCAGA
>Ga0075355_1000122_pt1 | contig 11380 bp, 4 predicted proteins | sample WestPond_Cattail_6_FD_120069 | JGI IMG/M metagenome (GOLD analysis project Ga0075355, IMG submission 120069) | Natural and restored wetland microbial communities from the San Francisco Bay, California, USA, that impact long-term carbon... | ecosystem: Environmental > Terrestrial > Soil > Wetlands...
CGTTCACGGCGACGTCGATCGGCACGTCTTCGATGATGTCGACCTTCTGGTTGCGCAGTACCTGACGGTTGACGATGTCTTCGATGTCCTGCAGTTCTTCATCCTCGACGCCGGCAAAGTGCGAGAAGTCGAAGCGCAGGCGACCCGGCGAAACCAGCGACCCCGCCTGCTTTACGTGCTTGCCGAGTACTTCGCGCAGCCCGGCATGGAGCAGGTGTGTCGCCGTGTGATGACGCATCGTTGCATGGCGAATGTCTAGATCGACCACGGCATCGACCGCGTCGCCGATGTGCAGGTCTTCCTTGGCGACAACTTTATGCGCGCGCACGCCCTGCACGGGGTAGTAGCATCCTTCCACTTCGGCGACGACGGAACCTTTGCCCGGCGTGAAGAGATGGCCGCGATCGCCAACTTGCCCGCCAGCTTCGGCGTAGAACGGCGTGTGGTCGAGAATGACTTCGCCCTGCTGTCCGGCCTTGAGCTCCTGTACTCCCTGGTTGTGGCGCATGAGCGCGATGATCTCGCAGCCACTCGATTCCGTTTGCCGATAGCCTTCGAACACCGTCGCTTTCAGTTGCTGATAGGCGGGGTTCGCCGTCTGCTTCGCGGCGCCTTTCCATGACGCTTGCGCGCGGGTGCGCTGCTCGTTCATGGCCGTGTCGAAGCCAACCTGATCGAAGCCGATGCCTTGGTCACGCGCGGAGTCGATAATGAAGTCGAGCGGCAGGCCGAAAGTGTCGTAAAGCTTGAATGCCTTTTCGCCCGAGTACATCGCACGGCTTTCCGGACGTTCTGCCTTTGCCTTTGCCAGGGGTGCGAGGTCTTCTTCCAGACGTTTCAGTCCGATGTCGAGCGTGCGCGCAAAGCGCGTCTCTTCGGCTTCGATAGTCTTTGCCACGCGGTCCTGCGACTCCAGCAGTTCCGGATATGCGTCCTTCATCAGGTCACTGACGGCGAACACCATCTGGTAGAGGAACGGCTTGTTCATGCCAAGCAGGCGTCCGTGACGAATGGCGCGCCGAATGATTTTGCGCAGCACATAGCCGCGTCCTTCGTTCGACGGCAAAACGCCATCGGCGATGAGGAACGTGGAAGCACGAGCGTGATCGGCGATCACGCGCAGGGAAGCGGCGCCACTCCGGCCGGATTCGGTCTTCACTTCCTTCTCGAATGCCACGCCACACAAGTCCGCCGCGCGCTTCATCAGTGGAACAAAAAAGTCGGTGTCGTAATTCGAGAGCTTGCCCTGTAACACCGCCGTTATGCGCTCGAGCCCCATGCCGGTGTCGATCGAGGGCTTGGGCAGCGGTGTGAGCGTGCCGGAGGCGTCGCGGTCGAACTGCATGAAGACGAGATTCCATATCTCGACGTAACGTCCACACTCGCAGCCGAACTGGCAATCGGTATGGCCTTCGGACGAGGCCTCAACGCCCATGTCGTAATGGATCTCGGAGCATGGCCCGCACGGGCCCGTGTCGCCCATTTGCCAGAAGTTGTCTTTCGATCCGAACTCGTAGATACGCTCTTTCGGTACGCCCTGGTCTTCGTGCCAGTAGCGGTAAGCCTCTTCGTCGCGCGCGACGCCATTCTCGCCCTTGAAGATGGTGACGTAGAGCTTGTCCTTGGGAAGGCCGTACCAGTTGGGCGAAGTGATCAGTTCCCAGGCGAAGCGAACGGCGTCTTTCTTGAAGTAGTCTCCGAACGAAAAATTGCCGAGCATCTCGAAGAACGTGTGATGGCGATTGGTGAATCCCACGTTCTCAAGGTCGTTGTGTTTGCCCCCAGCGCGCACGCACTTCTGCGATGTGGTGGCGCGGTTGTAGCCGCGCTTTTCCAGCCCCAAGAAAACGTCCTTGAACTGGTTCATGCCCGCGTTGGTGAACAGCAGGGTCGGGTCGTTGGCGGGAACGAGGGAGGACGAGTGGACCTCTTTGTGTCCGTTCTGGATGAAATAGTCGAGGAATTTGCGGCGAATCTCTGAGCCGGTCAGCATAGGGATCTTTCTTCGAATGAGAGCTAAACCTTCATTTTAGCAGGGGAGAAGATTCACCCAGGGGCACGGAGACGCGGAGGAAAGAGGTCAGAAGCGGGTTCGAATAATCGACGCGCCAACGGAGAGCAGGAACGGCCCACAGATCAGAATGAAGGGAGCGCCAGTTATGATCCACAGAATAGTTGCAGTATGAGTGCCGTTGTAGAAGATCGCGAGTACCAAGACTACGAGCACGGTAAAAAATGTCGAGAGCAGCAATGCGATACCGACTGTCTGAAAGATGCGGTTTCGACGTTCAACCGCGCCTAAGTGGTCCCATTCCGCCGCACCGGTGAGATAGCTAGCTCCGCACTTGCATTTGAATCGCACCGGACCCATGGCCTGCCACACGTGTGCGCGGCCTGGATGGATGTACCTTGTTACATCCCTGCCGCACTTGTCGCACACGTACCTGTCCGCTCGAGCGGGAGCGGCGCTTGCTGGCAACTGGAACTTGTCGAGCAACGTAGTCATAACTTACTCGACCTCTTCCTCCAGCGCCGACAAGACCTCGTCTTCTACATCCCAATTCTTCAGAATCGTGAAGATCGTCTTCGTGCCGAAGCCGGCGCGCATCATCGCTCGAAAAATCCGTGCCGTCTCTTTTTCGTTCGACGGCTTCTTTAAGCGTTTGCGGCGGAGGTAGTCGCGTGCGAGTTGTTCTTCGTTGGTGTCGTGGTAAGCAGCGGAGACAGCTTTATTGATGACGTCGTCGTGTACGCCGCGCTGTTTCAGGTCGGAGACGACGCGCCGCTTGCCGAAGCGTTCGTTCTCTTTGCGCAGGGAAGTGAATGTCGAAGCGTATTGCGAATCGTTCAGGTACTTCTGTTCCTTTAAGCGCGCGATCACCACGTCGATCAGCAGGCGTCCATGCTCGGAGTCTTCCACCTTGTCGCGCATTAGCCGCCGGAGTTCGGCCACGGAGCGCATGCGTCGACCGAGGGCGCCGATGGCGTACTCGTAAAGGGAGGCTTCGTCGGAAAGGATGCGCTTGCTGCGACCAAAGGCCATGATGCGAGGAAGTGTATCAAGTGGTTATGCGAATGCGGACTAATTTGATTACCTTTCCGGGGGTGAGTCGGACCAAAATGGGCCCCAGATGCCACTTATGCGGGATGAAACTATTAAAACAGGGATTGAAAGCCCCTCCAACCTACCAAAAACTGGACCCAAAATGGGACGTTGTCACAAACTAACCTGTAAGTTACTGGTTTCACGACGTAAAAGTTTTCAACATTATCTGGCTGTCGGATTGCGATATATAGTCCGGACCCTTACATGTTCGTGATTTCGAGAATATTCCCATATTGAAACGCTTTAGGGACGAAGTGAGTAACTTTAGGGTTCGATCGTTTATAACGCATACCGTTTCCAACTCAACGGGAGGAAGAATGTTGAATCGTAGTGGTCTTTATTCGCTTGGCGGCTTGAGACTGTTGGCCAGCAGCGTACTTTTGCTGTTTGTGCTCGGTTTTGGAGTGGCCGCCTTCGCGCAAGGCTCTGGCGACCTCGCAGGTGTCGTGACTGACGCCACGGGTGCCGTGGTGCCGAAGGTAACAATCACGTTAACTAATAATGCTACCGGTGCTATTCGTACCACGGAAAGCACAGCCGCTGGCGTTTATCGTTTTGCCGGGCTTCCTATTACTGGCACTTATACCCTGAAAGCCGAAGCGAAGGGCTTTCGTGTAGTGGCCTACAAGAATGTTACCGTCAGCGTTGGCGCGACCGCCACGCTGGATATTTCCCTGCAGGTCGGTACCACTGGCGAAACCATCAGTGTCGAAGCCGGCACACAGTTGGTGCAAACCACCGAATCCTCGGTCTCCCAATTGGTTGACCAGCGTATCTGGCAGCAATTCCCGCTGCAGACCCGCAACCAGAATGACTTCATCAACCTGGCAGCCGGTGTAACGCCTGACGCACAGGGCGGCAGCACGCGCGGCGCGTCGGTAAACGGCGCTCGCGGCGGTGCCGGCAACTACATGGTTGAAGGCATGGACAACAACGACCAAGGCCAAGGCGGCCGTGGTCAGTTGAACGGATACGATTCCGGCGGCGCGGTCACCAGCATCTCGCCGGACGCCATCCAGGAATATCGCGTTATCACCAACACGTTTTCCGCTGAATACGGCAAGGCCGGTGGCTTCGTTACCGACACCGTGCTGAAATCCGGTACCAACCAGTGGCATGGATCCGCGTTCGAGTACAACCGCATCCAGGCACTGGCGGCGAACAGCTATTTCTCCAACCAGAACGGTCTGAAGGACTCGCTTGTTCGCAACATGTTTGGCGGTTCGGTTGGCGGCCCGGTTGTGAAGGACAAGTTGTTCTTCTTCTTTACCACTGAGTACGAGAAAGACCGTCAAGGTCAGCCACTGTCGGCCATCAGCACCACGCAGCAGTTCCTTGATTTCGTGAAGAGCGGCCAGTTCGCCACGTTCAACGAGTCGGATCCGAATGGCGCGTGCGTGCAGAATTTTGGTGCGCCGTGTCCGGCCGGGACATTCACGCATTCGAAAACCACGGGACCCATTTTCAACAGCCTGGCCGCCAGCCAGCCTTTCCCGTTGGGGACAACAGACTTTGATAACGTGGGGCAGGGCCTGTACACCACCGGAGTTGAGTACCCGGTGCCTGTCTACGGTACGGCCTTCGTTTCTGATCCGTTCCATCTGAACCAGTATCGTTATACCGGCAAGGTGGACTATCACCTCTCCAACAACGACTCCATCAACTGGATGATGTTGTGGCAGCATGCCGAGTCGGGCGATCCCTACCAGGGTGGTTATGGCACGATCGGGCCCGCCAGCATTAACGAAGGCGTTTCCATCAACACCGGTCTCACCTGGAACCACACCTTCTCGCCGACGCTGCTCAACACCGCGAAGTTCAGCTACCTGCGTCACCGTTCTGACTTCCCGGCGCCGGCAGGCACTCCGGGGATTCCCCAGATCATTCCGATTGATTCGATGGAAGTGGGCTTTGGCCTCTACGGTGGTTTGCCGCAGTATTTCACCGACAACCAGTTCCAGTGGCAGGACTCGATGTCCTACGTTCACGGCAAGCACAGCTTCAAATGGGGCGGTGAATACCGTCGGATTCGTAACGGCTCTTCGTTCTACAACGACTACTACGGAACATTCTATCCGTGGAGCATTGAAGACATGGTGACCGACCTGTACTTCTCCGACGAACTGGAGCGCGCGATGGTTCCAGCGGCGGACCGGTCCGGTTCCGTGTACTACACGTCGGCTGCCGTTGACCCGACCACCAGCCAGCCTCCTACCGTTTATCGCGGATTTCGCAGCAACGAATTCGCTTTCTACTTCCAGGATGACTGGCGCTTGTCCTCGAAACTGACCCTGAATTACGGCCTCCGTTACGAGTACTTTGGCGTGCCGCATAACTATCAGCCGAATATCGACTCGAACTTCTACTTCGGCAATCCGGTAACGCCGATCACGACCACCTCCACCAATCCCTGGTTCCCGAAGAACGACCCGTACTACGCAGCGGTTTCGACCGGAACCTTCCAAGTTCGCAATGCGGAACTCTGGAACAAGGACACCAACAACTTTGCGCCTCGTTTCGGATTTGCCTACGACGTCTTAGGTACCGGCAAGTTCGTAGTCCGCGGCGGTGCGGGCATCATGTATGACCGCATCTGGAACAACCTGTTCGAGAATATCCGTTTCAACCCGCCCTATTACTCTGACAACCAGACGGGCGCGGCCGCGAACGGAGTTCCCTTCAGCGTCATCAGCAGCCCGGGCGTTTACGCGGTTCCTTTCAGCGCGACTGCCTTCTACAACCAGTCGGGTGTGAAGAAGCCGGTTCCGAATCCGCGTCACATGGACCAGAACCTGGTTGCCCCCTATTACGAGCAATTCCACCTCGGTACGGAATGGGAGTTCGCCAAGGGCTACATGTTCCAGACCGAATACGTCAGCACTCTCGGCCACAAGCTGGGTGCCTATCGTGACATCAATACCTTCAACGGCCGCACGGTTAGCGGATTGGGCAGCGCCCGCATCAATCCGAATGTCGGCGCCGACAACTACCGCTCGAACGACTACGCTTCCAACTATCACGGCTTGCTGTTGATGGTGAAGAAGACGTACTCCCAAGGTCTGGCGTTCCAGTCCAGCTTCACCTGGAGCAAGACGCTCGACACCATGAGCGACGCGTTCAACGGCCGCAACTCCGCCACCGTGTCCGACACCATGAACATCCATGACAACTACGGACCGGCGGACTTCTACATCGGCAAGCGTTTCGTCACCAGCCTGTCCTACGATTTGCCGTTCATGAAACAGAACAAGATCCTGGGCGGATGGGGAACGAACTTCATCCTGACGCTGCAGGACGGCGTGCCAGTCACCCCGTACTCCAGTTCCACTGGCTATGACCTGAACAAGAACGGCATCTACAACGATCGCGTGGTGCCGGTTGGAAGCATCGGTGACACCTATGCCAGCACGACGGCAGACGTGGGTTACCTGACGCCCGGATCATGGGTGCGGTATACCTGCCCGGCCAGCGTGAATAACGGTCAGTGGTGCAATGCTCCCGTCGGACGCAACTCCATCATCGGACCCGGTTTCGCGAACGTCGACTTCAACGTGACCAAGAAGTTCAAGGTCAACGAGCGGATGTCGTTCACGTTCCAGGCGGCGTTCTTCAACCTGTTCAACCGCGTGAACTTTGCCAACCCGAACGCGAACATCAGTTCGGGTTCTTTCGGAAAGTCGACCGACACCTACGATCCGCGGAACACCCAGCTTTCACTTCGCTTCGACTTCTAATTTAGAGGTCGGAGTCTTCAAGGCCAGCCGCAAAGGGCTGGCCTTTTTCATTGCTCTAACACGCGCGTCCAGGCCAAGAGTCCTCCGTAAAATTTCCGTAAAATCCGTAAAGGGACAAGACGCCACGAATTGTGGATAAACTGGTCCAAAATAGGGACGAATACACAATTTGATAGCAAACGACTTCAGAATCTCCCAAAAACGGAATCCAAAATGGGAAGGGTCAGCCAAGGATGGTGACAAGTAGTTTAGTTTGAGTAGCTTGGGATGTATAGGCAGTTGGTACGTGAATTGCCGACTCTACTGTCAGATTTCTGAAAAAACCTTTTTGTTTCACACCGGGAAACCGGCCGCAAGTCTGGGGACTGAAGCGGTCGTTCCGGGCCGAACCCAGTTTTATGCCCCGGGTGGAACAGGTATTCCCAACAATCCATCCCTGGAGGTCTTATGAATAAAATGTTCAAAGGCTTACTGGCGCTGCTCATGGTTGGCGTCTGCGCGACCATGGTCTTCGGCCAAGCCATTAGCGGTGACCTTGTTGGCACCATCATCGACAAATCGGGTGCCGCAATCGCTGGTGCAACTGTCACCGTCACCAACGCTGCCACCGGTGTGAAAGCCAGCACCACAACCAATGCGGCCGGCGAATACCGGTTCGGCAATCTTATTCCCGGAAACTACGACATCAATGCGATGGCAAAGGGCTTCGCGTCGAAAACACTGAGAGGCTTTCCCGTCATTCTTAATAAAGTCGCGACGGCGAAGCTAACCATGGAAGTCGGACAGGTAGCGATTGAGGTTTCGGTTGAGGCATCGACTCCTCCGATCGACACCACGACGGCCGAAATTCAGAGCACCTACGAGCAGAAGCAGTTGCAAGATCTGCCAACTGCGAACACGGGCTTGGGCGTGCTTAACCTGTCGCTCTTGCAGGCAGGCGTAGGCAGCAGCGGCGGCGTCGGTGCCGGCACCGGTCCGGCGATCGGCGGCCAGCGTCCCCGTAACAACAATTTCACGGTTGAAGGCGTTGACAACAACGATAAGGGCGTCACCGGGCCACTCATTTATGTCCCGAACGATGCCGTCTCCAACTTCACGGTGATGACGAACCAGTTCAGCCCCGAGTTCGGACACTCCACGGGCGGCCAGTTCAACACCATTGTTACGAGCGGCACGAACAGCTTCCATGGCCGTGCGTATGAATACTTCCAGAACCGCAACCTGAATGCGATCGACCAGTCGGTTGCGAACCAAAGTCCTTCGAACCCCGAACAACCGCGTTATGACAACAATCGTTTCGGCGGCCAGTTGGGCGGACCGGTGATCAAGAACAAGCTGTTCTTCTTCGGGAACTATGAATACAACCCGATCGGCCAGGCGGCTGTTCCGGGCTCTCCGATTTATGCACCAACGTCGGCGGGTTATGCCCAGTTGGCGGCTCTTGGAGCCACGGTCAATCAGAACAACGTCAACATGTTCAAGCAGTACGCCGTAGCACCTACGGCCAGTGACACGCTTCCGGTCACCGGCGTTCCAGGCGGTGTCCAGATCGGCATTCTCCCAGTGGTTGCTCCTAACTACGCCAACCAGACGGCGATCACGACGTCCGGCGATTACAACATCAGCGAGAAGGATCAACTGCGCGGACGTTTCATCTACAACAAGTACGCCACCATCGACACCGCGGCTGCGTTGCCGACTTTCTTCACTCCGCTGACTCAGAAGTATTACCTGGTGGCCATCAGCGAATACCACACGTTCTCGCCAAATATCACCAACGAACTCCGCGTCGGTTACAACCGTACGGGATACGACTACACGGTCCCGAACTACACGTGGACCGGGCTGGACGCTTTCCCGAACGCCACGGTCGACGATCTGGCTCTCAACCTCGGTCCTGACCCGAACGCTCCTCAATACTCCATTCAGAACACGTACCAGGCCGTGGACAACATGACTTGGACGAAAGGCAAACACACGCTGAAGTTTGGTGTGGAGTACAGGAAAGCCATTTCACCGCAGAAGTTCATTCAGCGTGCCCGCGGCGATTACGAGTGGTCCACGTTTAATGATTACGTTCATGACCTTACGCCTGACTTTGCAGAGCGCAGCTTTGGTTCAGTCGGGTATTCGGGTGATCTGTGGGCCTTCTATGGCTTCCTCAATGACAGCTGGAAGATATCCCGCAACGTTACCCTGAACCTCGGACTTCGTTATGAATACACGGCTGTGCCCTATGGCTGGACGCAGCAGTCTCTCAACTACGTCGCCAGCGTACCTGGCTTGCTTGAGTTCAATGCTCCCAAGGCTCCGAAGAAGGACTTCATGCCTCGCCTCGGATTTGCCTGGTCACCGTTTGCCGATGGCAACACCTCGGTCCGCGGCGGCTTCGGCATGGGCTACGACATCCTGTACGACAACATCGGTACTCTGTCGCGTCCGCCGCAGATCGGTTCCACGGTGGATTGCCCCAGCAGTGACCCGTCTTGTCCGGGATTGGCCGCCGGCTTCCTCAAGAGTGGCGGTATCGTAAGCAACGGCAGTTCTGGAATTACGATTCTGGATCGTGCGGACGCCCAGGCGTCGACGTCCAGCTACCTGCCCAACAACGTTCAGTATCCGTACTCGATCCAATGGAATTTTGGCGTGCAGCACGTGTTCAAAACGCACTACACCGCCGAAGTTCGCTACGTTGGAACGCGCGGCGTGCACCTGAACGTGCAGAACCGCTTTAACGTGAAACCGCTCGTGACGGCGACGAACCACCTGCCGACCTATCTCGCCAACCCGGGTCAATCGACGCTCGACGCGCTGCCGCTGACGTTGGCCTCTCTAACCAACAGTCTTAGCAACAACTACGGCAACATCGTTCCGGCGTATGTGAGTGCCGGATTGACCAATCCGATCGTCGGCTTCATGCCCTTCGGCTCGTCCAGCTATAACGGACTCCAGGCGCAGTTGAACCGCCGTTTCGCGAACGGTCTCCAGTTCCAGGTGGCCTACACCTGGAGCCACACCATCGATAACGCAACCGCGGACTTCTTCTCCACGGTGCTGACGCCACGCCGCCCGCAGGACTTCTTGAATCTGCCTGCGGAGCGTAGCAATTCGGCCCTCAACCACGCGCATCGCTTCACGGCGCAGGTGGTCTGGGATGTGCCGTGGTACAAGAGCGGCAACTGGTTCCAGAAGAACATCATCGGGAACTGGGAGTTCGCTCCTGTTTACACCTATGAAAGCGGCGAATGGACCACGGTCCAGAGTGGTGCGGACGCCAATATGAACGGTGATAGCGCGGGTGACCGCGTGATCGTCAATCCTGCTGGCAATCGCAACCTCGGCAGCAATGTTTCAGCCCTGAAGAACAGTTCGGGAGCTACGGTCGCTTACCTGGCCTCCAATCCGAATGCGTACTGGATCCGGGCCCAGGCGGGCGCTTATGCGACGGAAGGGCGTAACACTTACCAGATGCCCGGGATCAACAACTGGGATATGTCACTGCTGAAACGGTTCGCCATCAACGAGAGGATGCACCTTGAGACCAGCATGAGCCTGTTGAACATGTTCAATCACCCGCAGTTTGTGGGTGGCAGCATCAACACGGTCAACTCGATCAGCCGCACCTCAACGGCGCAAACTAACTATCTAAGACCGCAAGCCTCGAATTTCCTTGATGCGCGCGCGTCCTTCCCGAGCAACGCTCGTACGATGTCGCTCGGACTGAAGTTCGTTTTCTAGAAACAGACTTGAGTGGGGCGAGATCTCTGGTCTCGCCCCCCTCGATCGGTACTCAGTCTGACTTTTCGGAGCCAGACCTTATCCTCCTAGGGATTCTGAGGGAATGGGCAACACGCCCATTCCCCATTTTTTTACCGAAGCGATTGAAACTGCGAATGATTCGCGCCGACGGTAGAATCAGCGATGATTTACGTGACCGCTGTTCGGCAATGCATTTGGTTTCCCGTTTCGGGCATTAGTGTTGTTTATTCCGCGCGCCGTTCGCGCCACATTGATTTCGTCATAGACTTGATTTCGCGGGAGATCGTATGCGAACCTTAGCCGCCTTTGTACTCGTGGCGATGCTGTTTTCTGCATCGTCTGTTCTGGCGCAGAAATCGTCGGGAGTCACCAATGCGCCCATTCCCGATTTCAGCCGCCTCCCCGATCCAAGCCTCTACACCTCGGTTGACTTCCAGCGTTACGACAAGCAGTCCCTCACCTTTTCCGCTACCGTCCGCTACGTCCTGGTGCCCGTCATCGTTACGGACCGCAACGGCAAGCCGGTCACCGGACTGAAGAAGGAAGATTTTCATCTTTTCGAAAACGGCAAGGAACATCCAATCGCCAGCGTGGAAGAGCAGCGTTCTACATCGCAGACTATCGCACGCGCTCCAGCGCCGGAGAACGAATTCTCGAACGCCCTCGCTGTCTCTGGGGAAGCCCCGCGCCGGTTTGTGATCATCGCCTTCGACATCATCAACACGCCGCTTCCTGACCAGCCTCATGCGCGGCAGCAACTGATTGACTACATCTCTAAAAA